>Ga0307416_100001310_pt1 | contig 13407 bp, 9 predicted proteins | sample DK1Cmetagenome_2_FD_203821 | JGI IMG/M metagenome (GOLD analysis project Ga0307416, IMG submission 203821) | Maize rhizosphere microbial communities from greenhouse at UC Davis, California, United States - DK15-C-3 | ecosystem: Host-associated > Plants > Roots > Rhizosphere > Soil | place: USA...
AGTCCTTCGAGGTCGACGATCGCTTCCAGATCCGACGGCCCGAGCGCGTCGACGACTTCACGGGCGCCGCGGACGATGACCGCCACCGTCGCCGGCCGGATCTGCGCCACGCGTGAATTGCCGCTGCGGCCGGCAACGGTCACGTTGGCAATGCGGCGCTCGACCGGCGCGGCGCCGATGTTCACCGTCACCACCGCGCTCTGCGGCGCACGCAGCCGCACCCCCGGGTCAGGCACACCGATGGTAACCGACTCGCGGACGGGCACCGACGCGCCGGCCACCGTCACCGGCTCGGTGATCGCCTCCGTGAGGCTTGCCAGGGCGCTGATCGGGCCGATCACCTCGACGGTGCTCGGGTTGGCAGTCACCGTGCCGACGACGTACCCCTCTGCCGGTTCGCCTTCGACCGCCGGCACCACCGGCACCACCTTCGACGCCGACTGTTCGAACGTCACCGACACGTTCGACGGGCTGACCTGGACGACGTCGACGCCGAACGGCGTCCGCACATCGCTCGCGGTCAGGTGAAAGAGGCGCCGGCCGGTGCGCGCCGAGCGCAGGTCGAGGATCGCCACGATATCGCCGGTGCCCAGGCGGCTCAGCGCACCCGCGGACCCGCGAACGCGCACGTCGACCACGGCCGGCGTGTCGCCGACCATCTCGAGCTGCGGTGGAAGGTTGGTGAACTCGAGCGGCACGCGCAATGCCCGCTCGACCGTCTGTTCGCCCGAGACCACGAGCCACAGCAGCGAGGCGAGCGCAATCGACAGGAACTTGAGGCCGAGATGACGGAAGCCGCGGATCGCCATCAGACGAACGCGTCCCGTGCATGGCCGCGCTCCGCAGAGGAGCGCCGCTGCCCGCGCAGCGCGCGCAGGCTTGCGCGAAGCCGATCGCCACTGACGCCGCGCTCGAGATCGCCGCCGGAAACCAGCGAAATCGACCCGGTCTCCTCCGAGACGACAATCGCCACGGAGTCGTTCTCCTCGGTGAGGCCAAGGGCGGCGCGATGGCGTGTCCCGAGATCCTTGCTGAGGCGCGGATTCACAGACAGCGGGAGGAAGCACGCCGCCGCGGCGATCCGTTCACCCTGGATGATGACGGCGCCATCGTGCAGCGGCGAGCCAGGCTGGAAGATGCTGGCCAGCAGATCGTAGGTGACCGTCGCGTCGAGCGGGATGCCGCCTTCGATGTAGTTGCGGAGCCCGATGTCCCGCTCGAGCACGATGATCGCCCCGATGCGCCTCGCCGCCAGCGTCGTCGCCGCCACGACGAGCTCTTCGACGATGTCCTCGTCGCCGTCGAGGGAGCGCGCGAAGTAGCGGAAGAAGGGGGCCCGTCCGAAATGCGCCAGCGCGCGGCGGATATCGGCCTGGAACAGCACGATCACCGCGAACACGACGTAGCCGGCGAGGTTGCGAATCAGCCAGTTGACCGTTTCGAGGTGCAGCCAGCGCGAAAGGAAGTAGAGCGCGATGAGGAAGCCGCCGCTCAGCGCCATCTGGACGGCGCGCGTGCCTCTGATGAGTAGCAGCAGCTCGTAAATCAGGAACGAGACGATGGCGATGTCGATGACATCCCACCACTCGACGGCCAGCGACGGACGCCGCAGCAGCTCGGTTACCCAGTCCATGGTGCTCCGGCGCGCATCATTCGTCGCGATAATACTTCCGAATTTCGTCGGCCACCCGCACCACCTGGCTCATCTCGGCGACGGCATGTACGCGGACGACGTGAGCGCCGGCCAGCACCGACGCGGTCACCGCGGCCGCCGTGCCCCAGTCACGCTGCGCCGCAGCCAGCGAGCGCCCGACCGCTTTCGACAGAAACGACTTGCGCGACGGCCCGGCCAGGATCGGGCGCGCCAGTTCGGCGAACTCGTGAAGCCGCGCGACCGCCTCGTAGCTGTGCGCCGGCTCTTTCGCAAACCCGAGGCCGGGATCGATCACGATCGCCTCACGCGCGACGCCGGCGCCGGTTGCGAAGGCGATGCTCTCGCGCAGTTCGTCGCGCACTTCGTCCACCACGTCGTGGTACGACGCGGCCTGATACATGTCTTTCGAGCGCCCGCGCGTGTGCATCAGCACGAGGCCGGCGCCGCGCCGTGCGACTACGTCGCCAAGCGCCGGTTCATAGCGGAGGCCGCTCACGTCATTGATGATCGCCGCACCCGCGTCGAGGACCGCGTCCGCCACGCTGGCCTTGTAAGTGTCGACCGAGATCGGAACCGCCACACGCCGCACGAGCGCCTCCACCACCGGCAGCACGCGCGCGCGCTCCTCGGCGGCGCTGAGCGGCTGCGCGCCGGGCCGCGTCGACTCGCCGCCGACGTCGAGAATGTCGGCGCCCTCCTCGACCATGCGCACGCCCCCGTCCACGGCCTTGATCGGATCGAACAGCACGCCTCCGTTCGAGAACGAATCCGGCGTGACGTTGATGATCCCCATCACCAGCGTACGCTCGCCGAGCACGAGCGACCTGCCGGCCGGTAGCGGAACGGTGAATCGTCGACGCGAGCGCATCACGCAATCGGTGAATTGGTGATTAAGTGATTAGGTGATTAATGAAAATGAAAAAGGCCCGCGACACCGAAGCGGCATCGCGGGCCTGCAACGTGAAACCCGAAACCTGATGGCCGACCCCTGATCCCTGACCCCTGATCCCTTATTCCTGAGTAACCGGCCGGGGCGGAATCGGCGGCACCATCGAAGGCCGTTCCTTGGCGCGACCGCGCACGTCAGGGGACGCAGGCGGCACGCTCGGGGCGGGCGCCGGCGACGGGTCGTCCATCGGCTGGCCGGCGACGATGCGGCGCACCTGGTCGGCGTCGAGCGTCTCGCGCGAGAGCAGCGCTTCGGCCATGTCGAGCAGCCGCTGCTTGTGCTGCACCCGCACCGTCGGCGCGCGGGTGTAGTTGTCGGTGACGAAGCGCTTCACTACCTGGTCGATGCGAAGCGCGGTGTCCTCGCTGTAGTCCTGGTGCTGCGCGATCTCGCGGCCGAGGAAGATCTGCTCTTCCTTCTTGCCGAAGGTGAGCGGCCCCATCGCGTCGCTCATGCCCCACTCGCAGACCATGCGGCGGGCGAGGTCGGTGGCGCGCTCGAGGTCGTTGCCGGCGCCGGTCGTGATGCTGCCGACGGTGATCTCCTCGGCAATGCGGCCGCCCAGCAGGATGGCGATCTGATCTTCGAGGTACTCGCGCGAGTAATTGTGCTTCTCGTCGATCGGCAGCTGCTGCGTGAGCCCGAGCGCCATGCCGCGCGGGATGATCGTCACCTTGTGAATCGGGTCGGCGTGCGGCAGCATGACCGTGAGGAGCGCGTGGCCGGCCTCGTGGATCGCGGTGATGCGCTTCTCGTTTTCGCTGATGATCATCGAGCGCCGCTCGGCGCCCATGAGCACCTTGTCCTTCGCGAACTCGAAGTCGAGCATGCGCACGACCTTCTGGTTGTAGCGCGCGGCGTTGAGCGCCGCCTCGTTCACCAGGTTGGCCAGGTCCGCACCCGAGAAGCCCGACGATCCGCGCGCCAGGATCGCAATGTCCACGTCGTCGGACAGCGGGATCTTCTTGGTATGGACGGCGAGGATGCCCTCGCGGCCCTTGACGTCGGGGCGATTGACCACGATTCGGCGGTCGAAGCGGCCCGGCCGGAGGAGCGCCGGGTCGAGCACGTCGGGCCGGTTCGTGGCCGCGACGAGGATCACGCCTTCGTTCGACTCGAAGCCGTCCATCTCGACGAGCAGCTGGTTGAGCGTCTGCTCGCGCTCGTCGTGCCCGCCGCCGAGGCCGGCGCCGCGGTGACGGCCGACCGCGTCGATCTCATCGATGAACACGATGCACGGCGCATTCTTCTTGCCCTGCTCGAAGAGGTCGCGGACGCGCGAGGCGCCCACGCCGACGAACATCTCGACGAAATCGGAGCCGCTGATGGAGAAGAACGGGACGTTGGCCTCGCCGGCGACGGCGCGGGCGAGCAGCGTCTTGCCCGTTCCCGGAGGCCCCATCAGGAGGACGCCCTTCGGGATGCGGCCGCCCAGCTTCTGAAACTTCTGCGGTTCCCGGAGGAACTCGATGATCTCCTGGAGCTCGTCCTTCGCCTCGTCCACGCCAGCGACGTCCTTGAACGTCACCTTCTTCTGCGCGCTCGACGACAGCTTCGCCTTGCTCTTGCCGAATGACAGCGCCTTGTTGCCGCCACTCTGCATCTGGCGCATGAAGAAGATCCAGAAGCCGATCATCAACAGGATCGGCGCCCAGGAGTAGAGGAGCGCCGTCCACGGGCTGGTGGTCGGCTCCTTGGCGGTGACCACCACGCCGCGCTCGATCAGCTTGTTCGCGAGGCCCTCGTACTGAGGAGGCGCGTAGGTGCGGAAGTTCGCGTCGTCGACGCCCTTCATCGTGCCGGTAATTTCGTTGCCGGTGATGGTTACGCGGGCGACGGTGCCGCTCTCCACGGCGCCCATGAACTCGCTGAAGCTCTGGGCTTTGTAGTTGGGCTGGAAGCGCGTCGACAGGTTCCAGACGATGACCCCGACGACCACGAGGACCATCCAGAACACGAGACTCTTCAGCGTTGAATTCAAGCCGTGCCTCCAGGCGGGGTAAGTTTCAAGGGTATCACGGTAACCTACTGTAATAAGACCAGCTTTTTGCCGCGGAGTTCCACGCGCGAGCCGGGAACGTCGGCGCCTTCCGAGAGTCCGGTAAGAACGTCCAGCGCCGTCTGGACGTGCTCCAGCACAACTTCCTTTCCGTTCGCACGACTGCGCAACGCGCGCAGCAGAATGCGCCGGACGAGCGGCCGCGGCTCGGCCCGCAACCCCGACGCATCAAGCTCCAGGCCGGCGGTCGTCTGGGTGCTCAGGTGCCCCAGCCTTTCGCAGGCGAGCTCGTCCAGCCAGAGGGCATCCTCCCCTACGAGGCCGGCCGCGCGAGCGATGGCGCGCCGCGCAGGCAGCCCCAATGCGTCCTCCAGATGCGGCAGCACGTCGTGGCGGACGCGGTTCCGCGGATTGCCCAGATCTGCATTGGTCTCGTCCTCGACCCAGGGCTCCCCGAGCGAGGTGAGGTACTCGCGCAGCTCACGTCGAGAGGTCTCGAGCAGCGGTCGAATCACCAGACCGCGCTGAGGATAGATGGCCCCAAGCCCCGTCCCGCCGGCGCCGCGGGCCAGCTTGAGCACGAACGTCTCCGCCTGATCGTCGAGCGTGTGGCCGACAGCAATCCGGGTCGCGTTCAGCTCGACGGCCGCGGTGTCGAAGAATGCATACCGCGCGCGGCGAGCCGCATCCTCGATCGAACGCCCGTGCTCGGCCGCAAGAGCTTTGACGTGTGCAGTCGTGACAAGGATAGGCAGACCGAGCCGCGACGCGAGATCGCGGCAGAACGCCTCGTCCCGTGCGGCGGTCTCGCGCAGTTGATGATTGACGTGCGCAATGCCGGCAACGGTGAACTCGAGCGTGTCAGCCAGACTGCGAAGCAGAAACGTCAGCGCGACAGAGTCGGAGCCACCCGAGAGGCCGACGAGCACACGAGTGCCCGGCGGGCAGAGGGCGTGCCTTCGAATGGTGCGGCGGACGTGCTGGACGATTCTCAATTCCCAACTTCCAACTTCCAACTCCCATGGCAATGATTCCCGGCGGGCCGCCTTTGGAAATTGGTAGTTGGGATTTGGGAGTTGAAATGGTGCCGGAGGGCGGACTCGAACCGCCGGCCCTGCGCTTATGAGACGCATGCTCTAACCGGCTGAGCTACTCCGGCACGAATTTTCGATTGTACTACCTCGATCCACGATCCGCTATCGGCCTCCGCGATCCGCTATCCGCCTGATCGCGATCCGGAGCGCGGCCGCGGATGGCGGATCGCGCGATACTCTGCCGCCATGCCGTTCCCCTACGAAGAGTTCGACCTTTCCGGAGTCCGCACCTACCCGCTCGCGTCGCGCAGGAGCAAGGTCCGCGCGGAGGACTTCGCCCGGCCGCACCAGCCGGGTGGGAGCTTTGCGGAGTGGTTCCAGTCGCTTCCCCGCATTCTGGGAGCACGAGATCTCGCGTCGGTTGCGGCCGCGATACGCGAAGCGCGGCAGCGTGAGGCGGGCATCGTGTGGGGCCTCGGCGCGCACGTGATCAAGACGGGGCTCTCACCCGTCGTCATCGACCTCATGCAGCGTGGCTACGTTTCGGCACTCGCGATGAACGGCGCCGGCATCATCCACGATTTCGAGATGGCGCTCGCGGGCGCCACGTCGGAAGACGTCGACGAAGCGCTCGGCCCCGGCCAGTTCGGCATGGCCGAAGAGACCGGGCGCATGCTGAACGATGCCATTGCCGAAGCCGCGGCCGGCGGACGCGGCCTGGGCGAAACCGTGGCGGCAACCGTCGCTCACCTGAACCCGCCGCATCGCGCGCTCAGCATCGCGGCGGCTGCGCACGAGCTCTCGATTCCGCTGACGGTGCACGTCGCCCTCGGCTCCGACATCATCCACATGCACCCGCGCGCATCCGGCGCGGCAATCGGCGACGCGAGCCTGCGCGACTTCCGCTACTTCGCTTCGGTCGTCGGACGGCTCGAGCACGGCGTGTATGTCAACTGCGGCTCCGCCGTCGTGCTGCCGGAAGTGTTCCTGAAAGCCATCGCCCTCGCACGCAACCAGGGCATCGCGCTCGACCACCTCACGACGGTGAACATCGATTTCCTCCGCATGTACCGTCCACAGGTGAACGTCGTCACGCGCCCGGTCTCCGGCACATCGGGCCACGGCTACTCGCTCGTGGGACATCACGAAATTCTGATCCCGCTGCTGGCCGCCGCAATCCTGATTCCTTGATCCCGATCCCTGATCCCTGACTTGCCGCCTACAGGATAAGCATCGCATCCCCGTAGCTGTAGAACCGATACCGATTCGCCACCGCTTCGCGATAGGCGTGCAGCACGCGCTCACGCCCGGCGAGCGCGGCGACGAGCATCAGCAGCGATGACTTCGGCAGGTGGAAGTTCGTCACCATGCCCGACACGATCCGGAACTCCCGACCCGGATAGATGAAAAGCGCCGTCTGGCCGCTGGCCGGGTGCAGCACGCCTTCGGCATCGACGTTGAGCGACTCGAGCGTCCGCACCGTCGTCGTGCCGATCGCGATGACGCGGCGGCGCTCGCGCAGCGCGCGAGTGATCGCCGCGGTTGCCGCGTCGCCCACCGTGAACACCTCGGGATCGACGACATGGTCCTCGACACGATCGGTGCGGACCGGCTTGAACGTGCCGTAACCGACGTGCAGCGTGATCTCCGCTCGCTCGATGCCGCGGCGATCGAGATCCGCGAAGGTCTCATCGGTGAAGTGGAGTCCCGCGGTTGGCGCCGCAACCGAGCCGCGGCTGCGCGCGTAGACCGTCTGGTAGCGCTCGTGATCCTCTGGGCGGTCGTCGCGATGAATGTACGGAGGCAGCGGTATGTGCCCGATGGCGTCGATCGCATCCGCAACGCTGCGGGAATCCGGCGCCCACAACCTGATCGTGCGTCGGCCGTAGAAATGCCGGTCGAGGATTTCGCCGCGCAGCTCGATGCCGCCGCGTTCGAAGCGCACCTGCGCACCCGGCTTCAGCTTCTGCCCCGGGTGCATCAATGCCTCCCAGTGCGACTCGGGGCCCGGAAGCTCGCGCAGCAGCAGGCATTCGACGGCGCCGCCGCTCGGCACACGATGGCCGAGGAGCCGGGCGGGAAATACGCGCGTGTTGTTGACCACGAGCAGGTCGCCGGCGCGCAGGAACTCACCGAGGCGGTCGAAGGTCGCGTGCGTGATGCCGCCGGTACTGCGCGAGAGCACGAGCAGCCGCGATCGTCCGCGCTCTGCCGGCGGCTCCTGCGCGATCAGCTCCTCAGGAAGGTCGAAATCGAAGTCTGAAACCTGCAATCAATTCTTGATTCTAGATTCTAGATCCTTGGATTGGAGGAAAACGGTGGACAGCGCGAAGCGCAATCAAGAACCAACAATCAAGAATGAAAAAAGCCCAGTGGGACCGCCGTCCCACCGGGCAAGGAGAGAGGAGTTGTGCGCGCCTGTCTAGTGAATCGTCGGGTGCGAGGACTCGCGGGTGGCCCGCCAGTCCTCGACGAGAATCGACCAGAGCGCCTGGTCCATGTACTGTCCGTTGCGGAGGAAGGAGCGGCGCAGAATCCCTTCCTGCACCGCGCCGAGCTTCCGCAGCGCCGCGTTGCCGCGGCCGTTCTGCACGGCGGCGCGCGCCTCGAGGCGGTGCACGCCGATGGTCTCGAAGATGAAGCGCAGCACCAGGTCGGCGCCTTCGGAGTAAAGCCCGGTCCCCCAGAAGGCGGAGCCCAATGCGAAGCCCCATTCGGCCGTTCCCCAGCCCGGCTCGAGCTGGCGAATCTGGAACAGGCCGACGGCCGTGTCCATCCCGTGCGGCACGATGGCGAAGCACGCGTAGTTGCCGGCCGCGCGCTCGCGGTTCGCCCACATGATGAACCGCTCGAAGCCCTCGACCGTCGTCGGCGGCGGCGAGATGAACCGCGACACTTCCGCAGTCGTGAGCATCGCGAAGAGCGCCGGCGCATCCGACACGCGCAGCTCGCGGAGCGTCACCCGGCTACCGGTCAGAACCGGGAGGCCGGTCTTCCAGTCCGACGTGACGACCGAGGTCGCCGCGGCCGGCTGGTGTTCGAGGGTGGCAAGCGCCCGATCCATCTCGGCGGTGTATGGCATCTTTTCCATTACCGCACCCCCGCGATGTAGGCGTTATACATGTCCTGGAACGTGACCTCGCGCGGCGGCGTATCGTCGCCGACCATATCGCTCATGCCCCAGAGAACGTTGTCGTCCGACATGCCCCAGATGATGTTGTCGTCGGACATGCCCCAGATCACGTTGTCATCGGACATCGCGCAGACAACGTCGTCGTTCATGCCCCAGACGATGTTCTCGTCCATGCCCCAGACAATGTTGTCCATCATGCCCCAGACGATGTTGTCGTCGGACATGCCCCACACGATGTTGTCGTCGGTCATGCCCCAGACGATGTTGTCGCTGGCGAGCATCGCGGTCACGTTGTCGGTCATGCCCCAGACGATGTTGTCGTCCATTCCCCAGACGATGTTGTCGGCGAGCATGCCCCAGACGATGTTGTCGTCCCACTGCGTCGCGCGGACGAAGATCTCGACGCCGGTGTGCACCTGGTCCTGCCAGATCGTGGCGCGGCCCCAGTGTGCGACCTGGTTGAACAGGAGGTCGCCGCGGGTGGGCGGCTGTGCCGACTTCACCCACTTGGTCCCGAGCGGCGCCGAGGGATTGATCAACGCCGCGAGGCGAACCGCGCCGGCAGCGTTGACTTCACCGGCGCCCTGCGTCACCACATCGAAGCCCTCGAGGCGCTGCGACGTGTACTGCATGATGCCTTTGACCGTGTGCGACGAGAGGCCCGGGTTCGCCTGCAGCATGAGCGCGGCGATGCCGGCGACGAGCGGCGTCGCCATGCTGGTGCCGTTCAGGCGCATGTAGCCGCCGGCGAGCATCAGCTGCGGATACGCGAGCGGCATATACGCGTATCCCGGCACGTAGGCCGCGATGGCGTAACCGGGAGCGACCACATCCGGCTTGATCGTCTTGTCGAGGCGCGTCGGCCCGCGGCCGCTGAAGTCCGCGACGACGTCGTCGCTGCGCTCGAGCGTGCCCTTCGTGTTCGTCGCGCCAACCGTCAACGCACCCGGCGCGTTGCCCGGCGAGGTGACGCTCTGGTAGACGATCTGGCCGGTCGACTTGACCTTGCCCATGTTGCCGGCCGCCACCGTGACCACCAGGCCACGCCGCGTGAGCTCCTCGACCGCCTGCACGAGCGGGTCGTACTCGGCCTTCTCGAAGATGGGATGGCCGACCGAGAGGTTCACGATGCGGATGTTGTAGGCGAGGTAGTTCTCACGCACCCAGTCGAGCGCGGCGATGACGTTGCTCGTCGTGCCGCCGCCGCGTGAGTCGAGCACCTTCAGCCCGACGATGTTCGCGCCAGGCGCGACGCCCGTGAACTTGCCGTACGACTTCGCGCCGTTGCCGGCGATGATGCCGGCTACGTGCGTGCCGTGGCCGTAGTCGTCGTAAGCGGCGCTGTAGCCGTTCACGAAGTCCACGAAGGCCTTGATGCGGGTGGCCGGCAGGTCCGCGCTCGGCTGCACGCCCGAGTCGATGACCGCAACGGTGACGCCCGTGCCGTTGACCTTGTAGCGGTCGCGCGCCACGCGTGCGCCGCTGCCATCCACGGACACGCCGGCGTCGGTCAGCGACGTCGTGAGCGACCCCAGGAGGTCGGTGCCCTGAACGGGCGCATCGTACGACAGGTGATCGAGCTCCGCGTCGTTCAGCACGTCATAGAGCTGGACGCGGTTCAACTTCGCGCCGATTGAGCGCAGCGCACGCACCTCTCGCCTGATTTCCGCCTTCAGCTTGCCGAGCCGCTGCTTGCCGCGGTCGTGAGCTTTCAGCGACTTGTAGCGGACGATGACGTCGAAATCGTTGCGGCCGTCCTTGATTGCCTGCTGGATGACCTCATCGATCTTTCCGTTCTGCGCGTGCGCCGGCGTTCCGAACGCCAGGAACACGGCTCCGAGCAACAGACCGCGCGCGAGGCGCGCGAGAGAGCCTGACGGGTTTAGTTTCATGACGCACCATGAGTCAGCAATACGGATACCGGCCCAGCCATAAGCGTCCTAATCTGGTAAGTGCTTGAATGAGAGCAGGTTGGCGATTGAAGCCGCGGCCGAGGACGCCCTGTGCAGTCCCGCGTCGAAGCGTGTCGACATCGGACACAACTGAACACGAGAGGGCAGACTTCTCTCGTAACTCGCTGGATCAGATTGGCTTAGCTGAAAAGTGCCAGTTCGGAACACCGTTGTGCGAACGGAACACCGTGGACGGCTGGGGAACGAGGCGCGAGGTTGGGGGAAAAAGTCCCGGCAGGGCCGCCGCCCTGCCGGGTGAGAGAGAGGAAGTACGCCGCCGCCTAGTGGATAGCCGGAGTGGCCGGGACCAGCATCGCGCGCCAGTCCTCGGCGAGGATCGACCAGAGGGCCTGATCCATGTACTGACCGTTGCGGAGGAACGACCGGCGCAGGATGCCCTCCTGCACCGCACCGAGTTTCCGCAGCGCCGCGTTGCCGCGGGCGTTCTGCACGGCCGCGCGCGCCTCGAGCCGATGCACGCCGACCGTCTCGAAGACGAACCGGAGCACCAGTTCCGCGCCTTCGGTGTAGAGGCCCGTGCCCCAGAACGCGGACCCGAGCGCGAAGCCCCATTCCGCCGTGCCCCAGCCCGGTTCGAGCTGGCGCACCTGGAAGAGACCGACGGCCGTGTCCATGCCCTGCGGCACGATCGCGAAGCACACGTAATTACCCGCCGCGCGCTCGCGGTTCGCCCACATGATGAAGCGCTCGAAGCCTTCGACCGTCGTCGGCGGCGGCGAGATGAACCGCGACACCTCTTCGGTCGTGAGCATCGTGAAGAGCGACTGCGCGTCGGACACGCGCAGCTCGCGCAGCGTCACCCGGCTGCCCGTCAGAACCGGGAGGCCGGTTTTCCAGTCCGACGTGACGACCGACGTCGTCTCGACGGTCTGGTTCAACGTGGCCAGGGCCTGATCCATTTCGGCGGTGTACGGCATCTTTTCCATTACCGCACCTCCCCTTCGATCAGGATCGACAGGCCGTCGATGGTGTCCGCCTCGAGGAACGATTCGCCGAACACGACATTGCCGTCGTCGAAGCTCAGGCCGAGAATCTGCTCGCTCAGCGCCTGGACCGAATCATCCATGGCCCACACGATGTTGTCGTCCATCGACCACACGATGTTGTCGAACAGGTTGCTCGTGACCGAATCGTCGAAGCCCCAGACGATGTTGTCGTCGTTCATGCCCCAGACGATGTTGTCGTCCATCGACCACACGATGTTGTCGAGCATGCCCCAGACGATGTTGTCGTCCATCGACCACACGACGTTGTCGAACATGCCCCAGACAACGTTGTCCCACTGCGCCAGGTGGACGTAGAGCGAGTTGGTGCCGCCCTTGAGCGTGTTGCCGAATACGAGCGCGCGGCCCCAGTACGCGGTCTCGCCGAAGAGCAGGTCGGCCGCGACCGGCTTGCGCGAGCCCATCACCCAGCGCTGGCCATACGCCTGATCGGTCTTGACCATCCTGGCGAAGCGCACCGCGCCGGCGACGTTGAGCTCGCCCGCGCCCTGCGTCATCACGTCGAGCGCGGGGACGCGCTGCGCCGTGAACTGCAGGATCGCCTTCACCGTGTTGGCCGAGAGACCGGGATTGGCCTGCAGGAGCAGCGCCGCGGTGCCGGCGGCGACCGGCGCCGCCATGCTGGTGCCATTCAGCCGGAAGTAGTCCGAACCAATCTGCATGTTCGGATACTTGTTTGCCAGCGTGCTGCCCGAGGCCAGGAGGGACGCAATCTGGTAGCCGGGCGCCAGGACATCAGGCTTGACGAAGTGATCGATACGCGTCGGACCGCGCGAGCTGAACGACGCGATCGTGTCGTCGCTGCGCCGGTCGGTCAGCGCCGTGTCCGCCGCACCGACGGTGATCGCGCCCTGCGCGTTCCCCGGCGACGTAATGCTGCCGTAGACGGTCTGGCCGAGCGCGTTACGTCCCGAGTTGCCCGCCGACACGGCGACGACAATGCCGCGCTGCGACAGCTGATCGACCAGCTGCACCATCGGGTCGGTTGCGGCCGATTCGTAAATCGGGTGGCCGAGCGACAGATTGACGACGCGGATCCCGTACTGTGCGTGATTGGCAAGCACCCATTCGAGCGCGGCGAGGACCGTGCTCGTGCTGCCGCCGCCGTTCGCGTCGAGCACCTTCAGGGCGACGATCGATGCGCCCGGCGCCGCACCCATGTACTTGCCGCTCGACGCCGCGCCGCTGCCGGCAACGATGCCGGCGACGTGCGTGCCATGGCCGTAATCGTCATAGGGCGTCGTGCGGCCGTTGACGAAGTCGACGAACGCCTTGATTCGCGTCGCCGGGAGGTCGGTGTGCGGCTTGACGCCCGAGTCGATGATCGCCACCGTCACGCCGGCGCCATTCACGTCGTAACGGCTGCGGGCGACCTTGCTGCCGCTGCCGTCAATCGACGTGGCAGGCGGAGGCGGAGGCGGGGCCAGCAGGCCGAGGAGGCTGCCCGACACCGGCGCGTCGTAGGACACCCCTTCGACGTCGCCGGCTTCGTCCTCGAGCAGTTCGCGCAGCGCCCGGTTGTTCACCTTGAGGCTGAGGAGGCGCTGCGACTTCAGCTGGCGCCGCAGCTGACGCTTGCCCGCCTTCTGCTTCTTCAGGCGCTCGCCGGCCGCCTCGGTCTTGTACCGGACGAGCACCGGGATGTCGCTGCCATTGCGCAG
>Ga0307416_100001311_pt1 | contig 13407 bp, 8 predicted proteins | sample DK1Cmetagenome_2_FD_203821 | JGI IMG/M metagenome (GOLD analysis project Ga0307416, IMG submission 203821) | Maize rhizosphere microbial communities from greenhouse at UC Davis, California, United States - DK15-C-3 | ecosystem: Host-associated > Plants > Roots > Rhizosphere > Soil | place: USA...
TGACCAACGCCGAGATCGCCGAGCGGCTGGTGGTGAGCACGGCCACGGCCAAGACCCACGTCAGCCGGGTCCTGGCCAAGCTCCAGGCCCGCGACCGGGCCCAGCTGGTGATGCTCGCCTACGAGACCGGCCTGGTCACCCCAGGGTCGGGCTGACCGGCTCCCCTCCGCCCAGAGGCTGACGCCCAGGTTCGGCCGCCGGGACGACGACCGCCGCCGCCCCGGCCTCTAGCGTCGAGGGCAGCCGCACCCGACGAAGGAGACCACGACCATGGCGGCCATCACCGTGCAGGGACTCACCAAGCGCTTCGGCGACGTGCTCGCCGTCGACCGGCTCAGCTTCCAGGTCGACGAGGGCACGGTGGCCGGCTTCCTCGGCCCCAACGGGGCCGGCAAGACCACCACCCTCCGCATGCTCCTCGGCCTGGTCGCCCCGACCTCGGGCACGGCCGCCGTCGGCGGGCGGCGCTACCGCGACCTCCCCGACCCGGCCCGCCGGGTCGGGGCCGTGCTGGAGGCCGGCGGATTCCACCCGGGCCGCTCGGCCCGCGACCACCTGCGGGTCCAGGCCACCGCGGCCGGGCTCCCCCGCACCAGGGTCGACCAGGTCCTGGAGCAGACCGGGCTGGCCGGCGCCGGATCGCGCCGGGTCGGCGGGTTCTCCCTCGGGATGCGCCAGCGCCTGGGGCTGGCCGCCGCCCTGCTCGGCGACCCCGAGGTGCTGATCCTCGACGAGCCGGCCAACGGCCTCGACCCCGAGGGCGTCCACTGGCTGCGCGGCCTGGTCCGCGGCCTGGCCGCCGAGGGCCGGACCGTGCTCGTCTCCAGCCACCTGCTGGCCGAGGTCGCCCAGACGGCCGACCAGGTGGTGATCATCGACAAGGGCCGCCTGGTCACCCAGGCGCCCATGGCCGAGCTGACCGCCGGCGCCAACCTCGAGGACGTCTTCCTCGAGCTCACCGGCAGGAAGGGAGACCCGTCATGACCCGGCTCGTCCACGCCGAGCTGCTGAAGCTCTGGACCACCCGGACCGCCCGGGTCGTGCTCGCCCTGGCCGCGGCCGGGACGGCCGCCCTCACCGTCGCGGTCCTGACCCTGGCCGGCCGGCCCGGCCAGCCGGCCCTGGGCACCGACGCCCTGCGCCAGCTGGTCGGCGTCCCCAGCGCGCCCCTGACCCTGGCCGCCCTGGTCCTCGGGATCCTCGGCATGGCCGGGGAGTTCCGCCACGGCACCGCCACCCCGACCTTCCTGGTCACGCCGGCGCGGGGCCGGGTGGTGGCGGCCAAGCTGGCCGCGGCCGCCCTCGCCGGGCTGGCCGTCGCCCTGGTGGCCGCCGTCGTGGTCCTGGCCATCGCCCTGCCCTGGCTCCCCGCCAAGGGCGTCCAGGTGCCGCTGGCCGACCCCGGCCTGGCCGCCCGCGTGGTCGGGCTGGCGGCCGCGGTGGCCCTGTCCGGGGTGCTCGGCACCGGCCTCGGGGCCCTGTTCCGCAACCAGTACGCGGCCGTGGTGGCCGGGCTGCTGCTGTGGCAGGGCGGGATCGAGGACCTGGTCACCGGGGTGCTGGGCCGGCCCGGTCTCGGCCGCTGGCTGCCCCAGGGGGCGACCGCCGCCCTGACCGCGCCGGGCGACGCCAGCCTGGCCATGTGGGCCGGGGCGCTGGTGCTGGCCGCCTACGGCCTGGTCCTGGCCGTGGTCGGCGGCCGGCTGGTGGTGTCCCGCGACCTCACCTGACCAGCGGCGCGGCGGTCGTGGTGGTCGCCGCCTCCAGCGTGGTCGTGCTCGGCTCCAGGCTGGTGGTGGGCGGCGCCAGGCCCGGGGCGGTCGGCGGGGCGGCCGAGGGCGGCGGGCTCGTCCCCTGGGTCGCCGCCGGGGCGGTCGTGGCCGGCTCCTGGGCGGCCAGGGCGATCGGCGAGGTCCCCGGCTCCTCGGGGACGGTGCCGTCGGTGGCCGAGGACGCGCCGCCGCCGTCAGGTCCGGCGGTGCCGGCGGCACCAGGGCGGCCGTCGATGTCTGCTTGGGCTCCTGATCCTACGGATTGTCCGATCCAATGGAAGATCGCTGCGTCATCATGGGAGACAACGGAGAGCAGGCGGAGGAGGCGGGATGGCAGGGGACGGCGGGCTGGTCGGGCTGCGGGCGGACCGGGTGGTGGACGTCGAGGCCGGGGAGGTGCGCGAGGGTGCGGTGGTGCTGGTCCGGGGCGAGCGGATCGAGGCCGTGCTCGACCCCGGCGTCTCCCTGCCCGCGGGGACGACCGCGCTGGAGCTGCCCGGCCACACCCTGCTGCCGGGGCTGATCGACTGCCACACCCACCTGGTGGGCGAGCTCCAGGGGTCGGGGGTCCCGGCGATCGACCGCAGCGCCGCCCAGGAGGCGTTCAGCGGCGTCGCCAACGCCCGGGAGACCGTGCTGGCCGGGTTCACGACCGTGCGCGACGTCGGCACCTTCCGGGCGTTCGTGGACGTGGCCCTGCGCGACGCCATCCGCGACGGCACCGTGCTCGGGCCGAGGATGGCCGTGGCCGGCGCGTACGTGACCGTCCCCGGGGGCGGCGGCGCCGTCACCGGCCTCGCCCCCGACATCGAGCTGCCGCTGGACCTCCGCTTCGGCGAGGCCGCGTCCCCGGCCGAGGTACGCCGGCGGGTGCGGGCGATCCTGTACGGCGGGGCCGACTTCATCAAGGTGATCGCCACCGGGGCCGTGCTCGCCTCCGGGACCCGGCCCGACGCCCCCGAGCTGTCCCCCGAGGAGCTGGCGGCCGCGGTCGAGGAGGCGGCCCTCCAGGGCACCTTCGTGGCCGCCCACGCCCACGGCCGCCAGGGCATCGTCAACGCCGCCCTGGCCGGGGTCCGCTCGGTCGAGCACGGCTCGCTGCTGGACGCCGAGACGGCCGGCCTGCTCGCCGAGCGCGGCACCTACCTGGTCGCCGACATCTACAACGGGGACTACATCGCCACCGAGGGGGCCCGGCAGGGGTGGCCGGCCGAGACCCTGGCCAAGAACCAGGCCACCACCCAGGCCCAGCGCGACGGGTTCGAGCTGGCCCTCAAGGCCGGGGTGAAGATCGCCTACGGCACCGACAGCGGGTCTACCCCCACGGCTGGAACGCCCGCCAGCTCCCCTACATGGTCCGCCACGGCATGACCCCGATGGCCGCCCTGCGCTCGGCCACGGTGGTCGCGGCCGAGCTGCTCGGCTGGTCCGACCGGGTCGGCGCCCTGGCCCCGGGCCGCTACGCCGACGCCATCGCCGTGCCCGGCGACCCCCTGGCCGATCTCGGGCTCCTGGGCGACGTCCCCTTCGTGCTGCTGGGCGGGCGGGTCCTCAAGTGGGAGGGACCGGATGCCCCGCTGTCGGGTCCCGGGCCATACTTGCCGGCGTGACCTCCGCGACCGCCACCAGCTTCGTCGGCCGGGCCGAGGAGCTCGACCGCCTGCTCCGGCTGCTGGAGCGGGCCGAGCGCGGCCGGCCGGCGGTCGGGCTGATCGCCGGCGACGCCGGCGTCGGCAAGACCCGGCTGCTGCTCGAGCTGTCGGTCCGGGCCGAGAACCACGGGGCCCGGGTGCTGGTCGGCGGCTGCATGGAGGCCGGCGACGTCGGCCTGCCGTACGTCCCCTTCGTCGACGCCTTCCGCGACCTCGGCACCCGCCCGGGCGAGGCCGAGGTGGCCGCCCCGCTGGCCGCGGCCGTGCCCAGCCTGGGCCGGCTGCTGCCCGAGCTGGCCACCGACGCCGGGCCGGCGCCGCCGCCCGGGGACGGGTTCGAACGCGTCCAGCTGTTCGACGGGGTGCTGTCGCTGCTGGTCCGCCTGTCCGAGCTGGCCCCGCTGCTGCTGATCATCGAGGACCTGCACTGGGCCGACCGCTCCACCCGCGACCTGCTGGCCTTCCTGATCCGGACCCTGCGCGGCGGCCGGGTCGCCCTGGTCGCCAGCTACCGCTCGGACGAGCTCAACCGCCGCCACCCGCTGCGCCCGCTGCTGGCCGAGCTGGTACGCGTCCCCGACCTGGAGCGCATCGACCTGGCGCCCTTCGGCCGGGTCGAGCTGGCCGAGCACCTCCAGGCGGTCGCCGGCCAGCCGGTCCCGCCGGCGGTCGTCGACCGGATCCTGGCCCGCTCCGAGGGCAACGCGTTCTTCGCCGAGGAGCTGGTCGCGGCCGGGGCCATCCGGGCCGACATCGCCCTGCCCGAGGCCCTGGCCGACGTGCTCCTGGGGCGCATCGAGGCGCTACCCGAGCTGGCCCAGGAGGTCCTCAAGGTGGCCGCGGTGGCCGGCCGCCGGGTCGGGCACCGCCTGCTGGTGGCGGCCTCCGGCCGGCCCGAGGCCGAGGTCGAGCGGGGCCTTCGCGACGCCATCGCCGGGCAGGTGCTGGTGGCCAGGGCGGCCACCGAGAGCTACCGGTTCCGCCACGCCCTGCTCCAGGAGGCCGTCTACGCCGACCTGCTGCCGGGCGAGCGGACCCGTCTGCACGCCACCTACGCCCGCCTGCTGGCCGAGGCCGACCCCGAGGGCGGCGACGGGTCGGCGGCCGAGCTGGCCTGGCACTGCCTGGCCAGCCACGACCTCCCGGGCGGGCTGGCCGCGCTGGTCCGGGCGGCCGACCACGCCGCCACCGTGTTCGCCCCCAGCGAGGCCTTCCGCCACCTCACCCAGGCCCTGGAGCTGTGGAGCCAGGTGCCGGACGCCGCCGCCGTGGCCGGGGTCGACCGGGTCGAGGTGCTGGTCCGGGCGGCCGAGGCGGCCAGCCACTCCGGCGAGTTCCGCCAGGCCGTCGGCCTGGCCAGGGAGGCCGTGGAGGCGGTCGACGAGGACGCCGAGCCGCTGCGGGCGGCCGTGGCCTACGACCGCCTCAGCAGCTACCTGCTCGACGTCGAGCCGGACATGGACCTGGCCCGGGCCCGCGCCGAGATCCTGGCCGCCTCCGAGCGGGCGGTCGAGCTGGTCCCGGCCGAGCCGCCGACCCCGCTGCGGGCCATGGTCGCGGCCGGGCTGGCCCGCTCGCTGATCGTGGCCCGCGACTACGAGGAGGCCCGGCGCCGGGGAGAGGAGGCGCTGGCCGTGGCCAGGGCCGCCGGCAGCGTCGGCGACGAGGCCAGCGCCCTGGTGATCGTGTCCATCCTGGAGCTGCGCTTCGGCGACGTGGCCGCCGCCCGGGAGCTGCTGCACGCCGCCGACCGGGCGGCCGCGGCCGCCCGCAACCGGCCACTGGAGCTCCAGGCCCGCCACGCCCTCGGCGCCTACGAGCTCGACCTGGGCAACCTGGCCGCGGCCAGCGCCGCCCTCGACCAGGCGACCGAGCTGGCCGAGCACAGCGGCCTGACCTGGAGCGGCTACGGGATCGACAGCCGGGTGCTGCGCTGCATCGTCCACTACTCGGCCGGGAACTGGGACGAGGCCGAGCGGGTGGCGGCCGCGGCCGACGAGCGCCGCCCGGCGGTGTCGGCGGCCGCCCTGTACGTGGAGGTCGGCCGGGGCCGGGCGGCGGCCGGCGAACGGCTGGCCCGCCTCGCCCCCTATCGCAAGGCCGACCAGTACGTGGCCTACCTGGCCGGCGGCTGCGAGGCCGACCTGGCCCGCTGGCAGGGCCAGCCGGAGCGCTCCAGCGAGCTGGCCCGGGAGACCCTGGCCACCCAGGAGGAGGCCGGCGCCCCCTGGGTGCTGAGCGCCATCTGGCCGGCCGCCCTGGGCCTGGCCGCCGAGGGCGACCTGGCCGAGCGGGCCCGGGCCGGCGGCGACCAGGCGGCGGTCAAGGAGCACCTGGCGATCGGCGAGGACCTGCTGGCCCGGGCACAAGGGGCGCTCCGACGGGCCAGGGAGCTCGGGCGCCAGGTCGGCCCGGAGGCGCTGGCCTGGCTGGCCAGGGCCGAGGCCGAGTGGACCCGGGTCGAGGGGCGGCCCGACCCGGCCCGCTGGGCGGCCGCCGCCGAGGCCTTCGGCTATGGCTACCTGTACGAGGAGGCCAGGTGTCGCTGGCGCCTGGCCGAGGCCCTGCTGGGCGAGGGCGACCGCGAGGCCGCCGCCGAGGCCGCCCGGGCGGCCCACGAGATCGCCCGGCGCCTGGGTGCCGGGCCCCTCCTGGCCGAGGTCGAGGCCCTGGCCCGCCGGGGCCGCCTCGACCTCGGCGTCCCGCCGCCCCGCCAGCCCGGTGAGGTCGGTGGCCTCACCCCCCGCGAGCTGGAGGTGCTCCGCCTGGTGGCCGCCGGCCGCTCCAACGGCCAGATCGCCGAGGCCCTGTTCATCAGCCGCAAGACGGCCAGCGTCCATGTCTCCAACATCCTGGCCAAGCTGGGCGTCCACACCCGCACCGAGGCCGCCGCGGCCGCTCACCGCATGGGCCTGGAGTAGGGCGGCTCAGCCCCGGCCGGCGGCCGGCCCGGCCAGGGACAGCACCCGGTCGGCCACGGCGTCGACCGGCACCGCCTGCCGCTCGCCGGTGTCGCGCCGGACCAGCTCCACGCGCCCGGCGGCCAGGTCGCGGGCGCCGACCGTGACCCGGAACGGGAAGCCGATGAGCTCGGCGTCGCGGAACTTCACCCCCGGGCGCTCGTCGCGGTCGTCGACGAGCACGTCGGTGCCGGCCGCCTCGAGCCGCCCGGTGACGGCCTCGACCGCCTCGGCGACGCCCGGGTCGCCGGGGTCGAGGGCGACCACGTCGGTCACGAAGGGCGCCACCGCCACCGGCCAGACGATCCCGGCGGCGTCGTGGTGGCACTCGACGATGGCGGCCATGGCCCGCTCCACCCCGATCCCGTAGCTGCCCATGACCGGGGTGACGGGCTGACCGTCGGGGCCGAGCACCGACAGGCCGAGGGCCTCGGCGTACCTGGAGCCGAGCTTGAAGATGTGGCCGACCTCGATGGCCCGCAGCGCCTCCAGCGGCTCGCCGCACACCGGGCAGGGCTCGCCGGCGGCCACCTCGCGCAGGTCGGCCCAGCGCCCGACCCGGATGTCGCGGTCCACGTCCACCCCCCGCAGGTGCACGTCGTCGAGGTTGGCCCCGGTGAACAGGTCGCGCCGGCCCCGCAGGGCCTCGTCGGCCACGACCGGCAGGTGGGCGACGCCGACCGCGCCCAGGCTGCCGGCGGAGGCGCCGAGGGCGTCGCGAATCTCGGTGGGACGGGCCGGCCGGGCCTCGGCGGCCCCGGTGGCGTCGAACAGCTTCTGGTCGACCAGGCTGTGGTCGCCGCGCAGCAGCACCAGGGTGGGCCGCCCGTCGAGCACGTAGACGAGCGTCTTGACCTGCCGATCGGCCGGCGCCTGGTGCGCGCTGGCCAGGTCCTCGATGGTCCGGACCCCCGGCGTGGGGAACCGCTCGGGCGCCGGCGGGCCGGGGCCGTCGGTGGCGGCCGGCAGGGCCGAGGTGGCCTTCTCCACGTTGGCCGCGTACCCGCAGGCGCGGCAGCGGACCACCCGGTCCTCACCGGCCTCCGACGGGCAGGCGAACTCCACCGAGGCGCTGCCGCCCATCTGGCCGCTGGACGCCCGCACCGGGATGGCCGGGACGCCGAGGCGCTCGAAGCTGCGCGTGTAGGCCAGCTGGTGCAGGTCGAAGGCGCGGTCCAGCCCGGCGGCGTCCAGGTCGAAGCTGTAGGAGTCCTTCATGGTGAACTCGCGCACCCGGATGAGGCCGCTGCGGGGCCGGGGCTCGTCGCGGAACTTGGTCTGGAACTGGTACCAGACCTGGGGCAGGTCCCGGTAGGAGCGCAGCTCCAGGGCGAGGGTGGTGACGATCTCCTCGTGGGTCATGCCGAGGGCGATGTCGGCCCCCTTGCGGTCCCTGACCCGGAACAGCTCATCGCCCATGGCCTCCCAGCGGCCCGACCGCCGCCACACCTCGGCCGGGTGCATCGCCGGCAGCAGGCACTCCCGGCCGCCGATGCGGTCCATCTCCTGGCGGATGACGTCCATGATCTTGGCCCTGACCCGGACGGCCAGCGGCAGCAGCATGTAGTGGCCGGCCATGAGCTGGCGGATGAAGCCGGCCCTGACCAGCAGGCGGTGGCTCACCGCGTCCGCGTCGGCGGGGTCCTCCCGCAGGGTCGGGACATAGGTCTGGGACCAGCGCATGGGGCGGCAGTCTAGTCCCCCGCCGGGCACGAAAAGCGCCTCCCTGCCCGGGACCGTTCGGTTACGGGCAGGGAGGCGTCTTGGCACCGCGTCAGGTCGCGGTGACGGTCACCTGCCTGGTGGTGCTGGCCGACCTGCCCCAGCCGTCGGTGACGGTCAGGGTCACCGTCCAGGTCCCGGCCGCCGGGAAGGTGTGCGAGACGGCCGAGGCGGTGCTGGTCGGCGTCGCGTCACCGAAGTTCCACAGGTAGGTGAAGGTGTCGCCGGTGTTGGGGTCGGCCGACCCCACGCCGCTGATGTTGCAGACCAGCCCGGCGCAGGCCGGCGGGTTGATCACCGGCGTCGGGGCGACGTTGCCCGCCGGCTCGGTGATGGTCACCGTCCGGGTGGTGGTGCCGGTCAGGCCGTACTCGTCACGGACCGTCAGGGTCACCGTGTAGGTGCCGGGGGCGGTGTAGGTGAAGCTCGGCACCGGGCCCGAGCCGGTGCGGCCGTTGCCGAAGTTCCACGAGTAGGTGAGGGTCGGCGCGTTCTCGTCGGTCGAGCCCCGGCCGTCGAAGCCGCAGACGTTCTGGGTGCACGACACCGTGAAGCTGGCCGTCGGGGCGACGTTGCCGGCCGGCGCCGTCACCGTCACGTGCGCCTCCCGCGGGGTCGCCTGGACCTGGCCGTAGGCGTCGACCGCCCGGGCCCGCACCGTGTAGGCCCCCGAGGGGATCACCGGCGTGGTGTAGGAGAAGTTCGACCCCGGCGTGCCCGGGCTGTTCAGGAAGGCCGTCCGCCAGCTCTCGGAGGTGCTGGAGAAGGTGCCGGACGAGCTCATGTACTGGCCCAGGCTGTTGACGATGGCCACCTGGACCGAGCCCATGGCGGTGTCGTCCTCGGCCCGGCCGCTGACGAAGATCCGGGCGTCGGTGAAGGCCGTGCCCTCGGTCGGCGAGAACAGGGTGTCGCTGATGGTCGGGTCGGCGTCACCGGGGTAGACCAGGTACCTGGCCGTGGCCCCCGAGGTCGAGGTGTCCTGCTGGCCGACGGTGTCGACCGCGAAGGCGGTCACCGCGTAGTCACCCTTGGTCGGCAGGTCGACCCCGAGCTTCCAGGTCGTGCTGGTCCCGCCGGGCGAGGCCAGGGTCGCGTTCAGGGTCGCGAACGCGGCCGCCATGGTCCCGTTGGGCTGCACGAAGCGGCCCGTGTCCTGGTCCTCGAGGGCGACCCGGACGCTCTGGACGCCCTTGTCGTCGGTGGCCGTGCCGGCCAGGTCCAGGTGCAGGACCTCGAGGGTGGCGTCGGTGCCGGTGAAGTTCAGCCGGCCGTCGGGGAAGGCGTCCCCGGCCACCTGGGCGTTGATGGTCAGGCGGCCCTGGTTGGTCGACGAGGTCGTCAGGCCGATCTCGTCGGTGGCCCGGACGCTGAACGAGTACTGGCCCGGGGCGAGGTTGAACGGGGTCTGGTAGCTCCAGTTGTAGCTGGTGTTGTTGATGTTGCCCGGCGGGGAGATGCGGTACCAGCCCTGGATCGCGTCGGTGCCCCAGGTGCCGTCGGAGGCGAGCTGCTCCCTGGTGGTGTTGTTGCGCAGCGAGATCTCGACGTTGGCGAGGTCGTCGGTGTCGTTGGCGGTGCCGCTGAAGGTGAGGCGGCCACCGGGGGTCACGGTGTAGGTGGGGGCCGAGGTGGGCGGCGTCATCGGCGCCGGCGCGTTGATCGCCACCGACGGGGCGACCCCGGTCGAGGTGATCAGCCAGTCCCGGGTGGCGCTGCGAAGGTCGGACTGGCCGGCGTTGTCGATCGCCGTTGCCGACATGCGCCAGGTCCCCTCGTGCGGCAGGGTCACCTCGTACTGCCAGGTGGCCGAGGTCGCCCCGACCACGTCCGGGGTGCCCCGGAAGGTGTTGAAGTTGGAGGAGACCGACCCGTCGTCCTGGAGGTACTGGTTGGCCTCGTCGCGGAACCAGTAGGTGAGGGCGTTGACGCCCTTGTCGTCGCTGGCCGTGCCCGTTGCGATGAAGTTGGTGCTGGTCAGCACGCTCCCGCCGGGCCCGTTGATGCTGGTCGTGGGGGTCTGGTCGTCGACCCCGAAGGACTCGATCTTCTTGATGGCCTTGGTGGCGTCGCTGGTGCCGGCGGTGGTGAAGGTCTTGGCCATCAGCTGCAGCTCGCGGTTGCCGGTGACGGTGACCGGCAGCGACCAGGCCGTCGAGGCCGCGTTGGTGCTGGCCAGGGACGCGTAGATGTTGTTGGAGCCGCCCCAGGAGACCCCGTCGTCCTGGAGGTACTGCTTGGTGTTGCGGTCCTGGATCTCGACCTGGACCCGGCGGACCCGGCTGGTGCCGGCGGTGGCCTGGCCCTGGATCACGAACTGGACGCCCGAGGCGACCACCCGGCCCTCGATCGGGGTGGTGATGGTGGTGTCGATCGCCGAGGGGGCCGGGTTGGAGTTGAGGTCGTAGAAGGCGACCCGGCCGGTGTTCTTGCCGCCCTGGTACATGCCGTCGCCGCCGACGAACAGGCCGCGGGCGGTGGCCTCCATGGCCTTGTTGCCCTCGAAGCTGTTGGAGCCGGGGTTCCACTCCAGGGCCTTGCCGTCGGCCGGGTTCAGGGCGCCGATGTGGTCGCGGCGGACCACGGCGTCGCCGAGGCCGTAGCCGGCCAGGCCCTGCCCGGTGCCGTAGCCGACGTTGTCAAGGCCCGGCCAGGGATCGGGGGCGGTCGGCGACTCCTCGAAGCTGAAGTGGCCGCCCACGTAGACCGCCCGCTCGGTGATGGCCACCGAGTAGACGCTGTCGAAGTGGCGCGAGACCCACAGCGGCTGGACGTTGTCGTTGCCGGCCACCGGGAAGGCGACGGCGGTGTCGTTGATCGGCGGCCGGTCGCCGCCCGAGCCGCTGGAGACCACGAAGTACTGGTCGTTGGGGGCGACGTCGCCGGCGTAGATGCGCTGGATGCCGCCGACGAACTGGAGGTTGTCGTCCCACAGCCGGGTCCGCCAGGGAAGCAGCTGGTTGGTCTGGGTGCTGATCAGGCCGACGCCGTAGCGGTCCTGGCTGGCGATCTTGCGGCCGGTGTGGACGACCAGGAGCCTGCTGTCGTCGTGGGTGAGCTTGAGCTGCTGGACGGTGAGCATGCCGTTGACGCCGATGCCGCCGGAGATGTCGTTGACGAACCCGGGCACGACCGCGCCGGTGGCGCCGTTCACCGCGACCAGGCCCACCCGGGCGGCGCCGTTCACGGTCTTGAAGTTGCCGCCCACGTACAGGGTGCTGTTGGTGGCGGCCAGGGCGGTGGCCTGGGCGCTGGCGTTGGCGGTGAACCCGGCCACCGGGGCGCCGGTGGTCGGGTTGAGGGAGGCGATCTTGCGCTTGGTGACGCCGTTGACGGTGTTGAAGGAGCCGGCCACGTACAGCTTGGTGCCGTCGGGCGAGGCCTCCACGGCGGTGACCCCGCCGCCGCCGAAGGTCGGCCGGAACGAGGTGTCGATCAGCCCCGTCTGGTAGTTGTAGGAGGCCAGGTACCGCTGGTTGACCACGGTGGTGGTGCCGGTGGTGTTCTGCAGCGAGGTGAAGGTGCCGGCGATGAAGACCCGCTGGCCGACGACCTCGATGTCCCAGATCTCGCCGGTGCTGATCCGGGGGGTGTTGGTCCGGGGCGTGCTCGGCACCAGGCCGGTGTGGCCGGGAGCCGGCTGCGCCGCCCGCGCCGGCGGCGCCGCCGCGAAGCCGAAGGCGAGGGTCGCGAGGACGATCGCGATCGCGGCGGCGACGGCGAGGGAACGGATGCTGCGGAGGCTGGCGCTTGGCACGTGGTCTCCCGGGGTGGACAGAAGGGTCTGCTGGTAGTCCACCGGATGCTAAGGAGGCCGGACCACGCCGGGACCATGCAAGCAACGTAGTCGCGCTCAGGCATCGGCGGGGAAGCCGCTTGCCCTGCCCGCTTATCTCCTCCTTATCCCGATGGTTACAGGCTCAACCACGTTTGTGCTGGATCTGGCCGATCGCGCCGAGCCGGGGAGGGCCAATGAGATCGACCCGCACCGCACGCCGTCTACTCGTCCTCCTGGTGATGGCCGGGATCGCCCTCGTCCCGGCCACGGCCGGGGCGGCCACCTTCCCCGACACCATCCGCCTGCCCGACGGCTGGCAGCCCGAGGGGATCGCGGCCGGCCGCGGCACCTCCCTGTACGTCGGGTCGATCCCGACCGGCGCCGTCTGGAAGGGCGACGCCCGGACCGGCCGGGGCGACGTGCTGGTTCCACCCCGGCCGGGCGAGCGCAGCGCCATCGGCATCAAGGTCGACCGGCGCAACCGCCTGTTCGTGGCCGGCGGGGCCACCGGCAAGGCGTTCGTCTACGACGCCCGCACCGGCGCCGACCTGGCCAGCTACCAGCTCGCGACCCCGGGGGCGGCGACCTTCGTCAACGACGTGGTCGTGACCGACACGGCGGCCTGGTTCACCGACTCGTCGGCCGCCCAGCTGTACGCCCTGCCGCTCGGCCGTCACGGCCGCCTGCCCGGCCAGGACAAGGTCCGCACCCTGCCCCTGACCGGTGACTTCCAGCTCGGGACGACGGGCCCGAACCTCAACGGGATCGTGGCCGCCCGGGGCGGCCGGACCCTGTTGTCGGTCCAGACCAGCACGGGCAAGCTGTTCCGGATCAACCCCCGCACCGGCGTGGCCCGCGAGGTCGACCTCGGCGGGGCCACCCTCGAGAACGGCGACGGCATGCTGCTGGCCGGGCGGGTGCTGTTCGTGGTCCAGAACCGCAGCAACCAGATCGCCGTGGTCGTGCTGTCGAGGTCGCTGGACCGGGGCCGGGTGGCCGCCACCATCACCGACGACGACTTCGACGTCCCGACCACCATCGCCTTCCAGGCCGGGCACCTGTACGCGGTCAACGCCCGCTTCGGCACCACCGACCCCCAGCCGGCCCGCTACGACGTCGTCCGCGTGGGCTGACACCGTTCGGTGGGAATCGGGGACGGTCCAGCTGGATTCTTTCGTCGGTGAGCAAGGAGCTCGGTCGGCGAAGGAGCGTAGGACGTGACCGTCACCAGGTTGGAGGTCCATCGCCCCCAGCAGGCACCGCGGGCCCGGGAGCCGCAGCGGCCGCGTGAGCCGCAGCGCCCACGCGAGCCCCAGCGCCCCCGCGGGTCCCAGCGGCCTCGGGAGGCGGTGGCGCCGGAGGCGCCGGGCCGGCCGATGAGCCGGACGGCCCGGCGGGCGGCCACCGAGGACGCCAAGCTGCTGGCCGCCATCCGGATGCTGCTCTCCAACCCGTCGGTGTTCCCGCGGGTCTTCTACCTGGCCTTCGGGTTCTTCGCCATCACCTCGCTGGGGGCGGCCCTG
>Ga0307416_100001312_pt1 | contig 13404 bp, 9 predicted proteins | sample DK1Cmetagenome_2_FD_203821 | JGI IMG/M metagenome (GOLD analysis project Ga0307416, IMG submission 203821) | Maize rhizosphere microbial communities from greenhouse at UC Davis, California, United States - DK15-C-3 | ecosystem: Host-associated > Plants > Roots > Rhizosphere > Soil | place: USA...
CACCTGTCGATGCGGCTGCACGCGTGTCGCGATCGCCCAGAGAATATCGGTGGGATTGAACACATCGATGTCGTCGTCGAACACGAACACATTCTTGGTATGATCAAACGTCAATGCCGCGGCGGCAGCGCGACCCGGATCGCCTTCGGACATTTTCTTCATCGAAATAAATACATTGTAATGCGCGTGCCGGCCCTGCTTACAGACTGCGGTCACCCCGGGAACGGCTTCGCGGCAGCGGCGCAGGTAGGCGCCTTCACGCGGCAAATCCATCCAGGGCTTATCGCCTTCGGGTGTGATGACCGACTGGTACATCGCGCCGTTACGATAGTTGATGGCGCGAACTTCATAGTCGACGCAGGTCGTATAACGTTGCGGACCGAGATAGCCCGGAGCTTCACCGAAGGGGCCTTCGACAACTCGCTTGCCAGGTTTCAGCACGCCTTCGATCACGATTTCAGCATCGGCTGGGATGAGCAAATCCTCGCCGAAGGTTTCCGAAGCGACCAACCGCAGGGGTTCGCCGAGATAACCGCCGATCACGTCATACTCGCTGACTTCGAACGGTCCGCTGTAGCATGCACCCATGTGATACGCCGGATGATGCCCGAGCACGGTCGCGACCGGCATCTCCATATTGTTATCCTCGTAATCCTTGTAAATTTTCCACAAGTGGCGCGGCGACGCGTACAAAGCCGTGGAGTTCTTGGATTTCACCTCCATGCGGTGATACGAGCAATTGTAGATCCCTGACTTCCTGTCTTTGGTGATCGTCGACAAAACAATATAAGGCCCGCCATCCATCTCGTGGTGCCTCATGATCGGTATCTGGTAAAGATCAACGTCCTTACCGACCATAGTATTTTCTTTTACCGGAGCCTGTTTCCTGTCGACGATAGTAGGAGGAATCCGATGCTCTTCCATCTCGAGACATTTCTCAGCCATCTTTGGACGGCTTGCATCCTTAGGCAAGCCCAACGCTATCTGCGTTTTTCCCTGAGAAATTTCGCAGTTCATCGTAAGCTTCATCGGACCGACCTTGCCGTTGAGATTTAACGGATTGTCGAAAATGATAATGGGAAATTTTTTCTGCGCGCCGAGATGTTTGATGATTGCGGTAACATCGTAGTTTGCCGGATTGACTTCTTTCTTGATGTGAATCACCTCACCGGGCAACTCACGCTGGCAATCAGCGATAAAGGTCCTAAGATCCTTTGCCATCGACTCCTCCTAGCGAATGTATGAAAGATTTTATGCAAAATGCTTATCCAATGCAGTCATCATTGTCAATTCAGCCGCTTAGAGGAATGTTTCAGCGAACTCACGAGCAGTGCTCGTCGCGCCGAGAATCAGCGAGCCATCGGATCCGAAGTTCGAGTCAGCGGTTGAACCGACAGACACGACCGCTGGATTTCACCTACAAACAGCCCACTGACAAGACTGAAGTTCTACATATGAGCCTGAGCCGCTTGCCTCGCCGCACCATTATTATTGATGCCAAACAAGCGCATGGCATTGCCACCCAGAACCCGTTCCTTGTCCTCCGCCGCTAACTCTTCCATCCCCTTGATCACTTCAACCGTTTTCGGCCAAGTGGCGACGGCGTCGCCATGATCGAAGTCGCTGCCGATGATGATGTTGTGATTGGGCCAGCCCTTGATCGTTTCGGCCAAGTACGATTCCCACGCTACCGCGGCGATATAGAATTGGTTGAAGTACTCGCTTGGCAGCTTCTTGATCGCCTGTTTACCTTCGAAGAACTGTTGCACGGCAACCGAGACGCCCGCCTCGTTTGGAGTATGGGCATTCAGTGTATGCATCAACCACGGTACCCAGCCGATGCCTCCTTCGAAGAAAGCAAACTTCAAGGTTGGGAAGCGATCCAGTACTCCGCCGAATATCAACCGCGAAGCGCTGACCATATAGGTCAATGAAAATCCCAGCGCCGTCGGGAAGTGTTGATAACCCTGAAACCGTTCGCTGCCGACAAGCCACGGATGGCTATGCTGCAACTCGAAAACCCGCGCCGCTGGATGAAGTAGGATCGGGATATCGAGATCCGCGATTTCTTCGTAGAGCGGCCACAAGACCTCATTGTCGAGATCGCCGTCACCCCAACCGCCATTAAGCTTTACCGCCTTGAGGCCGAGATCTTTCACTGCGCGGCGCAGCTCCTTAATCGCCTCGTTGATGTCCGGCAAATAAATCCAGGCAACGCCAATAAACCGGTCATCGCCTTGGATATCTTCGGCAACAGTATCGTTATACGCCCGGGCCAACTGGCGGCCGAGCTCGGCATCGCATTCATAAATTAGCGGCCGATTATCGGGAATCAGAACCTGGAGATCGAAACCGTCCTTTTTCATGAACTCAGCGCGTAGCGGAATGCTCCAGCGCCCTTCTTTGAACGAGTGAATTTTTTTTCCGTCGCGATAATAAGTTGCGACCTTGCCCGGCACTGCATCGCCGTAACGGAGATAATCGCCGGTATCATCGGTAATTTCGACGTGCCCTTTTCCCGGATGAGAAACTTTGTCGATAAATCGTAATGGCCAGTAATGAGTATCACCGTCGATATACATGGATTATTACTCCTGTGTTATCTGCACTTGTGAGCAGGACAAAATGAAGATAGAAGGCGCGGAATCCTCCTGATCGTGTCGGTGAAAAACGTGATCGCGAATTGCAGACGAACACGAACACGTAGTCACGAGCACGATCCTAGAGCGAACAAACGCAACGAAGCAGTGGGATGTTTTCACCTGCTCGCTCATTTCACTCCGTATTGGGACAGCACCGCATCAATAAACCCGCTCTGATCGAGCTTTTTCAAAATCCGATCATCGATCAGTTGTTCCGGCTTTACTTTTTCAACCTTCGGATTACTTCTTTTCATCAATCGAACAACATTATTGACACCCTCCGGCGCAGCATAAGGTTTCTTGTCCGTGCCCGAAACCAGATCTCGATATCCTTCTTCGGCGTCCTTTTCCGTGATACGGAGATACTTCTGCAAAATCTTTAGTGTGCTCGGTTTCTGTGCCATCGATAACGAAAACGCAGCGCCTTCGATGACCGCCTTCATCAGGTTTTCCGCCAGCTGTGGGTTTTTCTGCAAGTTGGGCTCGCGCATGACGAAGCCGGAGCTTAAGATCGGTAGATTCGCTTTATTTAAATCGGCCAGGCTCGGGAAGCCCAACGCATTGAGGCGGCGGCTCTGCACTCCGTCCAGCACCGTCGCGTCGATAGTGCCGGCTTCCAGCGCTTGCGCCAGCACGTTCTGATCGCCAACAGCAATGATATTGATCTTGTCACGCTCGGCGTCCAATTTTAAGTGCTCCAAGGCCAGGATGGCTCCCATCCAAACGGTGCCGCCGATACTTTGAATGCCGAATATCTTACCGCGTAAATCCTCCGGCCGTTTGATCCCCGGCTTGACCACTACATCGTAGGTGACGCGGTTGGTGAACGCTGAAAGAACCTTTAGGTCAGCGCCATTGGCGACCGCCCCCACTACAGCCGTGCCGCCGGTGTAGCCGACGTCAATCTCGTTCGACTGCATGGCTGCCACCAGAGTCGGCGCGCCGCGTACGAAGATCGTATCCGCTTCGACGCCGTACTTGGCGAAAAAGCCGCGCTCGCGGGCAACCCAGAGAGGCGCGACTCGCGCGTTCATCGCCGCATGAGCGATAACCACCTGCTTGCCTGCCGCTACGGCATAAAATTGGTTTGGAGCACCCAGGAAACAAAAAATCACGACAACCGGGATTAGCCACCTAGTCATGCAGTCTCCTTCTTTACGGATGCGCTTCCCCGCTCTAGCTTCTGCGCCTCAGCGCGCCGGTGAGTCGCGACATTATGTGATAAGACGGCTCTCAAAGGCCGAGCCCCAGTAAATTGATGGCGTTTTCGCCCAAAACCTTGCGCTTGTTATCTTGAGAAATCTTCGTGCTTTTGGCCACGGGACCGGTCACCTGCCCGGGCTGTGAAGAATCCCAATGAGGTGAATCGGTTGCCAGAACAAGCCGGTCGCCGCCGAGATATTCAACCGCCCATTCAAACAGCCCATCTTCGAATGGCTCGCAGCCGACATAAACACTCTCATTGAAGATATCGCTGGGCTTGCGCTTTTGCCAAGGAACCAAGTGCGGCAGCTTCTCCCAATGCTCATCCATGCGCGACAACCACCAGGGCATCTGGGAAGCGCCGGTTTCGAGGCAAATGATTTTCAGATTCGGGTGCTTTTCCATCACGCCGCCGCAAAGATAAATCATCAAACACACCATGCTTTCGATGGTGCGGCCGACCATGTGCGAAAAGAAAAAATTGTCGGCGAAGCGCTCGTGGCCCATGGAACCGGTTTTCGTATCGTGGAAAATAATCGGCGTGTTGGTTCTTTCCAGCTCGTCGAAGATCGGATCGAAGTGCGGATCGGACCACTCTTTGCCGGGAATGGGAGTGGCTTTTACATTGAGCGCTTTGCTGCCCATTTGCCGCGAACGGTGCAATTCCTTGATCGCTTCCTTAGGATCCTGAAGAGGAATGACGCCGGCCCACATCAGCCGTCCCGCTTGCTGCGAAGCGTAATAGTTCATGTAATTATTCTGCGCCCGCGCGTAAGCAGCCGCGAGTTCCGGATCATCGACAAACCACAGAATATCGAGCGCCGGCGAATTGGGCGAAAGCACGGCGACGTCGATGCCATCGAGGTCCATGTTGCGCACCCGCCCTTGGGCTGTCAGATCGGCCGGCGTGACCCACTCTTTTTTCTCGGCTTTCTGGCGGCTGAGCTCGGAGCCGATCATGATTTGATTGCCGACGAGAGTCTTGCGTCTTTCATTGTCTCGGGTCGGCAATTTGCGCGGCAAGAACTCTTTGTATTTTGCCTCAATTGTCTGGTCCCAACTCTCCAAGTCACCCACCAAGTGGCTGTCGAGATCGATCACTTTCATTCCATCAATCGCCATTATCGCTTCCTCCTTTGCGAACGGATCCCATAAAATAATTGGTCATCAGCGAGTCGTTGTGCCGCCGAGCGATTGTTCTGTAAAACCGCCTTTGTCGAGCTCGCGTAATAGACTCTCATCGATTAACCGCGCGAGGTTGACCTCTGCTATTTTGGGGTTGCGCAATTTCATGAAACGCTGAATATTTTTGAGCCCCTCGACCGAGATAAAAGGTTTACGGTCGGTGCGCCGCACGTAATCATCGTAGCCGTCACTGGCCGCGATCGGATCGGTGATACCGAGCTTTTTCGAGGTGATTTCGATAACCGCCGCCTTGTTCGACGAATTGTGGACGAAAGCATGGCTTTCGATCAGTGCCTTTAGTGTATTACGCACAATTGATTGCTGCTTAGCCAGATAGTCCGTTTTAACCACGATGCTGGTGCCGACCAGCGGAATTTTTTCCAGTTCCCCCATGAAACGGTAACTCGCTCGCTTCAAGCGTTGACCGAAAACACCGGCCAGCGACGCTCCCTGAATCGTGCCCGTCTCCAGCGCCTGAGTGATCACGCGTTGGTCGCCGAAAGCAGCCAGCAAGATGTTATCGCGATCCGGATTCAAGCCGACTTGTTCGAGCCCGAGCATCGCCGACATCCAGCCGGTACCGCCGATGCTGGTGACGCCGATCCGCTTGCCGCGTAAATCGGCGGGCGTTCTGATCTCCGGCCGCACCACCAGGTCGGTCTGAACGTGATTGGCAAACGCGGCGATCATCTTGATGTCCAGGCCGCCCACCGCTGCCCCCAACGTGGCTGTGCCACCGGTGTATCCAAAATGCACGTCGCCGGTACTGAGCGAAGCGATCAAAGTCGGCGATCCAGGTATAAAGATTGGCTGCACGTCGATACCGTTTTTGGCAAAAAATCCCCTCTCCTGCGCCACCCAGAGAGTCGTCGCTACGGTACTCATCGATGCGTAGCCCACGACAACTTTGGGCCGGGCTTGAGCGAAGACCGTATCCGGTTGGATCACAAAAAAAGAAACGATCGCAAAGAGCCGAGTCAAACTGCGCCACATTTGGTGACCACCCTCCAAATCGAGATGTCGAATAGGATCAAGCCAGCAACCCGGCGAAAATCCCAGCCGCCGAATCTGTGGCCGGAATAACAGAGGCAAGGGCGATTAGTCAATCGAAGGTTCTTATAAACGGAATGATCGGATAAAACCGGCCACGATAATCGGAATATCAGAACGCTGGAGAGTAATACTGCTGGACCTCATCGAGGACTTCATCAGCAATCAAGCCACAACAAGTTCTTTTCTCGATTTAGCATGCCCTTGGCGCTACCCTGGAGATTCGGAATCAAGATCTAGCAAAGTGATGGAAAGATGCAGTGCCGCAGAGCGCCGCCAAAATAGCAAAGCTATTGCCCCATGGGTGACTTGGGTCCGGACTGTTCCGATTCCTGCGTCACCTTGCCGATTTTCTCGGAGCACATTTGGCAGTAGCCATCGGCGGTGGCGGCGGTATTATCGCATTGATTGTCGGGGTGGCCGTGCCCCCTCGCTGTACATTTACAATTTTCCATTAGTGTCTCCTGGCACTTGATGCTTGAAAATGCTCAGACAGCTCCGGCGATTGTAGCCGAACTCAGGAGGTGTCGGCGCTTTTATCGTTGCCGAGCTCTGAGGAGTAACTTGATCGCGGCCAGCGCAGACTTGAGGATCTGATGACGAACAATTTCATCTCCGCTGTCCAAGCCTTGACGAAATTCCGCGAAAGGCCATTTCACCGGAAGCCGTGCTGCGAGAAAATTAAGCGCCGCGAATACTTCAGCCGCGGGCAGATCATTATTCAGACAAGAGTCAATGGTATTGGCTAAGATACTCAACGCAGTTAGTTCGTCCATGGCATGCCTCGTGGGTCATGACTGTAGGATTAATGACATATTCTTTATCATTATCCGAAGAGAAAAGCACAAGGCCCGCGCCCACCGGATAAACGGTTTCACCCGGCATCAATGCGCGTAATTTTTAAAATCTGAGCGGGCGCGGGATACTGATATACATCAGAAAGAAACTCGTTGATCCTGAGATGTCCCTCGGCATCCGCTTTGTTGGTACGATGAACGACATTCCAATCCGCACTCGCGCGATCATTCTCGAAACAAATCCATTCCAGCTGGAGATCCGGTACATTGACCAGATCCGCCAGGATCTTATCCCGGAACCTGGGAATAGAATATTTCCACTCATCTATAATGCAGTCGATTCCGCTGCTGAGATTTTTTACAAGCACAGGAAGGTTCTTGTTCTGGTCCTGGAGAAAATCGCTGAAGAGCTCCGCTCCCGTCTGTGTCGCTAATCGATCGGCAATGTAGGTCTTACCCGACCCGCATAATCCCAATAAAAACGTCAGCTTGGCCATACGTCTTCTCCGCAAGCATCAAAATCTTGCTCCGCGAAATCATTGAAATACAAATTCGGCGTGACATAGAGTGCGCAGTTTCCCTCAAAACTCTCGGCTGCCTCTGAGCCGGGCTGAGGCGCCGCTGAAGATAGCACGGTCGCGGGCCCATGCGGGCGGCTCCAAATTTGACGGAGCGGTCGACTTCTCGGAGTTTTACCGCTGTTCAATATCCATTGTCCAGAAGGTTTTTGCCTGGCAATTTTGTTGAGTTTTACCCCTGATGTACCCATTCGTAGCCGGAGGGGCCCAGAAGCGGATCCCATCGCGCTTCCTCAAAATCAAATGGACGCCAAAGCACGCCGCATTTTACTATGGCATTTTCCTTGCGCTTAGAACCTGCGGGGTAACTCCGATGACAAGGTGGGCAATCACTTTCGAAACGACCATGGCACAATCAGACTCGTTATCTTGGTGGTACTGCTGTTGACTTCGGTACGGCACACGTAATCCATCGCTCAGTGATCCATCCGGCTCACCCCTCATCGGAGTTACCAAGCCAAACCCCGGGGCGAGTATGACTGAGCACCATTTCAAACCGCAAAAGAATTTTTCCGTGCAATCAGGGAAGCCGCGATTATCGGTTGACGACTTCTCTACCGCGGAACGAAGTCGGCCGATGTTCTCCAAGGAAAAGCGGCTATGCGGCTTATCTCTGAAGGAGGTCTATCATGAAAAAATTTAATCTAGTTTATGCCGGTTTGCTCGTAGCGCTTCTAGCTGCTCCCGCTGCCGCTTCCGCACAACCGCACGACAGAGGAGGACCCGACCGGCGTGAGGCAAACCTTCTCGGCAGATGGTACTCAAATGGCGAGCGCGATAAGCCTGTGGAGATCCGCACGTCCCGCCGGGGCCTTCAAGCGAGAAACGAACATGGGGCAACGAGTCGACTGGAAGCGCGCGGCAACAATGTCCGGGCTTTGGACTGGGAAGGTGGACTACGCGGGCATATCAAACGCGACACGATCGAATGGGCGAATGGTTCGATGTGGACACGCGCGCCATCTCATCGCCGCGATTTAGCCGGGACCTGGTATCTAAATGGCGCACGCGACAAACGGGTTGAAATTGTCTCATCGCGGGACGGGCTTCAAGCGAGAAACGAACGGGGTCAGACGAGCCGAATACAAACCGCTCGTGATGGCGATATTCGCGCGCTCGACTGGGAAGGTGGGTTGAGAGGCGATGTAAGACGAGACCGCATCGATTGGCAGAATGGCACGACTTGGACCCGGTCACCGCAGTAGTATAACTCACCTTGAATCATCAGATGCGGCGACATTGTTGACTGGAAATACAAACACCTCGAACAGCCACACCTCAACCAGGTAATTCAATCAATTCGCCTGGGCTATCTTGGCTTGGGCAGTTGCTACACTCGCATTAGCAGCGCGGCGACTGGCGCACCATTGGCCGCATTGATGGCGGCTGCGTACATTCCGACTTGCCGCCGATACGCGGGTTCATCCCCGCGAAACTCTTCGTCAGTCTTGAAATCGATCACGGTCCAGGTCCCGGCTTGCTCAAAGGCAAGATCGATTACACCTTCAATGAGCAAACCTTCAGAATCGCGCCAAACAATGGGCACCTCACGGCGACAACGGCCTTGTTGGGCGGCTTGGCGGGCAGCTTCAAAAATTCTATCCGCGAGCGCAACACGCACACTGTCGCAGGCGGCATCGACTTCGTCCCGAGATGCGCCGAGGATGCGACCGTGAATGGTTGCAAGACGTTGGATGATGTTTACATCGCCATCAAGTGGGACGCTCGCAAGGACGGCATGGACCAGCGTGCCGAAACGTCGTCCCGATGGCCGGTTAGCTGCGCGTGGCAACTCGATGACTTCCACCGGAGCAAGCTTCAAATCCGGCGCGGTTTCCTGGCCGGACTTTGCCGCCTGGGTGACGGTGTGCAATGCCACCGAGGTTCGACTACCGGCGGCAATGGCTTGCTCGCGCCGCTCGCGCCACGAGTTGTAAGCGGCAAGACTTGATTCGACGATCGCCGGCTCGACGTCCTTCACGATCAGCTCCGGCCGGCGCAGACCAAGCGGCGCTTCGACGCCAAGCTTGAGCGCACGCGGATCCCACCAGACTACCGAGAACTCCGCCATCTGTGAAGGCCCTCGTGCCCTGCAAACGTGCAGGCCAGGGCTCACCGTGCTCGCACTAGCCGCGCTGCCGCCGGGCCGTACCCATACCGAATCTTTGGATTGGAACTCGACACATCCCGGTGCTTGAACCTGCTGACGCCGCGCTTCCTTGGCCGGATAAATCGCCGTATTGAGGGGCTGGATCCAGCCTTCTCTCTCCTCATCGCCGATGGCCGGAATCACCAACACGTCCCGCGCGCGAGTTGCCGCGACATACGCCACCCGGATCCCCTCGGCCTGATCGCGCAGCAATTCTTCGTCTTCGTGGTCGAGCAAATCGGCCGGCGCGCACCCGCCGAGGCGGATCGCGCAAACATTGCGCTCCGAATCGAGATAACGGCTGGCGGCGGACGCACGAAGTTTCGCGGTCATATCGGCGAGGATCACCACCGGGAATTCCAACCCTTTGGCTTTATGCACCGTCATCAATCGGACACCGTCACTACCTTCCTCAAGGATTGGCGCTTCCCCGGCTTCGCCGTTCTCGGCCTGCTCGCGCAGAGCCTCGATGAAGCCGCGAAACGAGATGCCCCCCTCGGCCTCGTAGCGGCGCGCCAAATCGATGACGTGCGCAACATTCGCAAGCACCTGCTCGCCGCCATGCTCCAGCGCAAAGCCGACGTGCGCGCGCGTGGCTTCGAGCAACGAGGCAATCGTCGTCGCCACCGGCACCCGATTGCGCCGGCGATGAAGCGCTTGCAGCGACTTGAGAGCCTGAACGATGGCCCCAATATTTGCCGGAAATTCATTGGGGATGCGAAACGGATGGAACCGACCGATGCGATGGCGGTATTCCAGCAGGTCCTCCTCGCCGATCGCAAACAGTGACCCGCGCAACGTTGCAAATACCGATAACTCATCTTCAGGCCATTCGACGGCGGCCAGCGCGGCGCGCAAGCTCTCGATCTCCGCGCGATTGTGAAACGATCGGCCGCCGACCAGCAGATGGGCAATCCCGCGCGCTTCGAGTGCTTCGACGTAAGGGCGTGTCATGTCCTCGCCAAAGCTGGTGAAGCGGCGAAACAGCAGGCAGATATGGCGCGGCTGGATCGGCACGAGATGCTCGCTCTCGCCGGGCCGGAAGCCCCGCGCCGCCGTTGGAGCCAGAGAAGATTTCGCCGCAGCCGGCCGTTCGGCGACTTTCCAGCCGCTCTCGTTAATCAGCCAGTCGATAAAACCGCCAACTGCATCCGGAAGCGACTTCTCGATCGCGACGTTGGAGACGCTCCGATAGCCGTACGGCTCAGGCACGGGAAGCACTACGACGGACGGCTGTTCTTGGGACTCCGGCCGAAACGGCTCCAGCGGCACGTATGCCGGCTGCAGCACGTCCCCATCGCCGGTCATCAACGGCTCGAAGGCGGCGTTGATGGCGCGCTGCATATTCGGACGCGCGCGAAAACTGGTGCGCAACGTCACCCTTCTGGCGCCGGCCGCCTGAAGCATGTCGTACACGCTGCGATAAATCCCGACATCGGCGCGGCGGAAACGATAAATCGACTGCTTCGGGTCGCCGACCAGAAAGAGCTTGCCCGCAACGGGTCGAGTTTCACGCCAGTTCGTCGCCGGCGGATTATCGGCACTCAGCAGCAACAGGATCTCAGCCTGCAGCGGATCGGTATCCTGGAACTCATCCACGAAAATGCGCTTGAAACGCGTTTGAAAGGTGGAGCGCACTTCCGCGTTATCGCGGATGAGATCTCGCGCCTTGAGCAGTAGATCGAGAAAGTCGAGCGCGCCAGCCTTGGCTTTGGCCGCTTCATAGGCGCTGACGCAGCCACGTAGTTCGTCACGCAGTGCCGCGGCAAGATCGGCATCAGCGTTCTCCTTGAACTCGGTCAGAGCCTGATACAGATTTTCGAGCGCCCGGCAAACATTCTCGCGCAGGACTCCAGCGCGGTAATTTTTGCCACTCCCTTTTCGCGCATCTTTAAAGTTACGATTGCGGCTGAGCTCGATAAGGCCCGCTTCGAGCCGGTCGTAATCGCGCGCAGACACTGATTCCGTGCGGCGAATCTCTTCTGCGAGTTTCCGCGCCGCCCAAGTGTCGGCGTACAATGCGTCGCGGACATCGCCGGGCGGATCGAGCAGTTCGGTAAACTCATTTAGGAGCTGAAACACCTGGTCAATGCGCGACAAGCGGTCGAATAATGGTCGCTGCCAGTCGCCGTCGAAATCGCGCCACTGAATCAGCTCCCATCCTGCCCGCCGCAGCCGATCGACCGGACCGTCACCGCCGTCCCCTTGAGCCCCGAATCCGCCGAACACCGGGCGCCGCAGCGAGCGCTTGACGCCTGCCGATGGATCAGCGAGCTCAGTCTCGAGCCAGCGGTGGAATCCTTCATCATACATACGCGCCGCCTGCGCCTCAGTGAGGACTCTGAATAGCGGATCAATCCGAGCTTCTATGGGACGCTCCCTGAGAAGGTCGGCGCAGAATCCGTGAATGGTGCTGACTTGCGCTTCTTCGAGTGTGCCAACCGCCGTATCCAGGCGGCGGCGCTCTTCGGAATCGGGGCCAGATGCCCCTCTTGCCTCTTCGAGCGCTTCGCGCAGGCGCAGCTTGAGCTCGCCGGCGGCTTTTTCCGTGAAAGTAACGGCGACGATACCGGTGACTTCGGCGCGGCCTGTTTGGATGACACGCACGATGCGCCGCACCAGTTCGGTGGTTTTGCCGGTGCCGGCGGCGGCTTCGACGATCAGCGTGTCGTCCAGCGCTGTAGCAATCTGATCCCGATCGGCTTGATCAGCGAGCCCCGGCAGCGTCATTGTTTTCCTCTCAGCTCGAGCAGATCGGCGATCTCTTTGCGTGATTTCCGGCGCGACCGGCGCTCCTGGTTCGGACCGCATACGGATAGAAAATCGCAATAGGCGCACGCCTTCTCGGCCGGCGCCGGCGGCAGCATGCCGAGATCCACGGATCGATCGATGATCTCCAGCGCCTCGATGCCCATCCTCCGAGTCCGCTCATTAATAGGAACACTATGCTCGCTGAACCCGCCCGCAGTGGTGCAGTATGAAAAGCGCGCGCTCTCCACGGTGAGCCCGGTTGCCGCCTCGACTGCCAAGCTATAGATCACTGGTTGAAGCTGCTGCCCATGGCCGATTACAGACCCATGGTCGGAGCGTTTTTTGCCAGTCTTATGATCCGTGATTCTGAGAAGGTTAGTCCCCGGTTTTCGCTCAACGAGGTCAACTGCCCCGCGCAGGATGAATCGCCCATCAATTTTAACCGGTTCCCGGCGGCTATTCGGATCGCGCTCGGGCGCATCGGGCAGGCCGAAGCCAAGCTCGAATAGCCACGGCTCCCATCCGCTGCCTTGAGCCAGATCGCGAGCCCAGATATGCAGATCGGTGCGGATGCTCGCGATCTCGTCTTGCCAGACGCGGTCCACCGCCGGCGCGAGCAGCTCTGCATAGTTTGCCGCGACCCGCGTGAGAGTGGCGTCCAGAATTTCGAGCACCGCATCCATCGGCGCCGTCGGTATTGCCATTTGCCGCTGTTGTAAGGCGCGAAAGAATTCAGCCAGCACCTCGTGAAACAGCCTTCCCTTGGTGAGGGGATCCATACGCTCAAGCGGCTCAGGTTCCTCGAGTGGTTCGAAGCGGTACATCGCCGACAATACGAATCGATAAGGACAGTAGGCGTAATTCTGCAGCGCCGAGACCGAGTACGGGCGCACCGTCAACCGTTGCGATTGGAGAAATGGCTTGGTGGCGTCTGTGACTCGAACGAGCCCATCATAGAACGACCATGGCTGCCGTGCGCGCGCCCAGCGCTCGCTGGCCGACCGTCGGACGCAGTCGTTGAGGCGGAGCATATAATGAGCATGGCCTTT
>Ga0307416_100001313_pt1 | contig 13403 bp, 16 predicted proteins | sample DK1Cmetagenome_2_FD_203821 | JGI IMG/M metagenome (GOLD analysis project Ga0307416, IMG submission 203821) | Maize rhizosphere microbial communities from greenhouse at UC Davis, California, United States - DK15-C-3 | ecosystem: Host-associated > Plants > Roots > Rhizosphere > Soil | place...
GGCCAGGGTGCTGCGGACCGACGAGCTCGCCGCCGCCGACCTGGGCCGGCCGGCGGCCATGCACAACGCGGCCACCCTGCTGCGCCCCCTGCCCTACGACCGGCCCGGGGCGACCCTGGACGCGGTCGAGGGGTTCTTCGACGGCCAGGGGACGGGCGAGGTCTATCTGTGGAGCGCCTGGCCGACCCCGGACCTGCGCCCCCGCGGCTGGGTCCTGGAGGGCCACCCGCCGCTGCTGGTGCGGGTGCCCGGCCGGCCGCCCCCGCAGGTCCCGCCCGGCCTGCGGGTCGAGCGGGTGACCGGCGTGGACGGCCTGCGCGACTGGGAGCGGGTGGCCGTCGACGGCTTCCCCTACCGCGAGCTCCAGCCCTGGCGTCCCGGGGTGCTGCTGGGCGAGCGGGCCCTGGACGACCAGCGGCTGCGGCTGTGGGTCGGCTACGAGGGGGACCGCCCGGTGTGCATGGGGACCTTGTTCGTGGCCTTCGGGGTGGCCGCGTTCTCCCTCGGGGTGACCCTGCCCGAGGCCAGGCGCCGCGGCTACTGGGCGGCCATGGCCGGGGTCCGGCTGGCGGACGAGCCCGATCTGCCGGCGGTCGGGGTGTTCAGCGACATGAGCAGGCCACCGGCGGAGGCGCTGGGCTTCCTGCCGGTGGCCCGCTTCACCCTCTGGCACCGCCCGAGGGGCGTTACGTCTTCCTGATCAGTTCGGCTTCGATCTCGAGGCGGACGGTCTTGGAGAGCAGGAACCCGCCGGTCTCCAGGGGGGCGTTCCAGACCAGGCCCCAGTCCTCGCGGTTGACCTCGGGGACCACGCCGGAGAAGCCGATGCGCTGGTTGCCCCAGGGGTCGATGGCGCCGCCGAGGAACTCCAGGTCGACCGTCACCGGGCGGGTGACGCCCTTGATGGTGAGCTGGCCGTCGACCTTCCAGTGGGTCTGGCTGGTGCCGGGGTGGATGGCGGTGCTGTGGAAGCTGATGGTGGGGTGGTCCTCGACGCCGAAGAAGTCGTCGGAGCGCATGTGGGCGTCGCGGGTCTGGTCCTGGGTGTCGACGCTGGCGGCGTCGATCTCGATCTCCAGGGTCGAGTCCTCGGGCCGCTCGGCGATGGTGGCCACGCCACTGAAGCGGGAGAACTTCCCCCCGCGTCCTGGCCATCAGGTGGCGGGCGACGAACTCGAACGAACCTCGAGCGCTTCGGTCGCGTCGGGTGGGATCGTGATCGTCCAGTTCCGGCCGGCCAGCTCGGTCTTGGCGCCCCACGACCAGGACCGCCATGGTCACGATGAGAATCCCGCGCACGACCGGGTCGGTCGACAAGGTGGACCAGCAGGCAGGTCAGGACTTGGTGGGGCGCTCGTCGACCGCGCCAGGGGCGCGCATCGGCTCGCGCTGATGGTAGGCCGCCTGGGCGATGGCGTGGGCGGCGACCGGGGTGGTGATGGCCAGTAGCCCGACGATCAGCACCACCCGGGCCAGCACGGACGGCCCACCACCAAGGGCGGTGGCCACCAGCAGGATGGAAACGCCCAGGAAGGCCGCCTTGCTCGAGGCGTGCAGCCGGGTGTAGACGTCGGGGAACCGGACGATGCCGTAGACGCCGAGCGTCATCACGACCAGGCCGAGCACGATCAGGACGTCGGCGATCCACGCGGTCATCCGGCCTCTCCCTTCCCCGGACCCTCAGGCTGCTCGAAGGGGCGACGGTCGCCGACGTAGCGGGCCGCGGCCAAGGTGGACACGAACGACAGCAGGGCCAGGGCCAGGGCCGCATCCAGCGGGTAGGACCGCCGGGCCCCGCCGGCGCTCAGCCCGAGCAGCCCCATCAGGACGATCACGGCGACGTCCAGGGCGACCAGGCGCTCGGCGGTGCTGCGGGCGCGCCCGATGGACAGGACGGCCACGGCCAGCAGGACCGCCAGCCACAGGACGCCGGCGAAGAAGACGGCCTGGTGCCTCACGGGAACACCCGCCGCTGGTGGCGCTGGTAGAGACGGTCGATCTGGGCCCGGACGGCGTCGGGGTCGCGGGCGTCGATGACATGGAACAGCATCACCCGGCGCCGGTCGTCCACCTCGAGCAGCATCGACCCGGGCGACAGCCCCACGAGCAGCCCGGTGACGGCCACGCCCTGCGGGGAGCGCTCCCCGATGGGGACGAGCACGATGCCCGGGCCCTCCAGCGGCCGCAGCCCCAGCACGCGCAGCCCGACGTCCCAGGTGCCCCTGGCAATCTCCAGGAGGACCGCCCCCACCAGCAGCGGGAAGGCGGCGACCCGGACGGGAAGCGGAGGGACGCCGTGGCCCCGGGGGGAACGCAGGCGGCCGCCCAGTCCCACCACCAGGGCGGCCCCCAGGACCAGCCCCAAGGCCAGGTCGAGCGGGTCGGCGCTGCCAAGGGTGAGCAGGTACACGGCGGCCAGCAGCGCCACCGCCAGCGGGCGGCCGCCGGTCACGGGACCATCCCCTGGAGCGCTCCCCCGGCCTGGTCGCTCAGGGCCAGCAGCGGCTCCGGCCACAGGCCGACCACCAGCACCAGGGCCGCGACCACGGCGACGACGGCGCGGGCGCCGACGGGAGCGGCCGGCCCGGCGGGCTGGGGCCGCCAGTAGGTGTGCTGGTAGATCTGGAACAGGTAGACGAAGGTGAGGGCCCCGCCAACGAACAGCAGGGCCACGGCGGCGGTGCTGCCGGCCTGGACGCCCGCGTCGAACAGGGCCGCCTTGCCGAAGAAGCCGGCGAAGGGCGGCACCCCGGCGACGCTGAACGCGCCCACGACGAAGGCGGCCGAGACCAGCGGGCCGCGCAGGTCGACGGCCAGGAACAGCAGTGCCTTGCCGAGCGCGTTGGTCACGGTGAAGACCACCCCCGCCGACAGGCCGACCCGCCCGCCGACCCCGAGGGCGACCATCAGGTAGCCGGCGTGGCCGATGGCCGAGCAGGCCAGCACCTCGCGGGCGTCGCGGCGGCCGATGGCCTGCACCGCCCCGTAGATGATGCTGGCCGTTCCGATCCCCACCAGCACCGCCCGGCCGAAGGCGAGCTCCCGCGGGAGCAGGCCGGCCTCGAAGCGCAGCAGCCCGTAGGCGCCGATGTTGGCCAGGGCGCCGGCCAGGATGGCGGCCACGGCCGGCGGGGCGCTGGCGTAGACGCTGGGCAGCCAGAAATGGAACGGGAACAGGCCCAGCTTGACCCCGAAGGCGACGAAGTACAGCACGGCGATGACCACCGCGGTGTTGGGGTCGATGCCGCGGGCCCGGTCGGCCATGGCCAGCATCTCCAGGGTGCCGGTGGCCCGATACAGGCCGGCGGTGGCGATCAGGAACAGGAACGAGCCGAGGAGGTTGACCACGGCGAAGATCAGCGCCCCACCGACCATGCGCCGCTCCCGGCCGAGCGCGACCAGGGCGTAGCCGGCCATCATGGCGAGCTCGAAGAACACGTAGAAGCTGAACACGTCCCCGGTCAGGAACAGCCCGGCCAGGCCGACCGACAGGAACAGCATCAGCGCCGGGAACAGCCGCGGCGACTGACCGGCGGCCACCCCGTGGACCAGGCCGGCCAGGACCACCGCGACCGAGACGAGCGCCATGGTCACCCCGAGGGCGTCGGCGCGCAGCCGGATGCCGACCTCGGCCGGCCAGCCCCCGGCCACCACCTCGACCGGCCCGTCGGCGGCGACCCGCACGGCCAGGGCGGTCAGCAGCCCGACGGCGACGGCCAGGACCGCGACCGCGGCCCAGCCGACCGGCCGGCGGCGCCCGTCAGCCAGGGCGGCCACGGCCGCTGCCGGCCACAGCAGCGCCAGGGGCGCGACCAGCACGCTCATGTGCGGGTCTGGTCCCGCTCGACCTCGGGGCCGCGCTCAAGGGCCTCCTCGGTGGTGCGCTCGCTTCGGGCCAGGTCGTCCAGGTCGACGCTGCGGTGCGTGGCGTACACCCGGTAGGCCATGGCCAGCAGCAGCGCCGTGGTGGCGAAGCCGATGACCAGCGCGGTCAGGGTCATGGCCTGGGCGAGCGGGTCGCTGACGGCCTGGCCCTGGTCCAGCGGGTAGATGGGGGCCTGCCCGCGGCGCAGGCCCGAGCTGATCACGGCCAGGCTGGCCGCATTGGAGATCAGCACCAGCCCGACCACCACCCGGAACAGGTCGGACTTGAGCAGCAGGGTGGCCCCGGTACCGAAGAGGACCGCCACCACCAGGGCGATGAACAGGTTCATGGCCGTCCTGCCTCCTCCTCGCGGGTGCCGGCGATCAGCCCGATGGTGGCCACCACCATCCCCAGGACCAGCGCGAACACCCCGACGTCGAAGGCCACGGCGCCGATCAGCTCCAGGCTGCCCAGCTTGACCACCTCGTCTCCTGGGGCTGGGGCGTGCTGGAGCGGCGCTCCGCCCCCCAGGACCGGCGGGAACGCCACCGCCAGGGCCAGGAGCAGGCCGCCGACGGCGAGCTGGGCGGCGCGGCGAACGGGCAGGGCCTGCTCCACGGCGGCGCGGCCGAAGGCGAGATACTGCAGCAGTACCCCGAGGGCGGCGATGACCCCGGCGGCGAACCCGTCGCCGACGTCGGCGTAGCCCTTGACCAGGACGGCGGCCGCGACCATGAGCACCGGCGCCAGCAGCAGCCGGGCCACCGCCCGGGTCAGCACGGTGGTGGTCACCACAACTTGCCCCGCCGCAGCACCGCGGCCACCCCGAGCAGGGCGACCAGGACCACCGTGACCTCGACCAGGGTGTCCAGCCCGCGGAAGTCGGCCAGGATGACCGTGACCACGTCCTTGCCGTGGGCCCGGGCGGCCAGGTCGACCTGCCGGTCGGCGGAGGCGCCGCCGGGCGTGGGGCGCGACAGCGCCGCCCAGACCACCAGCAGGACCAGCACGCCCGAGATCACCCCGACGATCGGGTCGCGGATCCGCCGGGAGCCGTAGGGTCGCAGGGCGGCCTCGCGCAGCAGGATCCGGCGAGGGAGCAGGGCGAAGACGGCCACGAACAGCAGGGTCAGCAGGGTCTCGATGAGCACCGCGACCAGGGTGACGTCGGGAGCCCCGAGCAGCGCGTAGGCGACGGCCAGGGTGAAGCCCACCCCCGACAGGGCGATGGCCAGGGCCACGTGGCGGCGCAGGCGGGTGACGATGAGCGCGGCCAGCATGCAGGTGGCCAGGGCCACGACCAGGGGGAGGTCGCTCCCGGACAAGGAGCCGGCCACATAGGCGCCCTCGAACGGGGTCACGGCCACGCCGACGCCGACCAGCACCCCGGCTGGGACGAGCACGGCCACCACCCGGGCCCGCAGGTCACGCACCTCGATGTCGTGGATCGCGTTGGACAGCCGGTTCAGCCCGGCCAGGCCGGCCACGTACGCGCGCTCGGGGCCGGCCCGCCCCCCCAGCCGCCGCCACCAGCCGAGCACGCCGGCGAGCGCCGGGCGACCGAGGACCAGCACCAGGCCGGCCGCGTAGGCGGCCAGGGCCATCAAGTTCTCGGCCCGGAGGTCGAGATGGTAGGCCGGGGCGACGGCGACCGGACCGGCGGCGGTGACCTCGGCGGCGTCCTCGCTCAGGGCCGCGAACGGCCCCACCAGGACGCCGCCGGCCAGGACCAGGCCGCCGAGGACGACGACCGGCAGGACCAGCCGGGCGGGCAGGGGGCGGGCCGGCCGGCGACGGGGGCCGAGGAAGATCCCGGTCCAGAACCGGGTGATGTAGGCGAAGGTGAGGGCGGCGCTGGCCACGGCCAGGACGGCCAGCCACGGGCCCCGCCCGGCGGCCGCCTTGAAGAACAGCTCGTCCTTGAAGAAGCCGATGGTGAGGGGCAGGGCGGCCAGGCCGGCGGCGGCCAGCCCGCTGCCGGCGGCCAGGGCGGGCATGGCCCGGCCCAGCCCGCCGGTCTCGGACAGGGTCCTGGCCCCGGTGGCCTCGGTGACCGCCCCGCTGGTCATGAACAGGGCGCTCTTGGCCAGGGCGTGGGCCAGCACGTAGAAGCAGGCGGCGGCCGCCCCGGCGGCCCCGCCGACCCCGAGCATGGTGACCACGTACCCGTACTGGGCGATGGTCGAGTAGGCGAGCAGCCGCTTGAGGTGGTCCTCGCCCAGAGCCAGCAGGCCTCCCACGGCCATCGAGACCAGCCCCACCACCAGCAGGCCGTCCAGCAGCACCGGGCTGGTCGCCAGCAGCGGGTGCAGGCGGCTGAGCAGGAACACCCCGGCGGCGACCATGGCCGCCGAGTGCAGGTAGGCCGACACCGGGGTGGGGGCGGCCATGGCCCGCGGGAGCCAGAAGTGCAGCGGCGCCTGGGCGCTCTTGGCCAGCGCCCCGACCGCGATCAGGGCCCCGGCCAGAGTGACGGCCGAACCCCCGTCGGCCCGCTCCAGCAGCGCCGGGATGGAGGTGGTGCCGAACTCGGCCCGCAGGACCAGGAACCCGATCAGCAGCACCACGGCCGACACCCCGGTCACCAGCAGGGCCATCAGCGCCGACAGCCGCGCCTCCCGGTGCTGGCGGTCGAACCCGATGAGCAGGTAGGAGGCGACCGCGGTGAGGTCCCAGAAGACGAACAGCAGGAGCAGGTCCTGGGCGGTGGACAGCCCCAGCATGGCCACCATGAACAGCACCATCAGCGCGTGGAAGCGGCGCCCGTCGGCCTGGGGCCGCTCCTCGTGCTCCAGGTGGCGGGGCAGGTACGCGGTCGCGTAGGTGAAGGTGGCCACGCCGATCCCGGTGGCCAGCAGCCCGTACAGGGCGCCCAGGCCGTCCAGCCGGAAGGCCAGCCGGGCGTTCCAGCTCGGCAGCCAGGCGACGTCGAACCCGCCCCCGCCGGACAGCCACAGGGCGAGCACCGCGACCGCGGCCACGGCCGCCACGGCAACCGCGGCCGCGCCCACCGCCCTCGCGGGCAGCCCCCTGGCGGTCGCCGGGGCCGCCGCTCCCGATCGCCTCACGGCGCGGCGGCGCCGGCGGGTGCGGTCCAGCCACCAACTCCCATTCGGTTGATCCCTGACCGTCGTGACGATCGCCAGATGGACGTCGTCGTGCCTGTAGGGTCTGCGAAGCCGGAGCCAGAACGATCCGAGCCATTGGTACCACAGCAGGGAGAACCACATGGAGCTGGAAGCCGGGACGACCAACACGCTCACGGTGGTCGTCGACGAGTCGATGACGGCCGACCGGTTCGGCAACAGCGGCGTGCGGGTACTGGCCACGCCGATGCTGGTCAGCTACTTCGAGCTGGCCGCGCACCGGCTCGCCATGCGAGCCCTTGAGCCGGGACAGGGGACGGTAGGGTCCCGCGTGGACATCCGTCACCTGGCGGCCACCCCGATCGGCATGCGCGTCACCTTCCGGGCGACCCTCACCGACCGCGATGGCCGGCGGCTGCTCTTCCGGGTCGAGGCCGACGACGAACAGGAGCGCGTCGGCGAGGGCATCCACGAGCGCTTCGTCGTCGACAGGGCAGGTTCATGGCCCGCATCGCGGCCAAGCAGGGCTGATCGGCGTTGCGGATGGCCCGGCTGGGCATCGTGGGCGTGGTGACCCTGGGCATGATCACGGCGCTCGGCGGCGGGATCATCCGCGACGTCCTGCCGCGCCGACGCCCCCCGGCCCCGGAGCAGGGGCCCGACGACTGACAGCGCCTACACCGGCGGCCTGGCCGGGATCGCACCGGCGAACGCGAAGGATTCGGCTACCCGCCGGCGCCAGCGGTCGTCGTCCCAGTCGGCCGTGGCGCTGCCGACCAGCAGCAGCAGCTGCTCTCTCCCGCCTCGCGTCGCCGGTCTCGGTCATGCCCGCTGCCCCAGGGAGAACTGATGGGAGGCGCCGGGGGCGAGCTCGACGGCCTGGTCGCGGACCAGGACCGTGATGGGCTGGGCCCGGCCTGGCCGCGAACTGACCTCGATCCGGCCCTCGGCGAGGGTGACGTCGACGCGGTGGCCGCGGTAGTGGACGCTGAAGCGGACCTGCTTGACCTGGGGAGGCAGGGCCGGGTCGAAGCGGAGCACCTCCCCGCGTGGCCGCAGCCCGGCCAGGCAGCGCAGCACGATGTCAACCGTGCCGGCCATGGCGCCCAGGTGGATGCCCTCGGCGGTGGTGCCGCCCTGGACGTCGGCCACGTCGCTCTCCAGCGCGTGCTGGAGATACCGCCAGGCCTCCTCGGGCTGGTAGCGGGCCAGCACCCAGGCGCTCACCACCCCCGACAGGGTCGAGCCATGGGAGGTCCGGGCCAGATGGTAGTCGACGGTGCGGGCCAGCTGGTCCTCGCTGACCTGGTAGCCGAGGCCGGCCAGCAGCTCCCGCAGCTCGGTCCGGGACAGCAGGAACAGCAGCATCAGCACGTCGGCCTGCTTGGACAGCTTGTAGCGGTTGGTGCTGTCGCCCTCGGCCTCCAGCAGCCGGTCCAGCCGGGCGATGTTGCCGTAGCGCTCCCGGTAGCCCTCCCAGTCGAACTCCAGCAGGTCCTCGTAGCCCTCGAACTGGGTCAGGACCCCGTCGGCATGGAACACGACCTTCATCCTGCGGCTGATGTCGAGCCAGTGGTCCAGCTCCTGATCGCCGATGCCGAGCTCCTGGACGAGGTCCTGCCGGTAGTGGGGCGGCAGGTCCTCCAGCGCCTCCAGGGCCCGCTGCAGCACCCAGACCACCATCACGTTGGTGTAGGTGTTGTTGTCCAGCCCGGGCCGGTCGGCGTCCGGGTAGGCCTCGTGGTACTCGTCGGGGCCCATGACCCCGAGGATCTCGTAGCGGCCCTCGTCGGCGTTCCAGGTGGTGATGCTCGACCAGAAGCGGGCGATCTCGACGAGCAGCTCGGCGCCGACGAAGCGCAGCCAGGCGAGGTTGCCGGTGGCCAGGTAGTGCTGCCAGACGTTGTAGGCGATGGCGATGTTGACGTGCCGCTGCAGGTGCGAGTGGTCGGGCAGCCAGCGGCCGGATCTGGGGTTGAGGTGGAGCTGCTGGGTCTCCTCGCGGCCGTTGGAGCCGCTCTGCCAGGGGAACATCGCCCCCTCCAGGCCGGCCTCACGGGCTGCCGCCCGGGCCGCCGGCAGGCGGGCGTGCCGGTAGTCGAGCAGTGCGGCGGCCGACACCGGCCGCTGGAGGTTGAAGAACGGGAAGATGAACATCTCGTCCCAGAAGATGTGGCCCCGGTAGGCCTCCCCGTGCCAGCCGCGCGCGGGAACGCCGACGTCCAGGTGGACGGCGTGGGGTGAGACGGTCTGCAGCAGATGGAAGATGTGCAGGTGCAGAACGGTCTCGGCCCACTCGTTGGCGCTGTCCAGGGCGATGTCGACCCGGTCCCAGAGGATGCTCCAGGTGCTGTCGTGCCGGGCCCGCAGTTCCGCGAAGCCCGCTGCCGCCGATGCCGCCTGGCGCGCGTCCAGCAGGCTCTCGGAGATCGCCCGGTCGCGTGAGGTGTAGAGGGCGACGATCTTCTCCACCGTGGCCGGCCGCCCCTCCTCCAGCGCGACGGCCAGCTCGTGGGCGACGAACCCGGGCTCGGAGACGAGCCGCCGGTCGGCCTCGGCGACCTGGCCGTCGCGCAGCAGCCTGGTCCGGGCGGCAAGGGCGACCCGCACGTGGGACTGGCTGGTCTCGGCCTGCAGCTCGATGATCTCGCCGTCCGCCTCGCCGGCGCGCAGGACCTCCAGGTGGCGGCCGTTGAGGTCGCGGTAGCGCTTGACCCCCGCGTTGACCACCCGGCCGTCCAGCGCGGAGCGGACCTGGACCGTTCCCGACCAGTTCTCGGCCGTGAAGGTTGTCTCCAGGCCGGCCAGGTGCTGGTCCTTCATGCTCACGAACCGGCGCTGGGTCACCTGGGTGCGGCGGCCGTCCGGGTCCTGCCAGCGCAGCGAGCGGGTGAGGGTCCCCTGGCGCAGGTCCAGCTCCAGGCGGTGGTCGAGGAGGCCGGCCTGCCGGACGTCGAACCACGGGCCGCCGGCCACCCGGAAGCTCAGCGGCAGCCAGTTGGGCACGTTGACCAGGTCCTCGTTCTCGACCGTGCGCCCGGCGATCCCGGTCGTGGCCCGGTTGTAGAGGCCGGCGACGTAGGTGCCGGGATAGTTGACGTCGTCGGCGCTGGCCTCGGGCAGGGCGCCGCGGGTCACGAAGTAGCCGTTGCCGACCGCGCACAACGCCTCCCGCAGCCCCTGGCGGCCCGGGTCGAAGCCGTCGTAGACCAGCGTCCAGACGCTCGGCGGCCGCTGGGTGTGCCGCTGACGCAGCTCGGCCGCCGCCCGCCGCTCCTCCAGGCGACCCCCGGCCAGCGGCGCCATGGCCACGTCGTCCAGGCTGCCCACGACCAGGTCGGCGCCCGCGCCCACCAGCAGGTCCCGGTCGTCAAGGCGGGCCACCCCGATCGCGGCCATGTTGCCGGCCTTGGCCGCCTGGACCCCGCTGGAGGCGTCCTCGACCACGAAGCAGCCGGCCGGCTCCAGGCCGAGCTCGCCGGCGGCGGTGAGGAAGATGGCCGGGTCGGGCTTGCCCCTTGGGAAGTCGCGGCCCGAGATGTCGGCGTCGAACAGGTCCTTCAGGGTCATCCGGGGGCGGATGAGCTCGTAGTCGAGCCGCTGCTCGGCGGCGAAGGTGTCCAGCCGGATCCGCTCCAGGAACAGCCCGGCGTTCTTGGACGACGACGCCGCCGCCACCCGGATCCCGGCCGCCTTGACGGCCAGGATGAACCGCAGCGCATCCGGGAAGGCCATGAACCGGCCCTCCTCGATCAGCCGCACGATCTGCTCCTGCTTGGCCGCCGCATACTGCTCGGCCCGGGCCTCGACGTCGGGCACGCCGAAGTGCTCCAGGGCCGCCCGGGCACCCGCCATCCGCGGCTTGCCGGACAAGACCTGCTGGTACACCGCCGGGGTGAAGCGCTCGGGCGTCCAGCTGGTCTGGTCGCGGACCTCGCGCCACCGCCCCTCCATCAGCGTCCGGAGCGACTCGCGCCAGGCCAGCTCGTGGGGCGAGTCCACCAGCACCCCGTCCACGTCGAAGATCGCACCTCGGAACGCCGTCACCCTCGGCCACCGGCTCCGGCGCGCTTGGTGAGGATCAGGTAGACCACCGAGTGCTGGTCGAGCCGGCCCATCTGACCCAGCGTGAAGCCGGCCAGGATGCACACGGCTCCGGCGAGTTCCAGGGCGACGACCAGGGCATGGGGCACGTCAGGCGCAGGGGGACGGGTTGCGGGCGGACCATGATAGGCCGGGACCGCAGCCTTGTCATGGCTCGAGCAGCCCCTGTGCCTGAGGCTACGGCTCAATCGACAGGTGGATTGGTGAAGCTATACTTCATACGATCTGATACTGCTCCTTCGCTGAAAGGACGTCCATGGACCGGCCGTCGACCGGGATCGAAGCGCTCGACCAGGTGCTCGGCGGCGGGCTGGGCGTGGGCGACAACGTCGTCTGGCAGGCGGCCGACCCGGGCGAGATCGAGCCCTTCGTGGAGGCGTTCCTGGCCACCGTGCACGGCGGCACACCCCTGACCTACCTGAGCTTCCGCCTGCCACCGGCCGCGGTCCTGGACCGCTTCGGCCGGGTGTGGGACAGCGAACGCTTCACCCTGCTCGACGGCTGGACGGGCGGCCAGGACGCCGGCCGCGGTCGCAGGAAGGCAGCCACCGCCGGCGCCCCTGGCAGGGCCCGGGTACGGCGCCTCAAGGACCCCGCCGACATGGAGCAGGTCAACCGCGAGCTCGCCGAGATCGAAGACGACCTCGGCGCGGGCGCCGGCTACATCTTCGACGACCTGACCAGCATGCAGCGGCTCTGGGGACCAGAGGCCGCGCTGGCGTCCTTCCTGCGCTGGTGCCCGCGCCTGTACCAGGACCGCACCGTCGCCTACTGGCTGCTGGAGCGCGAGGCGCACCCGCCGGCGTTCCGGTCCCGGCTGGCCGACATCACCCAGGTCATCCTCGAGCTGGTGGCAACGCCGGCCGAGCGGACCATCCAGGTCGTCAAGGCGGACGGACACCCGCCCGCTGTGGCCGGGCGCACCCTGCGCTATGACGTCGGCGACGACCGCCAGATCCAGGTCCCGCGGCAGGCGGCCGCCGTGCAGGAGCGGATCGGCGAGCAGGTTCGGGCCGAGCGCATCGCCGCCGGTCTGTCCCAGACCGAGCTGGCCCGCCGGATCGGGGTCACCCCCAGCGCCCTGTCCCAGGTCGAGCGGGGCCGCCACGGGCTCTCGGGGGAGACCCTGACCCGCCTGTGGGCCACCCTCGCCGTCCCCTTCGGCCCGGGGACGAGGTCGGCCGCTCCCCCCTACCGGCTGGCCCGGCGCGGCGCCCGCCAGCCGGTCACCCCGGGGCCGGGGCTGTCGGGCGAGACGGTCCTCCAGGACCCGTCCGGGCTGGGGGTGTACGAGCTGACCGTCGCCGCCGGCAGCAGCGGCCGGCGACCCTTCGAGACCAAGAAGCCCGAGCTGGTGCTGGTGCTCGAGGGCGCCCTCGAGCTGCAGCTGGGCCAGGAGTCCCGCACGCTGCAGCAGGGCGATGCCATCCTGGTCCCCAGCCAGCCGGTCACCGGCTGGCGCAACCCGGCCCGGGACCCGGCACGGGTGCTCTGGGTGGTCCTCAACGCCTGAAGCACCGCTCATCCCGCAGTGCGCAGGTGCTCGACAAGCACGGCGGCCTGGCTATGATCGACGTCCCGGGTCGCGGTCACCAGGGTGAGCGGGCCGGAACGGGCCAGCTCCCGCAGATGCCGCAGCGCCGCCTGCCGCTGCGGCTCGGCCAGCTCGGCCTGGTAGCGGCGGCGGAACTCCTCGAACCGGGCCGGGTCGTGCCCGTACCAGCGCCGCAGCTCGGTGGACGGGGCCACGTCCTTTGCCCACTCGTCGATCCCCGCCCTGGCCTTGGCCAGCCCACGGGGCCAGATCCGGTCCACCAGCACGCGCCGGCCGTCCTCCGGCGACGGGTCGTCGTAGACGCGTCGCACGCCGACCTCCGGCTCGCTGGTCACGCCGCTCGCTCTGGCCACCGGTGGCGGGCAGCCAACTCGGCGGCGGGTCCCGTCTTCCGGGCCGGCGTCGGCTCCTCCTCGGCCGGCGGGCGTCGTGGTTGCACGTGCTCATCGCGGACGTGCCATTCGAGCTCACTGCGGCTGCGGAACAGCAGGCCGCAGGTCACGCACTTGAGTGCCATGGGGACCTCCGTTTCCTCCGTGGCGGCGGCACCCGCCTGGTGCTTCGCCGCGTCCCCCTCGCGTTAGTGTAACTTTACCATCTTGATGATAAATAAAGTGTTACTTTGAAGATGGGTCGCGAGAGGAGCAGGCTCGGGGCAACGGACGACCGGCTCAGATCGACTGGCGGTAGCCGAAGAACTCGTGGTCCTCGTTGTAGCCGCCGTAGCCGCCGCCGACCTCTGAGAAGTGCGCGACGAACTCGATGCCGGCGATCCACTTCACCTGCTTGAAGC
>Ga0307416_100001317_pt1 | contig 13371 bp, 12 predicted proteins | sample DK1Cmetagenome_2_FD_203821 | JGI IMG/M metagenome (GOLD analysis project Ga0307416, IMG submission 203821) | Maize rhizosphere microbial communities from greenhouse at UC Davis, California, United States - DK15-C-3 | ecosystem: Host-associated > Plants > Roots > Rhizosphere > Soil | place...
CCCAAGGCAAGACCAAGAAAGAGATCATCCGCTGCCTGAAACGCTACGTCGCCCGAGAGGTCTTCGCCGTGCTCCACCAGCTGCACCACGACAACCCCATCCCAGCCGCTTGACCTCTATACGAGCGTCGACACCATGCCGACGCCCACGGTGACGATCAGGGCGTCGAGCAGGCTGGCCCGGTCGGCGCCGGGGCTGCGGAGCGGATGAGCAGCAGCAGGCCGGCCATCAGGAACGGGTAGGAGGCCAGGTAGAAGACGTCCGCCACCGAGGGGAACACCTCCATGTGGAGGATGTCCTGGTAGGTGTAGAAGATGACGTCGGCGGTCACGTACGACAGCAGGCCGACCGCGAACAGGTACCAGGTCAAGGGCCGCTCGGGCCGGTACCGGCGCACCCCGACCAGGATGGCCGCCACCGCCGACAGCCCGAGCCCGTTGTACAGGCCGATCTTGGCCGCCCAGCGTGGCACCAGCCCGGTCGCCGGGACGAGGTAGCAGGCGAGGGCGACCACCGCCCCGGCGGCCAGATAGGCCAACCAGGCCCGCGGGGCCGTCGACGGCAGGACCTCGGTGAGCTTCCGGGTGGCGGCGATCCCGTCCAGCTCCGGCATGCGCAGGTCCATCAGCACCACGTCGGGCCGCAGCCGGCAGGCCAGCTCGATCCCCTCCAGGCCGGTCCCGGCCTCGCCCAGGACGGCCACGCCGTAGTCGGCCAGCACCGCGCCGAGCTGGGCGCGCAGGCGCGGCTCGTCGTCGACGAGCAGCACCCTGGGACCCTGGCTTCCCATCGACCCCCCCTGGGCTCGCCCCTGCCCCGCCGGGCACCGGTCACGCCCGCGGAGCAGAACCCTACTGCACCTGTGTATCGGCATCTGCGCCGCCCCCCCGAATCGTCCCGCCGCAAGGGGCGGGGGGAGGTTGACGGCCGGGGCGGTGGATGGTGGGCTGGCCGCGTAACGGCAACGGGAGCAAAGGAGCCGGCAGATGGGCAGCGACCGGGCCCGTGGGCCGCTGGTCTTCGCCGGATCGGCCAGCCCCCGGCTGACCAAGGAGATCTGCTGCCACCTGGGGGTCGCGGTCGGTCAGGGGGAGGTGCTGCGCTTCTCGGAGGGCACCCTGTTCCCCAGGGTGCTGGAGAACGTCCGGGGCCGCCGGGTCTACCTGGTCCAGTCGACCGTGTACCCGGCCAACGACAGCTTCATGGAGCTGCTGTTCTGGATCGACGCCCTGAAGCGGGCCAGCGCCGCCTCGGTGACCGCGGTGATCCCCTACTTCAGCTACGGCAAGGGCGACAAGAAGGACGAGCCACGGGTGTCGATCCGGGCCCGGGTGTGCGCCGACGCCATCGAGGCGGCCGGGGCCGACCGGGTGGTCACCATGGACCTGCACGCCGCCCAGATCCAGGGCTTCTTCCGCATCCCGGTCGACGACCTGTACGCCAGGCCGTTCCTGTGCGACGCCATCGTCGCCGAGAGCCTGACCGACATGGTGGTGGTCTCGCCCGACGCCGGGTTCGCCAAGAAGGCGCGGATGTACGCCAGCCGCCTGGGCGCCCCCCTGGCCATCGTCGACAAGGTGCGGTCCGACCACGACGAGCGGGCCACCGCCATCGACGTGATCGGGGAGGTCGCCGGGGGCAACGTTGTCCTGGTGGACGACTTCACGATCAGCGCCGGCACCCTGGTCGAGGCGGCCGAGCAGCTGATCGGCAAGGGCGCCCGCTCGATCATGGCCGCGGTCAGCCACGGCGTCTTCGCCGAGGGGTCGATGGAGCGCCTCGACGCCAGCCCGATCCGCCGGCTGATCACCACCGACACCGTCGAGACCCAGCCCGTGACCTTCTCGACCAAGGTCCGGATCGTCTCCGCGGCCCCCATGTTCGCCGAGGCGATCCGGGGCATCCACCACCGCCAGAGCATCAGCGGCCTGTTCCAGGACTGAGGGGCTAGGAGGCCTCGGCCGCGGAGATTCTCCGGTGATGCATGGCCAGGTACCGGTCGAAGGACCAGGACCGCAGGAACTCCTCGCCGGCGGCGAGTCCACTGTGGTAGAGGCGCAGCTGGGTCTCCTCGGTGAGCCCGAAGTCGGTGGCCTTCACGCCGAAGGTGTCGACGAAGACCGTTCGGTCCAGCACCGCCGGGTCGTCGAGGTGGAGGCGGTCGTGGGCGCTGGCCATGGTGTCGACCAGTGCCATCGACAGCCCCAGGAGCCCGGTGATCGGCTTGGCGTTCCGGCTCTGCTCGGCGTCGGGAGCCGGTCGGCCCGAGAGCTTGATCCCGAAGGTCGGCCAGCGGGGCCGGCTGCCGTCGTGGCGGTCGAACAGGTCCACCGGGAAGTTGGACAGCATGCCGCCGTCGGTGCAGTACCAGACGCTCCTGGAGCCGGGTCTGGTGAGCCTGGCCGGACGGAAGAAGAACGGAATCGACGCCGACGCCCGCACGGCGTCGGCGACCGGCTGCTTGTCGGGGTCGAGGCCGAATTGATGGTAGTCCCAGGGCAGGCGGAGCATGCGGCCGCAGGAGATGTCGGAGACGATGACCACCAGCTTGTAGGACCGCTCCGGCGGAAGCGCGCTGCCCCCGTCGTCGCTGATGCGCAGGTCCCCGAACGTCCGCACGCCCCGCTTGGCCAGCTCGGCGCCGACCCATCGGTGCAGGTAGTCCCCTCGGTACAGACCCAGGGTCCGGACCAGGGAGAGCCCCTGGGCCGCGCGCAGGTGGCCGAACCTGCCCCCGTCACGGAACTTCCGGAAGTCGAGCTCGTTCATGGTCTGCCTGAGCTCGTCAACGGGCGTGCCCGCGGCCACGAGGGCGCCGGCGATCGCGCCGGCGGAGGTCCCGGCGATCCGCGCCGGCCCGTCGAAGCGGTAGCCGGCACCGTGCAGAGCGGTGACGGCGCCGACCAGCCCGATGCCCTTGACGCCACCACCTTCCAGCACCAGGTCGGCGGAGATGGGGTCCATTGCTCTTCCTTTCACGTCGGCGGCCAGGCCTTCGCTCAGGCCGACCACAGCGCCTTCCAGGTCTGGGGGCCGACCTGCCCGTCGACCTCGAGGTGCTTCTGCTTCTGGAACTTCTTGACCGCGGCCTCGGTCATGGGGCCGAATTCGCCGTCCACGGCCAGGCGGGCGACCTTGAGCTGAACCAGCCGGGCCTGGACGAGCTTGACGTCGGGACCGCTGGACCCGAGCTTCAGCACCTGGCCGGGCCAGGCCGGCGACTTCGACCGCACTGGCGCGCCGTTGCCGCTGTAGTCGGGGATGCCGTAGCCGACGATGCCGGTCCGGCGGACCTTGCGCATGACCTTGCCGCCGGTGCGACCACCCCGCTCGTCGGTGTTGCCCTCGATGGTCACGATCGACCCGTCGGGACGCACCGATTCCACGATGCCGACGTGGGAGATCCGGTTGACGCCGTCGCCCAGGAAGTTGAAGAACACGATGTGGCCGGGGGCGGGCTTGCTCGTCCAGCGCCGGCGGTGCTGGAACCACGCGGCACCGGACGGGGTGTAGGCGAAGCCCTTGGAGATGGTGGCCGGCATGGCCAGCCCCTCGTGGTAGGTGCACCAGCTGACGAAGATGGCGCACCACGGCTGCCCCTGGATGCCGTACCAGGCACCGAAGGGGGTCCGGTTTGACCCGGACGGGTGCTCGGTGACGCCGATCTGGGATCGGGCACGGTCCAGGACCTGCTGGACAGAGGTCATGACGCCTGCTCCTCCTCGGGGCGGTCCTCCTCGTCGGGACCTTTCTCGGTCTGGTTGACCAGGGCGCTCTCGATCAGGAGCGCCTCCTCCTCGGTGCCGGCGCTGGCCAACCAGGCCAGGCGGGCCTCGACGTCGCTGGACGGGCTGCTCATCGGCGCTCTCCCCTTCCGGTGCCGACAACGCTGTTCACCAGGAGAGAGGGAGCTGGCCGGGCGCTGATACAGGCGCCGGCATGTATCAGACCGGCGGGCGGCGCTCTCCTCAGGGAGATGGCCGAGGAGCGACCCGCCGGAACCGGCAATAGGTGCCGTTGTCAGCAACGGCTTACCATGAGCGAGCCATTCGGCGGGGAGGGGCGCGATGACCGAAGGAACCGGCATGGTGGAGCTGGTCCGGCGTGCCCGGCAGGGGGACCAGCTGGCCTGGAACCAGATCGTGGCCCGCTACAGCGGCCTCATCTGGGCCGTGACCCGGACCTACCGGCTGACCGGCACCCAGGCCGATGACGTCGCCCAGACCTGCTGGCTCCGGCTGGTCGAGCACCTGGACCGCATCCGCGACCCGGAGCACGTCGGCGCCTGGCTGGCCACCACCGCCCGGCGCGAGAGCCTCCGGCTGCTGCGGGCCGCCGCCCGGGAGGCGCCGCCGCCCGACGACCTGTCCATGCCGATGCCGGACGCCGAGGTCGAGTCGCCCGAGCTCCTGGCCATCCTCTCCGATCAGGCGACCCGCCTCTGGCAGGCCTTCAAGGAGCTGCCCGGGCACTGCTACCGGCTGCTCAGGGCCCTGCTCGCCTCACCTCCACCGAGCTACGCGGAGGTGGCGGCCGGGCTCGACATGCCGATCGGCAGCATCGGGCCGACCAGGATGCGCTGCCTGGGGCTGCTGCGACGGCGGCTGGAGGCGGCGGACGCCCCCGGTCACCCGGCCGAGTCCCGGGACTGACGAGCGGCCGACCATGACAAGGACGACCCCGTGACCGACGACCGCGACCGCGACCAGGCTCCACCCGACGAGCCCGACCCGTTGCTGGAGGAGCTCCGGCGCATCGCCTCGATCGTCGACCCGGTGCCGGAGCGGACGATCGAGGCCGGGCAGGCCGCGTTCGCCTGGCGGACCTTCGACGCCGAGTTCGCGGCGCTGGTTCACGACTCGCTCGCCGCCGCCCCGGCCGGGGTCCGCGGCGATGAGGAGCCACCGCTGCTCCTCACCTTCGAGAGCGAGGACCTGCTCGTCGAGGTCAAGGTGACCCGGACGGGCGCCGAGCGGACGCTGGTCGGCCAGCTCACCGCCACCGACGACGGGCCGGGCCGGGTCGCCGGCGTCGAGGTGGTCACCGAGCACGCCAACGGTCCGACGGTGGTCGAGAGCGATCAGCGGGGCCGGTTCGTCGCGGCCGGGATCGCGGCCGGCCCCGTGCGGCTGCGCTGCCGCCCGCCACGGCCGGCGCCCGAGGTGGTCACCGACTGGGTGACCCTGTGACCACGCCGGTGCCGGACTACGCCTGCTCCTGAAGCTCCTGGGGCTCCACGAAGACCCCCAGGCCTGGCAGGCGGGGCAGCCCGGGAGCGAAGACGAGGTCGCGGGCGGCCTCTCTGGCGGTCTGCCCCTCGGCCTCCATCCGCTGGGCGATCGCCGCGGTGACCAGCGGAGCCGCGAACGACGTCCCGCTCCACCTGGCCCGCCGCTGGAACGTCCTCGACACGGCGGCGGGGGCGGCGGCCGCGGTCGCGCCGGGCTCCTGGTCGGCCTGGCACGTGTGCGGCGGCTCGTAGGTCGCGAGCTCGCCATCGAACTCGAGGAACGTGCTCACCCTGTCCACGCCCTCGGCGCAGGCGTCCACCCACGGACCGTAGTTCGAGAAGCAGGCCCGCTCCGGCTCGTCCTCCCCGTTGCGGGTGACCGCGGCCACGCTGACGACGTTGGGCAGGGCCGCCGGCAGGAACGGCACGTCGGTCCCGTCGTTGCCGGCGGCGGCGACGATCACCAGCCCCGGGTTCCGGAACGCCAAGGCCTTGAGCTGGGCCACGGTCGCCACCATGTCGCCGTCGAAGCAGTAGCCGCCAAGGGACAGGTTGAGGATGTCGACGTCGTCGGGGACCTCGTCGAGGCTGGCGGCAAGGGAAGGGTCGTCCACGAAGCCGCACTCGTCGATGACGTCGCGGACCTCGACCTGGGTGATCCTGGTGTGCTTGCAGATGAGCCCGGCGATGAAGGTCCCGTGTCCACCGGCGCGGGGCAGGGGCTTGTCCGGGTCGATGACCTCGGGGATGCCGTTGCAGCGATCCTGCACGGCCGCCGGGAGGTCCTGGTGGACGATCCCGGTGTCCAGGACCAGCACCTTGGGTGCGGGCTGGGTCTCCGAGGCCACGCTGACCGGAGGGAACCCCCCGAGCTCCTTGGCGCTGGCGACCTGGGGGAGCGTGGCCGGGCCGACGTGCATGTGGAAGGTGGCCACCAGGACCTGGTTGGGTCGCACCCGCGGGCCCTCCAGGGCGTCGATCAGCGGGATGATCTGGGGCACCGAGAGCTGCGACTCGTCAACGCGGATCCGGGAGAGACCGAGCTTCTCGAGGCAGCCGCCGACACGGACGTCGGGCTCCTCGTCCTCGACCACGGCGACACCATGATCCTCCAGCCAGCTCCGGGCGCGGGGCTCCTCGTCCGCGCTCACCAGCAGCTGCCCGGAACGGTAGAGGTAGTGACTGGTACGTCTGCCCTCCGGGGGCTGCCAGCCCATCCGCTCGCAACCGTGGACGACGTCATGCTCGACCCCATGAGGGCATCCGTGATCCATCACGACCTCCCCGCCGGCGGGTTCCCAAGGGGCTGAGCCGGTACGACCCCCCCTGATACGCCAATCATGGCTCATGTCACAAGCAGGCGGAAAGGGGTCGACCAGGCCGTGCCGATCGCCCAGAGTATCGAGGATGGACGCAACCACGGCCTTGGGCGGGACCGAGCTGCACCGACGCGCCGCGCTCCTGCTCCAGCAGGCCGAGGGGGACCGGGGCCGGGACCGGGCCGACGGTGCCGAGCTCCTGCGGGCGGCGGTGGCCGCCAGCGACCCGGCGGCCAGGTCGGTGGTGGAGCGGGCCCTCGGGCTCAGCGACCGCGAGCTCCACGACCTCCGGGGGGCGCAGCAGCACCTGTCCAGGGCGGTCCGCTGCGCCGAACGCGGCGGTCTGGGCACGCTCGCCGCCCAGGCCCGCCTCAACCTGGCCGGCGTCTTCATCCTCCGAGGTGAGCCGACCCTGGCCCTCCGGGAGCTCGACCGGGCCGCGCCGGCGTTGACCGGAAGGGACCGGGCCCGGCTGGAGTTCCAGCGGGCCACCGTTCGGTACAGCCAGGGAGAGCTCGGCGAGGCCCTGGCCGGCTACCGGAGGGCGCTCGTCGGCCTGCGCCGCGCCGGGGACACGCTGTTCCTGGCCAAGCTGCACAACAACCGGGGGCTGCTGCACCTGTACCGGGGGGAGCTCGGGGTGGCCGAGGCGGACCTGGTCGAGGCGGAGCGGATCTACACCGGTCTGGCGATGCCGGCCGCGGCCGCCGACATCCACCAGAACCTCGGCCTGCTGGCCGCCCGCCGGGGCGACCTGCCGACCGCGCTCAGCTGGCTCGACCGGGCCGACGAGTGGGCTCGGGCCGCCGGGACGGTGGACGCCGTCGGGCTGCTCGACCGGTGCATGGCCCTGCTCGCCGCCCACCTCGTGGTCGAGGCCCGCCAGGCCGCGGCGACGGCCGTCGACCTCCTGGAGGCCGAGGGCCACACCCAGGTCGCCGAGGCCCACTGGCTGCTGGCCAGCGCGGCCATGCTCGACGGCGACCTGGCGGCCGCCCGGCTGGCGGCCGCCCGGGCCCGCCAGGCGTTCGAGCGCCAGCGGCGCCCCCGGTGGGCGGCGGTCGCCCGCCATGCCGAGGTCCGGGCCGCCTGGCAGGCCGGCGACCGGTCGCCGGAGCTGCTGGACGCGGCCCGCCGCTGCGCCGATGACATGGCCCAGGCCGGGCTCCTGGTGGCGGGCCTCGACGCCCGGCTCATCGCCGCGCAGCTGGCGCTCGAGCTCGACCGTTCGCGGGTCGCCCGCGGTCAGCTCGACCTGGCCCGCGGCGCCCGCCGTGGACCGGTGGACCTGCGCGCCCGAGCCTGGCACGCCGAGGCGTTGAGCCGGCTCGCCGACGGGAACCGGCGGGGCGCCCAGGCCGCCCTCCGGGCCGGGCTGCGGGCGCTCGACAGCGGCCGGCGCTCGCTGGGCGCGTCCGAGCTGCGGGCCCATCTCTCCGGCCATGGCCTCGAGCTGGGCCGCCTCGGCCTGCGCCTGGCGCTGGAGGACCGGAACCCGGTGCGGGTGCTCGCCTGGGCCGAACGCTCGCGGGCCAGGAGCCTGACGCCACGGCCCATCCGGCCCCCCGACGACCCGGAGCTCGCCGAGACACTGGCCGAGCTGCGACTGGTCACCGCCGAGCTGGACCAGGCCGCGGTCGAGGCCGGCACCACCTCCCGCCTGCTCGCCCGCCAGGCCGCCCTGGAGCGGGCGATCCAGCTACGGGTTCGCCGGCTGGCCGGAGCCGAGGGCGCCGGGCCGATGGAGGACCCCTCGCCGGCGGCCCTGCGCGACCGGCTCGGGCAGCGGGCCCTGATCGAGATCGTCCAGCTCGACCAAGTCCTGTACGGGGTGGTGGTCGCCGGTCGGCGGGTGACCCTGCATGCCCTCGGCGATGCCGTCACGGTCGCCGCCGAGCTGACCAGCCTCCGCTTCGGACTGGAACGGCTGGCGTTCGGGCACCGGTCGGCCCGCGCCCGTCGCGCCGCCGCCACCGCCGTCCGGGACGCCGCCGCCCAGCTCGACACGGCGCTGCTGGCGCCGCTGGCCAGCCGCATCGGCGACCGTCCGCTGGTCATCGCCCCCACCGGGCTGCTGCACGCGGTGCCGTGGGCGGCCCTGCCGTCCTGCGCCGGCCGGCCGGTGACCGTGGCCCCGTCGGCCGGCCTGTGGCTCCGGGCCGGGGCGACGCCGCCGCCCGCGCCCGCCTTCCGGACGGTGCTGGCCGCCGGGCCCGGACTTCCCATGGCCCGTCAGGAGGTCGCCGAGCTGGCGTCCCGCTACCCGGCGGCCGTCTGCCTGAGCGGCGCCGAGGCCACCGCCGACGCCACCGCCAGAGCCCTCGACCACGCCGACCTGGCCCATGTGGCCGCGCACGGCCGGTTCCGGGCCGACAATCCCCTGCTGTCGTCACTGCGGCTGCACGACGGCCCCCTGACCGTCTACGACCTGGAGACGCTGCAGCGGTCCCCGACGACCCTGGTCCTGCCGGCCTGCAACTCGGGGCTCTCCGAAGTTCGGCCCGGTGACGAGCTCACGGGCCTGGTCGCCAGCCTCCTCTGCCTTGGCACCCGCACCGTCGTGGCGCCGGTCCTGGCCGTGCCCGACGCCGCCACCATGCCGCTCATGCTCGCCTTCCATGACGGGCTGGGCCGCGGTCTCCCCCCCGCCGAGGCGCTGGCCGCCGCCGGAGCCGGCCTGGGCCCGGGCGACGACGCGCTCGTCGTCGCGGCCGGCTTCGTCTGCTTCGGCGCCGGCTAGTCCCGCCGCAGCCTGTATCAACGCCGCTCCTATGGCCTCCCTTGCAGTAGACAGACGACGGTCGATCAAGAGAGGACGATGCATGTCGACCAACGTGTCGGTGGACCACGGCGCCGCCCGCCGGCTGCGACGGCCCGCGATCGGGCGATGGACACGGGGCTTCCGGGCCTTCTACGCCTCGCTGCTCATCGGGACGGTGCTGGCTTCGCTGCTGCCCGCCGTGCTCCTCCAGCCCAACAGCCGCGTGTTCCTGCTCAAGCTGGTGGCCGCTGCCCTGCTGGCATCGCTCCCCGGCCTGCTGTACCTGGAGTTCATCCGGTTCAAGGGCCAGACCCTCTACGACGAGTACGTCATCAACCTGTTCCGGCTCGGCATCGACCAGGACTGCAACCTCCCCGCGCCCCCCTCGCACACCAGCTACTACCTGCGCTGGAAGAAGGACCACGAGCGCCTGGAGACCAACAGCACCGACAACCTGTACCGCAAGAAGTTCGAGGCCGTCTACGGCCAGCAGGCGGTCAGCACCCGGGGGCTGTTCGCCGACCCCGACAGCCGACCCGAGCGCAGCGAAGGGTTCTTCCCGGTGCTGCTGGCCACGGTGCTGCTGTGCGTCGGCTGGGCGATGGTCGTCCAGCCTGAGCTCTACCGCAACATCGACCTGCTCGGCGGCCTGCCGTTCTCCGGCCGGCCCAAGCTCCCGATCGAGGCGCTGGAGTACGGCTTCATCGGCGCCTACTGGTTCATCCTGCAGGACGTGATCAGGCGCTACTTCCGCGACGACCTCAAGACCGCCGCCTACGTGAGCGCCAGCGCCCGGATCATCCTCGTGGTGATCGTGGTCACCATGGTGTCGCTCGCCTCCACCAGCGCCTCCACCCAGCTCAACGTGCTCGCGTTCTTCATCGGGATCTTTCCCCAGATCGGCGTCCAGATCCTCAAGGCCGGCGTCAACAAGGCCTTCATGGGGGTCGTGCCCAGCCTGGACTGCAAGTACCCCCTGAGCGACCTCGACGGGCTGACCATCTGGGACCAGGCACGGCTGTTCGAGGAGGGCATCGAAGACCTCCACGGGCTCGTCACCGCCAACCTCGTCGACGTGATCCTCGGCACCCGAATCCCCGTCGACCGGCTGGTGGACTGGCTCGATCAGGCCCTCCTGTACCTCCATGTCCCGGCGGAGTCGGGCGGGCGCAAGCCCCGGGAGGCGCTGCGCGCTCTCGGGATCCGGACCGCCACCGACCTGGAGCGGGCCTGGACCACCACCGACACGGACGCGGCAGCGGTCCAGCAGCAGCTGACCGAGGCCATCGCCGGTGCGGCGGGCGGAGTCGGCGTCGTCCAGATGCTGCTGGCGTCGCTGGGGTCGACCAGCAGCTTCCTGCACGTGCGGCGGTTCAAGCACCACGACTGGCTGACCGGCCAGGCACCGGCAAGGGCGGCCTGACCCAGCCGGTCACGAAGGGGAGGTCCCGGCGTCAGCTGGGACCTCCCCTATCTTGTCACCGCTCCAGCCAGTGGCGGGTCAACCGGGGGAGGGTCGCCATGGCGGTGGACGATCTTCCAGTCGCCGTCCTCGCGACGGTAGAGGTGGGTGACGCGCAGGGTGTAGGGAGCGACCGGGGTGCCGTCGATGGAGACCGAGGTGTGCTCGTAGCCGACGGTGTAGGCGAGATCCCCGCTGACCCCGGCGGCGACGAGCTCGAAGCGGTAGGCGGCGCAGTCGGAGAACTGCGCCGCCAGCTTCCGGAAGAACCGGCGCACCTGCTCTGCTCCGCTCTGGCTGGTCGCGGCGCCGAACAGGGTCACTGGGTCCTGGGCCGACCACATGACCAGGCGCGGCTCGGGGTCGCCGTTGTGGAGCGCTTCTTCTGCGTTCACCTGCCGGGCGAGGGTCTCGTTGAGGAAGTCGTCGAGGTCACTCATGGCCAGCTCCTGAGGTCGTGTGACAAGCGACAGTGCCGCGTCGATGCTGGCAGCCGAGCGATACGGAATCGCTACGGCCGCTGCTGTCACATGTCAGCCCGATGGCTAGAATCGCCGGGATGCCAGGATCGACCGCACGAAGCGCCGTACCCGTGGGCAGGGCCCGCTCCCTCGCTCAGGTGTACCAGCACTTCGGTGAGGTCGACGCCGCCGGGACATCGCCGCTGTACGAGCGCGTCGCCGTCGCCCTGAGTGAGTCCGCCGAGGCGCTGGAGGCCATCGAGGCGGCACCGGCGCGCAAGCGGCACCCCAGCGTGATCCTGGCCGCGCTGCACGACCTCGCCCTTGCCGGACGGGCCCCGGCGCTCGCCGCGGCCTACGCCGCCTCCGACGGCGACGCCGCCGCCGGCGCGGCGATCGACACGCTGCTGGGCATGACCGACTCGGTCGTGGCCATCGCCGTGCGCCGGCGGACACGACCCGACGAGACCGGACGCTGTGCCGTGCTGTATCCGGCGATTGCCGAGGTGGCGCGCCGGGTCGGCGCGAAGGCGGTTGGGCTGATCGACGTGGGCTGTTCGGCTGGGCTCAATCTCAATGTCGATCGTGTTGGCATCACCTACGGCAACGGACAGTCGCTGGGCGGCCCATCATCTCCGGTGCAGCTGTCGTGTTCGGTCGTGGGAGACCGGCCCATCCCGGCGCGGGCGATGCCCGAGGTCGTCGCCCGGGTCGGCGTCGACCTCGACCCGGTCGACGTGACCGACCCGGATGCCGCCCGATGGCTGCGCGCCTGCCTGTGGCCGGATCAGCCGGAGCGGGTCGCGAGGCTCGAGGCGGAGCTGGCGCTGGCGGCGACGTCCCCTCCGCTGCTGCTGCAAGGTGACGCCGTCGAGGTGCTGCCCGACGCCTTCGCCCGTGTGCCCGCGGACGCCCTGCCGGTCGTCACCACGACGTGGACGCTGTCGCACTTCCCGCTCGAGCACCGCCTGCGCTTCCTGCACCGCCTCGACCAGGCGGCGGCGGGCCGGGCGGTAGCGTGGGTGTCAGTGGAGGGGGTCGGGGTCGCGCCGACCATCCCGACGCTCGGCGACCGCCGCGCCTCTGGCCACAGCATCATCGGCCTGGCGATCCTCGACCGGTCGACCCTGCGCGCCGAGGCCATCGGCCGCTGCTGGTCCCGGGGCCGCCTGCTGGCGTGGCTGGCGGACTCCTAGTGTCCCGAATCGTTGATTCGTTGCTGTTCTCAGGCGCCGCCCAGCAATCTGACCTGGAGATTCACCTACACGAATACGAAGCGAATCAGTAACTCGGGACACTAGATGACTGATGTCGATTGGTTGGTGGATTCAGTGGTCGTAGGCGAGCAGGGAACGCTTGATCGGGGCGCCGAGCTGCCAGTTGAACCAGACCGCAGCGGCCAGGGCCGCCAGCCGCTGCGCGACCCGCACCCACAGCCCCTGGGGGGTATGTGCGCCATGCTGTTCCAGCCCGAGCTGGTCTTTGAGGGTGTCGAAGATCGCCTCCACCCACTGGCGCACCCCACCCAGCGAGCCGAACCGGTAGGGCTCATCAGTCCGGTCCGGGCGGGCCAGGGTCGCGCCCAGCTCCTCGACCAGCGCGTCGAACTGGCGGCCCGCCAACCCCTTGTCGGCCAGGACGACCATGTCGGGCCGCAGCACCTGCTGGCGGGCGGCGCGGTCCAACAGCGCCTCGGCCACCTCCCGCTCGCCCTGGGTGGGGTTGGCCAGGCACCAGGCCACCGGCATGCCGTCGGGGGCGGCCAGCAGGTACAGCTTGAGCCCCCACCAAAAGCGGTGATGGCTGGCGTCCCAGCCATAGCCAGCCCAGCCGGCCAGCTGGCTGCGCTTGACCGTCTCCCGGCTTTGCCCACACGGCACCGGGGTGGCGTCCAACAGCCGCCACTGGTCACACCACGACGGGCAGGCGACCGCCAAGGCGTGCAGGAGCTGGGTGACCAGCGGGGCCGCGCGCCGCAGCCGGCGGTTGTAGGCGGCCTGGCCGCAGACATAGGGGAACAGGTGCCCCAGCCGGTCGGTGACCGCCCGCAGCCAGCGGCGCTCGGAGTCATAGCCCAGCAGCACCTGGGCGACCGCCAGGCAGATGAGCTCGCTGTCGGCCAGCCTGGGTGGCCGGCC
>Ga0307416_100001318_pt1 | contig 13370 bp, 13 predicted proteins | sample DK1Cmetagenome_2_FD_203821 | JGI IMG/M metagenome (GOLD analysis project Ga0307416, IMG submission 203821) | Maize rhizosphere microbial communities from greenhouse at UC Davis, California, United States - DK15-C-3 | ecosystem: Host-associated > Plants > Roots > Rhizosphere > Soil | place...
GCAAGGTCACCCTGCACACCAAACCCTACCCACTGGAGGCTGCCAACGACGCCATCGACGACCTCGACAACGGACGGCTGCCCGGAACCCGGGCGATCCTCATCCCCAGCTAGCGAAGGAGCGGCCCGATGAAGGACGGCACGTTCGTATTCGACGCCCACACCGGCTTCTGGGACGCCAGTGCCGAGAACACCAAGAACCGCTTCGGTGACGCGTTCATCGAGACGTTCTACGCCTTCCACCAGGGCTTCAACCCGCCCGACCCGCAGTGGACGATGGACTACGAGCGGCAGTTCCGGAAGGTCGACCCGGAGTGGTACCTGGAGGAGATGTTCGTCAAGGGCGCGGCCGACATGGCGGTCCTGTCGACCCAGGTCCTGATGGACTTCTACCACACCGGCTTCGTCCGCCCCGAGCGCAACGCCGAGCTGGCCGCGCGGTTCCCGGAGCGGATCATCCCACTGGGCGGTGTGGACCCGCGGGCGCCCAACGCCGTCGAGGAGGTCGAGCGGCAGATCACCGAGCTCGGCATGAAGGGCTTCAAGTGGTACACGGCCGAGTGGCGGGGCGAGTCGCGCGGCTGGAAGGCCAACGACCCGGCGGTCTTCCCCTGCTACGAGAAGGCCCTCGAGCTCGGCGTGAAGAACCACTTCTTCCACAAGGGCCCGGCCGTCGAGCCGCTGTCGCTGTCCAAGTTCGACGTCCGCGACATCGACGAGCCGGCCTGGCTGTACCCGGACATGAACTTCATCATCGACCACTGCGGCGCCCCGCGGGTCGACGACTTCTGCTGGATCGCGGCCCGCTGCCCGAACGTGTACGCCGGCCTGGCGGTGGTGCTGGCCTTCATCCACAACCGGCCCCGCTGGTTCGCCGAGGTCATGGCCAACCTGCTCTTCTGGCTGGGGCCGGACCGGATCGTCTACGGCACCGACTTCCCGATCTGGTACCCGCACTGGCAGCTGGACGACTTCATGAACTTCGAGCTGCCCGAGGACCTCAAGGAGGAGTACGGCGTCGACCTGACCCCCGAGATCAAGGAGAAGATCGTCGGCGGCAACATCGCCCGGCTGTACGACATCGACGTCCCGGCCAAGCTCGAGGCGATCAAGGACGACGAGTTCGCCCGCCGCCGCAGCGAGTACCTGGCCGGCCAGCCGGCGGTCCAGCCCACCGACGCCCCCGGCACCGAGGAGCCGGCCGTCGAGACCGGCGTGGCCGGGACCGAGTCGCGGTGACCCCGGTCCCGGTCGACCGGGAGCGGGTGCGGCGGGTCGCCGGTGGGGTGAAGGACCCCGAGGTCCGGACCTCCATCGCCGACCTCGGCCTGCTGGACGAGGTCGAGGTGGACGGCGGGCGGGTCACCGTCCGCTTCCACCTCACCTCGCCGCTGTGCCCGGCCAAGTTCGCCGGGGCCATCGGCCAGCAGATCCGCCGCCGGGTGGCCAAGCTCCCCGGGGTCGAGTCGGTCGAGGTCGTGCTGACCGACCACTTCATGGCCGAGGCCCTGCACCGGCTCATCAACGAGGGCGACCGCTTCGCCGAGACCCGCGGGGTGATGCGGCGGTGACGGACCCCGCGGTCGCTCTGGCCGGGCGGCGCGAGCGGTCCCTGCTGGAGCTGCCGAGCGTGGCCCGCATGGCCGCGATCCTGGCCGAGCGCTGCCGCGAGCCGTCCTGGGTGCGGACCCTGGTGGCCAGCCTGGACCGCTTCGGGTCGCTCGGCGGGCACGACGACCTGGAGGCCCTGCTGGCCGCGGCCAGGGACGACCCGGCGGTGGGCGACCGCGCCCTGGTCGCCTTCGCCCGCGTCCTCGACGGCCAGCCCGACGCCGCCGTGGCCGGCCTGGCCATGGGGGCCAAGGTCTGGTTCCGGCTCAACGGGGTGCCGGTCGCCTGGCGGCCGCTGCCGTCGGCGACGGCGGCCAGGCGCATCCCCGAGGCCGGTCTGGCCGACCCGGCCCAGCGGCTGCTGGTGCTGGCCCCGATCGGCAGCGGCCTGCACCTGGCCGAGCTGCTGCGGGTGCGGGTCGGCGACCTCGGCTCCCTGGACGCCGGCGGCCGCCTGCTCCCCGACCCGGAGGCCGAGCCGCTGGCTGTCGGCTACACCCAGCGGCGCGGCCGCTCGGCCGACCGCATCACCTTCCTGACCTTCGTGGCCCGGACGGCCGTGCTCGAGCACCTGGCCCGGCGCCGCCGCGACGGCCTCGGCACCGGCCCGGCGGCGCCGCTGATCGCCGGTCCGGACGGCCGGCCGATCGGGTCGTCCGAGGTCGCCCGGGCCCGGCGGCGCAGCAACGCCATCATCCGCGCCGGCAGCAACCTCAACGTCGACCTGTGCCGCAAGACCGGGGAGTTCTTCCGCGAGTGGGGCGAGCCGGGCTCCCGGTTCACCCCCCGCTGACCGCGGCCCGGATGCCTCCCGCCCCGGACCTCGCCCGCAACATCAGCCTGCTCGGCCACACCGACCAGGGCGGCCGCGGCGACGGCGTCCAGGTCATGGTCGGCGGCGGCCACGCCTACGTCGGCCACATGTTCAGCAACGGCGTGACCGTCATCGACGTCCGCGACCCCCGCAACCCCGAGCCGGTCAACTACCTGCCGGCCGCCCCCGGCACCTGGAACCTCCACCTGCAGCTGGCCGACGGGCTGCTGCTGGTGGTCAACGCCGTCAACCTGTTCGCGGCCGAGGCCTTCGCCGACGAGTCGGCCTACTACGGCCGCTCCATCGGCGAGGTGCTGGCCTCCCACCCGCCGCCGGAGTACCGGGCCGGCATGGCCGTGTACGACCTGGCCGACCCGGCCGCCCCCCGGGAGATCGGCTTCCTGCCGGTGGACGGGTTCGGGCTGCACCGCATCTGGTGGACGGGCGGCCGCTGGGCCTACGCCTCGGCCCTGCTGCGCGGGTACAGCGACTACATCCTGGTCACCATCGACCTCGCCGACCCGGCCCGCCCGCGACTGGCCGGCCGCTGGGGGCTGCCCGGCATGCACCTCGACGGCGGCGAGCGGCCCGACTGGCCGGCCGACCGCTGCTACGCCCTCCACCACGCGATCGTCGCCGAGGGCCTGGCCTACGGCTCCTGGCGCGACGGCGGCCTCACCGTCCACGACGTGTCCGACCCGGCCAGCCCGCGCCTGCTGGTCCACCGCAACTGGTCGCCCCCCTTCGGCGGCGGCACCCACACCGCCCTGCCCCTGCCGAGCCGTGACCTGCTGGTGGTCGCCGACGAGGGGATCGCCGACAACTGCGCCGACCAGGTCAAGTACACCTGGGTGTTCGACGTCAGGGAGCCGGCCAACCCCGTCAGCATCGCCACCCTGCCCACCCCCTCGGAGGTCGACTACTGCGCCAAGGGCGGCCACTTCGGCCCCCACAACCTGCACGAGAACCGGCCCGGCAGCTTCGTCAGCGACCGGCTGGTCTTCGCCACCTACCAGAACGCCGGGGTGCGGGTCTTCGACCTCGCCGATCCCTTCACCCCCCGCGAGGTGGGCGTGTTCGTGCCCGCCGCCCCCGAGCGGCTCCACGACACCCGGCCCGGCCGGGCAAGGGTCATCCAGAGCTGCGACGTGTTCGCCGGCCGCGACGGGGTGCTGTACGTCACCGACTACAACGCCGGGCTGTACGTCCTGCAGTACGAGCCGGGCTCGACGTGACGGGGCCAGGGTGGACACGATCCGGCTCGTCCCGCCGCCCGGGCTGGTCGACGCGGCGACGGCGCTTCCCCGCCCGGAGCCGGCCGGCCAGCCACCGGCCCGGCTGGCCGCGCTGGTCGCCGCCGGGGCCGCCGGGGCCTACACCTGGGCCCTGGACGGGCCCGAGGCGGGCCGGCGCGTCTGGGGAGAGCTGGCCGCGCTCGGGCTGACCGTGGTCGAGGGCCGCCTCAAGGACCCCGGCCCCGACACCGCCCGCTTCACCCTCGGCAGCCAGGTCTCGACCCTGGCCCAGTGGGCGTGGCTGGCCGGCGACGCCGCCGCCGGCCGGGCGGCCGACCGGGTCGCCTGTGAGCTGGCCGTCGGCGGCTGGCCCGGCCGTCCGCCGCTGGACCGGCCGGACCTGGTCCTGCTGTGCGACCCCACCGGGCAGCTGGCCCTGGACCACGCCGGCTCCCGGGTACGGCTGGGCACCATCCGCGACTTCCCGGTGGCCGGCCCCGAGGACGGCGGAAGCTGGCGCCGCCCCGGCACCGTCGACCGGCTGCTCGACCACGTCAGCCGCCAGTCGCATCTGGCCAGCCCGCTGATCGGGGCCACCGCCCGCCTGCTGCGGACCCTGGTCCACCCGGCCATGGGGCCGCCCTGGCCGCCGGCCGCAGCCCGGGACGCCCAGCGCCGCCTGGCCGCCCTGGCCATGGCCGACCCCGCCGCCTGGGCGTTCGCCCTGCCCTGGCTGCTCGACACCGCCAGCCGGTTCCCGGGTCGCCTGGCCGGGCTGCGGCCTGGCTGATGGAGGTGGCCTGCGAGGTGTCGGCACCGTGGATTGGTGCGGTTGGGCGCTCGGCCGGCCGCTGCCGAGGTGGGCGCTCGGCCGACGGGTGATTGGTGCGGGCGAACCGATTGGTGCGGGCGAACCGATTGGTGCGCTTCGCGCGTTTGATCCATCGGTTCGCCCGCGGGCTGACTCCCGCGGACCAGAGTCCGCGACCGCGTCGCTCACCTGGTGGCGGGTTCGCTCACCCTGTTCGGGAATGCGCACCCTGATCGGGATGCGGAGGCCGGCAGGGTTATCCACAAATTGTCGTCGGTGCTTGTGTTCGGGGGTGGGGTTGGTAGGTTGCGGTCATGGACTCGAACACACATTCGACCTCGTCGGTGGCGGGGCCGCCAGCTGGGTGGCCAGGCGACCCACCGGCTGATCCACCGGTCGGTCTGCCCGCCGGGCCGTCTGCTGCGCTCGATGCCGTTCTGGAGCGGCTGGCCGCCGAGGACCTGGAGCAGCTCTCCGACAGCGCCTTGAACCAGGACCTGGGCCGGCTGCAGCAACAGCTCAACAGCCTCCAAGGACAGTGGCTGCGGCGCCTGGCGGCCCTGGATGCCCGCGGCGCGGCCGGGGCCGACCAGGGTGTGGACGCGCCGTCGACCGCGGCTTGGTTGCGGCGGGGGCTGCGGATGAGCGCCGGTTCGGCCCACAGCACGGTGCGGGCCGCCCGGGCCCTGTTCGGTGGGCCGCTGCCACAGACCGCGGCGGCCCTGGTGGCCGGGGAGCTCTCGGCCGCCCACGCCCAGGCAGTGGTCGATGGCACCCACCAGCTGCCCGACCTGGTGGTGGCGGCTGCTGAGCCGGTGCTGGTGGCGGCGGCTCGGCGCCTGGATCCGTCCCAGCTGCGCCGCCTGGTCAGCCACCTGGTCCAGGTCGCCGACCCTGATGGGGCCGAGCGGGCCCGCGAACGCCGTCATGAGCGCCGCGGGTTGTGGGTGTCGCCGACCGTTGACCGCATGGTCGCGGTAAACGGGCTGCTGGAGCCTGAGGCCGGGGCCACCGTGCTGGCGGCGCTGGAGCCGTTGGCCCGCCCCGCTTCGGCCGAGGATGCTCGCACGGGGAGCCAGCGCACCGCCGATGCCCTGGCCGAGTTGTGCCGCCGGGCCCTGGAAGAGGGGTGGCTGCCCAAGGCGGGTGGGGTCCGCCCGCAGCTGCTGGTGACCGTCGAGCTGGACAGCCTGCTCGGCCGCCCGGGGGCGGTCGGGGGTGACTTGGGGTGGGTGGGGCCGCTGGCGCCGGAGGCGTGTCGGCGGCTGGCCTGCGACGGCACCGTCACCCGGGTCCTGATCAGCCGCCAGCCCACCCACGAGCAGCACCCTGCAGATGGCAGCGCCGACCACGACCACGGCCACGACCCCGGCCTCGGCGCCGACCCCGACCCCGCCGATCACGGCCCCGACCCCGTCGGTGGCCCCGACCTGGTTGGCGATCCGGATCCCGCCGGTCCGGTGGGGCTCCAGGGGCGGCTCCAAGCGGCCATGGCCGGGTTGCCCCCGACCCTGGGCGGCGCCCCCGGCCAGCCGTTGGAGGTCGGGCGGGCCACCCGGGTGGTGGCCCCGGCCCAGCGGGCCGCGTTGGCGGTCCGCGACGGGGGTTGTGTCTTTCCGGGCTGTGATCGGCCCCTGGCCTGGTGTGACGCCCATCATCTGTGGCACTGGGTCGACGGCGGCCCCACCGACCTTGGGAATCTGGCCATGGTGTGCCGGGCCCATCACCGCCGGGTCCATGAGGAAGGCTGGCAGCTGACCCGCGGCCCCAACGGACGGTTCACCGCCACCCCAACCGGTCGAAGATCCCGCACCGCCGTCGCCTGACCACTCCATGCCCGAAGTCGCCTGGCCACCGTGGTGGGTACCGGCGGCCTGGAACCCGAACCACCCCGACCACCGCGCCAGGCGACTGCATGGGGCCCGAACTCACCGTCAGGTTGGCGAATCAGGCCCGATTTCCGGCGCGGGGGTCCGAGCCGGGCCCACGGCCGCTACAACCGACCTAGCGGCGGTCGACGAACAACGCCTGGGCCGACCTGCCGATCGGACCCTGCTCGTCGTGCAAGGTGGTGTCGGCGAGGCCGATGCCGTCGGCGGCGGTGGTGGACGCCTCCAGGGCGACCCACTCGCCGGCGGGGTACCGCAGGAGGTATACCGTCAGGTCGGGGTTGATGAACCGCCAGGTATGGAAGTCGAGAGCGGCGCTGACGCCGTTGCCGGAATCGGCGGCGATCAGGACCCGGCTCAACGGGGACGGGAGCTCGTCCGGGACCAAGGGATGGCGCATGCGCATCCACACCGTGGCCGGGCCCGGCTCCAGGAACGAGCCGGCCACGAAGCGGAACTCCATGGCCGTGTGGTAGCCGACCTCCTGGCCGGTCGGGAAGAAGGGCTCGACCCGGCCCGCCGCGGGGCCGGGGAGGCGCGGGCCGGGGGCCAGCCGGGCGGGCAGGTCCAGGTCGGGGGCGGAGCGGATGCGCAGGGCGGTGGCCCGCATGACCTCGGTCTCGCCGGCCGCCAGGGTGGCCTCGACCAGCTCGACGCTGCGCCCGCCGCGCAGGGAGCGGGTCGCGACCGTGAGCTCGGCGATGGGAACGGGCCGGACGATCTCGAAGGTGATCCGGGCCACCCGCAGGCCGGCCCGGTCCCCGTGGGCCTCGACCGCTCGGCCGAGGAGGGCGGCCGGCGGCCCGGCGTGCTGCAGGGCCGGGTCCCAGGGGCCACGGGTCAGCTCGGTGGCCTGGAACCGGTCCGGGGCGAGCGGGGAGAAGAAGGCGTCGGGCACGCCCGCAGTCTAGATGCGCCGATCGCCGTAAGGACGCCCTGGAGCGGCCGGGGATGCTGGCCACCGTCACCGGCTGGGGCAACACCATCCAGCAGCCGGTCGGTCCAGGCGGCGGCGGGATCGACTACCGGACCGGATGCGCGAGGCCAAGGTCCCGATCGTCTCGCGGGCCGAGTGCCAGACCGTCTACACCGCCGCCGGCGCCCCCATCGACGCCACCATGCTCTGCGCCGGCCGCACCAACCTGGACACCTGCCAGGGCGACAGCGGCGGCCCGCTGTTCTTCAAGGCCGCCGGCCCCGGCTACATCCAGGCCGGCATCACCAGCTGGGGCAACGGCTGCGGCGCGACCGGCTTCCCCGGGGTCTATACCCGGCTCAGCAACCGGGGGGTGGGGAACTTCATCCTCTCGGTCACGGGGGGGCCGGTGACCGCCGCCCAGGCGGCCTGACCCTCCGCATCCTGGCGCCCAGCCCGCCGTCACGGGCTGGGCGCCGGCTCGTCCCCGCTGGTAGCTTCTCGGCCATGTGGGAGTACGCGATCCGCGAATACGTGCAGGAATGGGGTGAGCAGGAGGACCGGTCGATGGCCTCCTTCCTGGCCGAGCTGAACCGGCTCGGGGAGGACGGCTGGGAGGCGGTCGGGATCACCCCGCGGACCCACTACGACCGCGGGGGCGGGCCGGGGGGCTGGGACAGCTTCACCTTCGTCGTGCTCCTGAAGCGGCTGCGGCCGGCCGACGACATGCTGCCGAGGAGTTGAGCTCATGAAGGGTGCCATCAAGGTCCTGTTCGTCGGCGCCGCCGCCGGGTACCTGGCCGGCCAGGCCATGGACAAGGCCACGACCTGGTACTACGGCCGCCAGAGCGACGCCTCCAAGGAACGCGAGCAGGAGCTGCTGCCCGAGGGGGCCCCGATCGCCTCGGCCCGCAAGCTGACCTCCTGGCTCGGGATCGAACCGACCGAGGACCAGACGGGCACCATCGCCGCGACCATGCACCAGTCGCTGGGCCAGCTCTACGGGGTGGTCGCGGCCTCCATGACCCGCCGCGGCACCAACCCGGTGGCGGCCGGCCTGGCCAGCGGGGCCGGTGGCTTCCTGCTGGTCGACGAGCTGGCCAACAGCCTGTTCTTCACCCCACCGCCCCAGGCCTACCCGGTCGAGAGCCACCTGCGCGGGATCGTCGGCCACCTCACCTTCGGCGCCACCCTCGGGGTCCTGCTGGCCGTGGCCCGGCGGCTGCGGCTGCTCTAGCGGCGGCGCTCCAACAGGGAGGCGGGGCTGGCGCCGTTGACGGCGGCGTCGAGGACCTCGGCGACGTGGGCCATGGCCAGGCGCTTGCCGCGGCGTTCGAGGGCGTTGCGGAGCTGGAGCAGGCAGCCGGGGTTGGAGGTGACCAGCAGGTCGGCGCCGGTGGCGAGGACGTTGGCGGCCTTGCGGTCGCCGAGGGCGGCCGCGGGCTCGGGCTCGATCAGGTTGTAGATGCCGGCCGAGCCGCAGCAGATCTCGCCCTCGGCGATCTCGCGCACCTCCAGGCCGGGGATGGCCCGCAGGGCCTGGCGGGGCTGGGCCCGGATGCCCTGGGCGTGGCCCAGGTGGCAGGCGTCGTGCCAGGCCACCCGCATCGGCAGCGGGTGCCGGGGGGCGACCGGGCCGAGCTCGACCAGCAGCTCGGACAGGTCACGGACCTTGCCGGAGAACGCCGCCGCCCGCGACGCGAACGCCGGGTCGTCGCGGAGCAGGTGGCCGTACTCCTTCATGGCCGAGCCGCAGCCGGCCGCGTTGACCACCACCTGGTCCACCCCGGCGGCCTCGAAGGTCCCGATCGCCGCCCGGGCGAACGCCTGGGCCTCGGCCTCGCGGCCGGCATGGAGGCTGAGGGCGCCGCAGCAGCCCTGGCCGGCCGGGGCCACGACCTCGCAGCCGTCGGCGGCCAGGACCCGGGCGGTGGCCGCGTTGACCTCGGGGAAGAACACCCGCTGGACACAGCCGGTGAGCATCCCGACCCGGCGCCGCTGCGGCCCGGTGGCCGGGGTCACCTCCGGGACCTCCTCCATCCGGCCCAGGTTCGGGGCGAGCCGTTCCATGGCCGACAGGCGCTGGGGCAGCAGCCGGTCGGTCAGCCCGGCCCGTCTGAGCAGGGCGTCCAGGCCCGAGCGCTGGTACAGGCGCAGCGGCCCGCGCAGCAGCCGCAGCCGCCGGGGATAGGGGAACAGCCGGAAGATCAGCGCCCGGAAGGCCCGGTCGCGGCGGGGGCGCGGGTAGCGGCGCTCGACCTGCTGCCGGGTGGCCTCGATCAGCTTGCCGTACTGGACCCCTGACGGGCAGGCGGTGACACAGGCCATGCAGCCGAGGCACTGGTCGAAGTGGCGGACCATCTCGTTGTTGAGGGGCTCGCCCTGGCGCCCGATCTCCATCAGGTAGATCCGGCCCCGGGGCGAGTCCATCTCCTCGCCCCAGAGCACGTAGGTCGGGCAGGTGGGCAGGCAGAAGCCGCAGTGGACGCAGTCGTCGATCAGCTCCTGCTCCGGCGGGTGGTGCTCGTCGAAGGCGGGCAGGACGGCCACCCCGGCCTCGGGCCGCCCGGCGCCCTCGGTGGCCCGGTCCGCCTGGCCGGGGGCGGCGCCGACCTCGTCGGGCAGCCCCTCCGGGCCCCTGGCCCCCACCTGGGTCGCCGAGGCCCGCTCGTGGGCCGGCTCCGGTCCCTTCCCGGTCTGCTCGGTCATCAGATGCCTCCCACGAACCGGCCGGGGCCGAGGCGGCGGTCGGGGTCGAACCGCTCCTTGACCCGGCGCATCAGCCCGACGGCGTCGCCGGGCGGACCCCACACGTCGACCGCCCGCTTGAGCTCCGGCGGCCCCTTGACCAGGACCAGGCTGCCCCCGCGGGCGGCCAGCCGCTCCCGCTGATCGCGGATCGCCGCCACGGCCATCGGGAACGCCGGGCTGTCGGCCGGCAGGTCGCCCTCACGGGCGGCGCTGGCCAGCCACAGCACCCCGGTGGCGGCATGGGCGCTGAGCGAGCCGCCGCTCCAGCGCCGCTCCGTCCCGGCCAGGTCGCCCAGGACCCCGGCCAGCTCGGCCGGCGGGAACGTGGCCTTGAGCGCGTACTCGGCCTTCTCGAAGGGCCGGGCGCCGAGCTGGCTGAGGGCGGCCTCGACACCGCCCGGCCCGGCCACGGCCGCCTCCCCGACCCGCCCGAGCAGCTCGGCCGCGGCCGCCGCCTGGGCCTCAACGCCCGGCTGGATGCCCTCGAACACCGTAGTGAGCCGCCCCGGCCAGCCGAACTCGTCCACGGTCAGCTCGACCGCGCTCGGTTCCAGGGCGGTCTCCTGGAGCCGACCCACGGCCTCCCCCGCCTGCGCGGGCCCGTCGACGGCGAGGGTGACCACGGACGCGGCCGCCGGGACCGGGTGGAGCCGGAAGATGACCTCGGCGACCATGCCGAGGGTCCCGAGCGACCCGCAGAACAGCTTGCCCAGGTCGTAGCCGGCGACGTTCTTGACCACCTTGCCGCCGGCCCGGGCCACGGTGCCGTCGGCCAGGACCACGGTGATGCCGATGAGCAGGTCGCGGACGGTGCCGTAGCGCAGCCGCCGCGGGCCGGACGCGTTGGCCGCCACCACCCCGCCCAGGGTCGCCCGCGGCTCGGGCGGGTCGAGGGCGAGCTGCTGGCCGGCCGGGGCCAGGGTCGCCTGGAGGTCGGCCAGCCGGACCCCGGCCTGGGCCCGAACGACCAGGTCGCCGGCGGCGTGCTCCAGCACCTGGTCCAGCGCCGTGGTCTCCACCACCAGGTCGAGCCGCTCGGGGGGGTTGCCCAGCCCGAGCTTGCCGCCGCCGCCCACGAAGCTCACGGCCAGGCCGTCGGCGGCGGCCGCGGCCAGCACCTGGCCGGCCTCCTCGACCGACCGCGGCCGGGCCAGGAACCTGGCCTCGACCCCGTCGATCCCGTAGCCGTCGGCCGGTCGGACCATCAGGCCGTCGCGGGCCAGATCCTGGACGCCCATGGCTCAGAACACCTCCGCCAGGCCGGCCTGCTCCACGGGGTGGACACGGCGGGGGCCGGGGCGTTCGCCGCACAGCCGCGGGGTCGGGAACACCTTGCCGGGGTTGGCCCGCCCGTCGGGGTCGAAGGCGCAGCGGACCAGCTGCATGGTGTCCAGGTCCTCGGGGCCGAACTGCTTGGGCAGGTACTGCTTCTTGTCGAAGCCGACCCCGTGCTCGCCGGTGATCGAGCCGCCATGCTCCAGGCAGGTGTAGAGGATCTCGGCGGCCAGCTCCTCGGCCCGCTGCTCCTGGCCCTCCACCGAGCCGTCGTACAGCACCAGCGGGTGCAGGTTGCCGTCCCCGGCGTGGAAGACGTTGGCCACCCGCAGCCCGCGCTCGTCGGCCATCCGGTTGATCTTGCGCAGCACCTCGGGCAGGGCGGTGCGGGGGATCACCCCGTCCTGGACGTAGTAGTCGGGGCTGATCCGGCCCACGGCGGCAAAGGCCGACTTGCGGCCCTTCCAGAACAGGGCCCGCTGGTCGTCGTCCTCGGCGATCTGGATGGTGGTCGACCCGGCCTCGCGGCACAGCCGCTCGACCTCCTCGAACTGGTGCTCGACCTCGGCCGCCGGGCCGTCCAGCTCGACCACCAGCACCGCCCCGGCGCCCTCGGGGTAGTGGACGTGCACGGCCGCCTCGGCCGCCTCCATGGCCAGGGCGTCCATCATCTCGATGGCCGCCGGGACGATCCCGGCCCCGATGATCTTGGAGACGGCGTCGCCGGCGTGGTCGGTGCTCTCGAAGGCGGCCAGCAGGGTCCGGACCGCCTCGGGCTTGCGCAGCAGCCGCAGGGTGACGGTGGTGGTGATGCCGAGGGTGCCCTCGGAGCCGACGAAGGCGCCGAGCAGGTCGTACCCGGGCGGGTCGGGGGACCTGCCGTCGCCCCCCAGGTGGACCAGCTCGCCGTCGGGCAGCACGACCTCGCAGGCGGTGACGTGGTTGGTGGTGAACCCGTACTTGAGGCAGTGGGCGCCGCCGGAGTTCTCGGCCACGTTGCCGCCGATGGAGCAGACCTGCTGGCTGGACGGATCGGGGGCGTAGTACAGGCCGTTCGGGGCGACCTCCTTGGTGACCTGGAGGTTGAGCACCCCCGGCTCGACCACGGCCCGCCGGTTGGACAGATCGAGGTCCAGGACCCGGCGCATGCGGGCGAGCACGATCAGCACCCCGTCCGACACCGGCAGGGCCCCGCCGGACAGGCCGGTGCCCGACCCCCGGGCCACGAACGGCACCCCGGCCTCGTGGCAGGCCTTGACCGTCCCCCGCACCTGGTCGGCCGTCTCGGGGAGCACGACCACGCTGGGGATGACCCGGAAGTTGGCCAGGCCGTCGCACTCATAGGTGCGCAGCTGGTTGCGCTCGGAGATCACCCCCTGGGGGCCGACGATCCCGGTCAGCCGGCGGATGAGGGCCTGTCGGTCCATCGGCGCCCAACCTCCTCGCGTCCGATGCTCGGTCAGTCCAGCTGCTCGTAGGCGGGGATGGTCAGGAACTCGATGAACTCGTCGGCCAGGGCGACCTGCTCGAACAGGGCCCTGGACTGGTCGGGGCGGCCTTCCGAATAGAAGAAGTCGTCGCCGACCTGCTGGCGGATCTTGTCCAGCTCGTCGGTGGCGGTCTGGCGGACCAGGTCGGCGGTGACCGTCTGGCCCTCGGCCAGCTTGACGCCGTTGTGGACCCACTGCCAGACCTGGGAGCGGGCGATCTCGGCCGTGGCCGCGTCCTCCATCAGGTTGAAGATCGGGGCCGCGCCCTGGCCGCGCAGCCAGGAGGAGATGTACTGGATGCCGACGTTGACGTCGTTGCGCAGGCCCTCCTCGGTGGCCTCGCCGGGGGTCGAGGCGATGTCGAGCAGCTCGTCCTGGCCGACCTGGACGTCGTCGCGCTGGCGGTCGATCTGGTTGGGCCGCTCTCCCAGGACCCCGTCGAACACCTCCTCGGCCACCGGGACCAGGTCGGGGTGGGCGACCCAGGTGCCGTCGAAGCCGTCGCCGGCCTCGCGCTGCTTGTCCTCGCGCACCTTGGCGAAGGCCTGCTCGTTGATCTCGGGCCGCTTGCGGCTGGGG
>Ga0307416_100001322_pt1 | contig 13358 bp, 10 predicted proteins | sample DK1Cmetagenome_2_FD_203821 | JGI IMG/M metagenome (GOLD analysis project Ga0307416, IMG submission 203821) | Maize rhizosphere microbial communities from greenhouse at UC Davis, California, United States - DK15-C-3 | ecosystem: Host-associated > Plants > Roots > Rhizosphere > Soil | place...
TCCTCCCGTGGCGCGGCTAACGCCGGCATAACCATCGCGGTTACCGCCGGTTTACGCCCCGACCGCTCTAATGGTGCGCATGAGGATATTGGGCAGGCCGCTCGGTGTGGCGGCGATCGCGCTGGTGGCCCTGGCGGCGGGCTGTGGCAAGCCGGACGGGCCCGACGTGGCCACGGCCGGGGGCGACCGGCCGGCGGCCAGCGCCACCCCGACGGCGTCCGCGGGCGACCGGGAGGAACAGATACGCCAGTTCGCCGGCTGCATGCGCGAGCACGGCGTCGACATGCCGGACCCCGAGCCGGGCCCCGGTGGGCTCGGTATGGTCGGCGGATCGGGCGTGTTCAACGACCCCGACTTCCGGACCGCCTTCGAGGCGTGTCGGACCAAGCTGCCCAACGGTGGCGAGCCGCCGAAGCTCAACCCGGACCAGCTCGAGCGGTACCGCGAGTTCGCCGGCTGCATGCGCGAGCACGGCGTCGACGTGCCCGACCCCGACCCCGACGGCACGCTCCGCCTCGGCAGCGGCGGGCGGTTCGGCAACGTCAACCCGGGCGACCCCAAGGTCCAGTCGGCCCTGGCCGCGTGCCGGGACAAGCTCACCGGCCTGTTCCCGGGCCGGACGGGTACGCCGGCGAGTGCCCGGTGAGGAGGCGGACCCGGATCGCGCTCACCGGCGCGGCGGTGGCCGTGGTCGCCGTCGGGGCCGCAGCGGCGTACGGCTTCGAGGTGGGCGAGCAGGCGCCGGCCGCCGCCTCGGGCCTGCCACCGGCCACCGCGACGGTGACCCGGATGACGCTGACCGAGACCGAGGACGTCACCGGCTCGCTCGGGTACGGCGAGCCCAAGGTGATCAGCGCCCGGACCGGCGGCACGCTCACCTGGCTGCCGGCCGAGGGTTCCACAGTAGAGCGCGGCCGCCCGGTGTATCGGGCCGACGACGCGCCGGTGCCGTTGCTGTACGGGACGCTGCCGCTGTACCGGGTGCTGCGGTCCGGTGTGGAGGGTAAGGACGTGGAGCAGGTGGAGCGCAACCTCGCCGCCCTCGGGTACGAGGGGTTCACGGTGGACGATTCGTTCACGTCGGCCACGGCCGAGGCGGTCCGGGAGTGGCAGTCCGACCTGGGAGTGTCCGAGACCGGCACCGTCGAACCGAGCCGCGTCGTCGTCGCGCCCGGCCCGATCCGCGTCGCGGAGGCGAAGGCCTCGGCCGGCGACCCGGCCGGCGGGCCCGTGCTCGCCTGGACCGGGACCACCCGCGTCGTGGAGATAGCGCTCGATGTGGCCAAGCAACACCTGGTACGCAAGGGAATCACCGCGACGGTGACGCTGCCGGACGATACGGAGGTGGCCGGCGAGGTCGCCAGCGTCGGCACGGTGGCCACGACGACACCGGCGACCGGCCAGGGCCAGGGGACCACCACGATCGACGTGGTGGTCTCGATCAAGGACCAGAAGGCGCTCGGAAACCTCGACGGCGCCCCGGTGTCGGTCACCCTGATGTCCGAGACGCGGGAGAACGTGCTGGCCGTACCGGTGGCCGCGCTCGTCGCGCTGGCCGAGGGTGGATACGGCGTCCAGGTCATCGAGGGCAGCGGGTCGTCCTATGTCGCCGTCACCACCGGGCTGTTCGCCAACGGGCGGGTCGAGATCAGCGGCGAGGGGATCGCCGAAGGCACCGTCGTCGGGATGCCCGCATGACGGTTGTGGATCTGCGGGCCGTGAGCAAGGTGTATCCGGGCGGCGTGGCGGCGCTGGCCGACGTGTCGTTGCGGGTCGAGTACGGCGAGATGGTGGCCATCGTGGGCCCGTCCGGATCGGGCAAATCCACCCTGCTGCACCTGATCGGCACGCTGGACCGGCCAAGTTCGGGCACCGTCCGGGTGGACGGGCACGACGCGGCGGCGCTGTCCGACCGGCAGCTGTCCGCGCTGCGGGCCCGCCGGATTGGGTTCGTGTTCCAGCAGTTCCATCTCGCGGCCGGCGTGCCCGCGGTCGACAACGTGGCCGACGGCCTGCTCTACGCCGGGGTACGGGCGGGCGAACGCCGGCGGCGGGCCGAGGAGGCGCTGCGGCGGGTCGGCCTCGAGCACCGGTTCGAGCACCGGCCGCACGAGTTGTCCGGCGGCGAGAAGCAACGGGTCGCGATCGCCCGGGCCGTGGTACGGGATCCGGCGCTGCTGCTGGCCGACGAGCCCACGGGGAACCTGGACTCGGCGTCCGGGTCGGCCGTGATGGAGTTGCTGCGCGGGCTGAACTCCGCGGGCACCACGGTGCTGGTCATCACCCACGACCGGGAGATCGCCGCCACCATGCCCCGCCAGGTGTACATGCGCGACGGGGAGGTGCTGCCGTGACCGCGCCCCTCTCGCCCGCCCCCCTCCGGCCGGGTGATGTGTTGCGGGTCGGGGGCGCCGGCCTGCGCACCCGGCCGCTGCGGGTGTTCCTCTCCGCGCTCGGCATCGCGATCGGCATCGCCGCGATGGTCTCCGTGGTCGGGATCTCCACCTCGAGCCGGGAGGACCTCGCCCGTACCCTCGACCGGCTGGGGACGAACCTGCTCACGGTCGCGCCGGGGCAGAGCCTCTTCGGCGACGCCTCGCACCTGCCCGACGAGGCCATCACGATGATCCGACGGATCGGACCGGTGACGTCCGTTTCGGCGATCGGGCGGGTGCCCGATGCCCACGTGTACCGCAACGACCGCATTCCCTTGGGACAGTCCGGCGGCATCGGCGTCTACGCGACCAGGCTCGACCTGCTCGACACCGTCGGCGTCACGGTGGTGAGCGGGACGTGGCTCAACGAGGCGACCGCCCGCTACCCGGCCGTGGTCCTCGGGGTCAAGGCGGCCCAACGCCTGGGCGTCGCCCGCGCCGGTCCGGAACAGCAGGTCCATCTCGGCGGTCGCGCTTTCACTGTCGTCGGCCTGCTCGCCGAGGCGCCGCTGGCCCCCGAACTGGACACCGCGGCCCTGGTCGGCTGGTCGGTGGCCGAGGCCCGGCTCGGGTTCGACGGCTATCCGACCACCGTGTACACCCGCACGCGGGAGGACCGGGTCGAGTCGGTCCGCGCCGTGCTGGCCGCGACGGCCAACCCACGCAATCCCAATGAGGTCGACGTGTCGCGCCCGTCCGACGCCCTGGCCGCCAAGCAGGCCGCCGACGAGACGTTCACCGCCCTGCTGCTCGGGCTCGGCGCGGTTGCCCTGCTCGTCGGTGGAGTCGGAGTGGCCAACACCATGGTGATCTCCGTACTGGAGCGGCGGAGCGAGATAGGTCTGCGGCGCTCGCTCGGGGCCACCCGCGGGCAGGTACGGCTGCAGTTCCTCGTCGAGTCCCAGTTGCTGTCCGCCCTCGGCGGCGTCGGCGGCGTGCTGCTCGGCATCGCGGTGACGTCCGTGTACGCGGCCACCCAGGGCTGGCCGTCCGTCGTGCCGGTCTGGGCGACGCTTGGCGGCGTCGTGGCAACCTTGCTCATCGGCGCGGTGGCCGGGCTCTACCCGGCCGTCCGGGCCAGTCGCCTCGCCCCCACCGACGCCCTCGCCTCCCCCTAGCCCCTCTGGTGTGTATGCAGGGGCACCCTACTGACGCTTTTTGTTCTGTAGGGTGCCCCTGCATACACCTGGCTCAGGCAGTGATGGCGTCCAGGGCGATCTCCACCATGGCGCCGAAGGTCTGCTCGCGCTCGTGGGCCGAGGTGTGCGTCCCGGCCCGGATGTGGTCGCTGACGGTGAGGACCGTCAGCGCGCGGGCCCGGAACTTCGACGCGATCGTGTAGAGCGCCGCGGTCTCCATCTCCACCGCGAGCACGCCGTACTCGGCGAGCCGGTCGTAGAGTTCCGGATGGTCGTTGTAGAACGCGTCGGCGGCGAAGATGGGGCCGACCTTCATGTCGGTGCCCCGCTGGGCGGCGGCGTCGACGGCCGCCCGCAGCAACGAGAAGTCGGCCACCGGCGCATAGTCGATCACGCCGCCGAACCGCAGCCGGTTCATCGCCGAGTCCGTCGAGGCACCGCTGGCCGCTATCACGTCGCGCAGGTCGAGCGAGTCCACGAGCGCCCCACAGGTGCCGACCCGGATCAGCGACGTCACGCCGTACTCGGTGATCAGCTCGTGCGTGTAGATCGAGCATGACGGCATGCCCATCCCGGAGCCCTGGACCGACACCGGCGTACCCCGATAGCTACCGGTGAAGCCGAGCATGTTGCGCACGGTGTTGTAGCACGTGGCGTCGTCGAGGTACTTCTCCGCGATCCACTTCGCTCGCAGCGGGTCGCCCGGCAAGAGGACCCGCTCCGCTATCTGACCCCGCTCAGCGCCGATGTGCGTGCTCATGCGAGAGATCTTCGCAGGTCGGCCGACGCTTGCCTTGCCGGGTCGGACCGGCAACCCACGCGACGACCGCTCCGGTCGTCGGGTAGCCTACTCGGCGGTGGTGTGTCCGAGCGGCCTAAGGAGCACGCCTCGAAAGCGTGTGAGGGCGTGAGTCCTCCCAGGGTTCAAATCCCTGCACCACCGCTCTCCTTCAGCCCCGCCCAACGGTCGGCCATGCCCATCGGTGGTCTCCAGAGCGCCGGCAAGTCCGGGCACGCCCCGCCGCAGATATCTTCCTCCGGCCGATCGGTGATCGCTCTCCCGAACCATGGTTGGCAGGCGGTGAACCCGGGCAAGCCGTGCCACGCAAATTGCGATGGTCAAGGAGCATGCGCTATGTCGACGCATCCCTGCCGGCCGCTGTTGGATTCGATCCAGCCGCATGGCCATGTGCTGATTGTCAGATGTACCAACCGCGATCAGGAACTTCGCACATAGCGATCAGTCACTATGACACCTCATACCCATCGCCGGGGTGGCGGCCGTGGTTTGTTGCATTTCGAGTCATTTGTCGCCATCGATGGACTACTGCGAAGCTTGTCGATCAGCGATCCTAGTTGAGGGGCCGTATTCGCGCCATCCGAGCGCACCGCAAGGGGAAGAGGTCGTCCAATGAGCGGATCATTTGCGAACGAACGCGACAGCCGAGACCGATCGAGCAACACAACCACCAAGAGCCTGACGGTGTTGCTGTTGTTCGTCATCGTGATCACCGTGGCAGCCGTTCTAGATCTGAGCCTAGTTGAGATTGCGGCATCGCTGGGCATCGTGGTTGCAGTACTCGCCGTGGCTGATCGGACCTGTGGGCTTCTCTGGTGGCCCAACGCCGTTGCGTTACGGAGGCAATTTGGCAGTTTAGAGTGTCGGACCCGGTGAGCGGTCCGTGACGTGTATGATCATGTCCCGGGCCTAGGTTCCGGCAATCCACGGCTGTGCATCGAGCGGCGCTGTCTGATGCACAGCCTCGTCACGCGGAGTCGGTCCACCGTTGTCGACCACTACGCGAAGGGTGCTGAGGACTGGTGCAACAATCGTCTGGTCACCTCTGGCGAAAGAGCACGAGGAGCTACGACTCCGACTGCGTCGAAGTCGCCTTGGGGCCTGCCGAGGTATTGGTTCGAGACTCGAAGGATCCCGACGGTCCGGCTCTCGCGTTTTCTGCGGCGTCGTGGGCCGATCTTCTTGACGACATCAAGAGTGGTGCCCTTCGAGGAACCGCGACTTAACCCGCATCGCGCCGACCCGGTCGGCGAGGTAAGGGCGCCCACCCGGCCCGAGGCCGTGGCTGGGCGCCCCGTGCGGGTTTCCACGAGAAACTGGGCGTTTGGGCGACTGCGGGTCGTGTGGCGATGAGCGGCAACCAGGACCCAGCGGTGCAGCGACGCCGCTTGAGGATCATCCTTCGCAACGCGCGGGTGGCGGCCAACAAGACGCAGAAGCAGGCGGCTGCGGAGCTCTACTGGTCAACGTCCAAGCTGATGCGCATCGAGAATGGTGCGGTGCGTGTAACGGTCACCGACTTGCGGGCCCTTCTTAGTCTGTATGGCATAACGGACGAGGGTCGGGTGGATGAGCTTGTGGGTATGGCACGGATTGCGAGGTACCACCACTGGACGACCTACCGTGACGTCCTGTCGCCCGAGTTCATTGCCTATCTTGGCTACGAAAACGCGGCCGCTACTATAAGGAGCTTCCAGTCATTGTTGCTGCCCGGTCTGCTCCAGACCGCGGACTATGCCCGGGCCGTGCTGCGTATCGTCGCGGGTGGCAACGAACCTCGGATTCAGAGGCTCCTCGATGCCCGCCTCACGCGTCAGAGGTTACTCTTTCAGCGGGAGAATCCGCCTCAAATGTTTTTCATGCTGGACGAGGCGGTGCTACGCCGCAAGGTAGGGTCGTGCCAAGTCACGGCGGCGCAGCTCGAGCACCTCGTCCACCTCGCCGCCAGGCCACACGTCCACCTGCGCGTGCTGGGCTTCGAAAAGGGTGTCCACCCCGGGATGAATGGCCCTTTCGCGGTTCTGGAGTTCGCCGACCTGGACGACGGCGAGGTCATCTTCCTCGAGGGCTGGAGCCAGATGGTGGTCCGCGAAGGTCCGGGTAGCGACTTTCGCTACAGGACCAGGTTTGCTCAGCTTGAGGCAATGGCGGCCCCGGAAAGCGAGTTCGTCGACATCGTGCGGGCCATCAGGGCGGAGTAGACCCTCACCGAGGGGGGATTCCGCTGTGCCGCAGGGCGGCCATCGACACGCCCGGCCGGCGATCGTGCTGAGGTGTGGCGGTCATCGCCACCGCAAGGTGCCAAGATTTGCGGCTCAGCGGAACGCTGGCAGCGGGGCTCCGTACGTGGGTGTGGCGGAGGATACGAGATTCGAACTCGTGAGGGTGTTAACCCAACACGCTTTCCAAGCGTGCGCCCTAGGCCTCTAGGCGAATCCTCCGCGGGCCAGGATACCGAAGGCCGCCGGACCAGCGCACTCGGGTAGAATCAGCGGGAGCCCCTCGTGTGGCGCTACCTCGTGAACCTCCCCAGGGCCGGAAGGCAGCAAGGATAAGCGAGCTCTGGCGGGTGCACGGGGGGTCTTCGGCGTCCAGGATCGGAGCCGGCTCCGGTCGGGGGTTACGCAGCGTAGGCGGCGCGGGCCCGATCCGGCGGCACGCGGGCGAACCCGCAGGCCACAACCCCTGACGCGCATAGGTGTGCAATGCAGATGCTGGAGACAGGTACAGGTGTCTCCACCGCACAGGCTACGCAGCGTAACGGAAGCGGCCAAGAGCCCAAGAGCCAAGAGCCAAGAGCTAGTACTGCAACGGCGGTTCGATCTGGGCGTGGCGTTCGGCGGAGTTCTGGCGTTGTCTCGGCGTGAGGGAAGCGCTGAGTGTGTGGCAGGACGAGCTTGATCGTTTCTGTGTGCGGATTGGTGGTCGGTTCTTTCGCAAGGAGCCGCGGGCGCGGGTGCCGCTGTATGTGCGCGGCCTGTGCGCGGGCATGGATCGCCGCAACGGGTGGACTATCGCCGAGCACGCCGGTCAGGTGAGCCCCGACGGGATGCAACGGCTGCTGCGCAACGCTGACTGGGACGTCGACGGGGTACGTGATGACTTGCGTGAGCTGGTCCTCGAGCGCCTCGGCGACGACCAGGCGGTGGTGGTCCTCGACGACACCGGGTTCTTGAAGAAGGGCATCAAGTCCGCCGGGGTGCAGCGGCAATACTCCGGCACGGCCGGGCGGACGGAGAACTGTCAGATTGGAGTATTTGCCGCCTACGTGTCCGTGAACGGGCATGCGTTGGTGGACCGGCAGCTGTACCTGCCCCGGTCGTGGATCGAAGACCGGGACCGCTGCCGGGCGGCCGGAATCCCCGACGAGGTGGACTTTGCTACCAAGCCGCGCATGGCCATCGGCATGCTGCAACGCCTCCTCGACGCGGGTGCGCCGTTTCGGTGGGTTACCGCCGACGAGGCTTATGGGCAGGCCAAATACCTGCGGGTGTGGCTGGAGGAGCGTGACATCGCTTACGTGCTGGCCATCCGCCGTGACGAGGTCATGCTCGGCCGGGAATCCTCCGCGGCGATGTGGGCCGACGATCTGGCCGAGCTGCCGGCCCGCACGTGGCGTCGGCTTAGCTGCGGCGCCGGCGCGCACGGACAGCGCCTCTACGACTGGGCTCGGGTCGCGGTGGGCCCCGACTGGACCAACGGCTACGGGCGGTGGGTGCTGGCCCGCCGCTCCATCGCTGACCCCACCGACCTCGCCTACTACGTGTGCTACGCCCCGGCCCGGACCAGCCTGGCCGAACTGGTCCGCATCGCCGGGCGCCGCTGGCCCATCGAAGAGTGTTTTCAACAGGCCAAGAACGAAGCCGGCCTGGACCAGTACCAGGTCCGCGACTGGCGCGCCTGGTACGCCCACATCACCCTGTCCATGGCCGCCCACGCCCTGCTCGTCATCACCAAAACCCTTACCGCAAAAGGGGATCCGAGCCACACGAGCCTATGATGATCGCCTTAACCGTACCCGAAATCAGACGATTACTCCTCAACTGCGTACTCGTGTCGCTGACCAACACCTGGACACGCATCCGGGCATGGTCCTGGTTCCGACGCTGCCGACAATGGCAAGCCCGCGCCAGCCACTACCGCCGACGCGGGCACACCATGCCGACCGAACCGCCGTTGCAGTACTAAGGTCATGATCGGCGCGATTCTGTGTCCGTAACCCCATGATCGCGGGGATCTTGGCGTCGGCGTGATCAGGTGGAGGGGTCGCCCAGGAGGCGGAGGCGGGCCATCCCGCCGTCGGGATGGACGTCGAGGCGCACGTGGGTGGCCCGGGCCCGCGGCGCCACCACGAACCGGTGGCGCGTGTCCGGCTGCAGGCGGGTACGAGGCAGGATCCCGAACCAGCCCTCGTCACCGTCGACGGGGTACCGGGTCTCGTCGATGCCGGTGAGGCGGGCCTCGCCGGGAGCGTTGCCCTTGAAGTGGGTCGTGTCGAGCTCGGCCATGGCCACCACGCCGGGCAGGCCCAGCCGGACCAGGACCCAGTCGTTGCCCTCGTCCCGCCGCCGCCTGGTCTCCCAGCCTTCCCCCATGGTGCGGGCCATTCCCGGCAGCAGCAGGTTGTTGGGCGAGCCGTAGAACATGTCGCTGCAGCCGACGACGAGCCCGCCGTTGTCCACCGCGGCCAGGTCGACCAGACCGGTGGCGAGCAGGCGCGGGTCGGGTATGCCCTCGCCGTGCACGCGGAGCCGGGCCACGCCGCCGTCGGGGTAGATAGACAGACGGACGTGGGTGAACCGCCGATCCGAGGTGACGGCGAAGGCGTTGCGCGCGTCGCCGGTCAGCGGTGACCGGCGGACGATCCCGGTCCACGGCGCGTCGGCCAGCTCGGCCGGCGACGGGTACCCCTCGACCTCGCACGCGTCGACCGAGGCGAACGGCGGGAAGTTGCCCGTGAACCACGAGGTGTCGACGACGACGCCGCGGACCATCCCGGGCACGCCGAGCCGCACGATGGCCCAGTCGTGTCCGGGTTCGCGGCGCCGCCGGGTCTCCCACCCGTCGTACACCTGACCCTTGGTGCCGAACGTGCGCGGCTGGAACACCGGCCGCGCCGGCTCGACCAGGTGGTCGGCGTCGGCGAAGAACTCGTCGTTGCAGGCGACGACTCCGCCGCCGAGCAGCCGCGAGGCGAGGTCGGGCAGCGCCTCGAAGTCCATCCGGTCGCTCACGTCGGCACTCCTCCATGATCCCGGACGAGCAGGCGGCCTCGGGGCGTGGAGCCGTCGACGACCTCGCCGCGCAGCCAGGTGCGGACCACCGACCCGCGAAGCGTGCGGCCGGCGTAGGGCGTGACGGGATGGCGGTGGTGCAGGTCCGACGCGTCGACGACGGCCGACGCGTCGGGGTCGAACGCCACCAGGTCGGCGTCGGCGCCGACCTCGATGCGTCCCTTGTGCCGCAGCCCGACCAGATCGGCCGGCCCGCGGGCCATCCATCCGGCCACATCGGACAGGGTGTGCCCGCGCGCCCGGGCCTGGGTCCACACCACGCGCAGTCCCAGTTGGACGGACGCGATGCCGCCCCAGGCCGAAGCGAAGTCGCCGGCCTTGAGGTCGGCCGGGCAGGGCGAGTGGTCGGACACCACGCACTCGATGAGCCCGTCGGCCAGCGCCCGCCACAGCCCGTCCCGGTTGGCGGCCGACCGGATGGGTGGGCAGCACTTGAACTCGGTGGCGTCGTCGGCGACCTCCTCGGCCGCCAGCGAAAGGTAGTGCGGGCACGTCTCGGCGCTGACCCGGGCGCCGGCCCGCCGGGCCTCGGCCAGCGGCGCCAGGGCCCCGGCCGCCGACAGGTGCAGGATATGGGCGCGCCGGCCGGTCTGGTACGCGGCGGCGGCGGCCAGCGCCACCGCGCTGGTCTCGGCGGCCGGAGGCCGGGAGGCGACGAAGTCCCGGTACCCACCCGAGGCCGGTTGGTCCACGAGGGACGGATCCTCGGCGTGCACGACGAAGAGCGCGTCGACCGCCCGCATCGCCGCCGCCAGCTCGATGATGTCGACCGGGGGGAACTCGGGTACGCCCGAGTCGATGAGGAAGGCCTTGAACCCGAACACCCCGGCCGCGTGCAACGCCTCCAGCTCGCCGGCATTGCCGGGCACGGCGCCACCCCAGAAGCCGACGTCCACATGGCACTGACCGGCCGCGGCCCGGCGCTTGACCTCCAGCGCGTCGACGTCCACCGTGGGCGGAATCGAGTTCAGCGGCATGTCGATGACGGTGGTGACGCCGCCGGCGGCGGCCGCCCGGGTCGCGGTGGCGAAACCCTCCCACTCGGTGCGGCCCGGCTCGTTGACGTGCACGTGGGTGTCGACCAGGCCGGGCAGGAGCGCCAGGTCGCCCAGGTCCTCCCCGTCAGGCGTTGACGAGTACGGCTCAACGGCCGCGATCCGGCCGCCGCGGATGACGACGGCGGCGGGCCGCTCGCCGTCGGGCAACACCACGCGCCCGGACCGCAGCACCGCCGACCCGGCGATCACCACAGCCCCTTCAGCACGGACCGGTCGATCCCGACCTCGTCGGGGTCGAGCGCGCCGCAGTCGAGCCCGCGCAGCAGGAACGAGGCGAGCGCCCGGGCCGTCGCCGGCTCGTCGAGCACTCCGCCCGACCGCCGGTCGAGGTACGCCCCGAGCCGGTCGACCGCGGCCGCGTAGGACTCCCGGTAGAACGCGTAGGTGGCCGCGTACCGGGTGGGCAGCTGCGCGGGGTGCAGGTCCCAACCCTGGTAGAAGCCGCGCTCGAGCGAGCGCCGGACGAGCCGGGCGTGCAGGTCCCACGCCCGCCGGACCGCCGCCGTGTCGCCCACCGGCACGATGTTGGTCGAGCCGTCGGCCAGCCACACGCCGGTGCCGGCCGCGGCCACCTGCATGACGGCCTTCGCGTGGTCGGCGGCCGGATGCTCCAGGCTCTGGTAGGCCGCCGCGATGCCGAGAGCGGCGCTGTAATCGTATGTTCCATAGTGGAGACCGACGCACCGGCCCTGGCCGGCGTGCACGAGGCGGGCCACCGTGGCCGCGCCGTCGGCGGCGAGCACGGCCGCCGGCGTCTCGATCTGGACCTCGAACCGGAGCGTGCCGGGGGCCAGGTCATGGGTCGCCTCCAGCCGTCCACACAGGACAACCATGGCCTCGACCTGGGCCACCGCGCTCACCTTGGGCAGCGTGACGACGAAGCCCTCGGGCGGCCGGCCCAGTTCGGCCAGGAACACGTCGAGGGTCCGCACGGCCCGCCGCCGGGTCGCCGCCTCCAGGCTCTTGCACCGTAGTCCGACGGAGAACGGCGCGGTGTCAACAGGGTGACCCTCTTCATCAAAAAGTGTTTGGAGGGGGTCCCTGCATAACAGGGCGGCGGCCCAGCGGGCGGCGGCGTCCTCCTCGGCGTCGTCGCGCCGGCCGTAGGAGTCCTCGAAGTCGACCCGCAGGTCCTCGACCGGTTCGCGCTCCAGTTTGGACAGTACCCGGGCGACGACGTCGTCGGGAAAGGGCAGCGGCCCGTGCTCGGCCACGGCCTCCAGCGCGGCCCGGCCGTACTCCGCGACGGTCGACGGCCCGAACCGGTCGGCCGGGACGTAGAGGGTGTGCACCGGCTGGCGGGCCGCCCGGGAGCCGGGGTAGCGCCGGCGCAGCTCATCGTCGACCGGGCCCAGGCGCGCGTCCAGCTCGTCGTAGACCTCGCCCGGGAGCATCAGTCGATCAGTTCGTACGCGGGGAGCGTGAGGAACTCCACGTAGTCCTCCGACAGGGCCACCCGCTCGAACAGGCCGCGGGCCGGCGCGTACTCCGGCCCCAACCGCTCCATCTCCTCGTCGAGCAACCGCCGGACCATCGCCTCGGTGATGGGCAGGCCGGAGTCCAGGTTCGTTCCATTGTGGATCCACTGCCAGATCTGGGAGCGGGCGATCTCGGCCGTGGCCGCGTCCTCCATGAGGTTGTCGATCGCGGCCGCGCCGTTGCCGGCCAGCCAGGAGGCCAGGTACCGCACCGCCACCGACACGTTGCCCCGCAGCCCGGCCTCGGTGACCACCCCCGGCGTGGCGGCGATGTCGAGCAGTTGGGCGGCCGAGGTGTCGACGTCGTCGCGGCGCCGGTCGAGCTGGTTGGGCCGCCCCGCGAGCACCCGGTCGAACACCTCCTGGCACACACCGACCAGATCGGGGTGGGCCACCCAGGAGCCGTCGAAGCCGTCGCCGGCCTCGCGCTCCTTGTCGTCGCGCACCTTGGCCAGGGCGACCGCGTTCACGTCGGCATCGCGGCGGCTCGGGATGAACGCGGCCATGCCGCCGATGGCCATCGCGCCGCGGCGGTGGCAGGTGGCCACGAGCAGCTCGGTGTACGCGCGCATGAACGGCGCGGTCATCGTGACGGCGGCCCGGTCGGGCAGCACGAACGACGGCCCGCGGTCGCGGAAGTTCTTGATGATGCTGAACAGATAGTCCCAGCGCCCGGCGTTGAGCCCGGCCGCGTAGGGGCCGAGGGACCAGAGGATCTCGTCCATCTCGAACGCCGCCGTGATGGTCTCGATCAGTACCGTCGCCCGGATGGTGCCGGGCTCCAGCCCCAGCGCGCCCTCGGCGTGCTCGAACACGTCGCGCCACAGGCGCGTCTCCAGGTGGCTTTCCGTCTTGGGGAGATACAGGTACGGCCCGGAGCCCCGCGCGACGAGCTCGCGCGCGTTGTGGAACAGGTAGAGCCCGGCGTCGACGAGCGCGCCGACCGCGGGCCCGCCATCGACCCGCAGGTGCCGCTCGGGCAGGTGCCAGCCGCGCGGTCGCATGACGATCGTCGGCAGCGGGCCGTCGGTCAGCGCGTAGTGGCGGCCGTCCGGTGCGTCGAAGGAGATGGTCCGGCGCACCGCGTCGTGGAGGTTGACCTGACCGGAGATCACGTTGGACCAGTGCGGCGTGTTCGCGTCCTCCAGGTCGGCC
>Ga0307416_100001324_pt1 | contig 13347 bp, 7 predicted proteins | sample DK1Cmetagenome_2_FD_203821 | JGI IMG/M metagenome (GOLD analysis project Ga0307416, IMG submission 203821) | Maize rhizosphere microbial communities from greenhouse at UC Davis, California, United States - DK15-C-3 | ecosystem: Host-associated > Plants > Roots > Rhizosphere > Soil | place: USA...
GGTCGCCGACGGCTCGACCGTCCGCGGTGTGAGCACCAGGCCGCCGAAGCGCAGGGGGCCGGTCGGCGCGTTCTGGTAGGTCAGCATGACCTGGAACAGGGGCGTCCGCCCGAGATCCCGCGTCGGTTGAAGGTCCTCGACGATGCGTTCGAAGGGGACGTCCTGGTTGGCGTAGGCGTCCAGGCAGGTGTCGCGGACGCGGGCGAGCAGGTCGCGGAAGGATGGATCGCCGGTGGTGTCGGCCCGGAGGACCAGCGTGTTGACGAAGAACCCGATGAGGTGTTCGAGTTCGGGGTGGGTGCGGCCGGCGATGGGGGTGCCGACGGCGAAGTCGTCCTGACCGGACAGTCGCGCGAGCAACGCCTCGAACGCCGCCAGCAGGACCATGAAGCGGGTCCCCCCGAACCCCGCGGCGACGCGGTCGATGCCGCGGACCAGCGGGGCCGGGACGGTGAATTCGACGAGGCCACCACGCGCGCCGACCGACCGGGGCCGGGGGTGGTCGTAGGGAAGGTCGAGGGGCGGCACGTCGGCGAGGAGTTTGCCCCAGTGGCGCAGCCGCCCTTCGAACGACGCACCGGTCATCGCCTCGCGCTGCCAGACGGCGTAGTCGCGGTACTGGACCTCCAGGTCGGGCAGGCGCGGCGGCCGGCCCGCCCGGCCGGCCTCGTACACCTCGGCGATCTCGCGCAGCAGGACGCCGATCGACCAGCCATCGGCCGCGATGTGGTGCAGGCAGGCCGACAGGACGTGTCGCTCGGGCTCCAGGCGGACCAGCCGGACCCGCAGCAGCGGCCCGGTCGCCAGGTCGAAGGGAGCCGTCGCGTCGTCATGCAGGATGCGGTCCAGCTCCGCGGCCCTCTCCTCGGTGCCCAGCGATGTGAGGTCGTCGACCGGGATCGGTAGGCCGACCGGTGCGGGCACGACCTGCCGGAGCTGGTCGTCCACCATGGTGAGTCGGGTGCGCAGTACCTCGTGACGGCCGACGATGGTGTCGAGCGATTCCTGCAGCAGCCCGACGTCCAACGGGCCTTCGACGGTGGCCGCCGCCGGGACCATGTAGGCCGTGTCGACCTGGGCATCGAGGTTGGCCAGGAACCACAGCCGCTCCTGCCCGAACGACGCCGGGGCCGACGCCTCCTCCCCGAAGCCGCGCTTGGTGGCCCGAAGCTCGGGACCGCTCACCCGGGCCTCGACATCGACCGCGCGCTCCAGCGCCTCGGCCAGCCCGGCCAGCGTGGGGTACTCGAACAGCAGCCGCAGCGGCACGTCGATGCCCAGCTGCCCCCGCAGGCGGGCGGCGACCTGCGTTGCCAACAGGGAGTGCCCGCCCAGGTCGGCGAAGGAGTCCAGCGCGCCGACCCGCTCGGCGCCGAGCACGTCCGTCCAGACGTCGGCGACGAGGCGCTGCAGGCGTCCCGCGGGCTCCACGAAGGTGGTGGCCGGGCGGGCCACGTCCGGTTCGATCGCGCGCAGGGCCGCGCGGTCGACCTTTCCGTTGGGTGTCAGCGGCAGGGCCGCCACCACGACGTAGGCCGAGGGGACGAGGTGTTCCGGGAGGCGGTCGACCGCGAACGCCCGCAGATCGGCCGGGGTGACGGCGGCCGGGTCGGCGGCGACGTACGCGACCAGCTCCTGGGCCCCGCCGGCGACCGTGCGGACCATCACGACGGTGTCGTCCACGGCGGCGTGGCGGCGCAGGGTCGCCTCGACCTCGCCCGGCTCAACCCGGAAGCCGCGCACCTTCACCTGGTGGTCGGACCGCCCAAGGAACTCGATCGTGCCGTCGGGCAGCCAGCGCACGACATCGCCGGTGCGGTAGAGCCGTTCGCCCGCGCGGTGGGGGAACGGGTGCGGCACGAAGCGTTCCGCGGTCAGGCCCGGCTCGGCGTGGTAGCCGCGAGCCAGGCCGTCCCCGCCGATGTAGAGCTCGCCCGGCGCGCCGGGGGGCGACAACTCAAGATGCTCGTCGAGGACGTAGGCCTGGGTCCTCTGGATGGGGCGGCCCAGCGGGATCGTCGGCTGCATCCGCGAGCCGGGCGTGATGTCGTGACAGCAGGTGAACGTGGTCGCCTCGGTGGGGCCGTAACCGTTGACCAGCCTGATGCCGGGGAGTTCGTCCAGGACGGTCGCACAGCGGTCCGGCGACAACACGTCCCCGCCGGCCAACAGTTGCCGGACGCCGGCCAACTGGTCCACCCCCACGTCGACGACCTGGTGGAACAGGCCGGCCGTGAGCCAGAGCGTAGTCACGCCGTACCGCCGGATCAGGTCGCCGATCTCCGTGACGCCGACTGGCCCGGAGGCCACGGCGAGGCGCCCGCCGTTGAGCAGGGCCCCCCAGATCTCGAACGTGGCGGCGTCGAACGAGACCGATGCCAACGCCAGGATGGTCTCCGTGTCGTCCAGCCGCACGTAACTCGGCTCGGTCACCAGGCGCACGATGCCGCGGTGCTCGACCAGCACGGCCTTGGGCTCACCGGTCGAGCCCGACGTGAACATCGCGTAGGCCAGGGCGCCCGGCCCGACGACGATGCCCAGATCGGCCGGGTCCTGCCGGTCGATCGCCGCTCGGTCTCCTCGCAGGTCGACCGTCTCGATGCCGTCGCCGTTGCCCGCGCCGCACGGTCCACACTGGACCAACATGCGGGCGCCGATCCGGGTCAGCATGAGCCGTTGCCGGTGCTGGGGATAGTCCGGGTCGAGCGGCACGTAGACACCACCGGCCTTGAGGACGGCAAGGGCCGCGACGACGAAGTCGGCCGAGCGCTGTAGCGCCAACGCCACCGGCGTTTCCGGGCCAACGCCCCGGTCACGCAGCACCCGGGCCAACCGGTTGGCCCGCGCGTTGAGCTCACCATAGGACACGGTCTCCGCCCCGGTGACGAGTGCGGGCGCGCCCGGCCGCCTTCGGGCCTGCCGCTCGAAGAGCTCACAGACGGACGCCTCGGGCAACGTTGTACGGGCGCCCTGCGCCCACCGGTCGCGGACTACGACCTCTTCGTCGACTGGCATCAACCGCAGCCTCGACAGGGGCGTGTCAGGGTCGGCGGCGGCCGCCGAGAGCAGGGTCTGGAGATGGCGGACGAAGCCCTGCGCCGTGCCGGCTTCGAACAGGTCCGTGCTGTACTCGAGTTTGCCGGTCAACTCCGGGCGACCGTCCCAGAGGGTGAGGGTGAGGTCGTATCGCGCCGTTCGGGAGTCGAGCTCGACCGGCTCGAGCGCGACGCCGTCGAGGCGCATCGCCGGCAGTGGCGAGTTCTGGAAGACCAGAGCTACCCGGAACAGCGGATTGCTGGTCGCGCCGCGTTGGGGCGACAGCTCCTGGACGAGTTGTTCGAAGGGCGCCTCACCGTGGGCGAAGGCCTCCAGCGTGGTGGTGCGCACCCGCTCGACGAGCTCGCGGAACGTGGGGTCGCCGCCAGTGTCGGTGCGCATGACGAGCATGTTCACGAAGGGGCCGATGATGTCACGGGTTGGCTGGGAGCGGTGAGCGGTCGGCGAGCCGATCGAGATGTCGTCCTGGCCGGTCCATCGGTGCAGGACGGCGGTAAGGGCGGCCAGCACCGTAACGTAGACACTGGCGCTCGCGGATCGCGCGACACGGCGAACCTGGCCGGACAACGCCGCCGAGAACCGGACCGGGCACGAGGCACCCTGAACGGTACGCAGCGCGGGCCGTACCCGGTCGGTCGGCAGGTCAAGCGTCGGCACGTCGCGCAGTCGCTCACGCCAGTACCGCAGGTCGTTCTCGACGGTGGCGATCCCGGCCGGGCCGCGTTGCCAGGCGACGTAGTCACCGAAGCCGATCGCGGGGGCGGGCCGGGCCGTCGGCCGGCCGCCGGCGACCCGTTCGGCATAGAGATTGTGGAGATCACGGAGGGCCACACCGAGCGACCACCCGTCGCACACAGCGTGGTGGGCGGTGAACAGCAGCAGGCTCAGGTCGTCGTCGAGCCAGAACCGCCGAACCCGGGCCAGCGGTGGCTGCTCCAGGTCGAACGGCTCTTCGGCGGCGGCCGATGCCAGCGCCACCGCCCGGCCCATCCGCGTCGCGTTCGGCGCGTCATCATCGAGCCACTCGGTGTACAGCGGCAGCCGCGGCTCGGCGGCAACGACCCGGCGGGGACGCCCGTCGGCGACCGCGATCGCCGTCCGCAGCGCGTCGTGCCGGGCGGCGAGGTCGGCCAGGGCCTCGGTCAGGGCCTCCGCGTCGAGCTGTCCCCGCGCCCACGCGCAGAACGCGACCGCATTGAGCGAGGTCCCGGGCTGAAGTTGCTCGATCAGCCAAATGCCCTCTTGCGATCTTCCAAGCAAATTATTGGTTGATTCCAATTTGCGCTGGTCAATCGCTGGCGCGAGAGCGCCGGTGGGCCAGTCGCCGGACCGTGAGCGTTTGACGAGATGCGCACTAAGGAGGCCGGCACGGCGTCTTGACCATGTCTGATGCGGCATGTGACTCACCCCGTCCAAGATGCCGCTGCATCGTTCTGTCCGTTCAAAGGGCCTTTCTTACCCGTCGATCCATGCCTAAACCTTTCATTCGAGGGCGTTTGTTTGCTGCGGACGCGGGCCGGGTAGGCGTGCTCGTATCCGTACCCGCGACTCGTGAGGGCGTACGTCGTGTTTACTGGAGAGCCGCGCCTGAGGCGTCCCACCGGCCTCGCCAGCTCCTATCTCGACGAGGCCTGGCCGGCGATCGCCGAGGCCCGTCTCCGCGAGCACGTTACCGCTCTGGCCGAGCCGAGGAACCGGGTCACCGCCGCCGAAGGGATGCACCGAGCGGAAGCGTACGTATCCCAGTTGTTGCGGGACTCGGGATGGCGGGTGCAACGCCAACCGTTCGCGTTCACCAACGTCGCGGGCGTGCCGGACTTCAGGGTCGAGGGCGATCCTCATCCCCGGGTGGTCTTCGACCACATCGCCGGCGCCAATGTGCTGGCCACGAGATCCGGCCTATCGAGTGGGCCCCCGGTGGTGGTCTGCGCCCACCTGGACACCGTAACCGACAGCCCAGGCGCGGACGACAATGGGTCCGGTGTCGCCGTGCTGCTGGCCCTGGCGGAGCTGCTGGCTCCGGTCACGCCAGAGCGCGACATCGTGCTCGGGTTCCTCGATATGGAGGAGATCGGCTGCTTCGGCGCGCGTGCCCTGGCCGCCGAGCTGCGCTGGCGGTCGCTGACCGGTTGCATCGTGTTGGAGTCGGTCGGGTACGTCGACCGGGCTCCGGGGAGCCAGAGCATGCCGCCACTGATAGGCATGGTGTATCCGGCGCAGATCCGCCGGATACGCCGGCGCGGCCGGCGCGGCGACTGGACCCTGGTCGTCTACCGCGCCTCCTCCGCCCAGCTGGCCCGCGCGTGGGCGCAGCCGCTGGCCCAGCTGGAGGGCCGGGACGCCGTCGTGTTGACGCGCGATCCCGTCGACCTGCCGGTCGTCGGCGCGGCGTTGCGGCGGCGCGACTCCTGGGCGGGTGAGTTCGCGCGGGGCGACCACGCCGAGTTCTGGGCGGTCGGGCTGCCGGCCATCCAGGTCACCGACACAGCGAACTTCCGCAATCCGCACTATCACCAGCCGAGCGATACACCGGACACGCTCGACTACCGCCGGGTCCGGGCCGTCGCCGCGGCCACCGCGGCCGCTGTGGTCGACCTCGCCGGCCTGCGGTCCCCGAGATCCACGACATCCCGCCGGTAGCGCCGGCCGAATCCGGAGGTGGTACCCGATGGTCGTTCCGGCCCGCACCGCGGCCGAGCCCCAGCTGGTTCGACGGTTGCGTGAGCACGCCGAGACGCGTCCCGACACCGTCGCCTACGAGTTCGTCGAGAGCGACGGCGACGTCCGAAGCCTGACGTACGCGTCGTTGGCCCGCCGGGTGGGCGCGTTGGCCGCGCGGCTCCTGGACGAGGCCCCGGCCGGAGATCCGCGCCCCGCGCTGTTGTTGTTTCCTCCGGGACTGGACTATGTTGCCGCCGTCTTCGCGTGCTTCGTCGCCGGGGTGCCGGCTGTTCCGGCGTACCCTCCGGTTCCATGGCAGAAGGAGGCGGGTCTGCGACGGCTGGAGGCGCTGGTCACGGACGCGCGTCCGGGCCTCGCACTCGCCTCACCAGAGGTGGCGCCGTTGATGGCGACGATGCCGTTGACGGTGCCCCTGATCGAAGTGGATGACACGGAGCCGGCTGAGGCGCCCAGCCTGAGCCCGCATCGAGCCAGCGACGTTGGGCTCGTGCAGTACACATCGGGAAGCACACAGGCGCCCAGGGGCGTCGTCGTCACGCACGACAATCTCGCCCACAACATCGAGGCCATCACGGCGGCGTTCGGAGTCCATCCGGACAGCCGGGCCGTGCTGTGGCTGCCGCCCTACCACGACATGGGGCTCATCGGCGGCATCCTCACGCCGATGTGGGTCGGGTTCCCGGTCACGCTGATGTCGCCGCTGGACTTCCTCAGACGGCCGCTAGCCTGGCTGGCCAAAGTCAGTCAGACCCGGGCGACGGTCACCGGCGGCCCGAACTTCGCCTACGACCTGTGCCTCAAACGCGCCGCGGGTGGAGACGACCTGGGGGATCTCGATCTGTCCAGTTTGGAGGTCGCCTTCAACGGTGCCGAGCCGATACGCGCGGCGACCATGCGCGCCTTCGCGGACCGGTTCGCCGCCCACGGATTCCGGGCCGAGGCGTTCCTACCTTGTTACGGGCTGGCCGAGGCCACCCTCATGGTGAGCGGCCGGCACTGGGACCAGAGGCCGGGCGATCCGGTGAGCTGCGGGTCCCCGGCAGGCGACCAGCGCGTGGCCATCGTCGACCCCGAGCATCGCCGACGGCTCCCGGACGGCGCCGAAGGTGAGATCTGGATTCGCGGACCCAACGTCACCGGAGGCTACTGGTCGGGCGGCAACGACGAGCTCTTCGGCGTGCTCGACGGCGGGCGGTGGTTGCGCTCGGGCGACCTCGGGCGCCAGGAGCGCGGCGAGCTGCACATCACGGGGCGCGCCAAGGACGTCATCGTCTGGCGGGGGAGCAACTACCACGCCGCCGACGTGGAGTACGCGGCGGTTCACGGCATGCCCGGCCTGCGTCCGGTGGCCGCGGCCTTCGCCGTGGACGGGCCGGAGGGCCCGCGGACGGTCATCGTCGTCGAAGCCACCTCCAGCGCTGGTCCAGCCGGCGAGGTCGCCACCGAGGTCCGTCGGCGCGTGCTCGAGGGCACCGGCCTGCGCCTGGACACCGTGGTCGTCACCTCACCGGGATCGGTGCCCCGCACGACCAGCGGCAAGGTGCAGCGGGGGCTCACCCGGCGACGCTTTGTCGAAGGGGATTACGCCCGGCACGTGGAGGTCGGCGCGCCCAGCGGTGGCACGAGTGGGCCGGCTGCCAGCGCACCCACGCCACAACCGCTGGTCGACACGGTCTGCGGCGTGTTCGCCGCGGTCTGCGCGGTCGAGCGCTGCGGACCCGATGACACCCTCTACGAGATCGGCGGCGACTCGGTCCGGGCCGCGGAGATCGCTGGCATCCTCGAGGGCGCGTTCGGTGTACCCGTGCCGGTGACCGACGTGCTCGACGCAGCCATGCCCGTCGCGGTGGCAGGTCGTATCCTGCAGGCGTGGGTCGCGACCGGCCGAACCGCCGAGGACCTCGAGGACCATCTGAACCGCCTGGCCCTTGAAGCGGAGCGCGCCAATGAGTAGCGAGAGTGGAAAGCGCCCATCGGCCCTCGTCCGGGCGTTCCGCGTGCTGTGGGGGGTCGAGGACAGTCCGAGGCTGCGCCCGGTCCTGTCGGTCACCCTGCTCTACAACCTCGCCTTCTCCACGTTCTGGAGCTACGTGGGCATCTGGGCGGTCTTCGCGCTCGGCGCCCGCCCGTCGCAAGTTGGCGTGATGTTCCTGTTCAGCGCGTCGACGTCCGCCGTGGCCAACTTCGCCGGCGGCTGGCTATCCGACCGCCTCGGGCGCAAGCCGCCCATCGTGTTCGGCCTGCTCGGCCAGTCGGCCGCGGTGGCCGGGTTGGTTTTCGTCGGCCGCAACATTCCCCTCGGCTTCGCCATCGTCACCCTCGCCGGCGTGCTGGCGGCGCCGGCCCGGTCGTCAACCACAGCCATCGTCGCCGACCTGACCGAGCCGTCGGAGCGGGAGGCGGCCTATGCGTCGGTGCGGGTCGTCAACAACCTCGGTGCCGTGCTGGGTCCGCCCATCGGTGGCCTGCTGCTGATCGCCTCGGATTTCCGGGCCTTCCTGTTCGGCGTCGGCGCGATCGGCCTGGTGGCGGCGGTCATCGCCTACCGGTTCCTGCCCAATCCGCGGGTGGCGGCCGAGGCTACGAGCTCCTCCGGCCGGCGGCTCGTGTTGCGGGACCTGGCGTTCATGCTGATCGTGCTGTCGACGCTGGCCGGGTTCGTGGTCTACGTCGCCTACGAAACGGTGCTGCCCATCGCGATGGTCTCGTCGTACGGGCTCACCCCGGCCGCGTGGGGCTTCCTCGCCGTCATCAATCCCGTGATGGTGACGTTGTTCCAGCGCCGGTTGACGCTTCGGGTCGCCGACGTTCCGGCCGGCGCGAAGCTGATCGTCGCGCTGCCCCTGATGGGCTTCCCCTTCCTGCTCCTGCTGGTCAACTCCTCCATCCCGATGATCGTTTTGGTGATCATCCTGTTCGTCATCGGCGAGATGCTGTGGAGTCCGACGGCGCAGGCGCTGGCGACGCGGCTGGCCCCGCTGGCCCAGCGCGGCGCCTACCTGGGGGTGTACTCGGCGAGCACGACCATCGCCTGGATGGTCGCCCCGCTCGTCGCGCTCCAGCTTCGGGAGATCGGCGGCGACCCGGCCATGTGGGTCTTCTTCGCCATCGCCGCCGTCGTGGGCGCCACCACCGGGTACGTCGCGGCGCGAGCGGCGGCCGGTCGGGTGCCCGAGGACGAGTCGGTTCCGGCCCGCACGAGCTGACCGGTTCCGCCGGTTCCTATTCCACCGGTTCGAGGCCAGCGACCTCGGCGACGCCCGGCAGTCGGCGCGCTATCTCGGCATAGCGGGGCTCCGTCTTCAGCAGTGCCTCGAACCGTCGTCGCGCGGCTTCGCGGTCGCCCCCCTCGCTCGCGGCGGCCAGCGCCGCCCACGTCGGTTCCGGCTCGCTGAGCCCGGCCTCGAAGGCCGCGGCCACCTCGTCGTCGACCGAGGCACCGGGTCCGATGCGGCCCAGACGCGCGAACCACTCGTCGAGGCGCAGGAGCCGCCGCAACTCACAAATGGCGTTGTCGTGCTCGTCCACGCGCAGGTCGACGACCGGTGTCTCCCACGGCCGCGCGGACGGCTGTCCGGCGACGACCAGGACCGCGGCGGATCGCAGCCCCCGCCAGTCGCCGCCGGCCGCGTAGCCGGCCTCGATACCGTCGACCAGGCGGCAGGCCAGGGAGCCGCCCGCCGCCTGGTAGGCGTCGGCCATGGCCCTCCACACCTCCTCACTGGAAGCCATGTTGGCCTGCGCGCTGTAATGCGTTCCGCCGTGGTGGCCCGCGGCCGCCACGCACTCCGCACCGGTGTATCCATTCGCGTCACCGGCCGCGCTGACCATGGCGACCTGGCGGAACGCGGCCCGCCCGTCGGTCTGGCGCAGCGCGTCGATGGCCTGATCGGGCGCGTTCCCGGCCGCCATCAGCGCCAGTCCCAGCGGTCCGTAGCTGACGTTGGTGAACGACTGGGTGACGACGGCGCCGACCCCGGACCGCGCCCAGACGCAGTCCTTGCCGACGCCGAACGAGCCGGACGCGATGGCCGCGCCCACCTCTCCGCTTTCCGGATCGTATGCCACTATGGAGAACGTCACGCATTCGAGCGTATGCATGCTCGTCGCGCCTCACCACTGGATCGGTTACGAGCACGTCGATGTGGGTCGCACCCGAGCCGCGACCAGCGGCCCGGCTGATTTTGCTGTGCGCGCCTTACGCCGGCGGCGGCGCCTCCGTCTTCCGGTCCTGGCCGACCCACCTGCCCCACGTCGAGGTGATCGCCCTCCAGTTGCCCGGTCGCGAGCAGCGCGTGAGTGAACGGCCGATGCGTCGACTGGTGGATGTCGTGCGGGCCGCCCTCCCCGAGCTGATGCACCGGCTGGACCGGCCGTTCGCTCTCTTCGGGCACAGCCTCGGCGGCCTGCTCGCCTTTGAGATCGCCCTCGAGCTGCGACGCGCCTGCGCGGTGGCGCCGGTGAAGCTGATGGTGTCCGCCTGCCGGGCGCCGCAGTCGCCGCCCCCACGCCGGACCTTCGACCTACCGGATCGCGAGCTCGTGGCCACCCTGGCGGACCCACGCGACCCGCGGCGGTCACTGGCCGGCTCGCCGGAGCTGATGGAGCTGATGCTCCCCTCGTTGCGGGCCGACCTCGAGATCGCTCAGACGTACGAGTACCGGCCGAGACCACCCCTGCCGTGCAGGATCGTCGGGTACTACGGCACCGATGACCAACAGGTGGGGGCCGCGGGCATGGCGCCGTGGGCGCAACATACCAGCGCCGGGTACCGCCAGCACGTCATGCCGGGTGATCACTTCTTCGTCATCGGCCAGCGGCGACGGTTGCTCGCCGCGGTCGCGGCCGAGCTCACGGTCCAGACAGGGTGATCCTGGTCCAGTGGATTCAATGGATCATGCTTCCGGGCGAAGACCAAGCCATGTGAGCACAGCGACCACACAGCAGTGTTCGCGGGCGGACTCGCGGAGGCCGAGTTTCCATGATGCTTGCCACGTGTGTCTCCACGGCGCGATCGGCAAGCCAGAGCCGCTGGGCGATCCCGGCGTTGGTGCGGCCCTCGGCCATGAGCGCGAGAGCTTCGCGTTCCCTTGAGGTGAGCGTGGTGAGCGGGTCCGCGCGGCGGGTCGGTGCGAGCAGCGTGGCCACGACCTCCGGTCCAGATGCCCAGCTCTGGCTGGCTCTGGCGTAGGTGCCGGGCGGCTCGGGCGCCGTCGTCGGTACGGTCTGGCGGCATCCGGATGTCGATGATGGCGAGGTCGGGGCGGGCCGTGTCCACGGCGGCGATGAGTGGCGTGGCGGGGCGCGAATGTCGGCCCGGCCCGAACAGGCATGTCCATGCGCGGAGCGATTGTTTTCACTCTGCGGTAGAGCATTGTGAACTCACTACCACACGCGACGCCGACGACCGGTCCGCGATCGCGCGACTAACAGCCGAGATCGACCATCTCGACGAAACTGAGCTTCCGTCGCCGGTGATGGTGTGGACAGCCGAGCGGACCGGACACTTTCTGGACTTCACTGGTGACGACAGGCTGTACCCGCTCTATCACCTCATCGCGTACCGCGGCCTTCGGCGCGGCGAGGCGTGTGGAGTGCGTTGGGCTGACCTGGATGCGACGGCTGGCGCGTTGGCCATTGTGGACCAGCTCGTTCAGCTTGGGACCGGTGGGGCGTCGGCCATCTGCGGTGGCCCTACGCCCGCGTATCCGCGGGCACGGTTGTGTCGGCGGTGGCGGGGGAGCAGATGGGGAGCACGGCGGCGTGTTGTACTGCGCTGAACTGCGTCGGACGGCGGTCGACTGCTTCGTACCGCGTTCACGGTGACGTACACGTCGCGGTAGGCGAGGTCGCCGGCGTAGGCGGGGTTGTCGAGGATCCGGGCGATGGTGTACCCCGACCACGGTTTGCCGGTGCGGTTGCGGACGCCTCGGCGGTTGAGTTCCGCGGCGGCGGGTGCCGCCTTGGAGGGCTTGCAGGATGAGCCGGCCGGTGGGTCGGGGGCGGTTGTCGAGGCCGTAGAACCCGACCCTGTCGGTGGCTCAGCTGCGTCCGCAAGGTGGTTCGGGAGTAGCCAGCGGACTCCAACTGCCAGTACGCGCGTTCGACCGTCCGTGCACTCAGCCGCGACGCCCCGGGCCTGGCTCACGTACGGGTAGCGAGCGGGCCAGGCTGGCGTCTGTCCGGATCGGTAGCTCGTGTCCCACCGCGATCGGATCGCGGCCGACTCGGGCGCACAAACCGTGCCCCCGAGTCGGCGCAACAATCGGCAGTCCGTTACCGGCGGTCGGGCTTGACATCCACCTCTGTTCTCTGTCAGGCGGGTACGAACTGCCACTGCTGATTGGCCCCGCCGTTGGCGGTCCACTGCACGACCTGCGCCCCGTCACTGGTCGATGCGCCGTAGACGTCGGCCAGCAGTCCGTTGTTGCGGCTGACGATGGTGTAGTAGCCGTTGCCGGTGGGCCGCAGGTACCACATCTGGTTGGTGCCGCCGTTGGCCGTCCACTGCTGCAGTTGCAGGCCCACCGTGCTGCTGCCGGCGTTGACGTCGAGCACCTTTCCGGAGGCGGTGTAGCGCAGGGTGTAGGCGTCCTGCGTGGTGCTGATCGTCCACGTGGGGGTGCCGCTCTGCTGGACCGCCTTGGCACCGTCGGCGGTGGAGTTGCCAGCGATGGCGAGGGGCTTGCCGCTGTTGCGATTGACGATGCGGTAGGTGCCTGGGGCCGGTCCGGTTCCGCCGCTTCCGCCGAGGTTGAAGTACTCCACCGCGTCGGTGAAGACGGGGCTACCGGACTTCGTGGTCGACAGCTGCAGGTACACGCGGTTGCCGTTGGCCGGGGTGGTGAAGGAGACCGGCTGGGTGACCCGCGAGCCGAGCGGGACGGTCAGGGTCGTGCTTCCGGACGCGACGACCGCGCCGTTCGGCGCGTCGAGCCGCGCCGTCCAGGTGAAGCCCACCGAAGTGTTGGCGAGGTCGTCGTTGAAGACGGTGATGTTGCGGGTGACCGTGGCGTTGCGGGCGTAGGTGGGCACGGCCTGCGGCAGAGGGAAGGTGCCGTTGGAGTCCGAGGCGCCGGAGGCGGACCAGTACGGCAGGTCGACCGCGGCCACCGGGTTGAACGCCGCCTGCACGCGCTGGATCTGCGGGTTGCTCCAGGGGTCCGGGAGGTTGTCCGCGCCGTAGATGGGGTGACCGCCCTCCTCCGGGGTGAAGTCGGTGCTCCTGACTCCGGGCACGACGCTGGCCCAGGCGGACAGCAGCGTGTATGGACGCAGGTCGGTGGCGTTCTTGCCGCGCTTGGCCAGGGTTGCCGTGGCGAACCACTCGAAGCCCTGCTTGGTGTTGCAGGCCGGCCAGATGTACTCGCCCTCGCCGTCGGGCCGCCCATTCACGGCGATCAGGCCCTCCCCGTACCTGCCGAAGCCGTCGACGTAGTGCGGGATCACCGCGAAGTTGGCGTACGTCATCCCGGGATACAGGCTGACGTTCCCGCCGACGCCCACCTCGACAATGATCGGCCGGGTGCCGTCGGCGCCGTTCATCGCCGCGTACAGGTCCTTCTCGAACTGTTCGGAATCCTGGCCGCTCTGGTTCGGCTCATTGTT
>Ga0307416_100001325_pt1 | contig 13345 bp, 11 predicted proteins | sample DK1Cmetagenome_2_FD_203821 | JGI IMG/M metagenome (GOLD analysis project Ga0307416, IMG submission 203821) | Maize rhizosphere microbial communities from greenhouse at UC Davis, California, United States - DK15-C-3 | ecosystem: Host-associated > Plants > Roots > Rhizosphere > Soil | place...
GACTCATCAACGTTTCCTAAAATGTTGCCTAGCAGAGCAAAAACCTTCGGAGATTTGCTTAATTCATTTATCCTGCCCCCGTATCTAACAAGTCGAAAGAAATCTCCGAGGACAGCTTCGATATGTAACTTGTTTGGATAGCTCTCCATAAGCTCATCCATATAGTCCATTGTCCTCTGCAGAATTGCAATGCTATAATCAATAGGAATATAATTCATCCTTTCACCTGTTGTTGGCATTCTCTCGAGCAAAGCTTTTATTAAGTAATAATCTTTAACGGCCGCCCCAATCCCTAGATCTATGAAATCAACGTGATCGGTAGCTGGTAGTGAATTCTCAAGAATTACATTAACCAAATCACCTGCGTTTGCTTTAATATTTTCTCTCCCGTATGAATGGAATCTATACTCTGAGAGATTAATGATTTTGAGCCAAAGATCGACAGATTCTGGGCTAAGAAAGAAGAACCTTATATCAATTCTTTGATTTTCTATATCTTGCTTAAAATATTCGTACTTAAGGTTTTCTGACAAGTCTCTATCCACGCTTATATGGAGAAAATCCTTCACCTCAGTTACTATGTGTTCGACCTGAACTCTTTCTTCTAGCTCCTCTTGACTCGTGGATTGCAACTGCTGTATCCTCATTTCAGGGGTATTTTTAATAAAGAAATTTAACAAATAATCAAGAAATCTGGAGAGATTCGTTCTTAAATTGTCTGCTTGAATTTTGATAAATTCTTCCTCAGAGGTTTGTCTTTCCTCTTCAACATTTAGACTCAATTTGGTAACTTTGCCTAAAATGTTGTCAATTTCTAATTTCTCCTTTTCAAACAACACAGGTGATTTCCTCAAGAAGGTAAGTATGGGAATGAAAATATCATCAGCATAGTTCTTTATTTGGTCAATTTTATCTGGGTTTATACCGTCTAATTCTTTTTTCAATTCTATCAGTTTCGTGTGCACTACTGTAGGGTTGCTTAAGTCACTCGTTAGTAGATTTCCTATCTCCTGCTTAAATTTTTCATTGAATATACGCACAAGCTCTTCTTTAGTTTTGAACTCATGGAAACTTCTATCATTTAATCCCCACTGGAGATCAGCAACCTTAACTGATTCATATTTGAACAACATCAATAGCTTCCTCTTAGCAACAGCAGATGCAAATTCCTCTTTGACTTCATTACTTTTCATGCTATTCTCTGTTATTATTAAAACAAAAACATCACAAGCATCGATAGCGGTTTCTATTCTATCCTTCCATTTCGCTCCAACAGACAGCGATGCGGTATCTAGAAAAACATCATAACCCTTCTTGACCAAACCTTCTCTCAAGTGCCTTGCGAAATCGCCTCCATCGTCTCTTGAATATGAAATGAATAAGCTAACTTTGACTTGCACTTGCATGAATATTCTGATATCCGTTTAATGGTATTAAATTTTTCTGATGCCATATTAGGGAATTTCAATAACTGTAGCTTTTGATTTCGGCTTTATTCTCTTATAGGCTGCTTTGTTGAATTTATGTTCTAATAGTAGCAAGAGGAAAGGAAGAGAGATGGAAATGGAGCCCAGAGAGGGGGGCATGTAATGGCGACAAGAGATATGTATGTACTCCGCCCTCATCTCTATTCATCTATTTTTCCTCCTTTCTCCTATTTTAGTGGATGGTGGTATAGCTCTGGAACCAAAGCCTTCTTCTTTGTTTCTTTCTTTTAGTTATAGCGTGTCTCTATAGATCATTACAATAACAAAAGTCATTCTAATTGTTACGTTGCAAAGGATCTTTTTATCAGTTTTTGCTTGAGTGATAGCCTTTAGGTTATACTAACTGCCGAAATCGGGTCTTGGATTCAAATGAATTCTTATCCAAATCCCGACGGGCCCGCTATGATATCACTCCTAAAATAGGATTCTTGAGAAAATAGGAGTGAAATAAAGAAAAGATGCGAATGGAATAGACAAGGGAGTATGAGCAGCAAGAGTTTTGAGCATGTTTACAACAACAGTAATTTAGCTGCATATTCGTTAAGAGTGTACAATAAATTACTATATTGTTCTCTTTTCATGACTCGAATTGGATTCATGCTTGCTTCAATGTCAGTCTATTTAGTAAATTGTTCCATATGTAGATAAATTATTCTGTACTTGTTTTGCGTTTTACTGATATCTTTATCAATTACCTTATTGACCCTATCATAACAGCTTTCAACCATGTCTAGCTATACCCACGAGCAACATACACTAAGTGAGTCATGTAAACAATTGTTAGAATTACGGCGCCGCCTTGAAATGGTTAAGGAAGAGGATATGACCAGATTTTGGGATTCATTCAAAGAGTTTTACAAGTATGCCGATAAATTAAAGGTAGCCTATAAGATAGAGCCTTTGGTCGATAGTTTGTCCCATATTCAATCTGATGTCGAAGAAGCTTGGCAAAATAAGCAAAAATACCTCAGGTCAGGATTAAAAGAACAAGAAATGGAAGAAAATAGAAGAATATTACTTCTATATGAAATTATGATTAATCAGGTTAGAAATATTAGTGATAAATCCCATGAGATGGAAACCCAAAAGGCCGGGAAGTTTAATCGAATAGGTAAAGCTTTAAAGCAGTTTAGCAAAGATAAAAAACCGCCGTTTGAACCATCTTATGATGATCCTGAATATGTGAAAGAACGCCTTGCTAAATTCATTAATTTCTTAGAATCGGAGAGAAACAATTCTAGAAATTATGAGCGTTGGTTGGTGTACGGGACAATCATCATTGCTGCACTAATTTCGGTCGTTAATGTCTTTTCCATAAATATAAGCCCTATACCCTGGTGGGTACCTATAGTTTCAGCCCTTTTTGGGGGAGCTGTGTCAATTTTTATAGGTATCTTGCATTTTGAAAAATATCATCTAGCATGGATTCATAAAAAAATTGTTGCGACGCAATTACGTCATCAGTATCATAGGTGGAAACATGGAGTCGGGGAGTATAGTTGTAATTCGGAAAATAAGCAGGATTGTAAAAATATAGTTTACAACCTAGATCTACTAGTGCACAACTGTGAAGATATTATTTTGCGGGATGCAATAGATTATGCCAATCTATTTACTGACCGCGTCAACCAAGAGCAACCAACAACTCAAGAGCAACCAACACCCCGAGGGTCAGTAAAGCAGTAGTCTCCAACAAGCCAGGACGGTTACAAAATAGCCTGTTTATTGAACAGGAAATTGGGCAAATAATAGAAACGCTTAAGGTTAATTTTGAGCAGATAATTAGGCGACTTGAAGAGATTCAACCCCAGATAACAGCAAAGGGTAGTCTTTTACGAATATGATAATAATGATTTTGTATATATTGCATGAGACACCAGTCCCATGATACAAATCTCGTCGATCAAAATAGGGAGGAGGATATGTATGCAGTTATCACGAGAACTCTTTTCCCGCGAATTTTTCTTCTTCTTTCTCTTCCCTCATTTATGATGTCTTGAGAGGTAAAATTGTATTCAGCCATCAATTTCTCAGTATCCAATTGTGTATCCTTTTTACTTGATTTTACTACTTTGCACCATATGCGACCATTGGGGCGGGACTTCCGCAGACCCTTCTTGTAATCTACCATAGCTTTCCTGTAAATTCCTGCATCATAGTGACCAATGTAAAAATGCCAAAACGGATCGTATGTGCGGTGTCTATTATCGACCTGTTGAGTGGGTCCCAAACAATAGGATCAGCAGCAAAGGTTGTTATTTAGCTTCAAAGCTTTAGCGATAGAATCCGATTACATGCGGGAATCTAATTCCGGCGGACCCACCTTCTACCAGCATTGTCTATTACCCTTGAAGTTATTTTTACCAATTCTGCCCGATCGGCATTCACGACAAATTGACCTAGTCAGATAGATTTGATGAAATGAGTGACGAGCAGAAAATGTTTCCACATTCTCGACTATATACACTTGATACAAATCAAACTCAAAATCAAGTCAATTTCTTCCGGCAAGTTGCCAGAACCATATCCAATAATCAGCTTTAGATTTTAGTAGCATAAATCCAGCCAATTTCCATCCCATTTTCATATTTAGGATTTGTATGAGAGACCGCAAAGTTTGCATCAACTAAATGCTTCTTTATATCTCTAAAACCATAATGGTATTCTACCTGAATGTGAGAGAACTTATCCAACATAGTCCTGTCATTTGACAAAATTATATCATACTCACAACCTTCACAGTCTATTTTCAGGACAGCAGGAGAATCGATATTGTATTTATTTATAAGTTCTCGAAGGGTGTAAAAATGAATATTGCTCCCTAAACTGCTTTGCATTGATTGGCAACCAACTCCATTGGCTGAGGCATCAAGTACCATGTCTTTGCTCTGACCCCCACAACAACCTGCCTTAAGAAGTTCTATCTTGTCAGTAAAACCATTCAAAGTAATATTCTTCTGAGCTACTTCGAAATTCATTGGAAATGGTTCAAGGGCGATAACTTTCTTCGCGCCAATCATTGCAAAGTATATTGACGAGTCGGCAATGTTTGCACCGATATCTATGACAACCCTATTCTTAACAGGCAAAAAGTCATAATCTTGTTCATGGAATATGTTAAACAAGTCGCCGTTTGATATCCCATTGTAAAACTGCAGGCCGCTTTCTGGCATAATGATCTTATCAAGCTCTAAGTCATAATGCCAACCTGTCATATGAGCGCACAATTCGTTATTGTTATTCGGGATCATGTATCTTCTATTGTTCAATTCCCTGTCGGGTTCATTCATGACCATACTTTCTTTTCTTTGATCTATCGAGGAATAATTACTATAATTGTTGTGCAAATGCGTAATGCCCTCAGTCCTTCCACAACTGCTGCATTCCCAATTCACTGCTTCCGCGCATACTTCACAATTTGATTTTGATGCCAAACGCGTTCCGCATGCTCTGCATGACCATTTGTTTGTCAAAAAGGCTGCAAACCTCCTTGTGCTAACCATCTCATTTTTTCCATTTTCCACATTTTCCACTCCCGCGGGATACTTTCGTCCAATACATTCGTCCATTGCAACCATATAGCAGACGGCTATGCAAGTCAGATCACTAATGCGATTGAACTTGCATGTGCCCTACAATGGTAAAACCGTATAACTCAATGTGAGAGATACGAAAGTAACCACGTTATATGTGAGAAGTTAATTCTCGGATTTAAATATTATCGATAAGATCCTAAACTATGCCATCATCTTTTTGCATGGCGTTGCTAACGTATTTGTTTTTCTTTACTGCAAACATGACTCCAAGATAATGCGTATGCCATGTTTTTTAGGAGTCTCATTCCTATGATGCAAAATGATATCAAGTTATATCCCTCACCCGCCACGACATTAGTCCTCTAAATAGGTCTTCTAACGGGTGACGTCAAGGCCTACACTAGATTCAATTAGGAAATGATTAGCTAAGCAGACTTGCAGATATTGGATTCAAATGAATTTTTATCCAAATCCCGACGGGCCCGCTATGATATGTCCACTTTCACAAATCTCAGCATCTATAGTACATATATTACATCATGATGGTGATTATTATTATTATTATTACGATTGTTTGGAAGGTAGGGGAGTTCTTTCAAGAGGCCCTAAGCGTATGAGCCTCCGAGCAATCAAGGCCAACCATATAACCATAGGCACAAGAGATACGAGCGAGAAGACTACCCCAATCGTCCCAGCTGTGGGCGGCACCAACGCCAATATGCCTGCAGACAATCCAGCATACCCAGTAACCTTGCTGAAGAGGAGATGGCTCCGCAGCATGACAGCTGATACGGTGAGAATGGCAAGGGCACTAAGGACGTAGCTTACGTCAAAAGCGGTACCCTGCCAAGTCGCGAGCATTGTTTGTCCTGCTGCCAAGAAAATAGACCGCTCCACATCCGTGGTCGCGGTTGCGTATTGGTTACTCAATGTAAGCATTTCAAAGGCCACAGTCGATGCCAAGTAAGTCGCTGTAGCCACAAGCTGAAGGATCAAGGCAATTGCCATTAAAGATTCATTGGCTCGTCTGAGGGACGCCCACAGTGCAGAAAAAACCCCAATTAGAAGGAGATAATCGACAATCAACAAGAGATCCATGTCGAGCAGCCCCACAAGCGCATTGTCCTGAAAGAGCGCGAACCAGCCGATCACACTGTTAGGTGGTGGCCAGACTAAGAAGACTACCATTTGGATAGGTATAAACACTAAAACGGCTAGAGCAGAAACTCCACCAAGCCTATGAAGAGTTTGCCAAGTGTATGTACTCTTGGAGGGATTGTTATTATTGTTACTAAACGACATGAAGAAGTAAGTGCCAAAGCAAGTGATAAAAGATTTAGGGCTTCAGTGCAATGCACTGCACACCTCGTCGTTAAATTTACAAGTTAGCATCAGCTTGTCATAGTAGGTGCATGTGTAGGTATGAAAGCTATAATTATCTATCATACTCGCTTTGGCAATACAGAGAAGATTGCAAAATCTCTTGAAATAGGACTTAAGAAAGCTTCTGGCATTCAGGATGTTGTTTGTACTAATGTAAGAGATGTAACAGCTGTTGATGATGATTCGCTCAAAGAATACGACATAATCTGCATAGGTGCTCCGACTGAGGGATTTTCTGCACCCAAACCAATAAAGGAATTTCTTGGAAAGCTCAAACGTGTTAACCTAGCTGGCAAGTACGGGTTTGCATTTGACACAAAAGTGGATTCTAAGTTATCGGGTAGTGCGGCAAAGTTCATTGAGAAGGAACTGAAGAGTCAGGATCTTCAAATTGTTGCGCCGCGTGAGTCCGCAATAGTCTTTGCCTTAAAAGAGATGGGTACTATTACTGATGCAAGACTCAAAGAAGGAGAAGATAAGAGGTTTGAGCAAGTCGGTCTTCAGCTTGGGACTGCAAGTGTGCAGAATCGCAGCAATATATCGGATATGGGACAGTAGCTTTCAATGCTAATACATGAAGTGATCATCAAGTCCTGTTGTCTTGTTATAAGTACGAATACGTGTAAAACATGTTCGTAAGAAGCATCAGTCAGTTGTTTGTAAATAGAATCTTGTGCAATGCACTGCAGCCGTGCTTGTTAAATAAAAGGCGTAACCTCATCCACTTATGAAAGAGACTTGCCCTATCTGTAGAAAAGACAACTACAAAATGCCTGGACTTCCAAGCCATCTTAAGACACATCCACATGATGAACTTGTAAATTACATTCTTAGGCAAGTAGCCGAAGAACGGAGCAGCAGTAGCAATAGACCAAGCCAGTAACTTGGTCTATCCTTTTCCTTTTTTAATCCTCATCCATCTGAGATACATTCTGTTAGCTCTGTAATGATAGAGGAGTATAGACATAAGAATTGGAGTGGAGTTTCTCGCATACTACAGAATCCGAGCAGGCTGAAATGTAGAACCTAGGAATGTCAAACATTACATCAAACTTCTTTCTGGCTGATTTATCTAAAGCATTACGGAAGGGCTTCCAACCTCTTTCTTCCATTTCAAGGGCAATCTAAAGAGGGTATTGTTCTACCCATTCTCTACTGCTATCGCCACCGAAAGTGTTAGTATACTTAAAAGACTTCTGAAATACATTACTATTCTAGATTTCATGGGCTACTGTGTGTGTATCCCATTCTAGGGCAGTGTACTGAATCTCTACAACTATAGAAGAAAATAAGAGAAGTGTAAGAAAAAGAAAAGAGGTAGGCAAGCAAAGAACTTCTAATTGCTTGCTCTGCTATCTTTTATATTATTCAAGCAGCGGTGGTGGTATTGTTGTTGTATCGCTTGTCGTTCCTGTTTCCGCAGGCGTCGTTGCATTTGAGGGGCTTGTAGAGGCAGAGTCGGTAGTAGTAGCGGTCGCATTGTCAACGTTGTCAGCAGCACCACCACCACCAGTAGTTGTTGTTCCAGAAGTAAATTCTTCTGTACTAGCCACTGTCCGTTGTAGGTGACCTTGGAGATTTTGGACAACATCCTCTGCTAGGTTATAGGGTGCTCTATCGTCAATTAGGGTATGCAACTGAAGAAGGCTGGTCTGCAATGTGTTGACATCTTCGATTGTGACATTACGCATCTCCCTTGCAGTCTCTAAGAATAGCTCATAGGATTTGTCAATCAGTCCTGTATCTATTAGGTAATCTCCCATGCTGGCAATTCCTGTTGTATTTCCCTCAGTACTACCTACGGGTACGCTTGGAATTGTTACATCGTCTAATGCGTTGATGTTTTCAGCACCTGCAATTGGGCGTATATCAGTTTCTACGTACTGTGCTCCAATTCCCCTTGCATAATATCTCAGTGTTGCGTCTACTGCAGCTGACATTCTTGTAGCTTTATCAGTTACACTTGACTGGTCTTGTTGTTGCTGTTCGTCTTGCGCATAAGCATGCGGTAGTGGATTGATGAATAACAAGGATGATGACACTGATGTTACGCTATAGGCTGAAAAGACCAATGCAGTTACGGTTAGTGGTTGCTGTATTTCTTGAAGGTCTATGAAGGTCCGGCATCGTAATATGCAGGTCTGCCAACATCTGATTTAAGACTTCCGCATAACTCAGATGGTGGATTTATCGGAATGTATCTGAATAACATGACATGTGAAATATAGCACCAGATACTGACAATGATTTCTGCTCTTTGGTTATGCGAACCCAAGGAAGAACATTATGAATGGCATAGAAATATGGATAGGGAATAGGTCAAGTTTTCAAAATTGCTTGCAACAGCAAACAATGGAATTGACCCTTAATATTTACGCCCTCTCACTACAGCGACTATTGTACTAAGTTAATTAGCAGTATTATCATAGTCAGACTATGATTTTCTTATATCTAAAAAAGCGTATTTGCTATCTCATCCTGTGATTTATCTTTGAATCTACTTCATATTCATCTTAAATACTTTTAACCTTGTTGTTACCTTCAGCACGTCTACGTCTTGCTCGTCAATTGAACAACATATATGCCATTATGGTGGCTGCCGCTTGCTCTGCCTTGCAATGCGTGCCACTGAAATCCATCTCTTATAGTCAACACGCCCCGCCTTGTGAACTATGGACAATAATATAATCCAGAAGATAGGAGGAACTTCAAGCATGTTACTAAAGGTCTTACTCATATGCGGTATCATTGCTTCTCTACTTTATGGAGCTATTGACATACTTGGAGGTATGGTGTGGCATGGATACAGCTTCGCATCCCAAGCCATCAGTGAGCTTACTGCTATAGGCGCTCCGACAAGACAATTGCTCGCTCCGCTTTATCCAATCTATAGTTTGCTTATGATTACATTTGGTTTGGGTGTCTTGATATTAGCTGGTCAAAGGCGTACGCTGCGCTTCATTGGAGTCTTGCAGGTTATAATTGGATTCGTTGGCCTGGCATGGATGCCATTTCCTATACATATGCGTGGGGTTGAGCCGACATTTACTGATGCCATGCACAATGCTTTTGCAGGTGTGCAAACACTCTTTATCTTATCAAGCATTGGACTTGGAACTATTGCTTATGGAAAGCGGTTTGGGTACTACTCCATAGGCACACTTGTGACACTCATTGCATGTGGTACTTTGACATTTGCAATTGCTGGCCAGCTTGTACCACAACAGCTTGATAATTGGTTTGGACTTTTGGAGCGCATTACTGTATATGGTTATATGGTATGGGTTATAGTGCTAGCTATTGTACTAATGCGTGAGGAAAGGAGTCAGGCCCCGTTAGGATGATGAACCTCGCAGATTATTCCAGTTTTGATGGTGTCGCTCTAGCTGAGTTAGTTAGAAAGCGAGAGGTGACACCGAAAGAACTGGCGCATTCTTTTGTGGAAGCAGTAGAGAAGGTCAACCCTAGAATCAATGCTGTCATAGAGGTCTATCGCGACCGTATCGAAGGATTGGATGATCACGCAATCCATTCTAGCCCATTTGCCGGGGTGCCGTTCTTGATGAAGGACGTAGGAGCTCATGAAGGCGGACGGCATCAAGAGAGCGGATCCAGACTGATGAAGGGATTCGTCGCAGATAAGGACTCATTCTTGACCGAGGGTTTCAAGAAAGCGGGTTTGACTTTGCTGGGCCGTACAACAACGCCAGAATTCGCCTTGGGAATTTCGACAGAATCAGCACTAACGGGTGCGACTCGCAATCCTTGGAATCTTGAGATCATGTGTGGCGGATCTAGCGGTGGGTCTGCGGCGAGTGTCGCAGCTGGTATTGTGCCGATCGCGCACGGGAGTGATAACGGTGGTTCGATTCGCATTCCGGCGAGTGCGTGCGGCCTGGTCGGGCTAAAGCCCTCCCGCGGACGTGTGACTCTTGGTCCGGATCTCGGAGAGCTGTGGCCCGGGATGTTACAAGAGTTCGTTCTGACTCGAACAGTCCGGGACACCGCATTGATGCTAGACATGGTATCAGGACCTGCGGCAGGTGATCCGTTTATCATAACCCAACCTGTACGACCTTATGCGCAAGAAGTGAACGCACCAGCAGAAGAGCACCTGAGAATAGCTTGGACTGCGAATTCTTGGCAACCCGGCGGCTTTGTGGATCCTGAAGTAGTTCGCTGCGTGGAGCAAGTAGTCTCCGAATGTGAAAGGGCAGGTCATGAACTCATCGAGGCCAGCCCTGTTTTTGATTATGAAGAATACTTAAAGGCAGTATGCATAGCTTGGGCCTTTGGATTGTATGCAGGGATGGATATGTTCGCAGCTGCGATGGGGCGGACAATCAACGAAGAGACTTTGGAACCAGTGATGTTGTCATTTTACAAATACTCCAAGGGTCTTACAGGGACTGATATGATAATGACTGAATTCTTCTTGAACAAATTCAGGCGCGCATTTGGTAAATTCTTCGAACGATATGACATGTTACTCACACCTACATTAATCAAATTACCAGAGCCGCTTGGCAAGTACACGAAGATACGAACAGACGTTGACTACGTAGGCTACATGCGTCTCTGCGATGAAATCCGAGTTCACACCACCGCTGCTAATGTGACAGGACAACCAGCCATGACATTGCCTCTTGGATGCAGCCAATCAGGTTTGCCAATAGGGGTCCAGTTCATGGGTAGATTTGGTGAGGAGGGCGCACTAATCCGTCTGGCAAGTTCCCTTGAAAAACAAGTGCCATGGCATGAACGAATTCCACCCGTCCATGCGAGCCGGTAATCTCTGCCCCTTGCATTCAGCGTCGGCAAGTCATTGAGCGAAGAAAACCACGGGATCAGCTACGAATTTTTGTCAGAAAAGAAAATAGAGCTCGGCCCCTTCTATAACACACCATGAAGGCAAAAGTTAATCGTTCTAACAACATCTCTCGGCATCCCTGCTATTAGCAAAAACTTCTCTTCCTTTCAGTTCAATGCATAGTATTCCGTTTCTTGACCCATTTGACGAGCCGGAACAGCTGACCCACACTAATCAAAGGCTATAAACCTCTGAGGAATGAACCCACAACTATGGATACAGCAAATCCCACTGAACTTACTATTATGCTGGATAACGTACTTGTCGCAATAAGCGGTGGCTGATTGCTCAAAGCAAATCTTCATACTCCAAGAGCACAGAGAACAAAGTGAGCAAGGAGCATCTTCATAATAACAAATGGAAATGTCAAGTCAAGTCTAAAAATGGCAGCAAAAACAAAGCCGTCCCGCTGCTTATTCAGAATCGCCTTTCTTATTACTCCGCCAAGCTCCTCCCTGCTTCATGCCCCAAGAGGCCCAAGTAGCCCCCATTACGGCAATGAAGCCAAGAAGAATCACAACAACCACTGCAATGTTCTGATAGACATTGAAGTTCTCTGCGTAAAAGAATAGCCATAGAATGATGCCTATTATGAAAGCGAAAAAGGTGAGGATGGACGTGGTTACTCTCCAGCCCATGCCTTCAGGGAATGACTTCGACATCTCGACTTTCATGTACCTGTATTTGCCAAAATTAATAACGTTTTCACTCTAGTTACGGCTACCCTCAGCTATCAGTCCAGAGGTACATCTATGGTCCAAACGCGGCTATGACAGTGTTAACCCTCTCGCTCCTATTATACATTTTTGGCTATTATCATCTGCTAGTTCCCTCTAGGTAATTCTTTTATCACCTGTATTCGTACTTGGAAGCGAGTGAGATGATGCATCGTCTCAACAAAAATGAGAATAACGTCATAGTAACAACAGCAGCCGCGACTATCTTCACACTGACAATAATAGTGGTTGCATTAAGTATGATTACTACTCCAGTAGCAGTAGCAACAACAACAACAACAGCAGCAACAGCAACAGCAACTAGCAATACCACAACTACTACATCTCCTACTAGTACTACATCTTTTTCACCATTAGGAATAGAGTTGTCTCCAAATCCTATCCAACAAGAGCGGATAAGGACGACAAGCCAAATTCCAATAAACCAGACACATCTGAGCATAACATACTCAGGGAATGGCACATTGACCGTTCCAAATACTACAGAGACGATCAATATCACAGCCAACGGTAGCGGAATTGTCTCGCTTATGGACCAATCTGTTTATGGAAAGGAGACCATTAGAACAGAAGATGGTCAGACTGCAACTTCTACTTTTTATGAAATTGTACAGTTAGACCCTGCTACAGGAGAAGGGAAGGGTATTACAATGGGAGTGATTCATACAGACTCAACTGGTACGATTGCACCATTGAATGGCACGATACTAGTAGGAACGGACAACATCCAGCCAAGTGGTGAGGAGGATATAGCAATATGGGAATGGGAAAGTGGAATTGGCAACAATGCGGGCATTGCTCTTCCTCCTCCTACATAGGAGGAACAGTCCCCATGAATACTATAACTACCACATATGAGCCCTTATGAGTAGCGTTTTCCTCTTTTACCCATGAAATGTCGCGGACCTATCTTCGCTAAGGATTGTTCATCCTTTCTTCTCTGCCACTGTCCACATTTTCGGACTTGATATAGCAAATCTTCAGATTGTTCTGGTGTAAGATATTGATTTAACTATTAAAAGCGCATACATGATTGACCTAAATGGATGGCAAGGAAGAAGCGGTTTGCGATATCATTTCATCATCATACTACTGCCATGACTTTGACTTTGATAGCTAACCTAGTTTTGCTTTTACTGCCTTTTTATTACATTCCCCAGTTCGCTTGGAGTCAACCGCAAGAGCCTCCCAAAGATAATGCATACACTAGAGCCCAGACAGAGCACATACGGGTGGGAGACATCAATATTGCTTACAAACAATTTGGAGAAGGCAAGCCCATCCTGTTTATTTCCGGAACTAGCCAAACTAAAGACGTATGGGAGCCCACAT
>Ga0307416_100001326_pt1 | contig 13343 bp, 10 predicted proteins | sample DK1Cmetagenome_2_FD_203821 | JGI IMG/M metagenome (GOLD analysis project Ga0307416, IMG submission 203821) | Maize rhizosphere microbial communities from greenhouse at UC Davis, California, United States - DK15-C-3 | ecosystem: Host-associated > Plants > Roots > Rhizosphere > Soil | place...
GAATGGGTCGTCACGTTCTGGGCCGTGCAGGTCCTGGGCGCCACCGCCGTGCTCGGCAACGCCTGGTGGGGCGACGGCGAGCTCGCCGCGGCCCTCGACCAGGCCGACCCCGCCCTGGTGGTCACCGACCGGGAGGTCTCACGGCCGTCGCTGTCGATGACCGGGCTGCGCGCCACGATCGACCGCGTCGACGACGAGACCGCCCTGCAACTGGCCGCGGCGGACGAGGACGCCCTGGCGATCATCATGTTCAGCTCGGGCACCACCGGCGCCCCCAAGGGCGTGCTCATGTCGCACCGCGCGGTCGTGGCCAACATCCACAACCTGCTGGTGCTCACCGGACGGCTGCCCGACGAGCTGCCCGACACGCACCCCGGCACGGTCAGCATGCTGTCGGTGCCGTTGTTCCACCTGGCCGGGGTGCAGGTCAGCTGCAACACCCTGCTCTCCGGCGGCTCGCTGATCTTCCTGGAGGGGAAGTTCGACCCGGCCGAGGTGTTGCGGTTGATCGAGGCCGAGCGGGTGCGGGTCTGGGGCAGCATCCCGACGATGGTCAGCCGCGTTCTCGACAACCCCAACTTCGCGGTCCGCGACGTGTCGAGCGTGTCGTCGGTGCCGATGGGCGGTTCCGCCGTCTCGGCCGAGCTCCGCGAGCGGGTCGCGGATGCCTTCCCGGGCGTGAAGAGCCGGGTCGGCAGCCTCTACGGCCTGACCGAGGCAGGCGGCGTGCTCGCCGCCGGCTCCGGTGCGGACGTCGCGGGGCGACCGGGCTGCGTCGGCCGGGCGCTGCCGGTGGTCGAGTTGCGGATCGCCAACTCCGACGCGGACGGCATAGGTGAGATCCAGGCCCGCACGCCCACCTCCACCGGCGGCTACCTCGGCGAGGAGGGCAGCCTCGCCGACGCCGACGGCTGGATCGGCAGCGGTGACCTCGGACGGATCGACGACGAGGGGTGGCTGTACGTCACCGGCCGGTCGAAGGACGTCATCATCCGGGGCGGCGAGAACGTCGGCGCCGTGCACGTCGAGGAGCGCCTGCTCACGCACCCCGACGTGCTCGAGGCGGCGGTGGTGGCACTGCCGCACGCCGATCTGGGCGAGGAGGTCGGGGCGGCCGTGGTCCTGCGACGGGGGGCAACGGCCGGGGTCGCCGAGCTGACCGCGTACGCGCGCGAGGGCCTGGCCCACTTCGAGGCGCCCACGGCGTGGTGGATCCGCGGCACCGCACTGCCCCTCAACGCCAGCGGGAAGGTGCTCCGCCGCGAGGTGCGCCGGGAGTGGCTCGACCTCGGGGGCGCCACGCTCGACGAGCGGGTCGTTCACCCGACCCGGTGAGTGGAAGGACCGCGCCGATTAGGGTCGGCCGGAGTTTTGCATCGGTCGAGAGGACACCCAGCGATGCCCACACGGAACCGGGCGTGAGCGCCGACCCGGCGGAGACCCGGGGCAGCGGCACCGGCCTGTCCGCCGGCAGTGCCCGGTCCTTGCTGCTGACCATTCTCGGCGAGCTCGTCTGGCCCGAGGACAGGCCGGTGTGGACCTCGGCACTGCTCTACGTGCTGCGCGGACTCGGCATCGAGGAGCAGACCGCCCGGCAGGCGATCGCCCGTGGCGCGGCCGCCGGCTGGATCACCGGCGAACGCCATGGTCGCGAGGTGCGCTGGACGCTCACCCCCGGCGGCAAGAAGCTGATCGCGGAAGGCGCGGCGCGGGTCACCTCGATGAGCGCCGCGGACACCGGCTGGGACGGTCGCTGGCTGGCCCTGATGGTCACGATCCCGCACACCCACCGCACCGCGCGCAAGCGCCTGTACGCGGGCCTCACCTGGGCCGGCTTCGGCAATCCGACACCAGGCATCTGGGTGAGCCCGCATCCCGACCGGCAGGAGGAAGCCGACCGGCTGATCGGCGAACTCGACCTCACCGAGCACACGCTGTCGTTCATCGGCCCGACCGGGTCCATCGGACTCGGCGACCGGGAGATCGTCGCCCGCGCCTGGGACCTCGAGACCCTCAGCGCGCGCTTCGCGGCGCAACTGGAGGCGCTCGACGCCCTCGATCCGGCTCCCGGCGACCCGATGCTGTTCGCGCACATCCAGGTCGTCAGCGAGTGGCAGCGCGCGCCGTTCACCGACCCGCAGCTGCCCGAGGAACTGCTCCCCGACTGGATCGGGCACCGGGCCGCCGCCCGCATGGCCGAGCTGCGGGACCGGTGGTCGGAGGCGGTGCACGCCCGGTGGCAGGAGATCAACACCGAGGACGGCGTCGCCGGCTGACCTCGCCGGTCACGACCTGGGCGACGCCCCCGGCAGCTCGGCGGTGAGTGCGTCGATCGCCGCGTCGTCGTAGCCGAGCTCGGCCAGCACCTCCCGGGTGTGCTGCCCGGACCGCGGCGGCCCGGGGACGACGTCGCGCGCCACCCCGCCGTACCGGATCGGCGAGTCGACGGACTCCACCGGCTTGCCGTCGATCTGCACGCCGTGGATCCGCACCCAGGCGCCGACTTCTCTGGCCTGGACGTCCTCCACGACCTCGGCGGGCGTCTGCACGGGCGCCCACCAGACGTCGTGCGCGTCGAAGACCTCGACCCAGTGGGCCAGCGGGTGCGCGGCGAAGGCGGCATCGAGGATCGGGAGGAAGTCGCGACGGTTCTTGGAGATCGCCCGCGCCGAGGCGAACCGCTCGTCGTCCAGCAGGTCGGAACGCCCGATGGCGGCCAGCACCCGGGGAAGGTGCCGGCCGGCCTCGACGCCCACGAGGTAGAACCAGCGGTCGTCGGCGGTGCGGTAGGAGTTGTACATCGGGGTCGGGCAGTTCTCGCGGGGATAGGGCGGCCGCGGCCGGCCGCCCATGGCCTGCACGCCGAGCTCCCCCGCCAGCGCCCACATGCCGGTGCGCAGCAGCGAGGCCTCGACGAAGCGCCCCCGGCCGGTCTCCCGGCGCTCGTGCAGCGCGGCGAGGATGCCAGCGACCGACGTCATCGCGGCGAAGGTGTCCCCGAGCCCCTGCATCAGCGGCGCCGGCGGCTGGCCCTGCGTGGTGATCTCGTGGGCGATCCCGGTGCGGCCGAAGAAGGACGCGAGGTCGTAGCCGGCCCGCTCCTCGTCCGGGCCGCCCCAGCCGTACGCCGTCAGCGAGCAGTAGACCAGCCGCGGGAACCGCTCGGCCACGGTGTCGGGATCGAGGCCGAGCCGGCGCAGCGCCGCCGGGCGGAGGTTGCTCACCAGGACGTCGGCGCGGTCCAGCAGCGCGTCCAGCGCCGCGCGCCCGGCCTCGGAGCGGACGTCGAGTTCGATGGAGCGCTTCCCGCGGTTCGCGGAGGTGAACGCGCCGTTGGGGGCGTCGGGATTGGCACCCATGGAGCCCCAGATGTGGCGCATGGGCTCACCCCCGCGCGGCTCCACCTTGACGACATCGGCACCCCAGTCGGCCAGGACGCCGCACGCGGCCGGCCCGGCCATCCAGTGCGCCAGCTCGACGACCCGCACGCCCGCCAGAGGCTGCGGCGCGGGGTCGCTCATCGGAGGGCCGCCGCCGGCTCGGCGACCTGCCCGGCCCGGGTCACCACGAAGTCGACGTGTTCCGGACCCCGCGTCTGGCCTCCGCTCCACGCCACCGTGGCGTCGTCGGCCATCCGGAAGTCGGGCATGACCCGCAGCCACTCCTCGAGGGTCACCTTGACCTCCAGCCGGGCCAGGTTGGACCCGAGGCAGCGGTGCGCGCCGGAGCCGAAGGTGAGGTGGCGGTTGCGCCGTCGGTCGACCTGGACGTCGTCGGGCTCGGTGAAGACCGCGGGGTCGCGGTTGGCGGCCGCGAACGGGAGGACGACGCGCTCGCCGGCGTGCACGCACCGGTCGTGCAGGTCGACGTCCTCCTTCGCCAGCCGGCCGACGGTGACCGGGGCGTAGTAGCGGAGGAACTCCTCCACCGCGGTGTCGATCAGGGCAGGGTCGGCGACCAGGCGCTCCCGGTCCGCCGGGTTGCTCGCCAGGTGCCACAGGGTCGACCCGATGGCGCTCCAGGTCGTGTCGGCGCCCGCGATGAGCACCAGGAACGCGGCGCCGATCCGGTGCTTGCGCGACAGCGGCTCGCCGTCCATCTCGGCGGTCGTCAGGTAGCTGAGCAGGTCGCTGCCACCGGTGGGAGTCGCCGCCCGGTCGTCGAGAAGGTCACCGAGGTAGGTGATGATCTCCCGCACGGCCGCCGCGCGGACCGCCTGGTCGGTCGGGCCGACGCGGATCATCCGGATCATCCAGTCGTGGAACTGCCCGCCCGGCGGGACACCGAGGATCGACGTCAGGACGGTGAGCGTCAGCGGCTGGGCGTAGTGCTCGATCACGTCGCCGCCACCGCGCTCGGCCAGTTCTGCCACCAGGCGGCGCGCCTCGGCGCGGATCATCGGCTCCATCTTCGCCACCTGGGCGGGCATGAAGTACGGCATGAGCACGTCCCGGTGGGCCTTGTGCTCGGGCGGGTCCGACGTCAGCGGCGGCAGGTACAGCCCGCCGGCGGCCTCGAGCGGGCCGGCGACCTCGATCGCCCGCGAGGTGAACCGCTCGGTGTCGCGCGCGATGTCCCGGACGTCGTCGTACCCGGCCACCATGTAGGAGCCGCCCCACTTCTCGGTGTGGGCGACCGGGCAACCGGCGCGCATCGCCGCGTACTGGGCGTTCGGATCGGCCCGGAACCCGGCGGAGTACAGGTCGTAGCCGTCCGCCGTGTACGCCTCGTCGCTCATGTCGGAGACTCTACGCTCTAGGATACTCGATGTCCAAGGTTGTAGAGTGTCTTTGTCCAGTCCCCCGTCCTGCGAGGTGCCCCGTGTCGGAGAACGTCCGCCTGGAGAAGGTCGGCCCGGTCGCACACCTGATCCTCGACCGGCCCGAGAAGCACAACGCCCTGCGGTTCGACGACCTCGACGCCCTCGTCGGCCTCCTGCACGACGCCGAGGAGGACGACGACGTCCGGGTGGTCGTGCTGCGTGGGGAAGGTCCGAGCTTCTGCGCCGGACACGACTACGACGACGCCGTCCGCTCCTACGGGCTGGAACCCGGCCCCGACGGGGAGAAGCCCCGCCGCCCGAGCCAGCGCTCCCGCCTGCTCCAGGACCGGCGCCTCGGGGAGGGGTACATGGCGTTCCACTACTCCCTGAAGCCGGTCATCGCCCAGGTGCACGGCGTGTGCACCGGCGCCGGCCTCTACCTGGTGGAACTCGTGGATCTCGCCATCGCCGCCGACACCGCGCGGTTCAGCCACGCCGAGCAACGCCTCGGCCTGGCGGGCAACACCTGGCACCTCAACACGCAGATCCTGAAGTACGGCCCCAAGCGCGCCCGCGAGCTGCTCCTGCTCGGTGAGACCTTCGACGGCCGCCAGGCCGCGGAGTGGGGGCTTGTCAACCGGGCCGTGCCGGAGGCCGACCTCGCCGCCACCGTCGCCGACTGGGCCGAGCGCGTCGCGGCCCATCCGCGCGACGCGCTGGTCACCGGCAAGGCGATGTGGCAGATGGCGCTCGACAGCCTCGGCGGCTCCCAGCAGTTCGCGCGGGGGTACGTCGGCCACACCCTAGGCACGAACCTGCGCCTGGAGGCCGACGAGTTCAACTTTCTCAAGGAGCGCCGGGACCGCGGCACCCGGGACTCCTTCGGCGAGCGCGACGAGCACTACTCCGGCTGACCGGAGGAGTACGCGAACGGGCCCGGCGGCCGTGCCGCCGGGCCCGTGCGCGTCGGTTTCAGGCGGTCGGCGCGTGGACGGCGGCCGGCAGCGGGTCGAGTCGGCCGGCGTCCACCTGGTCGCGCAGGACGAACTTCTGCACCTTCCCGGACGGCGTCATCGGATAATTCTGGGTGAAGAACCACTGCGACGGGATCTTGTGCGCGGCGATCCGCTCCCGGCACCACTCCTTCAGGTCCTCGGCCCGCGGCGGTGCGGCCAGGTTCTTCGGACGGATCACCGCGGCCACCTGCTCGCCCCATTTCTCGTCCGGCACGCCGATCACGGCGATCTCGGCGATCTCCTCGTGGGTGAAGAGGAGCTCCTCGATCTCGCGCGGGTAGATGTTGATGCCCCCGCGGATGATCATGTCCTTCAGCCGGCCGGTGACCTTGAGGAAGCCGCGATCGTCCATCGTGCCGAGGTCACCCATGTGCAGCCAGCCGTCGGCGTCGATCGTCGCGGCCGTCTCGTCGGGCAGCTCGTAGTAGGCGAGCATGTTCTGGTAGCCGCGGCTGCAGATCTCGCCCTGCGCGCCGATCGGCTGGACCTCGCCGGTGAGCGGGTCGGCGATCTTCACCTCGAGCTCCGGCAGCGGCTGACCCACGGTGCCGGCCTGGTCGGCCGGGGCGTCGGTCAGGCGGGTCTGGCTGATGACCCCGTGCATCTCGGTCTGCCCGAACAGGATGCTGAACCGGCAGCCGAGCCGGTCCATCACCCGGTGCACCAGCGTCTCGGGGACGGCCGACGCCCCGGACATCATGGTCTGCACGCTCGAGAGGTCGCGCGTCGCGCAGTCGGGGTGTTCGAGGACGGCGATCAGCATTGTCGGGACCATCAGGGCGTGGGTACCGCGGTAGGTCTCGAACAACTCGAGCACCAGCCCCGGTTCGAAGCCCGGCACCACGACGTAGGTCCCGTGCAGCGCGAGGGTGCCGAACTCGGTCACCGCGCCGCCACCGATGTGGTACATCGGCATGGCATTGATGCAGACGCCGCCATCCTCCATCCCGGCCCGCAGCGCGACGAAGTGCGCCTCGTTCACCAGGCCCTTGTGGTGCAGGAGCGCGCCCTTCGGAAAGCCCGTCGTCCCTGACGTGTACTGGATCTGCACGGGGTCCAGCGGCGCCACGGCCGGGAGCTCGCGAGCCGGGTAACCCGACTCGAGGAACGCCGCCCAGTCGGTGAACGACACCAGCTCGCGCAGGGCCGGCGCCTGGGGGCGCACCTCCTCGATGATCGGCAGGAGGTCGACATCGCGGTAGGAGTCGACGTAGAAGATGCCGACCGCACCGGACTGCGCGAGCACGTACTGCAACTCATGGGAGCGGTACGCGGGGTTGATCGCGACCATGACCATGCCCGCCATGGCGACGCCCTGCTGGAGCACCACCCAGTCGGCCGCATTGGGCGCCCAGATGGCGATCCGGTCGCCGCGCTCGAACCGGGCCAGGAGAGCGCGGGCCACCCGCTCCACGTCGGCCAGCAGCTCGGCGTACGTCCACTCCCGGCGCGCGGCCGGATCGGACACCCCGTCGACGAGCGCGAGCCGGTCGGGGGAGGCCGCCGCGGCCTCCCGGAGCAGGTCGCCGACGGTGATGTCCCGCACCCCCGAACTGGGCTCGGCGGGCCAGTAGGACTCCCCGAGACGGGCGGGTGTGGCGGTCATCTGCGCTCCTGATCGGACCGAGGGCCGTAGGCCCGACGAGTGCCGTCTGACAGCGGCGAGGACTTGGTCTCTTCGCATGACGAACGACTGTTGCCGTCGTCACAGTAGTCTGTAACGTGATACACCGGAAGAGACGAGTTTCTCGAACTTGTCGAATAAGATCCTCGTGAGGAGGTGGCCGGGCTGACCACCGACACCGCGGGACCGCTCGGCGGCACCCGCGTCCTGGAGTTGCCCGCCGTCGGCCCGGTCCCCTTCGCCGCCATGCTGCTCGCCGATCTCGGCGCCGACGTCGTCCGGGTCGACCGGTGCCCGACCATCGACACCCCCGCTGCCGGCGCCGTGGCGGCCGTGTTCGACGGCACCGACCACGTCGGCCGCAGCCGTCGGCGGATCGCCGTCGACCTGAAGCGCCCCGACGGTGTCGAGGTGGTGCTGGGGCTGGCGGACGGGGCAGACGTGCTCCTGGAGGGTTTCCGGCCCGGGGTCGCCGAGCGGCTCGGGGTAGGCCCGGACGTCGTCCTCGGGAGGAACCCGGCACTGGTGTACGGGCGGCTGACCGGCTGGGGTCAGGACGGGCCACTGGCCGGGGAGGTCGGCCACGACATCGGCTACCTCGCGACCTCCGGAGCCCTGGACGGGATCGGCACCGTCGAGTCCGGCCCCGTCGCGCCGGTCGGGGTCGCCGGGGACTACCCGAACGCCCTGCTCGCCGTCGTCGGGGTCCTCGCAGCACTCCAGGAGCGTGGGCGGTCCGGACAGGGACAAGTCATCGACGCCGCCATCCTCGACACCGTGCTGCTGACCGGGACCGTCGACCGGTTCCTGCGCCTCCGCGACGGCTGGGGGCCCCGGGGGACGAACGCCCTCGACGGCGGCAGCCACTTCTACCGCTGCTACCGCACCGCCGACGACCGGTGGATCTCCTTCGGAGCGGTCGAGCCGCAGTTCCACGACGAGATGCTGCGCTGTCTCGGGATCGACCCCGGATCGGTGCAGCAGTACGACCGGTCGGCCTGGCCGCGGCTCGTCGACCGCGTGCAGTCGGTGATCGGCACGGCCACCCGGGACGAATGGGTCGCCCGGCTGGCCGGTCGTGACGTCTGCTTCGCCCCCGTCCTCACCCACCAGGAAGCCGCCACGCATCCCCACGTCGTCGCCCGCGGGGGCCTGCTCCCGGGTGCGGAGTCGCCCCAGGCCGCCCCTGCCCCGCGGTTCAGCCGCACCCCGCTCCCGGTGCCCCGTGCCGCCCCGCCCGCGGGCGCGCACACCGTCGACGTGCTGGCCGGCCTGGGCCTGCCGGCCCGGCGGATCGAACAGCTGCTCGCGTCCGGTGCGGTCGCCCAGGCGGCGCGGTCATGACCGCCCTCGCCTCCCGGTCGAACTGGGCCGAGCCGCTGGTGGAGGAGGTCTCGCCGGGCGTCCACCGGATTCCGCTCCCCCTGCCGATGGACGGCCTGCACGCCGTCAACGTCTACGCGCTGCAGGACGGCGACGGGCTGCTGCTGGTCGACGGCGGATGGGCGCTCGACGCCTCCCGGGCGCGCCTGGACCGCGCACTCGCCGCGCTGGGCGCCGACGTCGCTGACGTGCGCCGGATGCTGGTGACCCACGCCCATCGCGACCACTACACCCAGGCCGTCGCGCTGCGCCGCGACACCGGGGCCCCCATCTCCCTGGGGTCCGGGGAGCGCGACGTCCTGCGGCTGCTCTCCGACCCGTCCCGCCCCAACACCGGACGCTGGGCGGAGCAGCTGCGCGCCGCCGGCTCCCCGGTGCTCGCCGAACAGATCGGCGGCCTGCTCAAGGAGACCGCCACGCAGGCACAGTGGTGGGAGCAGCCCGACCGCTGGCTGGACGGCGAGGAGATCCACGACCTCGGCGACCGGCAGCTGCACACGGTGGCCACCCCCGGGCACACAAGCGGGCACCTGGTGTTCGTCGACGACGCCGCCGGACTGCTCTTCGCCGGTGACCACGTGCTGCCGCACATCACGCCGTCCATCGGCTTCGAGGCCGCGGGGGGACCGCTGCCGCTGGGCGCCTACCTGCACAGTCTGGCCAAGGTCCGCGCCTTGCCCGACGCCCGGCTGCTGCCGGCCCACGGTCCGGTGACCGAGAGCGCCCACGCCCGGATCGACGAGCTGCTCGACCACCACCGCACCCGCCTCGACGACGTGGCGGCCGCGGTGGCGGCGGGCGCCTCCTCCGCGACCGCGGTGGCCGCGCGGCTGGGGTGGACCAGCCGGGGCCGGGCCCTGGACTCGCTGGACCCGGTCAACCAGGTGTTCGCGATCCTCGAGACGATCGCGCACCTGGATCTGCTGCTGGTCCGCGACCGACTGAGCGCCGAAGTGGTCGACGGCGTGCGGCACTTCGCCGCTCGCTGAGGCAGCGCACCCGTCGTCGATCAGCGGTTGGTGTTGCCCGCGTCCACCTTGAGTTCGGTGCCGGTGACGAAGCGGGACTCGTCGGAGGCCAGGTAGACCACCGCGCTGCTGATGTCGTCGGCGTCCACCCAGGAGGTCGGCAACGTGTTCATGAAGACCGGCCCGAGGTTCGGATCGGTGGCGATCAGCTCGTCCAGCCGCTTCAGCGCGCCGGTGAGGGCGGTCTTCACCCCGGCCGGGTGGACGGTGTTCACCCGGATCGAGTGCCGGCCGAGCTCGTTGGCCATCGCTCGGGCAAGCCCCACCATCCCGTGCTTGGCCGCGGTGTACGGGGCGAAGAACGGGGTCCCCTTGAGCGCTGAGGTCGAGCCGATGCAGATGATCGAGCCGCCGCCGGCCGCGATCAGGTGCGGCGTCGCGGCGGTGAAGGTGTTCCAGACACCGGTCAGGTTGGTGTCGAGGATCTGCTGCCAGACCGCGGGGGTCACCTCGTCCCAGGCGTGCAGGGCGCACACCGCGGCGTTGGCCACGACGACGTCGAGCCAGCCGAGCTCGGCCACCCCGTCGGAGACCGCCGCGCCGAGTGCCGCGGGGTCCCGGACGTCGGCCTCGCGGGCGACGACCCGGCGGCCCTCGGCCGCGACCAGCCGGGCGGTCTCCGCGAGGTCGTCGGCGGTGGCCATGCCGTAGTCCAGTTCGGTGTAGTCGCCGGGGACGTCGACCGCGATCACGTCCGCGCCTTCCCGGGCCAGCCGGACGGCGTGGTTGCGGCCCTGGCCGCGACCGGCACCGGTGATGAGCGCGACCTTGCCGGCCACTCGTCCTGTCACGTTCGGTTCCTCTTTCTCGTGGGGTCGGCTGTCAGGCCGGCTGCAGGGTGGCGGTGGGGTCCCGGAGCTCCGCGGGAGCCATGACCCGCCGTTCGGCGACCAGGACTCCGGCGGTCGCCGACTCGCGCGGCCGGTCGACGGTGAGGACGGCGGTGACGCGACCCGCGCCGTCCAGCCAGGTGATCGTCCGCCCCGGGGTCTCGCCGGGCTCCCGCTCGACCGGCTGGTCCGCCGGAGCGTGCGCCCCGACGTACTGGAGCTTGTGGCCGAACTGGTCGCTCCAGAAGTACGGGACCGGGTCGTGCACCGGGCGCTGGTCGCCTTCCCCGGCGAGCATGGTCGCGGCCGCAACAGCCCCGGCGCTCCCGGCGTCCTCCCAGTGCTCGATCCGGACCCGGGCGCCCACCCGGGGGGACCATCGCGCGGCGACGTCGCCCAGCGCGACCACGCCGGGCGCGGAGGCGGCCAGGTGCTGGTCGACGACGACCCCGCGATCGAGCTCCAGGCCGCTGCCCTCGAGCCAGCCGGTCTCGGGCCGGACCCCGACCCCGGTCAGGACGACGTCCGCCGGCACCGACCCGCCGTCGGCGAGCTCGACCCGGCCGTCCTCGATCGCGCCGACCGCGGTCTGCAGGCGCAGGTCGACGTCCCGCCACCAGGGCAGCAGGGACGTCCCGATCTCGCGCCCCAGCGCCTGCGCCAGCGGTGCGGGGCCGGCCTCGAGGCACGTGACCGAGCAGCCACGAGCGAGCGCGGCGGTGGTCACCTCCGCGCCGATCCAGCTCGCCCCGATGACGACGACCCGGGCTCCGGGCACCAGTCGCGCACGCAGTTCCAGGGCATCGCCGATGGTGCGGAGGGTGCGCTGCTCGCCTCGGCCAGGGAGCCGCACCGGGCGGGCGCCGGTGGCGACGGCCAACCGGTCGAACCCCACCTCGCCGGCATCGGTTCGCACCACGCGGCGGTCCAGGTCCAACCCGGTCGCCGCCTCCCCCAGTCGGACGTCGACCCGCAGGGCCGCCGGGTCGAAGCGCAGAGCGGTGTCGTCCCTCGCTCCGGCCAGCACGGCCTTGCTCAGCGGCGGGCGATCGTACGGTAGGTGCGTCTCCCCGGCCAGCAGCACGATCTCACCCTCGTATCCGCGTCGCCTGAGCTGCTGGATCGTGCGGGCGGCACCCAGGCCGCCACCCACGACGACGACGCGGCTCCCGGCGGACACGGTCAGCCGACCTCGGCGCCGGGCCGGCTGGACCGACCGGTGTCGTCGATGACGTCAGGCACGGGCACCTCGCCTCCAGGGGACGCTTCGTGGGGACACTCGCCGATGCCAACATACTACATCGGCGACAAGTCTGTTTCTCTATTTGTAGAGTCAGCGGAGTCGCCGGGCCGATCGACTCGTCACCTGCTGGTCCGGGGAAGCGCAGCACCGGGCGCTCGTCGTCCCCTGCGACGCCGGTTGAGCGGTCGCGGAGCCGAATGGGCTGGGAGATCATGACCCGCATGGCCAGCACCGGTTCAGCCCGCGTCTTCACGCTCCTCGCCACGATCGTCCGGGTCGCGTGCTCGGTGATCGCGGCGCTGATCGTGGTCCACGCGGTGTTCGTGCTGTTCGAGGCCAACCCGGACAACCCGCTGGTGCAGTTCACCGCCGGGTGGCGCGACACCTTCGGCTGGTTCACCAAGGACCTGTTCACGCCGTCCGACCCGAAGATCGCCGAGGCCATCAACGACGGACTGGCCGCACTGATCTGGGTCGTCGCCGGCAGCCTGCTGTCCAAGCTGATCGTCCGCCTGACCCCGGCGTCATCGGCCAAGGCCAAGGCCTGAGAAAGGACCCCTGCCCCCCACCGCTCGCAAGCTCGCGGCGGGACCCTGCAGGGGGCCTCAGGCGTTCTTGACCGCCGCCGCGCCCTGCAGGCCGAGCTCCTCGACGGAGACCGTGCGCATCTCGACCTTGCGGATCTTGCCGGTGACGGTCATCGGGAACTCGTCGACGATCTTGACGTAGCGCGGCACCTTGTAGTGGGCGAGCCTGCCCGCGCAGAACTCGCGCAGGGCCTCCGCGGTCAGCGGCTCGGCGCCTTCCCGGAGCCGGACCCAGGCCATGAGCTCCTCGCCGTACCGCTCGTCGGGGACGCCGATGACCTGCGCGTCGACGATGTCCGGGTGCGTGTAGAGGAACTCCTCGATCTCCCGCGGGTACACGTTCTCCCCACCGCGGATGACCATGTCCTTGATCCGCCCGACGATGTTGAGGTAGCCCTCGTCGTCCATCACGGCGAGGTCGCCGGTGTGCATCCACCGGGCGCGGTCGATGACCTCGGCGGTCTTCTCAGGCTCGTTCCAGTAGCCGAGCATCACCGAGTAGCCGCGGGTGCAGAACTCCCCGGGCTCTCCCCGGGGCACGGTCAGCCCCGTGGCCGGGTCGACCACCTTCACCTCCAGGTGCGGGTGCACCCGCCCGACGGTCGACGTCCTGCGGTCGAGGTCGTCGTCGGCGCCGGTCTGGGTGGACACCGGTGACGTCTCGGTCATGCCGTAGCAGATGGTCACCTCGGTCATGCCCATCTCGCTGACCACCCGCTTCATCACCTCCACCGGGCACGGCGAGCCGGCCATGATCCCGGTGCGCAGCGACGACAGGTCGTAGTCGGCGAAGTCCGGCAGGCCCAGTTCGGCGATGAACATGGTGGGGACGCCGTACAGCGACGTGCAGCGCTCGTCCTGTACGGCCTC
>Ga0307416_100001327_pt1 | contig 13336 bp, 14 predicted proteins | sample DK1Cmetagenome_2_FD_203821 | JGI IMG/M metagenome (GOLD analysis project Ga0307416, IMG submission 203821) | Maize rhizosphere microbial communities from greenhouse at UC Davis, California, United States - DK15-C-3 | ecosystem: Host-associated > Plants > Roots > Rhizosphere > Soil | place...
GCCGCTCGCCACCGAGCGGGTCGAGGCCCTCATTGCCGCGATGCCCGAGCGGTATCGGGCGCTGGTCGTCCTCGCCGCCGGGACCGGGATGCGCCAGGGGGAGGCGTACCCTCTCATGCTCGAACACTCGTTCGAGAGAACGGCAAGCCAGCTACGCGGTGGGGTAGCCCTTGGGTCCGGTGCTACCGGCCGCCCGGGGCGGGCGAGGAGCACCCGCCAGCCGACCGCACAACCCCGAGGGGTGGTGCCGCTCCACCCTGCCTGACCACGTAGATGCCCCGGCGCGGCCGCTGACTGCCCGGGGCCGGACCACGAGGGGGACACCTCATGGCCACCAAGCATCATCCCATCACCACCCCGCCGGGCCTAAACCGGGTCGGCCTCGACCCCGCCCCCGAGCCGAACCTGTTCCTCCACGCCGGCTGGTGGCAGGCCGCCTGCCCTTCGTGCGGCCCCGTCCTGGTCGAGGGTCGCAACCAGGCCAAGGTCGAGCGCAAGGCCGCCCGGACCAGCTGCCCGGTGTGCGTGGAGGTGGCATGACCATCAGAGGACAGATGATCGCCACGCGCCGGCGGCTGCGGCGGCTCCGGGGACGGACGATCGCCACCTGGACGGTGCTGTCGGTCATCGGCTACTACCTGCCGGTCGGTCCCGCCTGGACCGTGGTCGCCGAGGTGTTCGCGCGCTCTGGTTCGTCCCGCGGACCCTGCAGGCGATGCGGGCATCGGGGCGGCTGGCCTGGCTGGCGGAGACGCCGCGGCCGTCGCCGAGGGCCATCCCAAGCCGCTACCTGGCGGCCGACGACCTCCGGATGCCGATGGAGGCCGTGATCGCCGCCGCCGAGCGCGACGCGGCATGACCATCGGCCGCGACCAGCTCCGCGCCCTCGCCGTGCTCCGCCGGCGGCGCCGACGCGGAGGCGGTCCGGTGAGCGCATGTGCCCCGTTGTGCCCTGGTCGGCCCTGGCCGCCGGAGCGGCGCAGGTCAGGGCGGTGATGCAGGGGGAGCCGGCCTGTAAGCCGGCTTCTGTGCCCCGGGAGGTCCCGGGGTGGCGGCCATCCATCTGGGACCGGCGTCGCCGCCGGCCTCGTGCGGTCCACCAGGGGACTCGGCCGGGCCAGCCTCCACGGCCGCGTCGCCGCGGCCGGTGCGTCCCCTATTCGACCTTGCTCCGGGTGGGGTTTACCGAGCCGGCCGGTCACCCGGCCGCTGGTGCGCTCTTACCGCACCGTTTCACCCTTGCCACGCGCCCGGGCGCCCCGGGCCGTTCGGCGGTCTGTTCTCTGTGGCACTGTCCTGCGGGTCGCCCCGACTGGCGGTTGGCCAGCACCCTGCCCTGCGGAGGCCGGACTTTCCTCGATCCCGGCGAACCGGGACCGCGGCCGCCCAGCCGGCTCCCCCTGCCAGGCCAGTATGCCACCCGGAGCGGGCCCGGCGGGGGGGCCGCGGGGCCTGCTAGGAGGGTAGCTATCCCAGATCGAACGTATGTGCGAGTATCCTGGCATGAAGCTGATCGAGTCCGCACCCTAACCGGATGCAGATCCCTCCCGGCTGGGTCGCTCGCGGGTTTGTGTTCGAGGTAGAGACAACCAGCCTCGAACAGCCAGCCCAGATCGCGCAGGCCTTCGGGGCGAGAGGCTATGCCTACAACTGGGCGCTCGGCCAGGCGAAGGCCAACCTCGAAGCTCGCACCGCCGATCCGACGGTCCCGCCGCTGGCCTGGAACTTCTACGAGCTTCGCAAGGCGTGGAACCAGGCCAAGCACGAAGTGGCGCCCTGGTGGCGCTGCACATCCAAGGAAGCTTACGCATCGGGGATCGCCGACCTGGTAAAGGCGCTCCATAACTGGTCGGACGCCAAGGCGGGCCGCCGCAAGGGCGCAAGGGTCGGATTCCCACACTTCAAGGCCCGCCATCGGGATCGCGGCCGGGTGCGGTTCACCACCGGCGCGATGCGCCTGGAACCAGATCGCCGTCATCTCACCGTGCCGGTGATCGGGAAGCTCCGATCCAAGGAGAATACGCGAAGGCTGGAGCGGCTGGTCGTCAAGGGCCGGGCGCGCATCCTGTCGATGACCCTGAGCCAGCGCGGCGGCCGGCTGGTCGTGGCGGTGCAGGCGGTCGTCGCCCAGCAGTCCCGCCGCCCGGCCGAGCCGGACGGGCGCTGCGGCGTCGACCTTGGCATCGGCCGAGAGTGGGCGGTCATCGCCCACCATGACGGAAGGATCGAACGGGTGGCGCATGCTGCCCCCTGGAAGGAGGTCCATCAGCAGCAGCGCCGCCTGGCACGTGTCCCGTCGCATCGTCGGCTCGCGAGCCCACCGTCACGCGAAAACCAAGCGTGCGGCGCTAGATCGGCGGGCGGCGAATCTCCGCCGCCAGGCCATCCATGTCTTGACAACTCGGCTGGCTCGCCGCTACGGCACAGTGGTGGTCGAGGACCTTGACGTGGCCGCGATGCAGCGGAGCATGAGACGACGGGCCTTCCGCCGCACCGTCAGCCAGGCCGGCATCGGCCGAGTCCGCCCGACGCTCGCCTACAAGTGCTCGGCGATGGGCGCCGAGCTGGTTGTCGCTGATCGCTGGTTTGGGTCATCCAAGTCGCATCATGGCTGCGGCGGCTACCGGGCTGATCTCAAGCTCGGTAACCGGGTCTGGAGCTGTCCAAGGTGTGGGCGGCTTGTGGACCGCAACGCCAACGCGGCGTTGAACCTCCGTGACTGGACCGGGGATGTCCAGCGGGGTGGAGTTGCCGCCCCGGTGCCGCACGTGGTCGCCCAAGCGGGCGACCCACGGCGGGCGGGCTCACGTGAAGGCGTGGGCTCGCAAGGCCCTGCAAGACCACCGCGAGGTGGCGGGGGCCTGTGACACCAGAACCGAACCCCGCCATGGGGGGAGGAATCCCGGAGAGGGATACCAGCTGGCGAGTGCTTATCAGCACTTACGGATCTGGTAACGGCATACTGGGACCATGGTCCCGATCCTGGTCATCGCGTTCATCCTGGTCCCGCTGGCCGAGCTGGCGGTGCTGATCGCCGTCGGCGACTGGATCGGGCTGGCGCCCACGCTGATCCTGCTGCTGGTGGTCAGCGTGGCCGGGGCCTGGCTGGCCAAGCGGGAGGGACTGGCCGCCTGGGCGCGGTTCCAGCGCGCCCTGGCCGAGAATCGGATGCCGACGGTCGAGGTGGCCGACGGGGCCATGATCCTGCTGGCCGGGGCGCTGCTGCTCACCCCCGGGTTCCTCACCGACGTGGTGGGCGTCCTGCTGCTGCTGCCCCCGACCCGGGCCATGGCCCGGCGGCTGGCGCCCCGCCTGGCCGAGCGTCGCCTGCGCCGCCGGGGCGTCCGCCGGGTCGTGGTCGACGGCACCTCCCGGCCGGCCGGCTCGACCCGGGTCACCTGGGGGCCGGCCGAGGTCGCCGACCGCCCCGTCCCGCCGCCCGACCGCGATCCGTTCCCCTGACGACGGCCCAGCCGGGAGGGCGCGCGGTCCCGCCACCGGCGGTTCAGCTGACGTTCAGGTCTCGCGAGCGAGGATCGTCAGGCGACGAAAGGACCGAGCATGCGGGTGCTGGTGGTGGAGGACGAGCGGCGGCTGGCCGCCGGGCTCCGCAGCGGGCTGGCCGCCGAGGGGTTCGCGGTCGACGTGGCCCTGGACGGCACCGACGGGTTGTGGATGGCCCGCGAGCACGCCTACGACGCGATCGTCCTCGACATCATGCTGCCCGGCGTCAACGGCTACCGGCTATGCTCGACCCTGCGCCACGAGGGCAACTGGACCCCGATCCTCATGCTGACGGCCAAGGACGGCGAGTGGGACGAGGTCGAGGCGCTCGACAGCGGCGCCGACGATTACCTCACCAAGCCGTTCTCGTACGCGGTGCTCCTGGCCCGGCTGCGGGCCCTGCTGCGCCGCGGCGCCCGGGAGCGCCCGGCCGTGCTCGAGGCCGGCGATCTGCGCCTGGACCCTGCCGCCAAGCGCGCCTGGCGCGGCGACGCCGAGGTCGAGCTCACCGCCCGCGAGCTCGCTCTGCTGGAGTTCCTCCTCCGCCGCCGCGGCGAGGCCGTCCCCAAGCGGGAGATCCTCGCCCACGTCTGGGACGACCAGTTCGAGGGCGACCCCAACATCGTCGAGGTCTACGTCCGTCACCTCCGCAACAAGCTCGACCGGCCCTTCGGCCGGGCGGCCATCCAGACGGTTCGCGGAAGCGGCTACCGGCTGGTGCCCGATGGCGGCTGAGCGCCTTCGCGTGGTGCCGGGGTCGGTGCGGCTGCGGACCACGGTGGCCGCGGTGGCCGTGGTCGGGGTGGCGATGGTCGTCGGCGCCGTGGTGCTGGTGGTGGTGCTGCGGAGCACGCTGACCCGGGAGGTGCGGGCGGCGGCCCGGCTGCGCGCCGAGGACGTGGCCGCGGTGCTGGCCGCGGGCGCGGGCTCGGGCGCCGCCGGTCCCGGGACGCTGGCGGTCGACGAGGCCGACGAGCTGCTGATCCAGGTGCTGGACGGGGGCGGGCGCGTGGTCGCGGCCAGCCCCAACGCCGAAGGCCGGCCCCCGGTGGCTCGGCTGCGCCCCGGCTCGTCGGCCGAGGTCGAGGTCCCGGCCGGAGGACCGATGGACGAGAGCGGCGTATTCCTGGCCGTGGCCACCGGCGCCGACACCCCACGGGGCCAGCGGACGGTGCTGGTCGCCCGGTCGACCGAAGCGGTCGGCGAGGCGGTGGCGGCGGTCAGCGGGCTGCTGGCGGTCGGGCTGCCGCTGCTGCTGGCGGTGGTGGCGGTGACGACCTGGGTCGTGGTCGGGCGGGCGCTGGCTCCGGTGGAGGCGATGCGGGCCGAGGTGGACGAGATCTCCGCGGCCGCGCTGCACCGGCGGGTGCCCGACCCACCGGCCGACGACGAGATCGGGCGCCTCGCCAGGACCATGAACCGGATGCTCGGCCGGCTCGAGCAGGCCCAGGTCCGCCAGCGGCGGCTGGTCGCCGACGCCTCCCATGAGCTCCGCTCCCCCGTCGCCACCATCCGCCAGCACGCCGAGGTCGCCCTGGCCCACCCCGGCCGGACCAGCGCGGCGGAGCTGGCCTCCACCGTGCTCGCCGAGGACCTGCGGCTCCAGCGCCTGACCGAGGACCTGCTGCTGCTCACCCGGGCCGACGAGCAGTCCCTGGCCCTGCGCCGCCGCCCCGTCGACCTCGACGACCTCGTGTTCGAGGAGGCCGAGCGGCTGCGGGACGCGACCGGGCTCCGGGTCGACACCACCGGGGTCTCGGCCGGCCGGGTCGCCGGCGACGCCGCCGGGCTGCGGCGGGTGCTGCGCAACCTCGGCGACAACGCCAGCCGCCACGCCCGTGAGCGGCTGGCGCTCTCGGTCGCCGAGCGCGACGCCACCGTGGTGCTGGCGGTCGACGACGACGGCCCCGGGATCCCCGACGCCGACCGGGAGCGGGTGTTCGAGCGGTTCGTCCGCCTCGATGGCGCCCGGGCCCGCGACGACGGCGGCGGCGGCCTCGGCCTGGCCATCGTGGCCGAGCTGGTCGCCGCCCACGGCGGCACGGTCGTGGCCGCCGCCGGCCCCCTCGGCGGGGCCCGGGTCGGGGTCACCCTCCCCCGGCTGGCCGACCCCGAGGGCTGATCGCGCCCGCGAACGCGGGCCTTCTCAGGGAGCGGCCACCAGCGCCGACCGCGCGAGCTCGTCGAGGGCGCCGCGGACGCCCTGGGCGAACACCTCGACGTCGGGGCAGGTGTCCCGGTCGGCGATCGCGGTGAGGTTGAGCTGCCCGTCGTAGGAGAACACCGCCACCGCGAGCGTGATGTTGCCCATGATCGCGGCCACCGGGAATAGCTCCAGCAGCCGCGCCCCGGCCAGGTAGAGCGGCACCGGCGGGCCGGGGACGTTGGTGACGACGAGGTTGATCGTCCGCTGGCGGGCCAGGAACCGATGCCAGGCGCGTTGGACGGCCGCCACCCCGAGGATCCCGCTGCCGGTCTGGGGGCGGGTCCTGTTCTTGCGGCCGGCGGTCTCGGCGGCGACCAGCTCGAGCCGGCGCACCGGGTCGGGCTCGCCCAGCGGCAGCGGGACCAGCATCACCGAGCCCTGGTTGCCCCGCGCCGACCCCGGCGGCTCGTGATGGAGCGAGACCGGCACCATCACCCGCAGGACCAGGTCCTGGACGTCCTCGCCGCGGGTCGCCAGCAGCTGGCGCAGGCCCCCGGCCACGGCGGCCAGGACCACGTCGTTGACCTTGGCCTGGTGGGCGTGGGCGACCTGCTTGGCGACCTCCAGGCGGCCGCGGACGACCGCCAGCCGGCGCTCCGCCCCGATCGGGCGGTTGAGGCTGGTCCGGGGGGCGCGCTCGGCGAGGAACTCGCGCCACACCCCCGGCGAGCCGCCCCGCCGCCGGCGCGGATGGGCCAGGCCCGACAGCCCGCGGCTCAGCCCCCGCAGGCGGCGGCGCAGGTTGTCGCGGAACAGCTCGCCGGCGGCCGGGATCGGCGCCGGGGTCCACGGCGGCGCGACCGGGATGGGCGCGTCGGCATCCAGGTCCAGCAGCGCCTCCAGGGCCGCCATCCCGGCCACGCCGTCCACCATGGTGTGGTGGACGCGCAGGAACAGGCCCAGCCGCCGCCCCGGTAGGCCGGGCAGGAGCCAGGCCTCCCACAGCGGCCGGGTCGGGTCCAGCCGCCGCCGGTACAGTCGGGCGCACGCCGCCAGCAGCCCGGCCTCGTCGCCGGGCCCCGGCAACGGGTTGCCCCGGACGTGGTCGGCGATGTCGAAGGCGGGGGCGTCGACCCACAGCGGCCAGCCCAGGCCCCGGCGGGGCCGGTGCAGCAGCTGCCGGAAGCGTGGGACCAGGTGCAGCCTCGGCTCCAGGCGCCGGCGGACCTCGTCGACCCGGACGCGGCCGTCGGGGCTCAGCAGGCGGGTTCCGTCCAGGATGGCGAGCACGCCGATGTCCTCGGACCAGCCGAAGTCGTCCGCCACCAGCATCAGGAGGTCCTGGGCGGTCAGCCGCTCCAGGCGGCGCCGCTCGGCCATGGCGTCACCTCCCTCCCCGTCGTCGCTCGTCGTCTCGCCTCCTGCCTACGCCACCGGCACGTGGCCGCGAGACGCGGCCGGGTCGCGCATCTTCAGCAGGGGGACGCCCAGGCCGTAGGTCAGGAAGGCGCCTTCGGGGATGACCTCGACGATGCAGGCCGAGGCCCGCCGCTCGGGCGGCAGCAGGGAGGCCAGCTCCTCGGTCAGCGACCGGGCGGCCGGCGAGTCGGCCGGGTGGACGGTCGCGGCGCCGTGGAAGCTGATGGTCGCGGGCGGGATCGGCGCCAGCAGCGACAGAACCCCGCCGCGGCGAACCGGCACGGTGACCGCGACCCGCCGGTTGGCCGCGATGTGCCTGGCCTTCCAGCTGTCGGCGCCGACGGCCACGTACAGCCGCCGCCCGATGGCCTTGTAGAGGACGCCGCTCGACCGGGGCTCCCCCGCCGGCGTGACCTGGCTGAGGACCGCGAACGACGCCTTGGCGAGCGCGCGCCAGACCTGCTCGGTGGCGACGCTCGCCTGCTGGTCCTGGATGGTTGTCGTCATGGCCTACCTCTTTCTCGTGCTCCTGAGATCAGTAGTAGTCGTCGACCGCCGGCGCCGGTAGGGGCGAACGGCAGGGGTCGCTCGGGACCCTCGGCCCGGCGGCTGAACGGGCCTTCAGCCGCGTTCAGGCTCCGATCAGGCGCGCTCGGGCATGCTGCCCGCGACCCACCGGTCGATCGAGGAGGAGCACCGATGCAGCCCAGGACCAGATGGATCGTCGGGGCCGGACTGGCCGCGGCCATCGCCGCCGGGACCGCGGCCGCGGCCGCCGGCGGGGACGACGACCAGGAGCTGACCGGAGCGACCCGCGACCGGGCGGTCGCGGCCGCCCTGGCCGCCACCGGCGGCGGGACTGTGCTGGAGACCGAGGCCGGCGACGACGGCGCCGCCTACGGGGTCGAGGTCCGCCTCGACGACGGCCGCCAGGTCGAGGTCAACCTCGACAGCAGCTTCAAGGTCGTCAACCAGGAGCCCGACGAGGACCCGCCCAACGAGGGCCCCGACCGATGACCCTGCGCCGGCCCGCCGCCTGGCTCGCCCTTGGACTGGCGATCGCCCTGGTCGCCGGCTGCTCCGGGACCGGGCCGGACGGGTCGGGCGCCGCGCCCCCGACCACGGGCGCCGGTGGGACCGCGGCGAGGGCGTGCGTGGAGAACGAGCAGGGCACGGGCTGCCTCCCGATCGCCCCCGACAGCGCCCGGGTCGACCGGGCCAGGCCGCGGTTCTCCGACCCCACCCGCATCACCAACGCCCGGTTCCCGGTCGCCGAGCTGGCCCAGGTGCTCCAGCTCGGCCACGAGGGCAGCCAGCCGCTGCGGGTGGAGATCACCCGGCTCCCCACCACCCGGAGGTTCACCTGGGACAGCCAGCGGGTCGAGACGGTCGCCTCCCAGTTCACCGCCTTCCTGGGCGGGCGCATCCGCGAGGTCGCCATCGACTACTTCGCCCAGGCCGACGACGGGTCGGTCTGGTACTTCGGCGAGGAGGTGGCTAACTACGAGGACGGCCGGGTGGCCGACCACGACGGCAGCTGGCTGGCCGGCGAGGACGGGCCGGCCGGGATGATCATGCCCGGCCAGCCCAGGCCGGGCGACGTGTACCGGTCCGAGAACATCCCCGGGATGGTGTTCGAGCAGGACACCGTCAAGGCGACCGGCGAGACGGTCGCCGGGCCCCGGGGCCCGGTCGGGGACGTGGCCATGGTCCAGGAGCTGCTGATGGACGGCACCATCGAGGAGAAGGCGTACGCGCCCGGCTACGGCGAGTTCCGGGCCCAGGCCAAGGATGAGCTGGTGACCGTGGCCCTGGCCCTGCCCACCGACGCCGCCGCCGGGGCGCCGCCGGCCGCCCTGGCCACCCTGACCCGTGGGGCGCGGACCACCGCCGAGGCCGCCGGCGGCGGGCGCTGGGCCGCCGCCTCGGCCAGGGTCGGCGCGATGGCCGCGGCCTGGCGGCGGGCCGGGCCGGGCGACCCGCCCCCGCTGCTGGGCGAGGAGCTACAGGGCGCCCTGGTCGGGCTGAGCAGGGCGGTCGGCGGACGGCAGGCCGGACGGGTCGAGCAGGCGGCCTTCCAGGTCGAGCAGGCCGCCCTTGACCTCCAGCTCCGCCACCGGGCGCCGGACCAGGTCGACCTGGACCGCCTCGACCTTTGGGCGCGGCGGCTGCTGGCCGACGCCGCCGCCAGGGACCGCGGGGCCGTGGCCGGCGACGTGGCCACCCTCCAGGTCCTCTGGGACCGCTCCGGCCACCGGGTCGACCCGGCCGCCGCCGAGCGGGTCACGGCCGCGCTGGCCACCCTGGGCAAGGCCGCAGATGGCAAGGACCCGCAGGCGGCGGCCGAGGCCGCGACCGCCCTCCGAACGGCGCTCCCGGCGGCCGCGCCCTAGGACAGCCGCAGCTGCTGCGGGTCGCGGTTCCCCTCGGCCGGGCGGGCGACGCTCCCCTGCTCGTCCATGGCCCGGTTGGCGAGGGCGTCGGCGCGGCGGTTGCGCTCGCGGGGGACGTGCTGCCAGGTGACCCGGTCGAACTCGCGGGCCAGGCGGGCGGTCTCGTCGGCCAGGGGACGCAGGTCGGCGTTCTTCACCTTCCACAGGCCCTTCTGCTGGTTGACCACCAGCAGGGAGTCGGCCCGGACCCGGACCCGGCGGGCGCCCAGCTCCTTGGCCCGGCGCAGCCCGGCGATCACGCCCCGGTACTCGGCGACGTTGTTGGTGGCCCAGCCGATGCCCTCGGCCACCTCGGCCAGGACCTGGCCGCCGGGGGCGGCCACCACCGCCCCGTAGCCGGCCGGCCCCGGGTTGCCCCTGGCCCCGCCGTCGGTCCAGACCACCACCTCGGTCGGGGCCGTCATTCGAGCACCAGGATCCGGCGGCAGTTCTCGCAGCGCTTGATCTCCTCGGGCGGGAGCTTGCGGATGGCGGCCAGCTCCACCGGGGAGATCGACACCCGGCAGCCCTGGCAGGTGTTGCCGAGCAGGGCGGCCGCCCCGACCCCGCCCAGCCTGGCCCGGACCTGGTCGTAGAGGGCGCGCAGCTGGTCGCCGATCCCGGGGGCGACGGCCTCGCGGGCGGCGCGCTCGCCGTCCAGCTCCCGGTCGATCTCGACCAGGGCGGCGTCGCGGGCCTTGGTCACCTCGGCCTGCTCGGCGGTGAAGCCGTCGCGCCGGGTGGCCAGCTCGGCCAGCTCGCTCTCCAGGGTCTCGCGCTGCTCCATCAGCTCCAGCAGCTCGTCCTCGAGCGTGCTCTGGCGCCGCTTGAGGCCGGCCACCTCCTCCTGGATCGCGGTCAGCTCCTTGGGGCTGGTCACCTTGCCCGACACGGCCCGCGCCTCCTCGTCGCGGGCCTTGGCGGTGATCGTGTCGATCTCGTGCTCCAGCCGCGACTGCTCGCGCTGGACGGTGGCCAGGTTGCCGTCGCGCTCGGCGGTGAGCTGGTCCACGGCGGCCAGGGCGTCGGCCAGCTCGGCCAGGCGGGCGTCCTCGGGCAGCGACCCGCGCCGGTGCTCCAGGCGGTCGATCGCCGAGTCATGGGCCTGCAGCTGCAGCAGGGCGCGCTGTTCGGCGATCGGCGCCTGCATCAGTAGGCCCTGGCCACGAGGACGTCGTGCTCGGCCCGGGCCCCGTCGACCAGGCAGGGCCCGTCGGGGGCCTGCCCCTCGAGGATCACCCGGATGGTGGCCCCGGTGCCCTCGCCCAGGGCCGCCTCGCAGTCCGGCGAGCCGCACCAGGCCAGGCGGAAGAAGCCGCCGCCGCCGACCCGCCGGCGGAACTCGTCCAGGTCGTCGACCGGGTAGGTGTGGGCCTCGCGGTCGGCCAGCGACTCGGCGTGGAGGCTGCGCTGGAGCTCATCGAGCAGGTCGCGGGCGGCCCGCCCCACCCCCTCGATCGGCAGCGGGGTCTTGGCCCGGGTGTCGCGGCGGACCAGGGTGGCCTGGCCGGCGGCCAGCTCGCGGGGGCCCAGCTCGACCCGGACGGGCACCCCCTTCAGCTCCCAGTCGACCGAGCGGCGGCCGAACGACAGGTGCTCGTAGCGGCCGTCGATGTGGGCCCGGACCCCGTCGGCCCGCAGCTCCTCGCCCAGCTTCTCGGCCACCGTGGCCACCTCCCCCCCGGCCAGCGGCAGCAGCACCACCTGGTGGGGGGCGATCGCCGGGGGCAGGCGCAGGCCGTGGTCGTCCCCGTGGGTCATGATCACGCCCCCGAGCATCCGGGTGGAGCTGCCCCAGGAGGTGGTGGCCACGTACTCGCGCTTGCCCTCGGCCGACAGGTACTGGATGTCGAAGGCCTTGGCGAAGTTGTGGCCGAGGTTGTGGCTGGTTCCCATCTGCAGGGCCTTGCCGTCCCGCATCAGGCCCTCGCAGGTGTAGGTGCGGTCGGCCCCGGCGAACCGCTCGGCGGCCGACTTCTCCCCCGTCACCACCGCGCAGGCCAGGGTCTCCTCCATGAACGCCCGGTACACCTCCAGGGCCAGCATGGTCTCGGCCTGGGCGTCCTCGTAGGTGGCGTGGGCGGTGTGGCCCTCCTGCCAGAGGAACTCGGTGGTGCGCAGGAACAGCCGCGGCCGCAGCTCCCAGCGGACCACGTTGGCCCACTGGTTGATCAGCAGCGGCAGGTCGCGGTGGGACTGGATCCACTTGGCGAACAGGTGGTTGATCACCGTCTCGGAGGTCGGCCGGACCACCAGCGGCTCGGCCAGCTTCTCACCGCCGCCGTGGGTGACCACGGCCAGCTCGGGTGAGAACCCCTCGACGTGCTGCTGCTCCTTCTCCAGGAAGCTCATGGGGATGAACAGCGGGAAGTAGGCGTTCTGGACCCCGGTGGCCTTGATCCGGCGGTCCATGTCGGCCTGCATGAGCTCCCAGATGGCGTACGCCCACGGTCGGATGACCATGCTCCCCCGGGCAGGGCCGGTCTCGGCCAGCTCGGCCCGAGCGACGACGTCCTGGTACCACTGGGGGAAATCCTCCCCCTGGGGGGTGAGCACGGCCTCGTTGGCCACCTGGGTCCCGCCTCCTTCTGGCTTCGAGGGGTTCGGGAGGCAGCGTACTCAGGCCAGGCAACCTGGGCAAAGCACTTGCCGGCATGGGCGATGATTGGTGCCGCACGCGGAGGACACGAGCATGCGCCGAGCATCGGACCGGGCCGCGACCGCGGCCATGGTGCTGGTCGGGCTGGCCGCGCTGGCCGTGGCCGGCCGGCTGCTCCCATCGGCGCCCAGCGCCCGGGAGCCGGCCACCACGGCCGCCGCCGGCGCCACATCAGCTGCGCCCATCCGAACCGCCCCTGGGAACACGCACGGGTATGGAGTTCCGGCCGTCCTCGGCTACACCCTCGCCCAGGCCGAGCGCATGACCCGCGCCAACGGCCTGCGTGGCGGCGCCTTCGAGCGGGACCCACAGAGCCGCGACGCCGTCGTGATCGCTCAGGAGCCGCCTGCCTTCGTGACGGTGCCGCCAGGAAGCATGGTGGGGTTCCGGACCAGGATCGGCGTGCAGCCATACGGCAGGCCCCGCCGGCTGCGGCTGGGACGCGGCCAGACCAGCGCGGCCTACCGCATCGTGGCCCCGGATCCGGCCATCCACCAGCTGACGGTGGACGTGGTCGCGCCTCGGGCCGCCGACGTCGAGATATGGCTGGAATCCGGCCCCGGCTCGCGCCTGCCGGTGCTGGCCAGCACGGACGACGCGCGATGGTGCCGGCCCAGCCACGGCCGGATGCGCTGCCGGGTCCGTCTGGGCGTCCCCGCGGAAGGGGTGTGGACGGCGACCGTCGCCAAGCGCTCACTCCCACCGGCGGCCATCGAGATCACGGTCGCCGTCATGCCGATCGCACGTGGCGGGCGACCCTAGAACAACGCCCGGGTGAGGTTCTTGCGGTAGATGGCGGTGAGGGGATCGTCGTCGCCGAGCAGGCGGAACACGTCCAGCATCAGCTCGCGGGCCCGGTCGCGGGTCTCGCCGGGGCCCTCGCGGACGGCGGCCAGGAGGGTGCTCAGGGCCGGGTCGGGCTGGCCGTCGGCGGCCTGGGCGGCGGCGGCGGCGAAGCGGGAGCCGGGGTCGGCGGCCTCGGCGGCGAGGCGGGCGCGGGCCAGCAGGACCTCGACCTCGGGGTCGGTCTCGACCGGGCGGAGCAGCTCGATCGCCTCGTCGGGGCGGCCGTCGCGCAGGGTCAGGTCGGCCAGGCCGACCCGGGCGGCCAGGTTGTCGGGGTCCTGCTCCAGGACCTCGCGCCAGCGGGCGGCGGCCTCGGCGGGGTCGAGGTCG
>Ga0307416_100001329_pt1 | contig 13325 bp, 12 predicted proteins | sample DK1Cmetagenome_2_FD_203821 | JGI IMG/M metagenome (GOLD analysis project Ga0307416, IMG submission 203821) | Maize rhizosphere microbial communities from greenhouse at UC Davis, California, United States - DK15-C-3 | ecosystem: Host-associated > Plants > Roots > Rhizosphere > Soil | place...
GCATTGAACAGTCGCGGTCCCCGAGGTGGATGAAGTTGGAGCCGTCACCGAGGATCTGCACCTCAACGTGGCGGGCGTGTTCCACGAACCGTTCAAGATAGACCGTCGGGTCACCGAAAATTGAGGCGGCTTCACCGCGGGCCAACTCGATGGTCTCCAGAAGTTCGTCCTCGCTGTGCACGAAGCGGATGCCGCGCCCCCCGCCGCCGGCCGAGGCCTTGACCACCATCGGATACCCGATGCCACGGGCCACCGCGATGGCGTCGGCTTCCGGCGCGAGAGGCCCGTCTGAGCCTCGAAGCACAGGGACCCCTGCCTTCCGGGCCGATTCTCGGGCGAGGGACTTGTTTCCCATCATTTCGATGGCGTCGGCATTGGGACCGACCCAGATGAGGCCCGCGTCCGCCACCTTCCGGGCGAAAGTTGAATTCTCGGACAGGAACCCATACCCGGGATGGACGGCGTCGCAGCCGCTGTCCAGGGCAGCTGCGATGACTGCCTCATGGTTCAGATAGCTTGCTGTTGCGGGCGCGGGCCCAACCACCACGACGTGGTCCGCCGACCGGGCCCCGAGGGAACCGGCGTCGGGCTCGCTGGCCACGAGGACGGTTTCAATGCCCATTTCCCGGGCGGTGCGGGCAATCCGGACGGCGATTTCGCCTCGGTTGGCAATCAGGAGTTTCTTCACGTCTAGCCCTCCCGGATGACGATGATGGCATCGCCCGGGTTGACCATGTCGCCGTCGTTGACGGCAAAGGACTCAAGGACGCCGGCGACGTCTGACTGAATCTCGGTGAACTGCTTCATGATTTCGACGATGCCCAGGGTCTGTCCGACCTCTATGGTGTCGCCTTCGGTGGCGAAGGGCTGCTTGCCCGGGCCCGGCTTGCGGTAGAAGATTCCAGGGAGCGGGGAGACGATGGTTGCCAAGGGTGTTCTCGCTTTCAGGTGAGACGTGAGGTCAGTGGGAATCGAGGACTGCGCGCACGGCGGACGCCACGGCGATTGAGTTGTGGGCATCGGAGTGGACGCAGATGCTTTGGAAGGGGATATTCAATTCCGTTCCGTCAACGGCGAGGACGGGCTTTCCGGCCAGGGCGCGTCCAACGCGGTCTGCGGCAGCCTCCGGATCCGTGGGCTCCGGCCGGCGCTGGATCAGGAGCTCACCGGCAGGCCCGTAGTTAAGATCCACATAAAGTTCTGCGATGAAATCAACCCCCATCGCCTGGCAGACGGTTTCGTGCATGGTGCCGGCCAGCCCGAAGAACGGAACGCCGAACTGCCTGGCGGTTCCAGCGGCGGCCTGCATCAGCTCTTCGTCATTGGCAAGCATTCCGTAGAGGGCACCGTGGGGCTTGATGTGGTTGAGCGTCAGTCCATGTTTGTCCAAAAATGCCGTCAGGGCCCCGGTCTGGTACAGGATGATCGACTCGACCTCTTCGGGGTGCAGAACCATCCGGCGGCGCCCGAACCCCACCACATCCGGCAAACCGGGATGGGCACCGACGGCTACGCCGTGCTCAGCTGCCAAGGCCACAGTGCGGTTCATAACGTCTGGGTCGCCGGCGTGATATCCGCAGGCGACGTTTGCGACGTCGATGATGCGCATGAGCGCTTCGTCGTTGCCGAATTCGTGAAGACCAAGGCCTTCGCCCATGTCGGAGTTCAGCAGCACCCGGGCAGGGGTGCCGGAAGTCACAGTAGTTTGCATGGGGCTACGCTATCCAAGCCCTCGGGTAACCGGAATTGTGCAAATCGCTGAATCCGGCAGGGCAGATTATGATCACTGCACTACTTTTTCTTGGAGGGCCCGTGCGTATCAGCGATCTGCTAAATGATGCTGACCTCAATATCCGTCTACGTGTCGCTGGCGAGGAAGTGAAGCGGGAGCGGCCCATCTCGTGGTGCGCTCCAAGCGAACACATGGATCCCACGCCCTTTCTTAGCGTCAACGCCTTGGTGCTCACGAACGGAATGGGCCTGAATGTCAGGGACTTCCGGATCTGGGATGCCTATGTTGAACGGCTGAGCTCCGTGCCTGTCGCCGGACTGGTGTTCGGGCTCGGCGCTGCCCACAGCGAACTGCCGGCAGGCCTCATCCGGGCCTGCGAGGCACACGGCTTGCCGCTGCTGGAACTCCCTCCGCAAGTTCCCTTCGTGCTCGTTATGCGCCACGTTGAGCAGATTATTGCCGCTGAGCGATATGAGGAGCTCCGGAAGGGCTGGGACCTGGCAGATGAATGTACACGGCTGGCAGCAGGGGGGCACTCCCTTGCAGAAGTGCTGCAGCGGGTATCCCGGGTAATCGGTGCCCGCGTCGCGGTGGTCGATCACAGCGGTTTTGAGCTGGTGGCGTCCGGCGGAGCGCCTGAGGGGACGGCACGAACGACGCTTCGCCTCCCCAGCGGCGACCCGCATCGTTTCAAGCTAATCATCGAGGGCGTCAGGAGCAACGTGGTGCTGCAGCCCCTTTTGGGGCCTGTGGCCGCCGTCATAGCGATGCAACTGAGCTACACACTTGGGTCTCGGTCGCCGTTGCACTCCAGGGAAGCAGCGCGGTTCATCGAGGCCCTGTACGAGGAGGAACGGGGAACGCCGGCTGCTACGCTGCGCCGTTACGCCTCCGAAACAGGATTCGACCCGGACGCTGAGTGGGGCGTGGTGCTCATCGGCGTTTCAGATCATGGCGCTCCGGCAAGGCTCAGAGCCCTGGCATGGCGGGCCCGGGTAGGCCTGCAAAATGGATTCAGCACCGTGAGATTCATGGAGGAAGCCGGGCTGACCACAATCCTGGTTCAGCACCCGCACGGGTCGCTGGAACTGGGTCCGGCCGTGCAGGAGTTTCTTGAGGACGCTCCCGAATTGTCCGCCGCGGTATCGGAATGCGGAAGCCTGATGGAACTGCCGCTGGCGCTTCAGCTGACGCGCCGCCACATCGGGCGCCCCGGGGTCCAGCGCGCGCCGCTGGCGGATCTAGCGAGCGTCGTGCGGGGGCTGCCGAGCCAGGGGCTGGTGGCGATGTCCAAACGGCTTCTGGCACCCTTGGGCTCCGAGGGGGGAGGTGCCCTGCGGGAGACTCTGGCTGCGTATCTGCGCTACAGCGGAAGTTCCCGCGACATTTGTGCCGAGTTGTTCATTCATCGGAACACGCTCACTTACAGGCTTCGAAAGATCGAGGAACTGCTTCAGCTCGATTTATCCGACGGCGAAGTGAGGGCTGTCTGCCTGCTCGCGCTGAACATTGTGGGAGCCGCTCGCTGACGTCGTGCGCAGCCAAGTCCTCGTCGAAGCACTCTTGAAGGACCACCCCCTGACGTCGCCTCTCACTGGTTGTAGCTGGTTGCTCAGTCGCTGCTCTCGCGCACGCACAGTGTCGGCTTCAGCGCGACAGGTCCAGGGCTTTCACCGTTGAGGACGCTGTGGAGCAACTGCACGGCGGTCCGCCCGATGTCCAGCATGGGTGAGCGGACCGAGGTGAGCGGGATGGGGAGCTCGGCGGCCAGGGAGGTGTCGTTAAAGCCCACTACCGCCACATCCTGACCTACGGTGAGGCCATGGGAACGCAGCGCTCCCATGGCCCCAATCGCCGCGAAGTCGTTGACGGCGAACAGCGCGGTGGGGTGCGGTTCGCCGCCGGCAAGGATCGCTTCGGCGGCCTCGCGCCCCCCGGCGGTATCGAACCGGGACCATACAACCTGGTCGTCCTTGATGTCCCCACCCAGGGAGCGCCACCGCTCTACGAACCCAGCCGTCCGATCGACGGCCGTGCTTGCGTAGGGCTCACCGGCGATCACCGACACCTTTCGGTGGCCTTTTTCCCACAGATGCTCAGCCACAAGCTCGCCGCCGAGGACATCATCACAGGTGGCCGAGGGATACGGCGGCACCCGCCGGTTCATCAAAACGAAGGGGATCTTCCGTGTTGTCAGCTCCTGTAACAGAGTGCTGTTCGAATGGGCGTCGCCGATGATCAGGCCGTCTACCCTGCGGGCCAGCATGACGTCGGTTTTCCGGCGCTGTTCCTCCGGATCATCCCTCGAGTTCATGACGAACGTGGAATAACCAAGTTCAGCTGCCGCCTCTTCGATGCCTTCATACATGATGGCCAGAACCAGGTCCGAGAGCCGTGGAACGATCACCCCCAGCAACCGGGTGCGTCTGGTCCGCAGGCTCGCGGCCTGGGGATCCGGAGAATATCCACGAATCCGTGCCAACTGACGGACCCGTTCGGCTGTAGCAGCCGAGGCGGCTCCTTTGGCCACGTCCGATCCGGAGTGCAGGACTCTGGAGACAGTCGAGGGATGGATGCCCAGCTCTTTCGCCAGATCCTTCAACGTGACCGACCGGTCACTGGCTGCGCCGTCCATTCGTCTTCCTCCCTGCCGGTTCATCTTAGTCAGACGCTCACGGGTTTAGTCAGACGCTCACGGGAAGCCTGAGCCCGGGCGTCTCTTGACGTGTCGCAGTTCACATCCTATAGTCGATCCCACGCGCTACCCAATCGATTGGGTACTGAAGGTGGCACCGCAAACGGTGCAACGTTTACCCTGCCGAAATATTCGCAGCCAACGCCAGAAACATCAGAGGAATAGCTTTTAGCAGTCAACCCAATCGATTGGGTTGGCCTGGAAGCAGGCAGAAGACACGGAGTAGAAATGACTGTCACGGATTCACCGGCACCTCACGTGGTGCTGCTGGCGACGGGAGGAACCATCTCCTCCCGCAAGTCCCAAGTGGACGGAGCCTCCGTTGCAGCAGACAACGGGGAACAGGTGCTCAAGAGCCTGGGGCTGCCGGCCCCGCATCCGGTTCGCGTCGTCGATGTCTTTCAGAAGGGTTCGTACCTGCTGACGGTCGATGACATGATCCGGATCGGCGCGATGATCAAGGAAACCCTGAGCGACCCGCAGGTTCTAGGCGTCGTGGTGACCCACGGCACAGACACCATGGAGGAGACTGCCTACCTCGTCGAACTCACCCACGATGATGTGCGGCCGGTGGTCTTCACCGGGGCGCAGCGTCCCGCGGACTCTGAAAACCCGGACGGGCCGGAAAATTTAGCCCGCGCTATCGCCGTCGCCGGTTCCCCTGACGCCAGGGGAAGGGGCGTCCTGCTGGCTTTCGCCGGAACAGTTTTTCCGGCAATCGGTGTCCGGAAGGGCCACACAACGGGACTCAATGCTTTCGCAAATCCGGACTTCGGAACAGCAGGACAAGTATTTGCCACCGGGGAGGTGACAATGCGGGTGCCGGTTACCCGGCCTGAACCGCTGCCTTTGCCCGCTCCCGGTGCTGGCTCGCCCCGCGTGGACCTGATTGCCGCCTACCCGGGAGCCGACTCCGCCCTCCTGCACGCCTCGCTGCGGGCCGGCGCGGCGGGAATCGTACTGCAGGGGACGGGAATCGGCAACGCCAACACCAAGCTTTGCACGGAGGTGGCAGCCGCCACGGCTGCAGGAGTGGTCGTTGTCACCAGCACCAGGGTGGACGCCGGACCAGTGCTCCCCCTCTACGGGGCGGGCGGCGGCCAGGATCTGAAGGCGGCCGGCGCCATACCTTCGGGTCTGCTCAGGCCGTCGCAGTCGCTGATCCTTCTCAGCCTCCTGCTGCGGCTGGGCACCCCCATGGCCCGTATAACGGAGATTTTTTCCCAACGGGGCATGCTCCAGGCCTCCCCGAACTGACCGTTCAAAACATACCAACAGCAAAAAGTGAAAGGACACGAATTCATGACAAAGGACATTCAAGTCGCCTTTGGCGTCGATGTGGACGCCGTGGCGGGAATGCTCGGTTCCTACGGGGGCGAAGACTCTCCGTGCGACATCTCCCGCGGGCTGTTCAGCGGTGAAGTAGGCGGGCCCCGGCTGATCCGGCTGTTCGAGAAGTACGGCCTTCCTTCGACCTGGTTCGTTCCCGGACACTCTATTGAGACCTTTCCGGACCTGACACGGATGATCGTCGACGCCGGGCATGAGATCGGCGTACACGGCTATTCACACGAAAACCCGATCGCCATGACGCGGGAACAGGAAACCGCCATCCTCGACCGGTCGATCGAACTGATCGAGAAGGTCTCCGGCCGCCGTCCCACCGGCTATGTTGCTCCGTGGTGGGAATTCTCCCCGGTCACCAACGAGATCCTGCTTGAGCGCGGCATCAAGTACGACCACTCCCTGATGCACCGCGATTTCGAGCCCTACTACGTCCGCGTCGGCGACAGTTGGAAGAAGATCGACTACACGAAGCCGGCCGAAACGTGGATGGAGCCGCTGGTCCGAGGCAAGGAAACGGACCTCGTCGAGATTCCTGCCAACTGGTACCTGGACGACCTGCCTCCCATGATGTTCATCAAGGCGGCGCCTAACTCCCACGGCTTCGTCAGCCCGCGCGACATCGAGCAGATGTGGCGTGACCAGTTCGACTGGGTTTACCGCGAGATGGACCAGGCCGTGTTCACCATGACGATCCATCCGGATGTCTCTGGCCGCCCGCAGGTGCTGCTCATGCTCGAGCGGCTCATTGAACACATCAACTCCCACGAGGGTGTCAGTTGGTTGACTTTCGACCAGATAGCAGACTCCTTCCTTGCCCGTAGTCCCCGAAAGGAAAGCAACCGATGACAACGCAACAGACTGAGGTTGACCTGACTCAGCCCGGGCCGGGAGAGAAGCGCAGTTTCCCGGTTTTTTCCAAGCGCAATACGACCACTGCTACCGTGCTTGCGTTGCTGGCATGGACTGTCGCGGTTTTTGATTACGGGCTTTTCGGCACGCTTTTGCCGGCGATGCAGGAGGAGTTTGGGTGGACGGAAACCGAGGCTTATGCACTCAACACCTGGATCGCGGTTGGTACGGCCGTGGTGTGCTTTGGCATCGGGCCGGTCATTGACCGGTTGGGCCGGCGCAAGGGCATGATGGCCACCATCGGTGGAACCGCCGTCGTCTCCGGACTCACTGCCCTTATCCCGACAGGCATTCCGTTCGTCAGTAACGCGTTGATGGTGCTGATCCGTTCCTTTGGCGGGCTCGGGTTCTCCGAGCAGGCCGTGAACGCCACCTATATGAACGAGGTGTACCAGGTCACCGAGGTGGCTGATAAGCGCAAGCGGCCCGGCTTCCACTATTCCTTCATTCAGGGCGGCTGGCCGCTGGGCTTCCTGCTGGCCAGCGCGCTGGCGCTGGTGCTCCTTCCCTCCCTTGGCTGGCGTGCCCTGTACCTCGTGGCTACTGTTCCGGCGATCATCATTGTCTGGGTTATTGCCAAGAAGCTGAAGGAAACCCCGCAGTTTGAGCTGCACCACAAACTGACCTCCCTTGAGAAGGGCGGCAAGTCCGAGGAAGCGCATGCCTTGGCAAAGTCCTATGGTGTGGAGCATTCCTCTGCGGCTCCGCTGAAGCGGATCTGGGAACCGCACCTGCGCCGGAACACGATCGTGTTCTCCCTGGCCTGGATCTTTAACTTCTTCGGCATCATGATCTTCAGCATCCTTGGCAGCTCGGTGCTGAAAAACGCCAAGGGTGTGGAGCTCTCGGATGCTTTCTGGATGCTGATCGTGATCAACATGCTCGCCTACTTCGGGTACGTCTTCCACGGCTGGCTTGGTGACAAGATCGGCCGGAAGCGGACGATCATCGGCGGGTGGATCCTTTCCGGGATCTCCTTCACCATCATGCTCAGCCCGCTCGCGGACAGCCCGTTCATGATCATCCTGACCTACGGTGCGGGTCTGTTCTTCCTGGTCGGGCCCTACGCGGCGATCCAGTACTTCATGGCCGAGTGCTACCCGGTGAGCTGCCGGGCCACCGGAACATCCTTCATCGGGGCGATGAGCCAGCCCGGTGTGATCCTGGGCGGGGCGCTGTTCACCGCAGCCGCAGCCGGCGCCGGGACCGGAGCAGCCGCTTTGTGGGTCGGAGCCGCCGGAACACTGTTCTCCGGCCTGCTCATGATCGCCGCCAAACCCCCGGTCGAAGCACTCCTGGAGGACCACCCCCATGACGTCGCCTAACGACAGAGTGGCCGTCATTACAGGGGCAGCCAGCGGCATCGGCCGCGCCCTCGCGGTCAACTACGCGCGCCGCGGCGTGCAATCGGTGATCGGAACGTTCCCTGGAGATCCGCACGACCCCGAAGAAACGCTGCGCCTGGTAAAGGACGCCGGGGGCGAGGCCGTGATTCAGGAGGTCGACGTGCGCAGCACCGCGTCGGTGGATGAGTTTGCCCAGCGTGCCGTCGACGAGTACGGACGGCTCGATTACGCCGTCGCGAACGCCGGGATACTGCGCAACTCCGCGCTGGAGGAGATGACCGACGAACGCTGGCACGGCATGCTCGACGTCGACCTGACTGGGGTGCTGCGCACCCTGCGGGCGGGGTCGTCAAGGATGACAGAGGGAGGCGCCATGGTGGCTGTCTCCTCCATCGCCGGAGGGGTGTACGGATGGGAGGAACACGCCCACTACGCGGCAGCCAAGGCCGGGATTCTCGGACTCATCCGCAGCGTGGCTGTGGAGCTCGGACCCCGGCAGATCCGCGCCAACGCCGTCATCCCCGGCCTCATCGAAACCCCGCAGTCCCTGGACCCTGTCAACTCGCTCGGGCCGGAAGGGCTTCAGCGGGCAGGCAAGGACATTCCCTGGGGCCGGGTCGGCAGGCCGGAGGAAGTCGCAAGCGTCATTGGCTTCCTCACCTCGGACGAGTCGCGCTATATCACTGGACAATCACTCATCGTTGACGGTGGCCTCACCGTCAAGATGCGGGCTTAGCGAAGGAAAACGTGCAATGAACACACCGGATATGGACCAACCGAGGAGTTTGGGCAGGGGCGTGGTTGTCACCGGTGGCTCCAGCGGGATCGGCAAAGCGATCGCGGACGCTTTCAGGGGTAACGGAGACAGGGTGGAAGTCCTGGACCGGGCCGAAGGGGAACGGACCATCCGGATTGACGTTGCTGACGAGGCGAGCGTGCAAACTGCGTTCGCCGAGGCCCGCCAGCGGCTGGGCCGCATCGACATCCTCGTCAACAGTGCAGGACTCCTCACGGAATCCAACCTAGAAAAAATGTCCCTGGAGACCTGGAACGAAACTCTTGCCGTAGACCTGACCGGTGTTTTCCTTTGCTGCCGGGAAGTCGTGGGGGAGATGCGTCAACGGAAGTGGGGACGGATCATTAATATCGCTTCCCAGCTGGGGATCAAGGGCGGAGTGGGGTTGAGCCATTACAGCGCAGCCAAGGCCGGAGTTATTGCTTTGTCCAAATCGCTTGCCTTAGAAACGGCAGGGGACAACGTCCTGGTCAACTGCATAGCGCCTGGTCCGATCGAAACACCGCTGGTCGAGGGGATCTCGGAAAGCTGGAAGGCTGCCAAGCGCCAGGAACTTCCTTTGGGACGGTTCGGCACACCGGCAGAGGTCGCCCCAACCGCGCTGCTGCTCGCCAGCGATCCCGGGGGAAACCTCTTCGTCGGGCAGACCCTCGGGCCCAACTCCGGCGACGTGATGCCCTGATTTTCGGGAGGCCTCTGTGTGCGGTGCATGCGGAACAACGACAATAGCTGACCCGGTTCTGGGTGCGGTGCGGACCAAGCGGCAGCATCTGATCGTCGCTGCCACGGTCAACGAGCTGTGCGCAGGACAGCCAGGAGTCCCCAAAGTCACGGCCCTTGCCGATGGCTGGCTGGTGTCCGGGCCCTCCGGGGCGGCGCGGCTGCGACACACCGTCGAAGAGCTCTGGGCGGATGTCATCGGCTGTATCAACGACACAGTACGGTTGCGTTCCCTGCTTGAGCGACAGCGGGCTTACGCGGACGACCCGGAGAACGAAGGTCTGCCGGCACGAACAGCGCACTGGGGCAGCAGGATCGCGGCACTGACTGGCGGGTCAACGGAGGCAGGCCGCCCTCCTGCATTGCAGTAGTCTTTCCCGCAGCGACCGCTCCTGAGTGTGACAAGCAGCGACGCCGGCTGTGGCTTTGGCCGCAGCCGGCTTTCCTGCGTCCCGGCTCGGTCCCGCCGGACTCCTTGGGGCTGGTGAGGGCGGGGGCGGCGGCGAAGATGCTGAGTGACTGCCCCGGCGGCGGCCCGGGAAGGCGGATCGGGAGCGAGCCTAGCCCCTGAGCGCCGCACGGGCGATGGTCACATAGCTGTCGGCGAGCTCCTCAGGTGTCAGGCTTCCCGCGGGGTCGTACCACTGGGCCACGCCCGTGCACATCGTGACGATGGCGCGGCTGCTGTGCTTCGCGAATTTCGTGGCGAAGATGCCTTCCGCTGCACCTTGGCTGACGATGTCATCGAGAATGCGCTGCTGCCGGTCCCGTGCCGCGATATGGGCTTCCCGCGACTCGCCTTCAAGACTGCGGATCTCGCTCGCTGAAATGAACGCCAGCTTGCTCCGGTGCGCATGGAAGAGCACCAGGCACTCGATCAGCGCAGCAAACCTCGCTTCCACCGGGGGGCCGGCTTCCGCGAGTGCGGCCTGGCTCCTGGCCAGCAGATCCTCCATTGCTTTGTGCACAATCGCCACGAGCAATGCCTGCTTGGAGGGGTAGTGGTGATAAAGCCCGGGAACAGACAGCCCTGCCCGGGCGGCCACGGTCCGGATGGTGGTGCCGTGGTAGCCGTGCTCCACAAAGCATTCGAGGGCCGCTTCCAGTATTGGCGGCAGCAGCGGCTCGGAGTAGTCCCGCCAAGGCCCCTCGCGGCCCTTGACCTCAGCCCTGTCAGCACTCAGGGTGTCCACGGCGACTCCTCACGTCGAAACAGTATCTCCCTATTGTGACTCTTGACACAGCACTTTCCGTGCACAACACTGACTTTACCGAGCGATCGCTCGGTCGCCAAGAAGAACAGCCTTCCTGACGATGCCGTCGGGAGAAAGGGGACATGCATGCCCAGTCCCTTGACCCGGAAGTCCCCAGAGGTCCAGCCGGCAGAAAGACGCCAGGCGCCCGTCGCGGAGCCAGCCGCAGCCGACGGCTCCATCACCGCGGCGTGGAAAGCACGGGTGGCCGGAAATCCGGACGGAATTTCTGTCCGCTATTTCGACGGAACTCTGACTGCGCACGAGCTTGACCGCGCATCCGACGCCCTGGCCGCGGCCCTGCAGCAACGCGGCACAGCGCACGGCGACAGAGTGGGGATCTATCTGCAGAACATCCCGCAATACGTCATCGCGCTGCTCGCCCTCTGGAAGCTGGGTGCCGTGGCCGTGATCATCAACCCCATGTACCGGCACAGCGAACTCCGGCGCCTTGTGGATGATTCAGGCGCCAGCGGCATCATCTGCGCGGACACCGCCGCTGCGGAAGCCGGCGAAACGCTGGCCGGCAGCACGGTCCGCTGGGTCATCACCACTTCGGCGCGGGACTACCAGACCCGCAACGATCCCCGCGCTTTCCCGCCGCACGCAGGCACTCCTGAACCGCCGCCGGAGGGCGATCTCGCAGCGCTGATCCGCACGTTCGACGGCGTCCGGCCAGCCGCCGTCGAACTCTCACCCGACGATGTGGCGTTGCTGACCTACACGTCCGGAACCACCGGGCCGCCCAAGGGCGCCATGAACACCCACGGCAATGTCCTCAGCGTAGCGTCCTCCTTCGCGGACTGGGCAGGCATCAGGGCAGGGGACGTGGTTCTGGCCGTGGCGCCCCTGTTCCACATCACGGGGGCCGTCATCAACGGAGCCGTCTCACTCATCACGGACACAGCCCTTGTTTTCACCGGGCGGTTCCATCCCGAGGTGGTCCTGGACGCGTTCGCCGAGCACGGGGTGACCTACACAATCGGCTCCATCACCGTATTCAATGCCCTGCTCGAGCTCCCGAGGGCGTCGGCGGCCCACTTTGCCAGCGCCAAGTTCCTCTACTCCGGCGGGGCCCCGATTCCGCCAGCCAGCCTCGAACGCGTTCGGGAGCGCTTCGGCATCTATCTCCACAACGCCTACGGAATGACGGAAACCACCTCGGGGGTTATCGCAGTCCCCGCCGGAAGCGCCGCCCCGGTGGACCCCGCCAGCGGAACGCTGTCCATCGGGAAGGCACTGCCGGGCATCACCGCTCGGGTCATCAGCCCGGACGGGAAACCGGCGCCGCCGGGCAGCCCCGGTGAACTGGAACTGAGCGGACCCCAGATCGTCCCCGGCTACTGGCGTAATCCGGAAGCCAGCGAACATGCCATGCCCGGTGGCAGACTCCGCACCGGAGACGTGGCCCTGATGGACCCCGAGGGTTGGATTTACCTGGTGGACCGGCTCAAGGACCAGATCAACGTCTCCGGCTACAAGGTCTGGCCGCGGGAAGTGGAGGACGTCCTGTACCAGCACGCCGCCGTCCTGGAAGCGGCGGTCATTGGTAAGCCGGACCCATACAGCGGAGAAGCCGTGGTGGCCTACGTATCGCTGAAATCCTCGGAAACCGCCAGCGAGGCTGAGCTGGTGGCGTTCGCCCGGGAACGGCTGGCGGCCTACAAATATCCGCGGACCGTGCGCATCCTGCCGGCGCTTCCCAAGACCCAGACCGGGAAAATCCGGCGCCGCGAACTACGGGACGCCACCGCCGCTGGCGCCCCCACCGCCGCCTCAACCACAGCCGCAGCGACCGCTATCGCCGCCCTTGCAACGGAGCAACCATGACCCCCAGCATCACACCCGTCAGTATCTCCGCTGCCGGCCTCCCTGCTAGCAGTACCCGCCTTGCGGGAAGGACAGCCGTTGTCACCGGCGCGAGCCGCGGCATCGGCCTGGCCATCGCCCAACGGCTGGTAGCGGAGGGGGCACGCGTGGTCATCACCGCGCGCAAGAACGAGGCTCTACAGGAGGTAGCCGGCAGTTTTCCGGCCGGCAGCGTTTTGGCCCTTGCCGGCAGGGCAGATGACCCGGGCCACCGCCAGGAGGTGCTGGACACGGCCGCCCGGGAATTCGGGCGACTGGACATCCTGGTCAACAACGCAGGGATCAATCCGTCCTACGGCCCGCTCATGGAGCTGGAACTGGACGCCGCCCGCAAGATCACCGAAGTCAACGTCCTCGGCACCCTGGCCTGGATCCAGGACGCGTACCGCCATCCGGACCTGGGCTTCGCGGGTGCGGGCTCGGTCATCAACGTCTCCTCCGTCACCGGCCAGACGCCCTCGGCCGGGATCGGCTTCTACGGCGTCAGCAAAGCCGCGGTGGGCCACCTGACCCGGACGCTCGCCGTCGAACTGGGTCCCGGGGTGCGGGTCAACGCCGTGGCCCCGGCCGTCGTCAAAACCCACTTCGCCAAAGCCCTGTATGAGGGCAGGGAAGACGAAGTCGCCGGCGCCTATCCGCTCGGACGGCTCGGCACGCC
>Ga0307416_100001330_pt1 | contig 13321 bp, 11 predicted proteins | sample DK1Cmetagenome_2_FD_203821 | JGI IMG/M metagenome (GOLD analysis project Ga0307416, IMG submission 203821) | Maize rhizosphere microbial communities from greenhouse at UC Davis, California, United States - DK15-C-3 | ecosystem: Host-associated > Plants > Roots > Rhizosphere > Soil | place...
TACGACACGAGAGGCGGGACGATTTATCGTCGGCGGGCAATCCTTCGATACGATCATCCTCGCCTGCGATGTTCGTGGTAGCCGCGAAATTTGCCGCAACTCGGAATGGCTGCAGCGCGAGTCTCCATCCGACTATGACAAGCTGATCAACCTCGAAGCATCCGGCGGTTATGCGGTTTATCGGCTGTGGCTAGACCGTCAGACCGATCCCGCACTACCGGTGTTCGTCATCACCGAGAAGCGACGGGTGCTCGACTCAGTGACCTTTTACCACCGCTTTGAAGCAAACTCTCTGGAGTGGGCCAAAGAGTGCGGCGGCGGCGTTTACGAGCTTCATTGCTATGCCTTACCGGAGGATATCGACACTGAAGAATCGCTCCAAGCCGCTTTTATCGACGAATTGTACTTTTATTTTCCCGCTTTGAAGGGCGCCCGTATCTTACGCGGGCACCTGCAATTGAAGCGCGATTTCACGGCATTTCACACCGGCTTGCACGAACACCGACCATCGACGACGACTGGAGTGGCAAATTTTTTTTTGGCCGGCGACTGGGTCAAGATACACACGCCGGCGATGCTCATGGAGGGGGCATTTACCTCCGGTTTGATCGCGGCGAATCACCTGCTTGCCCAGGAAGGCCTACAAGAAGAACCGATCCACTCGGTGCCGCGCCGTGGAATTTTAGGTTAGAAACGTTCCAGGTTCATGTCGTTCACCTACTTGTTGATCAACTTAGCCATTATCGCCGGTCCGCTTTGGCTGAGCCGCGACCGCAATGTCGCCTACCCGCGCAATTTTCCAGCGCTGGCAGTCGCGACGATCATCGTTGGCGCGCTGTATATCGTCTGGGATCTGTTCGCCACGGCGCAGGGCGATTGGAGTTTCAATCCGCGTTATGTCACCGGGGTCAACATCAAGAATCTTCCCGTGGAAGAGATCTGCTTTTTCGTCACGGTGCCTTATGCCTGCTTGTTTATTTATGAAGTTCTCGCGAGGTCGGCACGGGAAAAACGTTTGTGCTTGCCAACGGCTGTGCTGTGGGCCGCAATCGGCGCTCTACTTTCCGGCACTTGGCTATTCGCGAACCAAAGTTACACTGCGAAAGCCTTAAGCTCCTGTGCTCTGTTTCTAGGATTTGCTCTATGGTTGGACCGGCCTCTGCTCGAGAGCCGTCACTATTGGCTCTGGCTAGCCGTTTGCCTGATGCCGTTCGCCATCGTCAATACAATTCTTACCGCGCTGCCGGTGGTTCAATACAACAGTAGTGCAATATGGGGGGTGCGCATAGGCACTATTCCCGTTGAGGACTTCTTCTATAATTATTCGCTACTTTCATTTTATCTCTTGAGTTACCGACTCATCCCCCGGCACCGCACGGGCAGGTCAAGAATCGCTTAGCAGCAAACCGGCAATAGTTACTCGCCAATGTCATCGATTTCCCCGAGAGTTGTCAACTGGAGCCGACCGTCTTTGTCTTTCAGCAGGAGTTCGACCTTTTTCTCAACCTCGTTCAATTTTTGATTGCAAAACTTCACCAGGCCCACGCCTTTTTCAAATGCGGCCAGAGAGTCGTCGAGAGGAAGCGCGCCGGATTCCAACTGTTCGACTACCTCTTCCAATTCTGCCAAAGCCTGTTCAAAATTCTGTTCAGTCGATTCTTTCTTTGCCATGTCACTTCTCTCCATTGGCCGAAGCGTTCTCGGGGCCGATCGATTCCGTCTGACTGGAAAATTTACGCAATAAATCTAACGGATCGACACGGCTGTTATTTGCACGCATACCCCAGTGCAGATGCGGCCCAGTGACCCGTCCGGTGCCACCCGAGAGTGCCACCACATCGCCGCGTTGCACCATAACTCCCTCTCCTACTTTGATATCCGACAGATGAAAATACATCGAGTACAAGCCGCCGCCGTGATCGATAAGGACCGTGCCACCGGCATAAAAGTAATTACCCACGAGCACCACCTTGCCGTGGTTGGTAGCAACAACCTCGGTTCCCGCCGGCGCGGACAGATCGGTCCCGCTATGCGGTGTCCTCGGCACGCCGTTGATGATGCGCCGGGATCCGAATGACGAGGCCGAGGCCTGCTGAGGCACGGGACGGACAAACGGCAAATTCCAATACCGTTCCGCTGTCGTATTGGAAAAAGCCTGCGCGAACGCCGCCTGTTCGCGGCGAATTTCGGCCAAGGTTTCCGGCGTCATCTGATCGAAGCTGGGCGCCACGGTGAAAGATTCCCTTTGAAAGGCTCTGGCTTTGATCTTGAGCGGAACCTCTCTCTGAAGGTGCGCACCGCCATGGGTGGTCGCCTTCAAAATTAATTTTGCGACTGTCGGTTTTGCTTCGACATCGATGCCCAGCAACGCGGAAAAGACTCCCTGCTGACTCAAATGGAAATAAATCCTTTCCTTGCCCAAACGGCCGTTCACTTCAAGCAAATCGTCACCACCGACTTGAACCTCCACAAGGTCTCCTTGGAAGGCTTCGAACGTCTGGGGCCAGAGAATTTTCGCCACTTCGGCAGCGAACGACAGCGGCGCGAACGCATGCAGAAACACCAGCATAAACGACACGGCCAGCGCTTTCATTTCATTCTTTCTCTTCAACGCGGCAAATCGCTTTACCTTGGGCCAAGCTGACCCGCAACAAATCGCCCAGTTTAAGTTGCGCCGAACTCCTGACAATAAGCTCCTCGGGCAGCTTGTGCGCAATGCTGTAGCCGCGATCAAGCACCGCTAAAGGGCTGAGAGCGCCCAATCTTCCCGCGCGCTCTGCCAAGAGATCCTTTGACTGACGCACGCGATCTTGGAAGCGGCGCAGAAGATCGATGGACAATTCATCGACACGCTGCTGATTTTCGCGCAACTTGCGGCCCGGATCTGCCAGGCGTTTAACCAAACGTTGAAACGTGTCGCGTAAATGCTCGAGCTTGAACTCCATCCCGCCGGCCAAACGGCTGTGTAAATTTTCTATCTCCTCGAGGAGCTCGCGCTTGCGCGGCATGACCATTTCGGCGGCCGCCGTGGGTGTCGGCGCGCGCGCATCGGCGACAAAGTCGGCTATCGTAAAGTCGATCTCATGACCGACAGCCGAAACCACTGGAACGTGCGATGCAAAAATGGCCCTGGCGACGATCTCCTCGTTAAAGGCCCAAAGATCTTCCAAAGAACCGCCGCCTCGGCCGGCGATGATCACCTCGACAGCGGCGACCTGATTAAGAGCAAAAATCGCTTCAGCAATCTCGCGCGCGGCGCCGTCGCCTTGAACCTTAACCGGGCAAACGACGATGCGCCGGTCAGGATAGCGGTCGCCAATGATACGCAGTATATCCTGCAATGCGGCACCTTTGCCGGAAGTGACAATACCGATGCAGTGCGGCAGGAACGGCAGCTCGCGCTTTCTTGCGTTACCAAACAATCCTTCGGCGGCGAGTTTCTTTTTCAATTGTTCGAAAGCCAGCGCCAATGCGCCCTGCCCTTGCGGCTCCATGTCGTCGACGTAAAGCTGCAAATCGCCGCGAACCGTGTACACGCTCACACGGCCAAAGCAGAGCATCGCCATGCCGTTATCGGGCGTAAAGCGCAGCATCCCGCCCTGCCGGCGAAACATCACGGCCGAAATCTGACTCTTGTCGTCTTTCAGAGTGAAATAGAAATGACCCGAAGGCGGCATGCGAAAATTAGAAATTTCGCCCTGCACCCATAGCCCATCGAGCCGAGACTCCAAGGTACCTTTAATCCTCTCGTTGAGTTCGCTGACAGTGAGAAATTTGCGTAACTGGCTGGCGAAAAGTGGTAATTCGATTTCGTTGGCAGTGGGACGCGCCATATTGCCGGCGATTGTAACACAAAAAAAAAGACCCTCCAGGGGAGGGCCTTTTTATCGACGCATAATTAAAGACTATGCAGCCTTTTTCTGCACCACCTGCTTGAAGACATCCCAGCTCTTTAGGAGGTCGAGAGCGCGTTTGAGCTGCTGATCGTTGTCGATGGTCTCGTCACCGGTGGGCGCCGAGGTCGGAATCTGCTTCTCCCGCTCGCGATCGATCAGCTCTTGTTCTTTAGCGGAGTTTTGCTGCGGGTTATTCAAGTGGCCCGGCAAATTCTCTTCGCGCAAACTTGGCCGCTTGCGATCGTCCGGTTTGCCATCCTGGAGCACGATGTTTTCAATCACGATATCAGGAACGATGCCGGTGGCCTGAATCGATCGACCCTTGGGCGTGAAATATCGCGCTGTGGTCAGCCGCAGTGCCGAATTATCGTCCAACGGCAAAATCGTCTGGACCGAGCCCTTGCCGAAAGTTTTAGTCCCGAGCACCACCGCCCGTTTGTGATCTTGCAGCGCGCCGGCGACGATCTCGGAAGCGCTGGCGCTGCCACCATTGACCAAGACAACCAGCGGAAAATCTCCCCAAGTGCCGTCCTTCTGCGCGAAGAATTTTTGTTTTTGCGATTCGATGCGGCCATCGGTGTAGACGATCATGCCGGAGTCCAGGAATAGATCCGACACCCGCACCGCCTGATTCAACAAACCGCCGGGATTGTTGCGGAGATCAAGTACAAGCCCTCTGATGCCGTTTTTTTCGGACGCCAATTTTTCCAAGGCACGCTGCACATCACGATCGCTGCGTTCCTGAAACTGGGCCAAACGAACATAACCATAACCGGGCTCTAAGGTGCGGCTCTTGACGCTTTGAACGCGAATGATGTCACGAACCATAGAGACATCGATTAACTCAGCTGCGCCTTCGCGCCGCACTGTCAGATTAATCTTCGTGCCCTTCAAGCCGCGCATCTTTTTTACCGCGTCGACGAGCGACATGTCCTTGGTGAATTCGTCTTCGATTTTGAAAATCTGATCACCCGGCTTGATGCCGGCTTTGAAAGCGGGGGTATCTTCGATGGGCGAAACGACCGTGAGAATGCCGCTCTTGACGGTAATCTCTATACCCAAACCGCCGAAACGTCCTTGGGTGTCGCTCTGCAAATCTTTGTATAGATCAGGCGTCAAGTACGCGCTGTGCGGATCCAGCGAGCTTAACATGCCGTTAATGGCGCCGCTGACCAAATTTTTGGTCTCAATATCCTCGACGTAATTTTTCTTTACGATGGAAAGAATGTTACTGAAGGCCTCCAAACTCTCGTAATCCTGCCGCCCGACCGCCGATACATTCGGCACCCACTGAGCGGACAGGAAAAAACCGATGCCGATGCCGAGCACGATCAGTAGCAATGGCGTTCCATGTCTTTTCACAAGTTGCATGAAGTTCCCCCTAAAATTTGTTGACAACTTTCGGTAATTCTAACCCAATGTTTTTGGAATAGCTATCACTTCTTGAACCACGGCAGAGGATCTACGGACCGACCATCCTTACGCAACTCGAAATAGAGTTTGGCACCGCTCAGAGAATCACTATCGCCGACTCGTCCCAGGATATCTCCTCGTTTCACGTCTTCGCCATTTTTTATAACAATTTCGGAAAGATGAGCGTAAATTGTGTAGTAACGCTCGCCATGGTCGAGGATCACCATACGGCCGTAGCCGGTGAACCGATCAGCAAATACCACGCGGCCCTTTTCCACGGCGCGAACGCCGTCGCCCCATGCGGCATCAATATCGATGCCCTTGCGGACCAGCTCGGCAGCAAACTCCGGATGTTTGAATTTACCGAATGGCGCGCTCACCGCTCCTTTTACCGGCCAGTCCATTTGGCCAAGCATGGCGTCAAGACCGCGGCCCGTCGAAGGTGGCACCGGCGCTTGTTTCGGTCGGACAATTGACCTGCGCGCAATCTCTTCAAGCATTTTTTGCAGTCGCTGCGCCGCCGCTTCCATTTCGCGCAACGCTTTCAAACGACTAGCTTTTTCTTGGCGCAAATTAACCAACAGCATTTTTCTCTTGTTCGCCTCCTGGGCAACCGCAGCGCGCGCCAAAACCAATATATTTTTTTGAACCGCCAAGCGATTTTTTTGTTCGCTTAGCTGACGCCGTAAAACGTCCTGACGCTGGCTTTGATCCTGTAAGTCGGCGATCAGTTCGCGATCGAAAGCGAGCGTCGCTTCGAAGTAGCGGTTATGTCGCAGTCTTGAATTCAAATCGCCGGTTCCACCGGCAAACCAAAAGGGGTTTGTGACGCGTTGCCTGCGATAAAGGGCAACCGCGCGTTGGCGAAATAACTTCTCCTGCTCCGTGATCGAGCCGCGTAACTTGTTCAACTCAATCTCGGTTTTATGAGCAGCGTCAAGAATCGAGGTATATTGGGCGTCGGCGAGTTTGAGCTCCTTGGATTTCTTTTCCAGGTCGTCCTCGATCTTACCCAGGGATTTGAGCACGCCGCCTTCTTTGACTTGCAGCTGCGACAAACCTTTCTTTTCGCTTTCAATCCTTCTTTTTATGCCTTCGAGATCTTTGTTGGCCACCGCACCGGACAACTCGCCGCGCGCGGCAATCACCAACAATAGCGGACCGATTAGCGCGCGGAACGAGAAACTTTCCACGAGCGAACCATCCCCCGTAATGAAAACAAGCTCGCCGAGACCGCCAAGAGCACGCCGATGGCCAGTATCAGCGCGATGCCGGGTCCATCAAGAAACTCAAGCCGGCTAAGCGCCGGAATGAAGACGGACAACCCCGCGGGATCGTCGCGCAGCACGCGGTAAAGGCCCCAAACGATCGCGAGAGCACCGCCCGCCCCGAGCAGTCCCTGGAAAAATCCCTCGATCGCCATCGGCGCCTGTATGAGAGTGTCCGTGGCACCAATCAACTGCATCACTTCGATCTCCTGCCGACGCGCCAGAACCGCTAGTTTGACCATGCGCGTGACGATGAAAAAGGCTGCGAGAAAAAGCAGGCCGGCAATCAACCATTTCAGCCATTGCAGCGCCGCGATAAACGAACTCAGCCGCTCGACCCACTGCTGCGGATAATCGATTTGGGTTAATTCTTTTTGCCTCCTCAGACGATCGGCCAACTGCGCCATCGCTGCGTCATCGCGAAAATCCGCCCGCACGGTAATGTCCAAAGACGGCGGCAGAACATTGGGCGGTAGTCCATCGAGTAGCCCCGCCTGGGCGCCGAGCGCGGCTTGGAAATCACGCCAGGCCTGTTCTTGACTGGTATAACGCACACGCTCAATCTCCGGATAATCTTTCAGCCTTGTCAGCAAGGCATCCAACTCAGCTGCAGTGACAGATGGCGAGAGATAGACGGTCATCTCAATCCGATCACCCCAACCACGCAGAATTTTTTCCAAATTGAGCTCAAGCAGTAAGAACCCGCCAAACACTCCAAGAGTTAGGGCGAGGGTAAACCCGGTCAGGATGAAGGTGCCGAAAAATTGTCGCAGCCCATGGGCGGCGCGGCGGGCGACGAATCCTAATATGCCCATTACAATCGCCACTCTGAAACTGTGCTGCCGGTATCTGCGACGATCGTTCCCTTTTCGAGCTGTATCACCCGAGTGGCAATCTCCTTGAAAAGTTCGACAGCGTGGCTGGCAACCACGATCGTCGTGTCCTGCTGTCGGATATTTTTGAATAGCTGCAGCGTCTCACGTCCGGCAGCCTCGTCGAGATTGCCGGTAGGCTCATCCGCGACAATAAGGCTCGGCTGGTTTATCAGAGCGCGTGCGATGGCGACCCGCTGCTGCTCTCCACCGGACAGAGAAGCGGGCCTAGCGTTGCATTTACTCGCCAAGCCGAACGCGCGCAATAATTCCCCGGCGCGACCGCGAGCGGCGTCCCTCGTAGCGCCGGAAACCTCTGCCGCGAGCGCAATATTTTCCAACGCGTTTAAGTTTGTAAGGAGCTTGAACTCTTGGAAGACCAACCCCACGCGCCGGCGCAGCCGTGCCACGGCTCGACTGTCGAAAGACTTGAGATTCTGCCCTTCGAACAGGACGTTTCCCGAGCTCGGCTCTTCTTCACGGTAGATTAGTTTGAGCAAAGTCGATTTGCCCGCACCATTCGCACCGCACAGCAAAACCAATTCGCCTTTATGAATTTCTAGGTTAATATCGTTGAGAGCACATACCGCAGGCGCGTAGCGCTTCTCGACGTGCTGGAATTGGATCATTCCGATGAGAAAATACCGGTGGAGTTGCCATGATTAAAGGGGAAATACTTGACAGGTATGACCCTGGGTTGTTAGATTCGCGACAATTGTCAAACTATTCTCCATCTATAAAAGATGCGCCCAGCACTTACAAGCACTCGGGAGGTAACGGTCCGATGCTGCAACAAATTGAAAAATTTCACGTCGTTTTGATCAAGCCTTCCAAGTACGATGATGACGGATATCTCCTCCGTTTTTGGAAAGGCGTGCTGCCGAGTAATACCCTCAACGTGCTCCACGGCCTGACCGAAGATATCAAAGATCGGCGCCTGTTCGGCAGCCTCAACATCGAAGTGACCACCTTCGACGAAACTGCCGAAAAGGTACCGGTGCGTAAAATCATTCGCTGGAGTAAAGAACCGGCTACCCGACTGCTAGTGTGCATGGTCGGCGTACAAACCAACCAGTTTCCTCGCGCGGTCGATATATCGCGCCAGTTTCGCGCCGCAGGCATTGCCGTCATCATGGGTGGGTTCCACACCAGCGGTACGATCAGTATGTTAAGCGAGCAGGAACCGGAAATTCAGGAACTTTATCGTGAGGGTATTTCGGTCGTGTCGGGCGAGGTGGAAGGCAACTGGGAAAATATCCTGGCGGATTTCCTCCATGGCCAATTAAAGCCGCTTTACAGCTTCGCCCAGGATCTGCAGAATTTGGTCGATATCGGCGACGCGCCGTTGCCTCGTACGAGCGCGAAAACAATGCGCCACTTCGCCTATCCGAGCTTCGCCACTGCGGACACCTCCCGCGGCTGCCCGTTCGCGTGCACCTTCTGCACAATCATCAACGTTCAAGGACGCAAGATGCGCGAGCGCAGCCCCGAGAGCATCGCGGCGATGATGCGGCGCAACTTGGCACACGGCCTTACCTTCTATTTTTTCACCGATGACAACTTCGCGCGCAAGAAACTCTGGCGCGAAACTTTTGAAGAAATCATAAAGCTGCGCAAAGAGGGGCACGACATTACCTTCATGATGCAAGTCGACTTGGCGCGCAAACCGAAGGACTTCGTTAGCTTAGCCGCCAAGGCAGGGTGTACCCAGGTGTTCATCGGTATGGAAAGCGTCAATCCGCAGAACTTAGCTGCCGAAGGCAAGAAACAAAACAAGGTCGACGAATACCGCGCGATTATCAAGGAATGGCATGACGTCGGGGTCTTGGTCCACACCGGTTACATCATTGGGCTCCCGTGGGATAGTAAGGAGCAGGTCGCCGAAGACATGAAATTCCTCAAAGACGAGGTGGAACCGGATCAAGCTTCGTTCTTCATGCTCACCCCCCTGCCCGGCTCACACGACCATCGTGAAATGAAGAGACGCGGTGACTGGATGGATCCCGACTTCAACAAGCGCGACTCGTTCCACGCCACAATTAAGCACCCGCTGATGTCGGCGGAAGAATGGACCGAAGCCTATGAGGCGGCCTGGAAGACGTTCTATAGCAAAGAAAACATGATCAAGTCGTTATCCAAGTGGACCGATCATCCGAAAAACTACTGGAATCTGATGTCGATCTTTTTCTGGTACAAGAACGCCGCCTTGATCGAGAAGCAGCACCCGATGGTCGCCGGCTTCTTCCGTTTGAAAGATCGCACGGTCCGCCGATCTGGCTACGCCGTCGAATCGATTCCCGTGCACTTCTGGAAGCGCGCAAAAGAAATCACGGCGCTGTTGATCACCTGGGCGAAATTCGTCAAGGAGATGGAAGAGGTTTGGCTGCAGACCCGCAAAAAAAGCGAGACCGAAGAGCGCTGGCTCGCACAGATCGAGAGAGTTCAATCCGACATCTGGCAAGCCCTGCGCGTCGGCGAGATTCAAAGCCTTTACAACAATGCCAAAGATAACTTGCCGGAACGCGTGAGCGCGCTGCTGGCGCCGCTCGACGACCTGTCCTCACGAATCCTTTATAGCCGGCGCGATCTCAATCGATTTTTAAAGCAGTGGGAACAATTGCGTCAAAGTATCCAGGATCTCCGGCTGGTCGAATCGGAAACCGCGCGCAAATGGATCGAGGAGATACAGCAGATTCAGACGAGCATACGATTCAGTGACCGGATTAACGACTGGCAAGACGCTTACCAGCGTTTGCGCGAGTCACTGCCGTCGCGGGCGCAACTCAGTTTTCTCAAGTATGATGCCATCAACGATCGGGTAATCTATTCGCGCCAGGAACTTCAGCGGATCTGGAGCGAGAGCATGAAAAATTTCAAGGCTCGTAGGCTTTCGGCAATCAGACCCTTGCAGCTAACTCGCGCGGCGCTGCACGACTTGTTTCTGACCCGCTCTTTCGCCGCCGACTTTAAAGAATTTTCAAAATTGGGAGCATAAACGATCCGCCGTCGCCCGCTGCACCCAATCATAACTGCGGACAATCCTTTTCGCCCATCTAACGACACCGGTGTAATTAGCCAGCTGGAATGCGCCCCATACGCGCGTTAGTGAATCAGAATAGTGTGCTTTGCTAACTCGCTCAGCTGCTCGCGAATCGTCGCGGCGTCCTGGGCGTCGGGCGCCAAGCGCAGATAGGTCTCAAAGTCGTCCTTCGCCTGGCCGTAACAGTCAAGCCGCCGGTAGACCACGCCGCGATCGCGTAAATTCTCCACGGAGCCGGGATCGAGAATAAGCAGACGATCGAGCACGGCAATTAACTTGACCCACTCTTCGGCGCGGCCATAGATGGCCTTCAGATTGCCGAGCATGCGCTTGAGTATCTGTTTCTTTGGTAGCGCAGCGAGAAGCTCCCGATGAAGCCGCACTTTACCGCTGTAAATTTGATCGAGCATGATCTGCAGCTCTTCATGAGACTTGACGTCGCCGGCATTGAACGGATCGATAACGATCTCGTCGTCCTCGGACTTGGTCTTGACTAAGAAATGGCCCGGAAAACCCACGCCCTCGATCGTAATACCGATTCTTTGTCCTACTTCCATGTAAAGAATCGATAGAGTGATCGGCAGTCCGCGCTTGCGCTCGATCACCTCATTCAAAAAGCTGTTCTTTGGATCATAATAATCTTCGCGATTGCCGCCAAAGCCCTGCTCCGTGAATAACACGTAGTTGAGCGCGGCGATGGAGCGAAAAATGTCGGCGTCGGCGCCTGAGCGCTGGCTTACCTGAATGGCCAACTCATCAATCCGCCCGAGGTATTTGGCGACGTCGAGATCGGGATAATCCGCGAGCGAGATAGTCAATGCGGCGCGGCCGAGATCGATGCGTTCCTCGGGGGCCTCAATTGCCTGGCGAAAATCTCGGTAAGAATCTGTAACCACTGTGCGGTCGTCGGGGGATGCTGACACCGCAGAGACGCCGAGAAAACAGAGAAGGGCATTCCTTCGCAACTCTGCAACTCGGCGCCTCCGCCGTAACGTGCCTCCGTCAACTTCTCTAGCGCGGCTCTGCGATGACGTCGACCAGATACGGCTTCTGCTGCTCTTTGACGTATTTGACGCCGCGCTCAATAGCCGGGCGCAGGTCCGCGGGGTTGCGGATCGGTCCGTCGCTATTAACCCCGAAGGATTTCGCCATCATCGCGAAGTCTATCTCTGGGTCATCGACATGGGTGCCGATCGGCGCATTCTCGACTGGTCGTTTACGAAATTTGGCAACTTCGATGCCGTGTTCTTCGGAATTATAGTAGGACTGGTTATTGTGCATGATCATGAGCAGTGGAATACGGTGCTTCGCCGCGGTCCAGATCGCACTCGAAGTCATCAGCATGTCGCCATCGGACTGAATCGCCACGGCAAGTTTTCCGCTGCCCTTAAGCGCCAAGGCCGCACCGATCGCGGCACCCGGGCCGTATCCGAGACCAGCGCCGCCGCTGCCGCCGAGGGACTGATTGGGTTTACTGAAATCCCACAGCCGGCGCGTCCAACCGTTCGACGTACCATTCACACAGACCCAATCTTCACGCTTAATGGCCTCGCCGATCTCCAACGCCAACCACGCGGTAGAAATTTCTTTCTGCGAACCTTTGGCTTGCGCATCCGCCAGCCATTTAGCCCGGCGACTTTTGTGCTTGTCAGTCAATTCCTTTTGGCGCCCCTCGATGATCGCTTTGGTAGCACTGTTATTGCCAATCATTTCGCGGCACAGCCGAGTCAATTCCGGTAACGCGACCGAAGTGTCGGCGCACATCGGAATGTCGATCGCTTGAAGCGCCTGAAAGTCGTTGGCCCAGGAGTGAATCAACATATCATTCATCGAGATGCTGGCGATCTTAACCCCCGGCGACGTCACGTATTGGCTTTCACGTGTCTGCTTACTTACCGTCGTCAGTGCGCCAAACAGATCGCCGACATCGAGAGCCAAAATAAAATCCGCTTTCTGGAGAATTTCACGCGCGCCGTCGGTAACATCGAGCGGGTGCACCGCTGGAAAGTTAAAACGCGCACCTCTATCGACGACCGGCACGGCGAGAACTTCAGCCAGTTCGATCAATAACGGCACCGCCTTGGGATTACGACCAAGCATATCGGCAACGATCAACGGCGTTTTGGCGTTGACGAGCATTTCCGCCGCGCGCCGCAACGCTTCCGGGTTGGCTTGCGCCGGCGCGGGCTTAGAGTGACGGCTCACGTCCGGCATGTCGACCAGCGCCTTAACCGCATCTTCTTGAATGTCGGCGTCGTAGTTGATGTACACCGGCGCCGTCGGGTCGGTGGTGGCGATGCGATAGCCGCGGATAAACGAATCCGGCACGTCGGCCAACGAATAAGGCTGATCGTCCCACTTGGTGTAGTCGCGTACTTGATTACCTTGGACCAGAGCGGTGTGGATCCAGTCAATGCGCGGTCGACGCCGTTTAGTGACCATCGGTCCGGTGCCGCCGAGCACCATCATCGGTACGCGGTCGATGTATGCGTTGAAGATCGCCATACTCGCATGTTGTAAGCCGACCATGTTGTGCACGATGGCGATCATCGGCTTATTTTTGGCCTTCGCGTAACCGTGCGCGATGGCGACCGAGATTTCTTCGTGGTGGCAGAAGATCACTTCCGGCTTGTAATTGCCGCCATAGTTAACAATGGAATCGTGAATCCCACGAAAAGTCGCGCCGGGATTGAAAGCTGTGTACTCGATATCGTGCGCTTTCATCAAATCGACGACGACATCCGAACCGTATTCCGGTTGTTTCTTTTCTACTCTGGACATTTCTAAACTCCTCCTGCGAATTACTGTTTTGCTCTCAATACCAGGAAAGCC
>Ga0307416_100001331_pt1 | contig 13312 bp, 9 predicted proteins | sample DK1Cmetagenome_2_FD_203821 | JGI IMG/M metagenome (GOLD analysis project Ga0307416, IMG submission 203821) | Maize rhizosphere microbial communities from greenhouse at UC Davis, California, United States - DK15-C-3 | ecosystem: Host-associated > Plants > Roots > Rhizosphere > Soil | place: USA...
ATTCTGAACATCGTGCATGAATCTTCCATAATTGCCGGGTTCCGGGAAATGGCCGTGAGGGGAGAGGATAACCGCCAGCGATTTCTTCTTGTGCCTGCCGGCTGGTTTATACAAGTTTCCCGTGACATAGAATCCAGGAAGGCTCTCAAAAACTACCGACTCGACGGTGTAACCGTCCATTTCTTTCTTGTTCCTGAAGCGCGGGTTGAGAGGGGTTCGCGCAGGGAAAACTTCCATCTCCATTCCACTTCTCAGCCTGGTGCGGATACTGTCTGCGTGCCGATCCCAGTCCTCAGGATTTTTAAACCTTTCCTTCAACGCTGCAAGTTTTTGAGCTCCCTGCTCTTCCGTATAGTAATGGCCCTGACATAGGTCGGCCGTTTGCGCGATGGCGTTCGCGGAAATGAAAAGCATGATCAGCAACGATTTACTTATTGGCGAATGGATCATAAGTGAGTTGGGTTAGTCTGGCATTTTGGAAACGTTGAAAAATTATATAAGCGGTAGCCTTTTGAGGAGCTTTAACTTTTCCGCTGTTACAATTTATTAATATATTATTTAAAATTTCAAACAAAGGCCTTCAGCATCAAACAATGAACCGAAAAGACGCGATAAAAAGAATGGCCCTCGGCACGTCCACTGCGTTCGCCCTGCCATCCATTGCTTCAGCGTTGTCGTCGCGCGAACCGAATGGGTACGCCGCCGATCCGGATGCGCAGGATAAAAGCGAGTACTGGAAAAATTCCGCTTTGATCATCGTCGACATGCAGAACGACTTTGTGCGTGCAGGCGCACCGTTGGAGGTTCCATCTGCACGAGACACTATTGTCGCGCACAAAGCGCTCATTCATGCCTTCAGGAAGCGCAGCCTTCCCGTGGTGTTCACTAAATTTATTTCGTTTCCTCATTACTATATTTTATGGGATTGGTCGCCGCAATGCAAACCTCCCACGCGCTGCTGCTGGAAAGGACATGAGCGCATGTATAGTGACATTTCCTCCCGCCGTGAGTGCACAGAGATCATAGACGAATTAAAACCGGAGCCCGGCGACATCATCATTGAAAAGCATGGCTATGGAGCCTTTCACGACACCGAACTAGCTGGCATCATTCGATCATTTGGCTTGAACTCCGTGGTAATCACCGGGACCGTCACGCAGATCTGTGTTGAAGAAACGGCACGCGAAGCCTTTCATCACGGCTTCCGCGCTACAGTAGTCGAGGATGCCGTATCTTCTTTTGCGACCGATCTGCATCAAGCGACCCTAAAAAACTTTGCAATGAAATTTGGCTGGGTCGCAAAAACGGAAGCGATTGTCTCATCTATTGCCTGAACCTTAAATTAACCTGATCATTTTGATGAAAGCACTTTTAAATTCCGGATTGTTCCTGTTATTGATCATGCAGCTCGTCTGTTCCAGCCTGTTCGCACAGGAGGAAAAAGGCGACCTTCGTTTGCTGGACTGGCGTCCGAAGAGCCAGCTGGTCGTGAAGGAGACGTTGATCCTGAAACCAAAATTCCCAGTCATCGACATACACAATCATCTTGGAAAACTAGAGGACACGAAGAAGTATCTTGAGGAAATGGATAAGGCCGGTGTTCGCATGTGTGTCAGCCTTGATGGTCGCTCGGAAAAAGATTTTTATAAAGAACACCTGAAGGTGTCGCAGGAAGTTTCTAAGGACAGGTTTCTTGTTTTCTTCCGCCCTGATTTCAGCAGGATCGACGAGCCTGACTTCGGCAACAAAGAGGCGCGGAGGCTGGAAGAAGGCGTGCGCATGGGCATCCGCGGGCTGAAGATCTCGAAGGTGCTCGGACTAACCGTTAAAGACAAAAGCGGAAAAGTGGTTCCGGTCGATGACCCAAGGATAGATCCAATCTGGGCTAAGTGCGGCCAGCTCGGTATTCCCGTGGTCATCCATGTTTCGGATCCTGTTGCTTTCCATACTCCCATAGACCGTTATAATGAAAGATACGATGAGCTTGGCGCACACCCGGACTGGTCGTATTACGGAGATCAGTACCCCTATTCGAAAGAGGATATTCTTGCGCAGCTTTATCGGGTAATCGAAAGACACCCTAACACGATCTTCGTATCAACACATATGGGTAATCTTGCAGAAGATCTCGGACGTGTCGGCATGTGGCTTGAGAAATACCCCAACATGTATGTGGATATCGACGCCCGTATCAGCGAGCTGGGTCGTCAGCCCTATACTGCAAGAAAATTTATGATAAGATACCAGGATCGGGTGCTGTTCGGAACTGATACTCGCCCCAACGCCGAAGCATACAGAACATACTACCGGTTCCTGGAGACCGACGACGAATACTTCGATCCATCGCCAAGCCACCATCAGCAGGGACGATGGATGATCTACGGAATCTATCTCCCGGATGAAGTCCTTGAAAAAATTTACAACAAGAATGCTTTGAAGATCCTCGCGATGAGGAAGGCAGTACTTAATTAATGTTTATCTGACTTAACAATGAGTTCTATGAACCACGACCGCAGAAGCTTTTTGAAACTATCGACCGCTGCAATTAGCGGCGCTGCCCTTGCTGGTGCAACCGTGCCCAAAGTTGCTCATGCAAGAACTATGACACAGAGCAAACCCGTTCGTCTCGGCTTCATCGGCGTCGGAGGCAGGGGGTCCTATCATCTTGATGTCAGTCTGGGTATCGAGGGGGTTGAAGTCCCTGCGGTATGTGATATCAACGCGCCTCGCCTTCACCGGGCGAAAAGGTGGGTAGAAGAGTCAGGCCGGCCAACTCCGACTCTTTATGGCAACGGCCCTACCGACTTCAAGCGTCTTTGTGAAAAAGAGAACCTCGATGCGGTTATTATTTGCACTCCGTGGGAGTGGCATACGCCAATGTGCCTGGCGGCAATGAACAACAACAAGCACGCGGTTTCAGAAGTACCAATAGCCATCACGTTAGACGAAGCGTGGTCGCTGGTCGAGACATGGCAGAAAACAGGCAAATGGGCGACAATCGGACTCGAGGGGTTCGGAGAGCTCGCCGCCTTAAACATGATACAAAAAGGATTGCTGGGTGACATCATCCATGCGGAGACGGGTTACGTACATGACCTGCGGATGGTAAAGTTTAATCCGGAAGAAGAGCCCTGGCGTTTGCAGCATGCCATCGACCGGAACGGGAATCTGTATCCGGACCATCCTATGAACAAGATGCTTCCCGCTCTCGATATCAATCATGGAGACCGCATAGACTATCTTGTTTCCATGAGCTCCAAGTCAGTGATGTTAAAGCAATATGCAGAACAGAACTATGGCAAGGATTCGCATTACGCCAAGATCAATTACGCATTGGGTGACTATAATGCTTGTCTGATCCACACCGTGAACGGGAAGATGATCACGCTTAACCATGACACCCACACACCACATCCGCGCGAAAGTTACAGGGTACAAGGGACCAAGGGTGTCTATCTGCGCGATGGAAAAGACCGCAAGATCTACATAGAGGGAATGACAGCCGAGGAACATCAGTGGGAGCCTGCGGATAAATATCTGGAGGAATATGAACATCCCATGATCAAGAATTACAACCCGCCTCCCCGCAAGGGCGGTGCCACGAGGGGTCACGGCTCTCACGACACCGAAACGCCTATCACCTGGCATCGACTTGTGACAGCGCTGCGTGAAAATAAAATGCCTGACTGGGATGTGTATGACTCGGTTACCAGCGCCGCCATCTCTCCTGTGTCTGAAGCTTCTGTCGCAGGAAAAAGCCGTCCCGTGGACTTCCCGGATTTCACGAAAGGCAAATGGAAGACCCGAACACCACTTACCTTCACGGACGCATCACCAGCCAATGAACAGTTGCCCTCAACCGGGAAGTAGCTCATGCTCTGTGTATCGTGGAAAGAATGAAAACCAGGCTCTTTAAGCTTTTCTTTGTTGTTTGTCATTTGGGGTTCACCGTTCTTACAGCATGTCGGGGCCATCACGACGACGTGGATGTAAACACCTTATTTGTCGCGCAATCTCCTGAGCAGTCGGGTATTGACTTCGTGAACCGGATAACTCCGGATGAGAAGATCAACATCCTCACGTACGAATATCTTTACAACGGTGGTGGTGTTGGCATTGGAGATTTCAACAACGACGGTTTTCAGGACGTTTTTTTCGCCGGCAGTCAGGTGCCTGGGAAACTATTTATCAATACTGGCAAGATCGCAAGCAAAGAGAGCCTGTCATTTGTGGACATGACCGAAAGATCCGGCATCACCAGAGACAGGAATTGGGCGTTCGGAGTATCTGTTGTCGATATCAACCAGGACGGGTGGCAGGACATTTACGTCAGCATGGGAGGTCCTGGGAACATGAATAGCTTCCCTAATAAACTTTTTGTGCACCAGGGGCTCGACGGGTCCGGGCAACCACTTTTCAAAGAAATGGCTTCCGAATACGGACTCGCCGATCGGGGCCAATCAATCCAGGCAATTTTTTTCGATTACGATCGCGATGGCGATCTCGACATGTATCAATTAACTGGCGGCGGTTTTGAAAGATCTCCGAACAATCCAAGTCCGATCGTGAAAGATGGCAGCGCAGTAAACACCGACCGCTTGTACAGGAACGACTACAAGCCCGGCGCTGCGCATCCCGTTTTTACAAATGTTTCGCGTGAGGCTGGAATTGTTCATGAGGGGTACGGGCTTGGCGTGTCTTTGACCGATATCAACGAGGATGGTTGGCCTGATATCTATGTGACCAACGATTATCTGACCAATGATCATTTGTATGTCAATAACAAGGACGGCACCTATTCAGATAAATTATCTCAATACTTTAAGCACACGAGTCATTTCGCCATGGGCAATGATGTTGGCGACATAAACAATGACGGGCTCGCCGACGTCATCGCCGTTGACATGCTGCCCGACGACCATTACAGGAGAAAACTAATGTTCGGAGCTACTCAGTATAACAAGTTTTATTACGCCGTAAATCATGGCTACGCGCACCAGTACATGCGCAACACGCTTCAGCTCAACAACGGAAATGGCTCGTTCAGTGAGATTGGGCAGCTTGCTGGTATCTACAAGACAGACTGGAGCTGGGCTGTGTTGCTCGCTGATCTGGATAATGATGAGTACCAGGACATTTTCATCACCAACGGTTTCGGAAAGGATGTGACCGATCTTGACTTCGTAAAATTCAGAAGCAACATCACTAGCGAGGTGAAAAATGAAGAGCTCAGGAGAAAGATCTTGCTTGATAGCCTTGCACAACGTCCCGGCATCAAAGTGTCTAATTACGCCTTTCGCAATAACGGGAATTTGTTGTTCAGCGATGTAAGCAAAAGCTGGGGGTTCGATAATCCCGCGTATTCGAATGGCGCCGCATACGCGGATTTTGACAACGATGGTGATCTTGATCTGGTAGTAAGCAACCTGGACGAGGCGGCGACCGTTTACCGAAACACACAGAGGCAGCGTGCTCCGTCATCCGACTACCTGAGTGTAAAACTTGTCGGGTCGGGACAAAACATGTCCGCTATTGGCAGCAAGGTCACGATCCGGTATGAGGGGAGACTGCAATCAAAATTAAAAAGCGTTGTGCGCGGATTTCAGAGTACCATGGAGGATAATGTTCACTTTGGCTTAGGTTCAGTAAAGCAGATCGACTCACTTGAGGTGACTTGGCCCAATGGAAGAACAACGTCGCTGACAGGGGTTGCTGCAAATCAGGTTGTGAAAGTGTATGATACTCTTGCGACAGACGCGCCCAAGAAAAGAGAGGCTACCTCGCCGTTGTTCAGGCAGGTGTCATCCGAGATCGTCCAGCATCTCCACGTTGAAAATAATTTTATAGATTTCAATCATGAGCCTCTGCTTCCACACAAACTATCGCAGGAAGGACCAGGTATCTCCGTGGGAGACGTAAACGCTGATGGCCTCGAAGATTTTTTTGTTGGTGGAGCGCTGCTTTCTCCGGAGAAGATCTTTCTGCAGCGAAAGAATGGCAAGTTCGAAGGTCACGACTTAAATCCCGCCGATATTGAGACAGAAGATCTGGGCTCCCTATTATTCGACGCCGATAACGATGATGATCTCGATCTTTATATTGTCAGCGGTGGTAATGAATATAATCCGGATCACAGGCACTATCAGGATCGTTTATATTTCAATGATGGTAAAGGAAACTTTAAGCGCGTAGATGATGCGTTGCCACGTATCGGGGCCAGCGGCTCGTCTGTTGCAGGCGCTGACTTTGATCAGGATGGAGACATAGACCTTTTTGTCGGAGGCAGGGTTTTACCTACAGCGTATCCCAATGCACCGCGCAGCTATCTATTGCGGAATAATGGTGACGGCAAGTTCGAAGATGCAACGGCGCAAATTTCGCCGCAGCTGCAGAGGCCGGGCATGGTGACCGCGGCTCTTTGGACGGACTTCAATAATGATTCGTGGCAGGATCTGATTCTCGTCGGTGAATACATGCCCATAACCTTTTTCAAAAATGAACAAGGGAAAAGACTTGTCAAAGCAGAGGTGAAAGGATTACAACAGTCCGAAGGCTGGTGGAAGACAGTTGCGGCCGGAGATTTTGACAATGATGGTGACACGGATTATATCGCAGGTAATTTCGGCCTGAATACTCATTACCGTGCATCTCCTGACGAGCCTATCAATGTCGTTTATAAGGATTTTGATAATAATGGAGCACTGGAAGCAATCACATCCTATTACGAGGACGGCGCTAATTATCCAACCACATCGCTCGATATTCTCACCAGCCAGTTGCCGATGATCAAACAAAAGATACTGTATCATCGTACTTATGCCAACACAAGGACAGACGACCTTCTGAGCATCACCGGAAAAGAAGGAGCACGGATGTTGTATTGCCGAACGCTGCAATCAAGTTATGTGGAAAATCAGGGCGGTGGAAATTTTCAGATCAAGCCTTTGCCGCTGTCGATGCAGACGTCTCCTGTGTACGGAATCCTCAGCGACGATGTCAACGCTGATGGTTATCTCGACTTCATGGCTGTGGGAAACTCCTATGCGCCTGAGGTTGTGTCAGGGAGATGCGATGCGTTTGTCGGCCAGGTCATGCTCGGGGACGGCCGCGGTAACTTTATGCCGATGAACATTACGGAATCTGGTTTCTTCGTAGATGGGGATGCGAAAAGTATTGTGCAAATCGTCTCGGGCGGGAGGAGATTAATATTAGTTGGTCAAAACAGCGACTCGCTGAAAGTGTTTGATACAAAGAGAAAGACAGATCCTTTTATAACACTGAAAAGCTCTGAAGTAGTGGCATTGGTGCGCTTGACTGACGGTCAGTCACGACGTATGGAGATCGGTTATGGTACAGGCTATATCTCTCAATCATCCCGAACACTTTTCCTGATGCCTTTCATAAGTCACGTCGATATCTACGACACAAAAGGCCACAAAACGCGTTCGGCGTCTGTCAGGAACGGAAGGGTTCATTGGGTCAAACCAGCCTAGTTCAGTTATAACGTCTCACACAAGTGGTCTTAACCGACGATGTGACTATCCCTCTGCGTCACGGATGCGTTGCTTCAATATCGTAAAGCTTCCCGCAAAACATTATCTTCCGGCATAAAAATCAATCTTGGGAAAATGCTTTAAAAGCTAACGGCCGGTGTGAGATAATCGGACGAAATTTTTCTGAGTACAAACCTAAATGTGATATGGGGCATTTGCCGGACTTGATACAGGACTTAGCGCTTATCTTGATTGCAGGAGCGATCACTACCCTGATCTTTCGGAGGATCAGACAACCTCTTGTCCTCGGCTATATCATTGCCGGGTTTCTCGTCGGTCCGCATTTCAAGCTGTTGCCCACGGTTGCCGACGTGGAAAACGTCGACACACTCGCTGAGATGGGCGTCATATTTCTACTCTTCAGTCTTGGTCTGGAGTTCAGTTTTAAAAAACTCATGCGGGTTGGAGGTGCTGCCTCTATCACCGCCTTTGTTGAGATCCTGTTCATCACTGTAGCAGGATACTACGTCGGCAAGTGGATGGGTTGGTCTACGATGGACAGCTTGTTCCTCGGAGGGATGCTCGCGAGTTCATCAACTACGATTATCATCCGTGCATTTGATGAGCTCGGTGTAAAAACCAAACAATATGCCCGTATTGTGTTTGGTGTCCTGGTTGTTGAGGACATTGTAGTCATCCTGCTCATGGTCCTGCTTTCGACAATTGCAGTCACGCAGCAATTCACAGGAAGCGAGATCATCTTCACCATATTAAAATTAGTGTTCTTCCTCGGCCTTTGGTTTATTGGTGGGATCTTTCTGCTTCCGACATTATTGAAAAGGTCCAAGGCATTGCTCGATAATGAAACGCTGCTCATACTAGCGATCGGTCTATGTCTGGGAATGGTAGTGATAGCTACGCAAGTGGGTTTCTCCGCCGAACTGGGCGCTTTCATTATGGGCTCAATCATCGCGGAGACCACATCCGCGGAAAAAGTGGAACATCTTATCAAACCGGTGAAGGATCTTTTTGGCGCAGTCTTCTTCGTTTCCATAGGAATGATGATCGACCCGCAGGCGATCGTGCAGTATGGGATCCCGGTTATCTGCGTGACGTTACTGACTTTGTTCGGCAAACTTTTCAGTACGACCATGGGAGCTCTCATTTCTGGTCAGCCCCTTAAGCAATCCCTCCAGGTCGGCATGAGCATGGCTCAAATCGGCGAGTTTGCATTCATCGTGGCAACGCTGGGGTTATCCCTCGGCGTCATCTCTGATTTCCTTTTTCCCGTGGCTGTTGGCGCATCGGCGATAACAACATTTACTACACCGTATTTGATAAAGTCTTCTGACCGTTTTTACAGCTATCTTGAACGCCTGTTGCCGGCCCGATGGGTGAAGAACCTCAACACCTACTCCTCCAGCACACAGAATATCCAGGCTGAGAGCGCATGGAAGACTGTGTTGAAATCGTATGCAAAGATCGGAGTGCCAAATGGGATTGTGCTATTGGCATCGTTATACTTTTGTGTGAACGTGATCAGGCCGTGGCTCCAGCAAAATTTTGAGAATGATCTTGTCCAAAGCATTGCAGGCGTTATTATCTCGCTCGCTGTCTGTGCCCCATTCCTTTGGGCCCTGATGGCGAGGAAACCGGCAAATCTTGCGTATAAAGAACTGTGGCTCGACAAGAAATACAGCAGGGGCCCGTTGCTCCTTATTGAGATCACCCGAACGATTGTCGGTATCTTATTCATTGGAGTTTTGGTCTTCGCGTTCTTTTCAACAAGGGTGGCCATGCTGATTGTGGTTCCTATCGTTGTCGCTGTTCTCATTGTTTTCAGCAAACGCATTCAAAGGTTTTACGAAAGGATGGAAGTCAGGTTTTTGTCCAACTTCAACGCTCGAGAGTATGCTGCCGCTGCCGATACGTCTTTGATGGCAACGATCAGAAGGAAGAATGAGAATATTCAATCAAGCATGCTGCCCTGGGACGCACACATCGTTGAACTTCAAGTGGCTCCCGAGGCGAAGTTCGTCGGCAAAAGTCTGGCCGAGCTGGAGTGGCGGGAGAAGTATGGTATAAACATCGTCTACATCAAGCGGGGCGACAAGTTGATTCATGTGCCTACGCGAAAAGCCATCCTTCTGCCGTTCGATCAGGTCGGACTAATTGCAACCGACGACCAGCTACAGGGCTTTAAACCTGTGTTCGATTCCATTGACAACGGTGACGGAGAACATGTGGATATCGACGAGATAGCACTAAAAAAGATCGTTGTTGATGAACATACGGGACTGTACGGACAAGATATACGCAACTCGGGATTGAGGGAGCGAACCAACGGACTGGTTATTGGTATCGAGAGAGGAAACGAAAGGATACTCAATCCCGACTCCACATTCAAATTTCAATGGGGCGACATCATCTGGATCGTGGGTGAACGAAAGAAGATAAAACGATTGGTTGACAACAACGAAGACTCAGGTGTCTCAATCAGCCGGCGAGAAAAGTAGCTCATTCGCTTACGGAGATCTCTTTGACAGAACCGTTTCGATAACCAACGAAAATGCTTGTGACGAAGCTGGCCCAGAACAAGCCAGTTTCAACAACCCCGGGTATCATTTTAAGTTTAACGTCAAGTGAGGAGGGATCCTCGATTAGATCAAATTTACAATCTGCTATTAGATTCCCATTGTCCGTAATGAATGGTCTGCCATCGCGTTGCCTGACTACAGGCTCGCATGGAACATCTCTAAGCATTTTGAGCGTAAGTGTGGAAGAGAAAGGCACGATCTCAACAGGAAGGGGAAATCTCCCGAGGCGATCTACCACTTTGGACTCATCGACCATCACGTGGAATCTTTTGCTGCAATAAGCCAGGATCTTCTCCCGTAACAGTGAGCCACCACCGCCTTTGATCAAATTACCTGTCGTGTCAACTTCGTCCGCCCCATCGATTGCCAAATCGATCACGTCGTCTTCCGAAAGCTCGATGATGTTGATGCCATTGCGGCGTGCTAACGTCTCGGAAGTGACAGATGCGGCAACAGCTCTCACATTCAATCCCTGACGGACCTTCATGCCGAGAGCCTCAATCGCATAGGACGCCGTTGAACCTGAGCCCAGGCCTACCAGCATGCCCTCCTTGACAAGCTCGACCGCTGCAGTCGCGACATTTATTTTAGCCTGGTCCATAAATCAATATAACTCAAATCAGCTAACAGTACAACGCCGGAAAGACTATGGAGTCCACTTCATTTGCGTCCACGACGCCATTGCCCGGATGATCGGGCAGTTTTTATTCCGCCGTGTTGTTCGATGTTACGCTTTGCTGAGCTTCGGATTTGTTGGCCAGAGCCTTGCGCACTGCGGGTGCTACCTTCGTTCCAAACAACTCAATCGACCGAAGAATCTTGTTGTGCGGCACAGTACCGACGCTCATTTGGGCAAGGAACCTCGTGTTTTTGAAAAGCTCATATTCGAATAGTATTTTATCTACAACTTCCGTCGGACTTCCCGCGAGCAGAGAACCTCTGGGTGACCTCATTGCTTCGAAGTCTGAACGCGTCATTGTATTCCATCCGCGCTCCCTTCCAATGCGATTCATCATTGCGGAATACGCAGGAAAGAATTCGTCGCCTGCACGTTCGAACGTATCAGCAACATAGACGTGGGAGTTGATGCTGAGGCCTTGTATGTCGTGCCCTGCGTCTCTCGCAGTGCGCTTGTAGAGGTCGACAAATGGCACGAACCTTTCGGGCAAGCCTCCGATGATGGCCAGGGCCATGGGGATATTCAGGGTCGCAGCGCGCGCTGCTGAAGCCGGCGTTCCGCCGACAGCGATCCATATTGGCAATGCATGCTGTATCGGACGGGGATAAATGCCCAGACCCTCAATGGGCGACCGATGCTTTCCGGACCAGGATACTTTTTCGTTTTTGTTGATCTTCAACAAAAGATCGAGTTTCTCGGCGAACAACACATCGTAGTCTCTGAGATTGTATCCGAACAATGGAAAAGATTCGATAAATGATCCGCGACCAACCATGATCTCTGCGCGACCGCCGGATAGTAAGTCAACTGTCGAAAAGCTTTGGAAGACCCTTACCGGATCATCCGAACTCAGGACGGTTACGGCGCTCGACAGCCTGATGTTCTTCGTTATTGCTGCAGCGGCGCCGAGAACTACGGCGGGAGCCGAGACTGCGTAATCTGGCCGATGGTGCTCACCAACCGCGAAGACGTCCAGCCCTACTTGGTCGGCAAGCTTTATCTCCTCAAGAAGATCCTGCATTCTCCGATGGGCGTTTCTCGCGTTGCCCGGCCCGTGATCGGGTGCCATGTCAGCAAAAGTGTAGATCCCTAATTCCATAAAACCTGTATGATTTATCTTTGACAAAACTCGTCCCGCTATCTCAACGAAAAATTCCGGCAGAAAGTTAGCGAAACAGGGAACGGAGTTCCTTGAACTGGTTTAAGAAATACTCATTTAGCTAATACATCACAAATCCTTAGTTTTGGGAAGCCTCTTACCAAAAAGACATGGAGTCTGAATTGATCCTTAAGAATGTTGGCCGCCACATTATCCTAGATGAACGGGAAAGGGATTTTTTTCTTTCGTTGCTCAAGCCACAGTCTTTCAAACGGAAAAAGTTATATCTGGAGGCCGGTACCGTTTGCAGATATTCCGCGTTTGTCCTTGACGGGGCGTTAAAGAGTTTCACGGTAGATCAGGAGGGCAAGGAACATATATTAAGCTTTGCAACGAAAGACTGGTGGATCTCTGACATGTATAGTCTATTGTCAGAAAAGCCGGCCATACTCAATATAGAAGCGATCGCTGACTCTGAAGTCCTTATGCTTTCACGCGACAATCAACAGCTACTGTACGAGAAGGTGCCAAAATTCGAGCGGTTCTTCCGTATCCTCGTAGAAAACTCCCTTGTTGCAAACCAGCAGCGCCTCATCGATAATCTAAGCTCGACCGCCGAAGAGCGTTACCTTCGATTCATCAAGAAATATCCGACGATCCCTTCGTGTGTTCCTCAACATAACATCGCCTCGTACCTTGGCATCACGCCGGAGTTTCTGAGTAAGATCAGAGCTCGTCTTGCCAGAGGGAAGAAAGCAGCATCGCGCTAGTCGCTGGTGTATACTTTCAGCAGCCTACACTTTGCGGAAGCTCGGCAGCGAAAGCCTGTATCTCACGGCCAGAATGCGTATGACGAAGATGGTTAGAATCGATAGAATCAGGTTCAGGTGCCTGTCTGCGCCGAAGCTGTACATTAGCAGGTACAGTATTGCGCCTGCGAGGCATGCCGTCGCATAGATCTCTTTTCGGAACAACACTGGAGTTTCATTGGTAAGTACATCCCTGATGACTCCGCCCATAACAGCTGAAAACATACCCATGATTGCAGCGATTTCCGGTCTAACGCCAAGGCTAAGCGCTTTTTCAACCCCGAGAATAGTAAAAAAGGAGATCCCCAGGGCGTCAAAGAACAGGAAGGTGCGCTTCAGGCGTACGAGTGGCTTATAAAAAACGTATGCTATTACAACTCCGGTGAGTATCGCGTATAAAAAGAAGATGTCACGGATCCAGACGAGAGGATAACTTCCAAGCATTATGTCGCGAAGCGTACCTCCGCCGATGGCTGTGACAAAGCCCAGAAAGCCGGCGCCGAAAAGATCGTCGTGATGATCCTGAATAGCCAGCGCCCCGGAAATCGCAAAGAAAAAGGTGCCAAGCAACTCAAAGGGATAAAAGGATGTCATGACGGAAAGTTAGCATGATGAGCTAAATTAAGATAAGCCGG
>Ga0307416_100001332_pt1 | contig 13308 bp, 15 predicted proteins | sample DK1Cmetagenome_2_FD_203821 | JGI IMG/M metagenome (GOLD analysis project Ga0307416, IMG submission 203821) | Maize rhizosphere microbial communities from greenhouse at UC Davis, California, United States - DK15-C-3 | ecosystem: Host-associated > Plants > Roots > Rhizosphere > Soil | place...
TTGGCACGATGATCCATTCAATATCTTTGGCGAATGGGCGCAGGCGCGCGCCCAAGAGACGGCGGTGCGGTCACGCGATGGTCGGTTGTCCATCAGCGACGGCCAACGCGAATATGTCGTTATGCCGTTCACGTTGCGAGTTGCTGCTTTTTCCATCGCCGCCCAGCAGTCGATCATTCCGCTACTGCAGAAAGCCAAGAACAACGCTCGCAAGGCGGTTCCGGGCGTTGAGGTTTTGTCGGCAGGTTTGATCCTTTATGCGGACGCTGCGGCCGAGCAGTCAAAGCTAGAAGTCGGCACCATCGGACTCGGTTCGATGCTCGGCATCATTGTGATGACCTGGATCGCATTTCACTCGCTAAAGCCGATAGCTTGGGTGATTGTCTCGGTGGTTATCGGTTGCCTGGGCGCTTTATCGGTTTGTTGGGCGGTTTTCGATCGCATCCACTTACTAACGCTGGTATTTGGCGCCAGTCTGATCGGGGGCGCTCAGGATTATGGAACCTATTTTCTGTGCAATCGGTTCGCCGCGGATGCGCGCCAACTTAACTCGTGGCAATTACTGCGTCGGCTCATGCCAGCGCTGGTTTTGGCGTTGGTAACGACCGTAATCGGCTATCTCGGCCTTGCGTTGACGCCATTTCCGGGTTTGCAACAGGTGGCGGTATTTTCAGCCGTCGGCTTGGTATTCGCATGGCTTACTGTGATCTGTTGGTTTCCGACTTTGGCCTGGCGAGGCACATTAAACGGTGGGCGTTTGGCCGAACAATACGCGATCACTATGCAGCACTGGCCAGTGCTGCGTTGGAATCAAAGGACGCTGGCGGTTGGTTTAGTCTCGATCGCTTTTGCGTCCTGCGGCTTCTCGGCGCTCCATACAGAGGATGACATCCGCTCGTTGCAAAATCCGCCCAAACATCTAGTCGACGAACAGATCAAGCTCGGCCGGCTTTTGGACGCGCCCGCTCCGGCTCAATTTTATGTGATTCGAGGGCCCACCGCCGAGGCGGTGCTCCAGCGCGAAGAAGCGCTCACGAAGCGACTTGAGCCGATGATTGAAAAACGCCTGATCACTGGCTACCACGCGGTATCAAGTTGGGTCCCCTCTCTCGCCGCCCAACGCGAGCACCGGCACCTTGTTCAAGAGAAGCTTCTCAATGACGGCGGCCCGCTCGACATGCTGGCGCAAGAACTTGGAGAAGGCGGCAAATGGGCGTCCCGGTCCCGCGAAGGCCTGGTTGCATCCGCATCGCATCTTTCACCCGACCAATTCTTCGAATCGCCGAGTAGTGAACCCGTTCGTCCCATTTGGCTCGGTGACCTGAACGGCACCTACGCCAGCATCGTCGTTTTGCGGGGAGTTGAAAAAGATACCCTGGCAACTCTGCAGCAAGCCGCCGGCAGACTCGAAGGAGTTCAGTGGGTTGACAAAGTGAGTGAAGTTTCATCCGTTCTAGCGGCGTACCGGCATTACATGACTTGGCTCATAGTATTTTCTTATTTTACCGTTTACGGCCTGCTTTATCCGCGCTATGGCCGCGCCACCTGGCGGGTAGTCGCGCCAACCGCAATCGCGAGTCTAGCTACGCTTGCGCTTCTGGGCAGTGTCGGAGCGGGTGTGCAGTTGTTTCATGTGCTTGCGCTGATGCTCCTGCTGGGCATCGGCATCGATTACGGGATTTTTTTGCAAGAGCATTTCGGACCTCGTGATGCGACTGCCTGGCTATCAGTGGCGCTTTCAGCAATCAACACCTTGCTCTCATTCGGCCTGCTCACTTTGAGCAAGACCCCGGCGCTGCAAGCTTTCGGCCTAACCATGTTAATCGGAACAGTCATCTTGTGTCTGATCGTTCCCTGTTTTGCTGTTGCAGCCACAGACAACCGGGTCTTAACCGAGGGGCTTGGGGTTAGCGCATGAGCGCGACCTGCTTGCCGCAGAAGGTTGGGAAATCGGTGGAAATTCTCATCATTGGCGCGGGCCCGGCCGGCTCGGTAGCGGCGGCGTTGCTGCGACAGCAGGGCCGGCAAGTCCTGATCCTCGAGCGCCAGCAGTTTCCGCGTTTCAGCATCGGTGAGAGTTTGCTGCCGCAGAGCATGGAATACCTCGAGCGCTGGGTATGCTGCGCGCCGTCGTTGAGGCGGGTTTCCAATTGAAGAACGGCGCAGCTTTCGCTCAGGGCGAGCAATATACCGAATTCGATTTCGGCGAGAAATATTCGCCAGACTGGAAGACCACTTACCAGGTACCGCGCGCGCGCTTTGATCATCTGCTGGCGTTAGAAGCAGAGGCTCAAGGCGCCGAGGTTAGGTACCGGCAAGAAGTAGTCGGTATCAATATAGACGGTAACCGGCCCCGGCTGACGATTAAGGATTCAGATGACGAGCATTATCTTGTCGACGCAAGCTTTCTCCTGGACGCCAGCGGTTTCGGGCGCATTCTACCGCGCCTGCTGCAACTAAAGATACCGTCCAATTTTCCCGTCCGTGGCGCCGCCGTCTTCACCCATATCGAAGACCGGATTACACAGTCAGGGTTTGACCGCAACAAGATTCGCGTGACGGTTCACCCGAAGCGTCCCGGCGTCTGGTTCTGGCTTATCCCGTTTACGGCAGGGCGCTGTTCTCTGGGGGTTGTGACTGAACCTGCTTTGCTCGAGCGTTATCAAGGAACGGATACGCAGCGATTGCAGGCCTTAGTCGGCGAAGACCGAACCTTGTCCAATCTGCTTGAAAATGCCTGTTGGGATACTCCGGCGCGACGGATCGTTGGTTATGCGGCCAACGTCAAATCGTTATCAGGTCGAGGCTATGCGCTGCTCGATAATGCTGCGGAGTTTCTCGATCCGATTTTTCGTCCGGAGTCACGATCGCTTTCAAATCGGCGAGTCTTGCCGCCGGAGTCCTGCAGTGTGGCTTCGCCGGGGAGACGATCGATTGGCTTAGTAAATACGCTGTGTCGCTTAAAATAGGCGTCGATACCTTCCGAGCCTTTGTCGATTCTGGGTATCGCGGAGGTTTTCAGCGGATCATTTTCATCGCAGTCAACCGCCGGAAATTCGCCGTATGATTTCGGCAATCCTGGCTGGCTATGCTTGGGATGAAAGCAATCCCTATGTGCGCGAGCCAAGACGGCGCTTGGCAGCATTGGAGGAGTTGTGTTCGTAGCGCTGCCGGGCCGACAGGTCGCCCTAGTCGGATCATTGACGTTGTTGTTGACCGGTTGTGTTGCGCCGGAGTCGAGGCGCGCAGGCGTGGGCCTGAAGCTGGCTCCGGCGGCACTCGCCCAATCGATAAGTTTGCAGCAGCGATTAGATATCGAAGGGCAGGGTCGGAGCGCCCAATTAGACGTCGTCCTCGAAGTCGACGCTACAGGGATCGATTTGGTCGGCCTCGCGTTTGGCCAGAGAGTATTGTCGATATCCTACGACGGCAAGACGCTAGAGTCGTGGCGCCACCCGATGTGGCCGGCTCAAGTGCGCGCCGAAGAGGTACTTGAAAACATACAGCTGACGCTTTGGCCGGTTGATGCGATTCGTCAAGCGCTACCCATCGGCTGGAGCATCGAAGAGAGCGGCTTGCGCCGTACCCTCTTACAGGATGGTTTGGCCATCATAGTGATCGATTACAGCGGGTTACCCGTTTGGAGCGGCAAAGTGGAACTGGCGAACCTGCAGTTTCATTACCGCATAACCATCCAATCGGTTCTTAATGAGCCTTAAATGATTTACCTGAACCAACTTGGAATCGTCTGCCCACTAGGAAGTTCTTGTGAAGAGGTGAAGCATCGGCTGCTGGATCGAGGACAAAGCGGGGTCTCGCTGACCGAAAAGTATTCGCCTGGACACCTACTGCCGCTAGGTTGCATCGATGCCGAACTGCGGCTGCCGTCAGTCAACCATTTGGACCTCATCGCAAGGAGCCGCAACAATCAAGTGGCACTGGCTGCATTGGCGCAAATCCGAACTGCGGTGGACGGCGCCATTGAACAGTACGGCAAAGGCCGTTTCGGCATTGTCATCGGCACCAGCACTTCCGGAATCGCCGAGAGCGAAGCCGCGTTTCGTCACTATATTAGGAATGGAAGGCTGCCGCAGCAGTTCCATTATGGGCAGCAGGAATTGAGCTCTCTGGCTAGTCTGCTTGCCGATGAGCTTGACGTGTGGGGGCCGGCATATGTCCATTCGAGTGCCTGCGCCTCAAGCGCCAAGGCCCTCGCCAGCGCCGCTCGTTTGATTCGCACTGGGGCTTGCGACGCGATTTTAACCGGCGGTGTGGATACTCTATGCGGTTTTACAGTTGCCGGTTTTGCTGCGCTCCAATCCGTCAGTGCGACCCAGTGCAATCCCCTCAGCCGTAATCGCCGCGGCATCAATATCGGTGAAGGCGGCGCGCTATTCTTAATGAGCCGTGAGCCTGCCTCGGTCGCTCTGCGCGGCTGGGGCGAATCGTCTGATGGCTACCATGTGTCAGCTCCCGATCCCAGCGGAGCAGGAGCGCGCCTCGCCATCGAACGAGCTCTTTCACGCGCCGAAGTTTCTGTCGAGTCGATCGACTACATAAACCTCCATGGCACTGGAACTGTGCAGAACGACGCCATGGAAGCGCATGTGATCCATGCGCTCTTCGGCGATGCGGTTGCCGTGAGCTCGACTAAACCATTGACCGGACATGCGCTCGGCGCGGCTGGGGCCATTGAGGCTGGATTGTGTTGGCTGGCGATGCAGGATGATAATCCCGCCGGCAGATTGCCGCCGCATCTCTGGGATGGCATACCCGATCCGACACTGCCGGCGCTGAATGTGGCGGAACCCGGTAGCCGTTTTGGCCGACGATTGGATTGGATATTGAGCAATTCGTTCGCGTTCGGCGGCGCCAACGCAGCGCTCGTGTTTGGCAGGGGATAAGAGGACCTCGGCGGTAAATTAGATCGTTGGATTCTCACAACAGCCCTAGTGGTGCACTAACGATGGTGAGCTGGCTTAGCCAGGGTTAGGGTTTCGTTTTCAGCAAAGGCGATGCTTAGGTTTTCTAATTACGAGCAATGAGATGAGTTGGCCGGATATCGGATCATTGATTCCGCATAGCGGCGCGATGGTGCTACTCGATCGGATCATCGCGATCGATGAAGAGAGCCTGTGCGCAGAGGTGCGTATCCGCTCTGATAGCTTGTTCTGCTCGGCGAGCGGAGTCGGCGGATGGGTCGGTCTCGAATATATGGCCCAGACCATAGCTGCTTTCGCCGGATATACCGCATCATTGCGCGGCGAAGCCGCCAAACCAGGATTCTTACTAGGAGCAAGACGCTACGAGTGTACCCGGCCGATGTTCAGTCTGGGCAGCTTACTGAAAATCCATGTCCGCCGCGTGTTGCAGAGCGAAAGCGGTTTAGGGTCGTTTCAGTGCCGTATCGAACACGGCGAAGAGGAGGTGGCTACTGCGATGCTGACGGTTTTCCAACCTGCCGATGCTCTAGATTTTGTCAAAGGGAATTCGAATGAATAAGACCGTCCTGGTAACCGGCTCGAGCCGCGGCATTGGGAGAGCCATCGCGTATCGGCTCGCGCGGGATGGTTACGATATCGTGGCGCATTGTCGCGCGCGCCGCGAAGATGCCGAGGAATTAGGCCGATCCATTGTCGCGCTAGGTCGGCAAGCGCGCGTGTTGCAGTTCGACATTGGAGATCGCGCCGCGACCGCGGCAACACTCGAAGCCGACATTGAGCGGCATGGCTGTTACTACGGCATTGTATGTAACGCCGGAGTCACCCGCGACGGGGTTTTCCCTGCCATGTCAGGCGACGATTGGGATGTTGTTCTCAGAACCAATCTTGACGGCTTTTATAATGTGCTTAATCCCTTGATCATGCCGTTGGTGCGGCGACGAGCGCCGGGGCGGATTGTCACATTGGCATCGGTGTCCGGGTTGATCGGCAATCGCGGTCAAGTAAATTACAGCGCAGCCAAGGCGGGCGTCATCGGCGCGACTAAAGCTTTGGCACTGGAGTTGGCAAAGCGCGAGATTACCGTAAATTGCGTGGCTCCGGGCCTGATTGAGACAGAAATGATCGGCCAAGCGCCTCTCGATGAAATCCTCAAAATGATTCCTGCGCGTCGCACCGGCACTCCCGACGAAGTAGCGGCAGCAGTAAGCTTTCTCCTTACCGACGATGCGGCGTACATTACGCGGCAAGTTATCTCCGTCAATGGCGGCCTCGTATGAGGCGTCGGGTTGCGGTCACCGGCATGGCGGGGATCAGCCCTATCGGCAATCAATGGGCGGGCATTCGGGCGCGCTTGGAAAGCTATCGCAATGCTGTCATGCGGATGCCGGAGTGGTCCGACTATGACGGGTTAAATACGCTGCTGGGCGCCCCGGCGGTTCCGTTCGAGCTCTCTGAACGCTACACCAAGAAGGCAGTTCGCAGCATGGGGCGAGTAGCGTTGATGGCAACCCGCGCCAGCGAGTTAGCTTTGCTTGGTGCCGGGCTGCTCGATGACCCGCTTTTGAAAAGCGGTCACCTGGGCATCGCCTACGGCTCCTCCGCCGGCACGCCTAAAGCTATTTGTGAATTCGGCAAGATGATCGATGAAAAAAGTACCAGGGGCATAAACGCCACCACTTACATAAAAATGATGGGCCATACCGCGCCGGTAAATCTCGGCGTGTTTTTGGGGATTACCGGCCGAATTGTCACCACCTCAAGCGCTTGTACCTCGGGTAGCCAAGGGATCGGATACGCCTATGAAACCATTCGCAGCGGGCGCCAGCGAGCGATGGTTGCGGGAGGCGCCGAAGAGCTATGCGTTACCGAGGTTGCAGTCTTCGACACCCTATTTGCAACCAGCGCCCGTAACGATGCCGCCGACACGACACCGCGGCCTTTCGATGCAGAGCGAGACGGCCTTGTGCTGGGCGAAGGGGCTGGCAGCTTGGTTTTGGAAAATCTCGAACATGCCCGCGCCCGGGGCGCTAGAATCTTTGCCGAAGTGGTCGGCTTCGGCACCAACAGTGATGGTTGTCATATCACCCAGCCAAATGCGCGCACCATGCAGATTGCGATGGAGTTGGCGCTTGCTGATGCCGGCCTCCCGCCATCGGCAATCGGTTACATCAACGCTCACGGAACCGCCACCCAACACGGCGATATCGCGGAGTCGCAAGCTACACGGCAAGTTTTCGGCGGCAACGTGCCGATCAGTTCTCTCAAAAGTTATATGGGACACACCCTCGGCGCTTGCGGCGCTTTGGAATCCTGGATCAGCATCGAGATGATGCGCGCAGCATGGTTTGCGCCGACGATCAATCTTGCACGGATCGATCCGCACTGCGCCGATCTCGACTATATCGTCGGCGCCGGGCGGCAGCTCGAATGCGAATATGTCATGTCCAACAATTTCGCCTTCGGCGGCATCAATACTTCGTTAATCTTCAAAAGGTACGGTTGAGCGAAGTGCTCTGCAACAGTGCGGTCCAATACAGGCACCAGCCGGCCCGAAATCCATTAAAGTCGAGGGAAAAGCGAATGGCAAATATCCTAGCGATGGGAATTTTGATTCTGTGTCTGGCAATGGGTTTGCCCGCACATGCGCGGGATACGAGACATGTCCTGCCGATTGCGATTGCGATGGAGACCAAAGACGCGCAGGTCAAGCTTGACGGGTCGATTAAGTTTTATTTCGGGGATCAACCGCCGCCGCAGGTTTTAACGATGCTAGGCAGCGATGTCTCGAATCGCAAGACAAACGCCTTCGGGAAGTCCGACGAGAAAGCCTGCAACTGGGCATTCCTGTCGGCAATGGTAGCTCTTGAAAAGCGCGCGCAGCAGATAGGCGCAAACGCCGTTATCAACATCGTCAGCTATTACAACAAAAAAGTGATGTCGAGCGCGACCGAGTTCGAATGCCATGCGGGCGCGATCATGGCTGGCGTGGCGTTGAAAGGTGATTTCGTAAAAATAGCCGATGGATGACCGCAACAGCCGCTCTGCAACTGTCTGGTTGCTCGACACTAGACGGGTGCCTGAGTCCGCTGTCGATTATTTCGTGCAACGACTCGCCGCCTCTGAGTCCCACCGCTACGCCAAGTTTATGCGGAGCCAGCGAAAGCGGCAGTTCCTGCTCGCACGGATGCTTCTTCGACTAGCGGCGTCCAAGATGATGAACGTGCCGGTGCATGAAATCACGGTCATAGATCGGATGGGATCTGCTCCAGAGCTTTTCGTTCTCGCTGGAGAAGTCTCAGCGCCAAATTTCAGTATCTCTCATACTAGGAACTGGGTCGCTTGCGCGCTCAGCACCGACGTAATGCTGGGCTTCGATATAGAATTCAACGATCCGGCTCGAGATCTCATGGCTCTTGGCGAAGCGGCATTTCAATGCAACGAGCAGCGTTGGCTAATGCGACAAACACACAACTCTCGGGTTGCGGCCTTCTATGAGCTATGGAGCACCCGTGAAGCTTTGTACAAGCTGATGTCTAGCCTGGGACGGGAGATGCCGTCCTCATCGTTGAGCAGTGCCGGGGAGCACGAGACTTCACAAGGCTGGCATCGCCGTGCATTTATACATAAATGCCTCACGGGCGTGGTTTGTAGCGATAAGTCGATATCCAAGTTAGAGAAGGTCGATCTTGCCGGCCTCACCCGGGCAGACTTGCTGGGTCCCGTCTAGATTTGTTGCGAATCGCGACTGTTAGTTCGTACGGACATTCCATAAGAAAATGGTGTGATAGTGAACGTATCCGCCGGCCTTATTCTCAGGTTCAGAAAGTTTTTCCGTCTTATCTGGTTTCCAACCTTCAATGCCGAAGTCGTGAGCGACAATACGGGATCCCGGTTTGAGGAATTTTCGGAAATTGGGCTTCATAGCTTCGTTGAACCACGGAAGCATGTAAAGCGTTACGACTGTTGCCGGTGAGAGGTCGGTCTTCAAAGCATCTTCTGCACGGAACTCGACCAGGTGACCGACGCCTTCGGCCTCGGCGGATTTGCGCGCTTTATTGAGGAGCGTCTGGTCCATCTCGATGCCGACGCCGCGCGCGCCATACTTCTTGGCCGCCCGAATGACGACCCGTCCGTCGCCGCTGCCAAGGTCATACACCAGATCATTTTTTTGGACTTTTGCCATTTCGAGCATTTTGTCGACGACTTCGACGGGTGTCGGAACAAAAGGGATTTCTTCCTGAGATTCTGCAGTTGCGTCAATAAGGCCGAAGGCGAGTAGGCAAACGGATATAATCAGCGAAGATAATTTTGCTTTCATTGCGACCCTATAATCCTGCAGCAAGTTTGGAACCTTGTCTCAGCGCGATGGGCAGGGTTCTGTAAGCAGCTATCCGATCGTTACAAGAGTGTACCGGTGCTTATGGGTCAACGCCGGCAGCGACCGACCGGTTTGTGAAGTAAGCCCAAACTGGTTTATATAAAATGATGCAGAACAACAAGACAGGTACCGCAGCGCGCCCACCGCTATCGTTGCCCTTTTATTATGGCTGGTTCGTCTTGTCGATTGTCTTTTTGACAACATTGACGAGTGCCGGAGTTCGTTCCTCGCCATCGGTGCTGATTCACCCTTTGGAAGCTGAATTTGGCTGGAGCCGAGCCCTGATCGCCTCGGCCGTCAGTATGAATCTGTTGTTGTTTGGCGTTGCCGCGCCGATCAGCGGTTGGCTCATTGATAAATACGGGCCGCGCAAAGTCATGATGGGCAGCCTAACGCTGTTGATTTTTGGCGTAAGCGGCACCATGGCAATGGATCAGTTCTGGCAATTCTTTCTGGTTTGGGGAGTGGTCGTTGGACTTGGCGCCGGCGGGGTAGGCTCGGTTTTGACGGCGACCGTGGGGAACCGCTGGTTCGTCGCCAGACGAGGTCTCGCATTGGGTATTCTCGGCAGCGCCAGCTCCACGGGACAAATAATTTTCCTGCCGTTGTTCATGGCCGCGATCACCTATGCCGGCTGGCGCATGGGATCGATGGCATTGATCATTGTCGCGATCATCTTGGTGCCGCTCATCTACTTTTTCATGCGCGATGACCCGTCCGAAGTCGGACTGGAACCCTACGGGGCGGGAGACCCGGCGGCTACCAACCCAGGCGGGGTGGCTTCGCTACGCGGCATGCGATCTGGCAACGCAACCATTACGGCGCGCGAAGTAATTTCGCATCCAACCTTTTGGCTATTGGCGAGTAGCTTCTTTGTCTGCGGCGGCACCGCCAACGGTCTGATCGGCACTCATTTGATTCCCCACGAGATCGACCGCGGTATTCCACAGATCACCGCGGCGTCTTTACTCGGCGTTATGGGCGCGCTCAACATGGTCGGCACGATTTCATCCGGGTGGATGATCGACCGTGTCCAGCCGCAGCGATGGCTGGCGTTGGTCTATGCACTTCGCGGACTCTCGCTGCTCATGCTGCCCTTTGTTCATAATATCTCGGGGTTTTTTCTGTTCGCGGTAATTTACGGCCTGGATTGGTTCGCCACGGTACCCCCGTCGATGGCGATTACTGCAGACACCTTCGGGAAGCAAAACGTTGGTAAGGTTTATGGCTGGATTTTTATGTCACATCAGATCGGCGCGGCGATTATGGCTTCCAGCGCGGGAGCCCTTCGCACCTGGTTGGGCGACTATCATTATGCATTTCTTTCAGGCGGGGTGATTGCGCTGGTCGCGGCGGGACTGGCATTGCAGATAAAAACCAGACCGAGAGCCGTTCCGCCGGTTACCGTGCACGCGCAGCCCGCAGGAGCCTGAGCAGAAGACGAAGGCTGAAAGCTGAAAACGGAAAGCTGAAGTAAGACCCGTCCGACCGCGTTTGGTGCGCAAAGGCGGCTTCTCCGCATTGAATGCGAACATTTATCCTTCGGTTAGTCGGATTCGCTAAAGTTTGACACGCGCCACTGATCGCCGTCCCGGCGCGCAGCTATCAACCACTTGCGGGTAAAAGAGGTGCCGTCGTCCGATTGAATCGTCCCTTCGTAAAGAAAAGAAGCCCGCCGATCTCCTTCCTTTTTCTCGAGTAAACGGTAATTGACTCGAGGCTTCTGAGTCGAGGCATCAATTGTCTGGCCGGTGGTCAGCCTGATCTCCTCGTTAACTTTGTCCAAAGCAATACTGACGGTGTAATCTTTGGCCTTCTGCAAGTCGAAACTGACATAGTGATGATCGACAAAGGCCTCGGTTACGCCCTGGGCGGTACCGAGATCGCGACCGCAGCTACTGGCCAACAGAGCGAGAAGAGCAATAGATAAATGGAAAGATGCTGAAGTGAGTTTCATTTTGTGCGGCGGCCAATGTGTTCCGTGAACCAATCGAGGGTCTCGCTGACAGCGTGCTGCATGGTCACCGGATTGGACAGGCGATGGTCCGTTCCTTTCAATATCAACAATTTTTTCTTACCCGAAGCGCACGCGTTTAACTCGTGCGCTTCTTCGACCGGCACCACCTCGTCGGTGTCGCCATGGATAATCAATAGCGGACAAGCGATCTTGCGCGCGCATTCGAGCACGTTGATCTTTTCTAAATCCTCAAGCAACGTCAGGTTAAGCAGTCGCCCATTGTATAAGGTAAAGCCGCGGTCGCGCCATTTTTGCAGACCTTTGGGGCTGAGAATCCGCCGCGGAAAAGCTTCTGGATGGACGGGCGCGGCAATCGTAACCAGAGCCGCAATATCCGGATCTTGGGCAGCAAACAGCAACGCCACCGTCCCGCCCATGCTGGAGCCGAGAATTCCGATTCGGCCTGAAAAACGATCGCGGATGAACGAACATGCCGCGCGCAGGTCCTCGACTTCGCCGCTGTAAGTGATGTCTTCAAACTTCTCGCTCGATTCGCCGACATATGCGAAATCAAATCTCAGCGTGAGAAATCCTAACGTAGCTAAACCTCGGCCGACCGCAACGAGTTTTTCACTGTCTTTGCTGGAGTCCATGCCGTGGCAGAGGATGATGGCTCCTAGCGCCGATTCGCCGGCCGGACCATGCAGTATGCCAACGATAGTCTTACCGTCGCTCGTAGTAAAAGATATTTCTTCTTGCAACATTGGCGCGGCGCCGGTTAGCACGACTCTAGCTCAGATTTAACTAAGTTTGAAGTCGGCTGTTTGAGGGCCGGCATTGCTTCTGTCATGGCAGAAACCTTGAAGTCGTTGATTTCGTTTGCTGAGGGGGCATGTTATCCTGGAAAAGTTCGGCAACCCGCAAAGTGAACGACCTTATTAAGAGATACATCGATTATCTCCGCGATGAGCGCAATCTCTCGGCGCACACACTGAGAAATTATCTAAGCGATCTAAATCAGTTCGAGCAGTTTCTTCGCGATCGCGACTTGTGTCTCGATAGGAACGGCAACATAGATGAGCAAAGACTGGACATCCATGTGGCGCGCGTTTATCTCGCTTCAATCAATAAGGATCGCAAAAAGACTTCTGTCGGGCGCAAGCTGGCAGCGCTGAAAGGATTCTTCAAATATTTGGCGGCCACCGGGGCGATCGCAAGAAACCCGTTATCGCTGATTCAAACGCCCAAGCAGGAAAAGCCGCTGCCATCCTTTCTTTCAGTGGATGATGTGTTTCAGCTGCTCGGCGGTATTGTGATCAAAGGATCCTTAGATGTGCGGGACCGAGCCATGCTAGAAGTGTTTTATTCGACGGGAATACGGGTCAGTGAACTCGTGGGGCTTAACTGGGGTGATATTGATTTCCAGCTGGGCATCATCCGAGTAGTCGGAAAAGGCTCCAAAGAGCGCATTGTGCCGATTGGCACGATAGCAATGCAGGCTTTGCAAGATTATAGTTTAGAACATCGGAAAAATTGGAACTTGCCGTGCAAGGGCGTAAATCCGGTCTTTCTTAATCGCCATGGCACAAGGATAACGACACGAAGCGTAGAGCGCAGTGTTAAAAAGCATTTGAAGGCTTGCGGGATCGCTGTGCATATCGGTCCACATGGTTTGCGGCACACGTTTGCGACTCACCTTCTAAATAGCGGCGCCGACCTTCGAGTGATACAGGAAATGCTCGGGCATGCGAGTCTTTCCACGACTCAACACTATACGCACCTGAACTTGGATCAGTTAACGGCGGTATACGACAAAGCTCATCCCCGGGCCTGAGAGCAGGCTGACGATCCGCGTGCGTCGCGCGAGATATAATCGTGGATGATTGAAAATTGATTCTGCACTTTGAGTTGAGGCTATGTTTGAAGGAACGACAATATTAGCAATTCGGCACCAGGGAAAAGTGGTGGTCGTGGGCGACGGGCAGGTGAGTCTCGGTCAAACCGTGATGAAGCACAGCGCCCGCAAGGTC
>Ga0307416_100001334_pt1 | contig 13291 bp, 9 predicted proteins | sample DK1Cmetagenome_2_FD_203821 | JGI IMG/M metagenome (GOLD analysis project Ga0307416, IMG submission 203821) | Maize rhizosphere microbial communities from greenhouse at UC Davis, California, United States - DK15-C-3 | ecosystem: Host-associated > Plants > Roots > Rhizosphere > Soil | place: USA...
TGCTGCGGGCGACCACGGGGGCGTCGCGCCAGAGGCGTTCGAGGTCGTAGTAGGCGCGCTCCTCCTCGAGGAAGACGTGGACGACGAAGTCGACGAAGTCCAGGAGGATCCAGCGGGCCTCGCGCTCTCCCTCGCGGCGCAGGGGCCGGGTGCCCTCGGCGCGGCAGGCGCGCTCGACCTCTTCGGCGATGGCGCGGACCTGGCGGTCGCTGTTGCCCGAGCAGATGACGAAGTAGTCGGAGATGACCAGCGGCTCCGAGACGTCGAGGACGATGACATCGCGGGCCTGCTTGGAGGATGCCGCCTCGGCGGCGGTGAGGGCGAAATCGAGGCTGGTCGGCAGGGGCGAGCTCCTGAGATCGGTGCCTTCGGACCCTACTACGGTACCGAGCCGGGGACCGCTGCGCACCTGGCAGATCTCACTGGGTACCTGGTCCGAGGTCCCGGTACAGGCCGTGCTCGTCGATGTAGCGGGCCACGCTGTCGGGGACCAGGTACCGGATGGGGGCGCCGCGGGCGACCCGGCCGCGGATGTCGCTGGCGGAGATGGCCAGGGCCGGGATCTCCATGCGGTGGACGCGGCCGGCGGCGCCCGGGACCTGGCGGACCAGCCGGTCGAGGTCGTAGCCGGGCCGGGTGGCGGCGATGAGCTCGGCCTGGGCGAGGACCTGGTCGGGCTCCTTCCAGGTGAGGAGCTGCAGGACGGCATCGGCCCCGATGATGAAGTACAGGCAGGTGCCGTCCGGCTGCTCGGCCCGGAGCCGGCGCAGGGTGTCGACGGTGTAGGTCGGGCCCGGCTGGTCGATCTCCAGCCGGCTGACCGTGAAGGCCGGGTTGGAGGCGGTGGCGAGCACCGTCATCAGGTAGCGGTCCTCGGCCGGGGTCACCCCGACCGGCTTCTGCCAGGGCCGGCCGGCGGGGACGAACACCACCTGGTCCAGGTCGAACTGCCAGCGGGCCTCCTCGGCGGCGACGAGGTGGCCGAGGTGGATGGGGTCGAACGTGCCGCCCATGACCCCGATGCGCCGGCTCATCAGCGCGGAGTGTAGCGCCCTCCCCGGTCCTTCCTTGCTCTGCGCTGGTATCGAACATCGCGGACGGCTACGCTACTGCCAAGGTCGGCAGGGACGTCCCCCGGGGGCGTTTCTGCTTGGATTCGTCGGGTAAGGTCTGCGCAGGTCAGCAGGGCGGCCGGAGCGGCCCTGCCGACAGGCCGGCCCGACCCGGGTGGAGGGAGCGACGCATGGCACGCATTGAGTTGGAGGATGTGGCCAAGGTCTATGCCGGTGGGGTGCGGGCGGTGAACGACCTGTCGTTGGACATCCCCGATGGGGACTTCATGGTGTTCGTCGGTCCCTCTGGCTGTGGCAAGTCGACCGCCTTGCGGATGGTCGCGGGGCTGGAGGACATCACCGAGGGTGAGATCCGCATCGGGGACCGGGTGGTCAATGACATGCCCCCCAAGGACCGCGACATCGCCATGGTGTTCCAGAACTACGCCCTGTACCCGCACATGACGGTGGAGGACAACCTGGCCTTTGGCCTGCAGCTGCGCAAAACCCCGAAGGATGAGCAGCGCCGGCGGGTCGCCGAGGCGGCCAAGATGCTGGCCCTGGAGCCGTTCCTCAAGCGCAAGCCGGCCGCCCTGTCGGGTGGCCAGCGTCAGCGGGTGGCGATGGGCCGGGCGATCGTCCGCAACCCCCAGGCGTATCTGATGGACGAGCCGCTCAGTAACCTGGACGCCAAGCTGCGGGTGAGCATGCGGGCCCAGCTGGCCGCCCTGCATGAGCGGCTGGGGGTCACGACCATCTATGTGACCCATGACCAGATCGAGGCCATGACCCTGGGGACCCGGGTGGCGGTGCTCAAGGATGGGGAGCTGATGCAGGTCGACACCCCCCAGATGTTGTTCGACGCCCCCGACAACCTGTTTGTGGCCACCTTCATCGGCAGCCCGGCGATGAACCTGGTCGAGGCCAAGCTGGTCCGCGACCAGGGCCCCGCGGTCGTGTTCGCCGACCACAAGGTGCCGCTGCCCGAGCAGCTGGTCTCCGAGCGCCAGGGGCTGGACGGCTACTTCGACCGGGAGCTGATCCTCGGGCTGCGCCCCTCGAGCCTGGAGGACGCCAACTTCGCCCCCCAGGACTGGCCGCGGATCAAGGGCGAGGTGGCGGTCACCGAGGAGCTGGGCTCGGAGGTGAACGTGATCTTCCACATGGCCGCCCCCCAGGTCCATCACGACATCATGATCGCCCGCTTCGACAAGGCGGCCAAAGACGAGGTCGAGGCCGAGGAGCTGGCCGGCGAGGGCCAGAGCCTGTGGACCGCCCGGGTCAACCCCAAGACCCAGGCCAAGGTCGGCCGCAGCGTCGACCTGGCCGTGGACACCTCCGGGTTCCACTTCTTCGACAACGACACCGGCCTGGCCATCGGCCGCGTCACCGAGGGCGAAGGCGCCCGAGGACGACGAGAAGCCAGGACCGATGACGGCAGGCCGAGGACCGGAGCGACAGAAGTGGGTCCGGACACCGCGTGACCCGCGTCGCCTTTCTCGGGCTCGGACGGATGGGCGCCCCCATGGCGGGGCGCCTTTCCGCTGCTGGGCACGACCTGGTCGTCTGGTCGCGCACCCCGGCCCATGCCGAGGCGCTCGCCGGGCAGGCCCAGGTCGCGGCCTCGCCGGCCGAGGCCGGGTCCAAGGCGGACGTGGCCGTCACCATGCTGACCGACGGCGGGGCGGTCGAGGAGGTGGTGCTCGGCCGCCACGGGCTGGCCGAGGGCCTCGCACCGGGAGCGCTCCTGATCGACATGTCGACCACCGGCCCGGCGCCGGCCCGCAAGGTGGCCAAGGCGCTGGAGGAGCACGGGGTCGGGTTCGTCGACGCCCCGGTGGCGGGGTCGGTCGGCCCGGCCGCCGAGGGCATGCTGGCCATCATGGTCGGCGGAGCGGACGAGGCGGTGGCGCGGGCCCGGCCCCTGCTCGAGGTCCTCGGCGACCCCGAGCGGACCTGGCACGTGGGCCCGGTCGGGGCCGGGCAGGCCGCCAAGCTGATGCTCAACCTGGTCCTGGGCGGGGTGACGGCCGCGGTCGCCGAGGGGTTCATCCTCGGGCGGGTGCTCGGGCTGTCACCCGACACCGCCCTCGACGTGCTGGAGGGCGCCTCGGTGGCCGTCCAGACGGTGAAGTCCAAGCGCGACAAGCTGCGCAGCGGCGACTACGGCGACCCCGGGTTCCGGCTGGCCCTGATGCACAAGGACCTCCGCCTGGCCCTGGAGGCGGCCCGGGCGGCCCGGGCCAACCTGCCCGGGACCGAGCGGGTCGCCGAGCTGTTCGCCGGGGCCAAGGGCCGGGGCCTGGCCGACCAGGACTACGCGGCCGTCGCCGCCTACCTAGAGGGCATGGCCCCGCTGCTCGAGCAGCCGCCGGAGGGCCAACCCGGGCCGGGCTAGGCTGGCGAGGCTGTGGACAACCGCGGGCACCTGTTCCCAGGACTGGCTACCCTCCCGGAAGGGGCCCCAAGGGCGGCGGGTCCGGGTGAGGCGCGCCCAGGGGTGCCCGAGGTCCGGGTGAGGCGCGGCCGGGTGCCCGATGGTGAGCGGGCGCCGGAGGTGAGCGAGCGGTGACCCAGCGGACGCCGGCGCTTCTGCACTTGGTTCCCCATACGCACTGGGACCGGGAATGGTACGAGCCGTTTCAGCGCTTCCGGCTGCGCCTGGTCGACCTGGTCGACGATGTGCTGGAGCGGGCCGAGGCCGACCCGCGGTTCTGCTTCACCTTCGACGGCCAGACGGCCATGCTCGAGGACTACCTGGAGATCCGGCCCGAGGCCGAGGCGCGGATCGCCGCCCTGGTCGCCAGCGGCCAGCTGGCCGTGGGGCCGTGGCGGATCCTGTCGGACGAGTTCCTGGTGTCGGGCGAGACGCTGGTCCGCAACCTGGAGGCCGGGGTCGCCCGGGCCGGCCGGTTCGGGCAGGTCATGGCCGTCGGCTACCTGCCCGACGAGTTCGGGCACGCCGCCCAGGTCCCCCAGCTGCTGCGGCGGGCCGGGTTCGAGCACGCCGCCGTCTGGCGCGGGGTCCCGGCGGCGATCGACCGCCACGCGTTCGCCTGGAGCGCCCCCGACGGCTCCACCGTGCGTGCCGAGTACCTGATCGACGGGTACGGCAACGCGGCCGCGCTGTTCGCCTACCCGGACGTGGCCGTGGCCGGCCGGCGGCTGCTGGAGCGGCTGGCTCCCGCCTTCGGTGACGACCCGGTGCTGGCCATGTACGGCACCGACCACTCCGCGCCCCTGCCCGACCTGCTCGACGTGATCGAGGAGATCAACCGGGGCCAGGACGGCTACCGGGTCGTGCTGGGCACGCTGGCCGGCTACATCCTGGAGCGGGCGGCCGCCGGCGACGGCGACCCGCCCCGCTGGCGAGGCGAGCTGCGCTCCAGCGCCCGGGCCAACATCCTCATGGGGGTGCTCTCGGCCCGGGTCGGCCTCAAGGCGGCCTGCGCCCGGGCCGAGCGGCTGCTGGCCCGCTACGCCGAGCCGTTCCAGGCGCTCCACGGCAGCGGCTGGCCGGCGCCGTTCCTGGAGCTGGGGTGGCGGCGGCTGGTCGAGTCCTCCGGGCACGACTCGATCACCGGCTGCGGGGCGGACGCCGTGGCCGAGCACGTGGCCGTGCGGCTGGGCGAGGCGGCCCAGCTCGGGTCCGGGCTGGCCGAGCGGGTCGCGGCCGAGGTCGCGGCCCGGGTCCCACGAGGAGCGATGGCGCTGCTCAACCCGTCGCCGTTCGCCCGGGCCGGCCTGGTCGACCTGGACCTGGCCGTGCCCGACAACTGGGCCGAGGTCGCATTGGAGCTGGCCGACGGCCGGCTGGCGGCGACCCAGGAGGCTGGCCGCTCCCCCGCCCTGGTCCACAGCGAGACCCTGCCCGGCGGCCGCGTCGGCGAGCTGTTCCGCCGGATCCATGGCCGCAACCTCTACGACCGGGTCGTCAACGGGATCCGGGTCGAGGCCGCCGGCGGCACCCACCGGCTGACGGTGGAGGTCGACGACCACCCCGACCCGCCGCATCTCGACCTGGACGAGCTGCGGACGGCGGTGGGCACGGCGGTCGCGGCCGCCCCCGACGCCGCCTGGGAGGTGGAGGTGGTGGCGCCGCCGCGGCGGCGGCTGCTGGCCGCCGCGCCGGTGCCGGCGCTCGGGTGGACGGCGGTGGCGGCCAGGGCGGGACGGGGCAGGCGGTTCCCGCCGGTGGTCCGGAACGCCGAGGGCGCCGAGGCCGGCCCGGTGACCGCCGGGCCGGGGTGGCTGGACAACGGGCTGGTCCGGGCCGAGGTGGCCGGCGACGGCACCCTCCGGGTCGAGGCCGCCGGGGTGGTGCTGCGGGGCGTGGGCCGGCTGGTCGACGGCGGGGACGCCGGCGACCTCTACAACTACGCCCCGCCCGACCGTAACCTGCTGGTGGACGAGCCGGAGCGGGTCGAGGTGGCCGCGGCCGCCGGCGGGCCGGTCATGGGGGCGCTGACCGTGCAGCGGACCTACCGCTGGCCGGTCGGGCTCGACCCCGCCGGGACGGCCCGCTCGGAGGAGCGGGCGGCCGCGCGCACGGCCCTGCGGGCCGAGCTGCGGGCCGGGGAGCCGTTCCTGCGGCTGCGAGTCGAGGTCGACAACCCCTGCCGCGACCACCGGCTGCGGCTCCACGTCCCGCTGGCCCGCCCGGCGGCCGGGTCGTCGGCCGAGGGCCAGTTCGCCGTGGTCGAGCGGGGCACCACCGCCGAGGGCGGCCACGGCGAGGTGCCGCTGCCCACCTTCCCGGCCAGCGGGTTCGTCGACGCCGGCGGGGCCGCGGTCCTGCTCGGCCACGTCACCGAGTACGAGCTGGTCACCGACCCGCCCGAGCTGGCCATGACCCTGCTGCGGTCGGTCGGTCGGATCAGCCGGGACGTCCACCGCTACCGGGCCGAGCCGGCCGGCCCCCAGACCCCCACCCCGGGCGCCCAGTGCCTCGGCACCCTGGCCGCCGGCCTGGCCGTCCTCCCCCACCCGGGCGCCTGGCACGAGGACGGGGTCCTCACGGCCATGGAGTGCTTCGGCCACGACCTGCTGGCCGCCCCGGGCGGCGCCGGGCCCGGGCCGGTCCGCGGGCTCGAGGGCACCGGGCTGTCGGTCGAGGGCGAGGGGGTCGTGCTGTCGTCGCTGCGGCGGCGCGGCGACTGGCTGGAGCTGCGGCTGGTCTGCGAGCGGCCCGGCCCGTCGGCCGCCGTCGTCGCCGGGGGCGTGGTCGCGGCCCGCGCGGCCGACCTGCTCGGCCGGCCCGGGCCGGAGCTGCCGGTGACCGGCGGGAGCCTGCGGCTGGACCTGGGCGCCTGGGAGATCCGCACCGTCCAGCTCCGGCTCGGCCTGGTTTCCCCGCCGGTCAGCGGGGCAGGCAACCGGGCGTGACCCTTGACCAGGCCGAGGAGGCTGCATGACCGACGCGCCCGTGGCGGGGTTCCCGCTGCCGGGGACCGGGCGGGCCGGCGTGGCCGTGCCCGCCCCCGGCCCGAGGGACGGCAGCTGGGTGGGGGCGCCGAGCGCCGCCCTCGACCCGGGCGGCGGCTTCGTCGTCGCCTACCGGGTGCGGGTCACCGCCGAGCGGGGGGCGGCGACCCTGGTCGCCCGCTCCGGCGACGGGGAGCGGCTCACCACCGTGGCCATCCTCGACAAGGGCCGGTTCGGCGCCATGTCGCTGGAGCGACCGGCGCTGGTGGTCACCCCCGAGGGCCGCTGGCGGCTGTACGTGTGCTGCGCCACCCCCAACAGCAAGCACTGGTGGATCGACGTGCTCGAGGCCGGCGAGCCCGAGGGCCTGGCCGGGGCCGAGGCGCGCACGGTGTTCGCCGGCGACGACCGGGTCGGAGTCAAGGACCCGGTGATCCGGGTCGGCGACGACGGGCGCTGGCGGGCCTGGATCTGCTGCCACCCGCTGGAGGAGCCCGACGAGGAAGACCGCATGACCACCGCCTATGCCACCAGCGACGACGGCCTGACCTGGGACTGGCACGGGACGGCGCTGGCCGGGCGGCCGGGGACCTGGGACGCCCGCGGGGCCCGGGTCACGGCCGTGCTCGGCGACGGCCGGGCCAGCTATGACGGCCGGGCGACCAAGGAGGAGAACTTCTCCGAGCGGACCGGCCTGGCCCGCCTGGCCGGCCCGGACGGCCGGCTGGTCCCCGAGGGCGACGGCCCGGTGGCCGACGTCCGCTACCTGGACGTCCTGCCCCTGCCCGGCGGCGGCCACCGGCTTTGGTACGAGGCCCCGCTCCCCGACGGCAGCCACGAGCTCCGGACCGAGCTGGTCGGCTAGCGGCCCGGGCGGCGGGGGCGTTCGCGGCCGCGGGTGCCGGCCAGGGGGTCGGCGAGCGGGTCGGGAGTGAACTCGAAGGCGGCGTCGCCGACCAGGACCTCGTCGCCGGGGCTGGCCCCGGCCCCGGCCAGGAGGTCGTCGACCCCGGCCCGGCGCATCCGCCGCTGCAGGTAGGCGACGGCCTGAGGGTTGTCCAGGTCGGTCATGGCGACCCAGCGCTCGGGCCGGTCGCCCAGGACCCGGAACCCGGCCCCTTCCCTGGCCACCGAGATCGGCACCTCGGGGTCGGCGGCGATGGTCGCCGGCGGGGCGGCGGTGGCGGCCGGCCGGGCCGCCCGGGCCTGGGCGACCTCGGCCCCGAGGGCGTACAGGAACTCCCGCATCCCGGCGCCGGTGGCGGCCGAGATGGCGAAGAACGGCAGGCCCCGGCGCTTGGCCGCCGCCGCGGCCTCGGGCAGCCGGGCCCGGCCCTCGGGCAGGTCGGCCTTGTTGGCCGCCACCATCGAGGGCCGGTCGGCGAGCTCGGGGTCGTAGGCGGCCAGCTCGGCCTCCAGCGCCGCCAGGTCGGCCTCGGGGTCGCGGCCCGGCTCCAGCGGGACCAGGTCGAGCACGTGGACCAGCACCGCCGAGCGGGTGACGTGGCGGAGGAACCGGTGGCCGAGGCCCTTGCCGGCGGCCGCCCCGGGGATCAGGCCGGGCACGTCGGCTAGGACGAAGTCGTGGTCCCCGGCCCGGACCATCCCCAGGACCGGCTCCAGGGTGGTGAAGGGGTAGTCGGCCACCTTGGGCCGGGCCGCCGAGGCCCGGGCGACGATGCTCGACTTGCCGGCGTTGGGGAAGCCGACCAGGGCGGCGTCGGCCAGGGACCGCAGCTCCAGGACGAGACGGCGCTGGCGGCCAGGCTCGCCCTTCTCGTGGAAGCTGGCGATCCGGCGCCCGGGCCCGGAGAGGGCGGCGTTGCCGCGGCCGCCGCGGCCGCCCTTGGCGGCCAGGAACCTGGCCCCGGGCCGGTCGAGGTCGGCCAGCAGCTCGCCGTCGGCGTCGCGGACCAGGGTGCCGACCGGCACCGGCAGGGTCCGGCTGTCGCCGTCGGCCCCCTTGCGGTTGCTCCCCTGCCCGTGCGTGCCGCGGCCGGCCCGCTGGTGGGGATGGAAGTGGTACTCGACCAGGGTGCCGACACCCGGCTCGGCGACCAGCACGACGTCGCCGCCACGGCCGCCGTCGCCGCCGTCGGGGCCGCCCCGGGGCTTGTACTTCTCCCGGTGAAACGAGGTCACCCCGTCGCCGCCGCGCCCGGCGGTCACCTCGATGGCGGTCTCGTCGACGAACATCGGTCGGGGCCGGGGCCTGGAGGCCGCCCGGCGCGAACGCGCCTAGGCGCCCGGGTCGATGCGGGCCAGCTTGCGGCCGCGCACCATGTGGTAGACGACCGTGCCGTCGACCTTGGCGAACAGGGTGTCGTCGCCGCCGCGGCCGACGCCCTCGCCGGGGTGGATGCGGGTGCCACGCTGGCGGACCAGGATCGTGCCCGCGGTCACCAGCTGGCCGCCGTGGCGCTTGACCCCGAGCCGCTTGGCGGCCGAGTCGCGGCCGTTGCGGCTGGAGGATGCGCCCTTCTTGTGCGCCATCTCAGCCTTCCTGTTCCTGCTGGTTCTGCTTGTCCTGCTGCTCGGTCCTGGCCTTGGCGCTGGACCGGGCCGCCCGCTTGCGGCCGCCGAGGTCGATGGCCTCGACCTTAAGCCGGGTCAGGGACTGGCGGTGGCCGATGGTGCGGCGCTGGCGGGTCTTGTTCTTGTAGGTGAAGACGCGGATCTTGGTGCCCCGGTGGTGGTCGACCACGCTGGCCGTGACCTTGGCCTTGGCCAGGTCGGCGACGGCCGAGGTCACGTTGCCGTCGTCGTCGACGACCAGCAGCGGCTCCAGCTCGAGGCTGGCGCCGTCGTCACCGCCGAGCTTCTCGACGTCGATGAGGTCGCCGACCTTCACCTTGTACTGCTTCCCGCCGGTGCGGATGACGGCGTACACCTGGGATCGTCCTTTCAGCATGGGGGCGGCGTCAGGCAGGGTCGCCGGAGCGCCGACCGCCAAGGTTACTGGATTTCGTGGGTGATCACCACGCCACGGCCGTCGCAGGTCGGGCAGGTCTCGGAGAAGCTGTCGAGCAGGCCGCCGGAGACGCGCTTGCGGGTCATCTGGACCAGGCCGAGCGAGGAGACCTCCATCACCTGGCTCTTGGTCTTGTCCCTGACCAGGGCGGCCCGCAGCCGTTCGACCACCGCCTCCTGGTTGCGCTCGAACAGCATGTCGATGAAGTCGATGATGATGATGCCGCCGATGTCGCGCAGCCGGAGCTGGCGGACGATCTCGTCGGCCGCCTCCAGGTTGTTGGCGACCACCGTCTCCTCGAGGTTGGCCTTGCCGACGAACTTGCCGGTGTTGACGTCGATCACCGTCATGGCCTCGGTGCGGTCGATCACGATCGACCCGCCCGAGGGCAGCCACACCTTGCGCTCCAGCGCCTTGTGGATCTGCTCGACCACCCGGTAGTGCTCGAACACCGGCAGCGTGCCCTGGTGCTTGCGGAGCTTGGGCAGCAGGTCGGGGGCGACCTCGGTCAGGTACTCCTCGACCCGGGCGAACAGCTCGTCGCCGTCGACCACCAGCTCGACGAAGTCGGGCGAGAAGATGTCGCGGATGACCCGCACCACCAGCTCGGGCTCGGAGTAGATGGCGGCCGGGGCGCTGGCCTTCTTGGCCTTGCGCTCGACCGTCTCCCAGCGGGCCTGGAGGCGGGCCAGGTCGGCCCGGAGGTCGTCGGCGCTGGCGCCCTCGGCGGCGGTGCGGACGATCAGGCCGAGGCCCTTGGGCCGCACCTCCTTGAGGATGTCGCGCAGCCGGGACCGCTCGGTCTCGGGCAGCCGCCGGGAGATGCCGAAGGTGTTGTCCTCGGGCTGCAGGACCAGGTAGCGGCCGGCCAGCGACACCTGGGCGGTGAGGCGGGCCCCCTTGGCCCCGATGGGGTCCTTGGTGACCTGGACCAGGACCGGCTGGCCGGCCTTGAGGACCTTCTCGATCCGCGGGGCCTCGCCGTCGAGGTCCTCCTCGTTGTAGTTGACCTCGCCGGCGTACAGCACGGCGTTGCGGCCGCGGCCGATGTCGACGAAGGCGGCCTCCATGCCGGGCAGGACGTTCTGGACCCGGCCGAGGTAGATGTTGCCGACCATCGAGCGGCCCGACTTGCGGGTCACGTAGTGCTCGACCAGGGTCGAGCCCTCGAGCACGCCGATCTGGGTCCGCTCGGCCCCCTCGGTGACGACCATGCGCCGGTCCGGGCCCTCCTCGCGGAGGATCCGCTTCTGCTCCTCGGTCAGGCCGGAGGGGCGGCGCCGCCGGCCCTTGTCGGCCTGGCGGGCCCCTTCGCGGCGGGAGCGGGTCTCCAGACGGGTCGACCGCTCGGAGCCGGCGGCCGAGCCGCGGTTCCGCCCCCCGCCCTGGTCGCGGCCTTCGGCCCTGTCGCTGTCGGCGTCGGCCGGGGCGTCGTGGCCGGTCGCGGCCGCGTCCGCGTCGACGGCGGCCAGGCGGCTCCCGCCCCGGCCCCGGCGGCGGCCGCGGCCCGAGCCGCGCTCGCCGGCGGTCCGGGTCCCGGCCGGGGCGGCCTCGGGGTCGCCGTCGGCCGGCTGGGCCTCCCCGTTGACGGCGCGGGCCGGCTGGGCCTCGCCGTTGCCGCCCCCGCCGCCGCGCCGCCGCGACCTGGAGGAGCGGGAGGGCGCGGGCGCCGCCTCGCCCGCCGGGGCGGGGTCGCCCTGGGCGGACCCGATCCTGCCCGACCGGGCGGAGGTGTCACCGGCCGGGGCGGCGGAGCGTGAGCGCCTGGTCGGCCTGGCCTCGGAGGGGGCGGGCGCGGAGGACCCGGTCAGGACCGCCGTGCCGTCGCCGGCCTCGCCGGCCTCGCCGGTCGTGTCCGTCTGGGTGTCGTCGCCGGTGACCCGCACGCGGGCCTTGGCGGCCGCCCGCCGGCGCCGCCGGGCCCGGGTCCTGGCCGATCCGCCGACGGCGGTCGCGGCCTCGTCCTCTCCGGCGGTGGGTCCCGCCGGGACCGGCGGCTCGGCACCTGGGTCGGTCGCGAGATCGGCGGGCGCCGGCCCGCCCAGGCCGGTCGCCGCGACCCCGGCACGGCCGCGACCCAGGACGCCCCCTTCCGCCTCGGGCGCTCCGGGGTCGGCCACGGCGATCTCGTCGGCGGCGGTGTCGGACGTGGCCGCCGGGTCGGTGGAGCTCCGGCCGCGGCCGCCACGCCGGCGCCGCCGGCCGGCGGTCCGGGCGGCGGCACCCTCGCCGGGCGGGATGGGCTCGGCACCCTCCTCGGCCTGGCCCTCCGGCCGCTCCGGGGCGGGCGCCGCACGCCGGGCCGGCGGCGCCGGCGCGCTGGGCGTCTCGGCGGGGGCCTCGGTGCGGGCGGTGGTCACCGGCGGGGCGGGGTCGTCGCCGGGAGGCGGCGCGGGAGGCGGGGGGCCGCCGGGGAACGAGGCGGCGGCCGACTCGACGGTGGTGACCCGGAACTGGGGCGGCGCGACCGGCTCGCTGGCCGGGGTCGGGGCGGCCGGGGCGTCGGCGGGCGGGGCCGAGGCCGGGGGCGGGCCCCCCGGGAACGACGCGGCCCCGCGCGGACGTCGCTGCGGGGCCGGGGATGCAGGCTCGTCGCTGGTCGGGACGGTGCCGGTGGAGGTGGAGGTGGAGGACGTGGGATCGGGAACGCTGGACTGGTCGCGAGCCTCGTCGACCCGCGCTTCGTCGGGGGAAGCCATCGATGCTCCTCTATCAAGCTCGGACGGCCACCCTCGCGGGCGACCGCAAACCTTCTGCGCTCGAGAGGAGTGGCGGCTCCTCCGCCACCAATGGGACGGCCACGATCACGGACCGGCACCCCCCTCCGGGCAAGCTCGGCACCACGGCTCGTGGCCGGATGCCATGAGATGCCCCGGGAACAGCGGGAGGCGCCGAAACGCCGTCGGGCGCACCACCGGTTGGCATGGCGCAAGACTGGTAAAGAGTCTGCCAGAACCGACAAGCTCCAGCAAAGATGTCGGCCACCCGGGCGGGCAACTACAGGAACCGCCGCATGTGGACGTTCTCCAGGAGGCCGACGGCCAGGAACGTCGCCACCAGGGACGACCCGCCGTAGGACACGAACGGCAACGGGATCCCGGTGATGGGCATGATCCCGATCGTCATGCCGATGTTCACGAACGCCTGGAACGCCAGCATGGTGACCGCCCCGACGGCCAGCAACGCCCCGAACGGGTCCCGGGCGACGGCGGCGATCCGCAACCCCCGCCACAGGAGCAGGCCGAGCAGCACGAGCAGCCCCATCGCCCCGGTGAAGCCGAGCTCCTCGCCGATGACGGTGAAGATGAAGTCGGTCTTCTGCTCGGGCACGTACTGGAGGTTGGTCTGGGTGCCGCGCAGGTAGCCCTTGCCGGTGACGCCGCCCGAGCCGATGGCGATCAGAGCTTGTCTCGAGTTGTAGGTGAAGCCTTGCCCACCGTCGTCGGCGCTGGGGTCGATGAAGGCGGTGAGGCGTTCCTTCTGGTATTCGCGGAGCACGTTGAGCTTGAACATGCCCACCGTGCCGACCACCCCGACCAAGGCCAGGACCAGCAGCCAGCGCAGCTGGACCCCGCTGACCAGCAGGACCCCGAACAGGATGGCCACGAACACCATGAAGGTCCCGAAGTCGGGCTGGAGCAGGATCTCCCCGCAGACCAGGGCCATGGCGGCAAGGCCGGCGGCCAGCCGGCGCGGCCCCGGCGCCTCCCGCCGGGAGCCGAACACGGCGGCCAGGGTGACGATCATCCCGACCTTGGCGTACTCGGACGGCTGGACCTGGTAGGCGCCGAGCTCGAACCAGGACTGGGCGCCGTTGGTGGCCGACCCCAGCGGGGTCAGGACC
>Ga0307416_100001338_pt1 | contig 13277 bp, 14 predicted proteins | sample DK1Cmetagenome_2_FD_203821 | JGI IMG/M metagenome (GOLD analysis project Ga0307416, IMG submission 203821) | Maize rhizosphere microbial communities from greenhouse at UC Davis, California, United States - DK15-C-3 | ecosystem: Host-associated > Plants > Roots > Rhizosphere > Soil | place...
CTCGCCGTCTCGGCCTCCTCGGCCTTGTTCGTGACGTCGTCGGTGATGTCGAACTCGAAGTCGCCCGAGGCGAGCGACTCGACCGCTTCGTTCGGGTTCGCACCGGCCGCCTCGAGCAGCTTGAGGAGCTTGTCGTGCTCGACGATGACCCACTCTGGCGTGAGCTGGGTCGCGAATTTGATCCGCTCGGCGGCTTCCTGATCGGTCGGGTCCGCGCCGCCGATGAAGAGGCGGTTGCCGCGTTTGCCGAGGACGACGACCTGGTACTGCGCCGCGAGCTTGGTCTCGATGACGTGGCGCGGCAGCCTCGTCGCGTCGATCGCGCTCAGATCGAGGAGCGGCAGGGCGAGCGCCGTCGAGAGCGTGTGCGCCAGGTCCGCCGCCGAGACCGAACCCGAGGAGATGACCGCGGCGACGAAGCTGGCGCGCTTCTCGCGCGACGTGCGGACGAGCTCTTCGGCCGTCTTCGGGTTCAGCTTGCCGGCGTGGACCAGCACTCTCGCCACGCCGGAGAGGGCGGAGTGGGGTGCCTCGGCAAGCGTGTCCAACGTGGGAAGGCCCGATCAGTGAAGAAAAAAGCGGACGATCATCGCCGATTCACCTGGGGCTGTAAACGCTACGGCCAGGAGGCGGCGCCAACAATTCACGCGGCGTCGGCGATGGCCGCCGAACGCTGCGCCGCAGAGGGGCGAGAAGGTGTTGGTCGGGGTGAGAGGATTCGAACCTCCGGCCTCTACGTCCCGAACGTAGCGCTCTACCAGGCTAAGCTACACCCCGATGTTCGCCCGTGGCGGCGGCTGACGTCTCAGCGCTGCAGCAGAGCGCAGCGAGGACCAGGTCAGGACGAACGCTCGACGGATCGAATCGACAAGTCTAGCAGAGCGTCGCGGTAGAGCGTGCTCGGCAGGACCTCGAGCGAAGCGCGTGCCTTGTCGGCCTCGGCGCGAGCGGCCTCGCGCGTCGCGGCGATCGCACCCGTCGCGCGAACGATGCCGACGATGTCCGCGAGACGCGCCACCTCGCCGTGCTCGATTGCGTGACGCACGATGGCACGCTCGTCGGCGGAGCCGCGCTCCATCGCGATCAGAAGCGGTAGCGTCGGCTTGCCCTCGCGGAGGTCGTTGCCGACGTTCTTGCCGAGCTGCTCGGTCGCGCCTTCGTAGTCGAGCAGGTCGTCGACGAGCTGGAACGCAGTGCCGAGCGAACGCCCATAGTCCGCGCAAGCCTCCTCGGTCGCGCTGTCGGCTTCGGCCAGGACCGCACCAAGCCGGGCGCTCGCCTCGAACAGCTTGGCGGTCTTGAAGCGGATGACGCGCAGGTAGTCCTCGACGGCGATGTCGGGGTCGTGCATGTTCATCAGCTGGAGCACCTCGCCCTCGGCGATCACGTTGGTCGCGTCGGCCAAGACGTCGAGGACGCGCATCCGGTTCACCGAGACCATCATCTGGAAGGCGCGCGAGTAGACGAAGTCGCCGACCAGGACGCTCGCGGCGTTGCCGAACATCGCGTTCGCGGTGCGTCGGCCGCGCCTCAGGCCCGACTCGTCGACGACATCGTCATGCAACAGGGTCGCCGTGTGAATGAACTCGACCGTCGCGGCCAACTCGAAACGCTCGCGTCCGCCAAAGCCGAGCGCGCCGGAGAAGAGCAGGACGAGGAGGGGACGAATGCGCTTGCCGCCGGCGCTGATGATGTAGTTCGCGATCTGGTCGATCAGCGCCACCTTGGATGCGAGCCGCCGCTGGATGACGGCGTCGACCTGGCGCATCTCTTCGGCCATCTGCGCGGCTGCTGCGGCTGGCGGGGCTGCGAGCGCAGGCGAGGGCGCGGTGCGGGGCGGGGGCACGAGAAGGCGCGTCAAGCGGTCGATTATAGAAAACGCCTGATGCCCGCCGGCCGCCGGTGGCGGGCGGCCGACGCGCAGAGCGACGGGGTGGTGTCACTAGGGCTGCGAATCGACGTCCCCGTGGTATAGTCATAGGCTTTTTCGCCGTCCCGCCCTGCTGCAGGAATGGTGTGAAGCCCGGGTCGGCCCCGGCACTGCGCGGCAGGCGCAGCCCAACGAAGGATTTCAGATGTACGCCGTCATCAAGACCGGTGGCAAGCAATACCGGGTCGCCGCCGGGGACACCATCAAGGTCGAGCGACTGACCGCAGATGTCGGCCACGACGTCAAGCTCGACCAGGTTGTCGCGATCGGCAGCGGCGCAGATCTCGTGCTCGGCGCTCCGCTGGTCGCCGGGGCAAGCGTCCTCGCCAGCGTCGTCTCGCATGGCCGCCACCCGAAGGTTCGCATCTTCAAGATGCACAAGCGCAAGCACTATCGCAAGAGTCAGGGGCATCGGCAGTCCTTCACCGAGATCAAGATCAGCGCGGTCAACCCCGCCTGAGCGAGCACGTCCAGGAGTTTCAGATGGCACAGAAAAAAGGCGGCGGCTCGACGCGCAACGGCCGCGACTCGCAACCCAAGATGCTCGGCGTCAAGGTGTTCGGCGGCCAGGTCGTTCCGGCCGGCTCGATCATCGTCCGCCAGCGCGGTACGAAATTCCACGCCGGGCCGAACGTCGGCATCGGCCGCGATCACACGCTGTTCGCGCTCGTCGACGGTCGGGTGAGCTATGCCGTCAAGGGCCCCCGCAACCGCCAGACCGTCGAAGTCAAGGGCGACAGCTGACACGCCCGTGCATCGCGGAAGCCCCGCACGGCGGGGCTTTTTCTTGTCCGCCTGGCGAGCTGCCGCGCGTCGCGCAGATGCGCAGCGCTGAACTACCATGAGCATCCCCTCTTCCGGAGCGAGGTTCGCATGAGCTGGAGCGGCATCATCCTCGTCATCGTCGGCGCCCTGCTGCTGGCCAACAACTTCGACCTGCTGCCGGTCGGCTGGCTGCGACAGTGGTGGCCGCTGCTGCTCATCGCGATCGGGCTGTTCTCGATCGTTCGTCCGCAGCATGGCCCGCGCAACTCGCGCGACGGCGACGTCGACGAGCGACCTCGCGGCGAGGTCGACCGAAGGTCATGAAGTTCGTCGACGAAGCGGCGATCGAGGTCGTCGCCGGCAACGGCGGCAACGGCTGCATGAGCTTCCGTCGCGAGAAGTTCATTCCGTTCGGCGGCCCGAACGGCGGCGACGGCGGACGCGGCGGCAGCGTCTGGGCGCTCGCCGATCGCAACCTCAACACGCTGATCGATTTTCGCTACGCGCGCCGCCACGAGGCGAGGAACGGCGAGAACGGCCGCGGCTCGGACCAGTACGGCGCCGCCGCCGCCGACATCGTTCTGCGCATGCCGGTCGGGACCATCATCAGCGACGCCGACACCGGCGAGCAAATCGTCGAGCTGCTCGAGCACGACCAGAAGGCGCTGCTCGCCAAGGGCGGCGACGGCGGCTTCGGCAACCTCCACTTCAAGAGCAGCACGAACCGAGCACCTCGGCAGAAGACTCCCGGCTGGCCGGGCGAGCAGAGGCGTCTGAAGCTCGAGTTGCGCTTGCTCGCCGACGTCGGCCTGCTCGGCATGCCGAACGCCGGCAAGTCGACGCTGATCGCGGCGATCTCGAACGCCAAGCCGAAGATCGCAGACTATCCGTTCACCACCCTGCATCCCAATCTCGGCGTCGTCCGCGTCGCACCGGAGCAGAGCTTCGTCGTCGCCGACATTCCCGGGCTGATCGAAGGCGCTGCCGAGGGCGCCGGACTCGGCCACCAGTTCCTGCGCCACCTGCAGCGGACGCGCCTGTTGCTGCATCTCGTCGACTTCGCGCCGTTCGACGAAGGTACGGATCCGGTCGAGCAGGTGCGCGCGATCATCGCCGAGCTCCAGAAATACGACGCCACCCTCGCAGCGAAGCCGCGCTGGCTGGTGCTGAACAAGATCGACATGGTCCCGCCCGAGGTGCGGGCCGAGCGGCTGAAGGCATTCGCCAAGCGGCTGCGCTGGAAAGGGCCGGTCTTCGCGATCTCCGCCCTGACACGCGAGGGTTGCGACGCGCTCGTCCGCGCCGTCTACGAGCACGTCGCTGCCGAGGCTCGGCCGCCTGTCGCCGAGCCCGACCCGCGTTTCGATCCGGTCGGCGCCGACGCGGCACGATGAGCGTTCCCGCTTTGCGCGACGCGCGCCGGATCGTCGTCAAGGTCGGCTCGAGCCTCGTCACCGACGAAGGCCGGGGCGTCGACAGCAACGCCGTCGGTGACTGGTGCCGCCAGATGGCCGAGCTCGTGCGCGGCGGTCGCGAGCTCGTCATGGTCTCGAGCGGCGCCATCGCCGAAGGGATGAAGCGGCTCGGCTGGCCGGCGCGGCCGCGCGCCGTGCACGAGCTCCAGGCCGCCGCCGCGGTCGGCCAGATGGGCCTGGCGCAGATCTACGAGTCGGCGCTGCGCGCGCACGGCATCGGCAGCGCGCAGGTGCTCCTCACGCATGCCGACCTCGCCGACCGCGAGCGCTACCTGAACGCCCGCTCGACCCTCGTCACGCTGCTCGCGCTCGGCGTCGTTCCGGTGATCAACGAGAACGACACCGTCGTCAACGACGAGATCAAGTTCGGCGACAACGACACGCTCGGCGCGCTCGTCACCAACCTGCTCGACGCCGACGCGCTGGTCATCCTCACCGACCAGGCGGGCCTGTTCTCGGCCGACCCTCGACGTGACCCGAGCGCGACGCTGATCGCGAGCGGCGCTGCCGGCGACCCCGCGCTCGAGCGCATGGCCGGCAGCGCCGGCTCCGCCCTCGGCCGTGGCGGCATGCTGACCAAGGTGCTCGCCGCCAGGCGTGCGGCGCGCAGCGGGGCGAGCACGGTGATCGCGTCGGGCCGCGAGCCGGACGTGCTGCTGCGCCTCGCTGCCGGCGAGAGCATCGGCACGGCCCTCGTCGCGACGACCGCAAAGGTCGCCGCCCGCAAGCAGTGGATGAGCGATCAGCTGCAGCTGCGCGGCGCCGTCGTCGTCGACGAAGGGGCCGCGGCCAAGCTCCGTCACGGCGGCAAGAGCCTGCTGCCGATCGGGGTCATGACGGTCGAGGGCGATTTCCACCGCGGCGACGTCATCGCGGTGCGGCGCGCCAGTGGCGAGGAGATCGGCCGGGGCCTCAGCAACTACGGCAGCGCCGAAGCGCGGCTCATCGCGAGAAAACCGTCGTCCGAAATCGGCCGTCTGCTCGGCTTCACCGGCGAGTCCGAGCTGATCCATCGCGACAATCTCGTGCTCGCCTGAGGCGAGCACGAGGTCAGACCATCGGCTCCTTCGGCAGCGCCTTGGCGAGCTGCGCGGGAGCGACCACCGCGGCGGCTTCGATCGGCGCGGTCGAGAGCGCGGCGCGAGCGATCGCCGGCGGCACGACGAGCGGGTCGTTCCGCCGATGGTGGTCGACGTCATCTTCGCGATGGTGCGGACGCAGCCCAGAGCGCAGGTACCGGTTGTGCTGCGCGCCGCGCGGCAGAAAGCGAGCGAGCTCGGTCAGCGCCATCTGGTAGACGTCGCGCTTGAACTCGATCACCACGTCGAGCGGGATCCAGTAGTCGTTCCAGCGCCAGGCGTCGAACTCGGGATGGTCGGTCGCGCGCAGGTTCATGTCGCAGTCGCGGCCGATCAGCTGGAGCAGGAACCAGATCTGCTTCTGGCCGCGGTAATGGCCACGCGCGTCGCGCCGGATGAAGTGCGTCGGCACCTCGTAACGCAACCAGTCGCGCGTTCGCGCGACGATGCGGACGTGGTCCGGGCTGAGCCCCACTTCCTCGTGAAGCTCGCGGAACATCGCCTGCTCGGGCGTTTCGCCGTGATTGATGCCCCCTTGCGGGAACTGCCAGGAGTGGGTTCGGATCCTTTTGCCCCAGAACACCTGGTTCTTCGGGTTGAGCAGGACGATGCCGACGTTGGGTCTGAACCCATCACGGTCGAGCATAATCAACCTCGATTCTTGCGTTGATCGGATTATTGCACCGGCATGACGCGAGTCAAACTCCTCGCGCCCCTCGGCCGACCGGCGCCCGCATTCGTTCCGGCGGCCAGAGCGACGCACCGAGCGCCCAGGCACCGCCGATGAAAGCCAGCCAGTTCTTCATCTCGACCCTGAAGGAGGCGCCGTCCGACGCCGAGGTCGTGAGCCATCAGCTCATGGTTCGTGCCGGCTTCATCAAGCGGCTTTCTGCCGGCATCTACACGTACATGCCGATGGGCCTCCGGGTGATCCGCAAGATCGAGGCAATCGTTCGCGAAGAGATGAACCGTGCCGGCGCGGTCGAGCTGCTGATGCCGGTGGTCCAGCCGGCCGAGCTCTGGCAGGAGTCGGGTCGGTTCCAGAAGTACGGCCCCGAGCTGATGCGCGTGAAGGACCGCCACGAGCGCGATTTCGTCATCCAGCCGACGAGCGAGGAAGTCATCACGGACATCGCCCGTCAGGAGCTGCGCAGCTATCGCGCCCTGCCCAGGAATTTTTACCATATCCAGACCAAGTTCCGCGACGAGCGCCGGCCGCGCTTCGGCGTCATGCGCGGGCGCGAGTTCACGATGAAGGACGCCTACTCGTTCGACCGCGACCTTGACGCCGCACGCCGCAGCTACGACCAGATGTACGCCGCGTACACGCGCATCTTCGAACGCATGGGCCTGGTCTTTCGCGCCGTCGTCGCCGACAACGGAACGATCGGCGGCATCCGCTCGCACGAGTTCCAGGTGATCGCCGACACCGGCGAGGATGCGATCGCCTACAGCACCGGCTCCGAGTACGCGGCGAACATCGAGCTCGCCGAAGCGCTCGCCCCGCCCGCACCGCGGCGTGCCCCGGCCCAGCCGCTGGAGAAGACGCCGACGCCTGGCAAGAGCACGTGCGAGGACGTCGCCGAGCTGCTGGGACTGCCGCTCGCGCAGACGGTCAAGTCGATCGTCCTTGCGACCGACGACACTGGAGCGGAGCCGTCGCCGCGCGAGCCGACGATCTGGCTGTTGCTGATCCGCGGCGACCATTCGCTCAACGAGATCAAGGCCGGCAAGCTGCCCGGCCTCGAGCGCGGATTTCGCTTCGCGACCGCGGCCGAGATCGAAGCGACCTTCGGTTGCATGCCGGGCTATCTCGGTCCGATCGAGCCGCGCCGTGCGGTCCGCCTTGTCGTCGATCGCTCGGTTGCGGCGATGAGCGACTTCGTCTGCGGCGCGAACGCGGAAGGCTTTCACTACACCGGCGCCAACTGGGGCCGCGATCTGGCCGACCCCGAGCTCGTCGCCGACATCCGCAACGCCGTCGCCGGCGATCCGTCGCCCGACGGCAAGGGCGTGCTCGCGATCCAGCGGGGCATCGAGGTCGGCCACGTGTTCCTGCTCGGCTCGTACTACAGCAAGAGCATGGACGCGACCTTCCTCGACGAGAAGGGACAGCCGCAGCTGCTCCAGATGGGCTGCTACGGGATCGGCATCACGCGCATCGTCGGCGCCGCGATCGAGCAGAACCACGACGAGCGCGGAATCATCTGGCCGCAGGCGATCGCGCCGTTCGCGCTGGTCGTCTGTCCGATCGGCTACGACCGGTCGGCCGAGGTCCGCGCCGAAGCGGAGCGCCTGCACGCCGCGCTGCGCGATGCCGGCGTCGACGTCCTGCTCGACGATCGCGGCGAACGGCCCGGCGCGATGTTCGCGGATTGGGAGCTGATCGGCGTCCCGCATCGCGTCGTCTTGTCCGATCGCGGCCTGAAGGGCGGCAGCGTCGAACACCAGGGTCGGCGCGATGCCGCACCGACGAACGTCCCGGTCAACGAGGTGCTTGCCTTCCTGAAGGGCAAGCTCGCGGCATGAGGCGCGAGCTCTCCCCCTGCGGGAGAGGCCGGCGCGCTTTCGTTTCGGCGGCGCTCGCTGCGCCCATGGTGGCCGCGCTGCCGCGCGGGGCGTTCGCCGGCACGCAGGCCGAGGAGCCGCTCGCCGACGCCGTCCGCACCGCGCTCTCGGCCGCCATCGCCGACTCTGCGCCGCCGAAGCCGTCCTTCGGCGACATCGAGCAGCGGCTCGTCTACCTGCGCTGGCTCGGCGCGATGAGCGACCGGCTGCGACGGCAGAAGACCGAGCTCGTCACCCGCATCGAGTTCCTGCAGACCCTCTGGTACGAGAGCAAGCGCTCGGGGCTCGAGCCGGCGCTGCTGCTCGGCCTGGTCCAGGTCGAAAGCGGCTTTCGCAAGTACGCGATCTCGATCGCCGGCGCGCGCGGCTACACGCAGGTGATGCCGTTCTGGGCGCGACTGATCGGCGACGGCGACGCCGGCCGCCTGTTCCACATGCAGACGAACCTGCGCTTCGGCTGCGTCATCCTGCGCCACTACCTCGAGCGCGAGCGCGGCGACCTGTACCTGGCGCTCGGCCGCTACAACGGCAGCCGCGGCCGGCCCGAATATCCGAACGCCGTGTTCGCTGCGCGACGGCTCTGGGACTACAACCCGGCCGAAGCGCGCGGCTAGAGACCGGCCCAGGACTTCGGCTGGGCGTCCTCGATGCCGAGCAGGGCGACGACGCGCTCGGTCGTGTCGGCGACGATCTCGTCGATCGTCGTCGGCCGGTGGTAGAAGGCCGGGAGCGGCGGGAAGACGATCGCGCCCATCTCGGTCACGCTCGTCATGTTGCGAAGGTGGGCGAGATTGAGCGGCGTCTCGCGCACCATCAGGACGAGCGTGCGGCGCTCCTTCAGCGCGACGTCGGCGGCGCGCGTGAGCAGGTTGTCCGAGAGGCCGTGCGCGATCGCCGCCAGCGACTTCATCGAGCACGGCGCGACCACCGTGGCGTCGGCGGCGAACGAACCGCTCGCGATCGCGGCGCCGATGTCGGCCGGCTTGTAGGCGACGTCGGCGAGCGCCTCGAGCGCCTTGCGGTCGAGTCCGAGCTCGTGGTGGACGTTGAGCAGACCCGCCGCGGTCGCGACCAGATGGATCTCGCGGCCGGCCCGGCGCAATCGCTCGAGAAGGCGGACGGCGTAGATCGCGCCCGAAGCCCCGGTCACGCCGACGACGACGCGACGGGAGCGCTCGGCCACGGTCAGGCGGCGATGCCGAGCGTCTGTTGCAGCTCGCCCGCCTGGTACATCTCGGTCATGATGTCCGAGCCGCCGACGAACTCGCCGTTGACGTAGAGCTGGGGAATCGTCGGCCAGTCGGAATACGCCTTGATGCCTTGGCGGATCTCTTCGTCCTCGAGAACGTTGACGGTCTTCAGGTCGGTGACGCCGCAGGCCTTGAGGATCTGGATCGCGCGGCCCGAGAAACCGCACATCGGGAACTGCGCCGTCCCCTTCATGAACAAGACGACGCGGTGGTTCTTGACGAGGTCGTCGATGCGCTGATGAACGTCGCTCATGGTGCGAGTCGCCTGATGATGTCGATCGGGCGACTGTACCGGGAATCGCCCGGCCGCCGGCTCAGAAGGAATAGGAGACGCCGAGCTGGACCACCGGGGCGAGCCGCATGTCGCGGACGACGTCGTCGAGGCTCTGCGAGCCGCCGAAGACGCGGCCGAAGCGGACGACGTTGCCCGGGCTTTGCGAGACGACGCCGAGGTCGGCGCTGAAGCTCCAGCCGCTCTTCGCCGAGAGATTGCTGTAGCCGATGCCGATGTAAGGCACGGTCGAGCTGTCGATCGACGCTTCGTTGACGACGAGCGCGCCCGGCGAGGCGCCGAACAGGCGCCGATTGCTGGCGTAGAGGCCGCCCGCGGAGGGTGACGTCGCGGCGCTGAGCAGCGGGCTGCGGGCGCCGATCAGGATCCCGCTGGTGGCGCGGAATCCGGCCGCCGGTGCGCCGGCGGGGGTCTTCGCCGCGCCGAGGTAGACGTCGCCGAGCAGGCCGAGGCTGCCGACCTGCAGGCCGGTCCTCTCGATCGGCGCGAAATCGGAGCGCCAGCCTGGCGCGCCCGGCGCGAATGCAATCCGGCTCTGGAAGCGCGCCCAGGCGAAGCGATCGGCGTTCGCGGACAGGCCATCGCCTTCGCCGCGCGCGTCGGCCATCGCCAGCGCGCCAGCGGCTGCTGCACAGATCCAGAGCACGTTGCGCATGGGAGACTCCTCGACCACCAGAGGTGCATCGGGTCGCTTTGCGCGACCGGAATTCATGGTACGACGAGGGGTCGAAAAATGCTGTTGGGTCCACGCAGCACCAGCCCCGTTTTCGCTGCCGCGACGCGGCTTTTTCACGGGGAAATGGCGCGGGTGCGACGTGCGGTGAGGGTTGTGACCGGCGGTTAGCCGGCGTCCTGACGCCGACCGGCGGTGGCCCGCTCCAGGCCCGCCAGATCGCGCCGGCTGGCGACCGCGACCAGGCCGGCCCGGGCGAGCAGATCTCGCACCGCGGCGCCCTGCTCGAAGCCGTGCTCGACGACCAGCCAGCCTCCCGGCAGCAGGCGCGCGGGGGCGCCCGCCGCGATCGTGCGCAGTGCGTCGAGTCCGTCGCCGCCGGACGCCAGCGCTTCGATCGGCTCGTGGCGCAAGGCCGCCAGATGCGGGTCGCCGGCCGCGACGTAGGGTGGATTGGCGACGGCGACATCGAAGCGGCGTCCGCCGACGGCGGCCCACCACGAGCCCTCGACCAGCTCGATCGCCAGGCCGGCCCGTGCCGCGTTGCGGCGTGCGACGGCCAACGCCGCCGGGCTCGCGTCGCTGGCGACGACGTGCGCCTCGGGGTGCAGGCGCTGCAAGGCGAGGGCGATCGCGCCGCTGCCGGTGCCGAGGTCGACGACGCGCGGACCGTCGGCCGGCGGTCCGCCAAGTCGCCGCCGGGCACGCTCGCCGAGCAGCTCCGACGCCCAGTCGACGACGAGCTCGGTTTCCGGCCGCGGCACGAGGACGTCCGTCGTCACCTCCAAGACGAGCCCGTGGAACTCCTTCTCGCCGAGCAGGTAGGCGAGCGGCTCGCCGGCGGCGCGACGCGCGAGCAACCCCCACCAGCGTTCGATCTCGCCCGCCGCGAGCTCTCGCTCGTCGTGCGCGATCAGCGCCGTTCGCGTCGTGGCGAGGACGCGGCCGAGCAGCAGCTGCGCGTCGAGGAGGGCGACCCCGCGCGCCCTGGCATCGGCGAGCGCCGCCGCGACAGTCGTCGTCATGACGCGCCGCTTTCGAGCGCGGCGAGCTGCTCGGCGGCCTGGGCCGCCTGCAGCGCCGCGATCAGCTCGTCGAGATCGCCGTCGAGGATCGACTGCAGCTTGTAGAGCGTCAGGCCGATGCGGTGGTCGGTCACCCGGCCCTGTGCGAAGTTGTAGGTGCGGATGCGATCGCTCCGGTCGCCGCTGCCGACGAGGCTCTTGCGCGCCGCCGCTTCCTTGGCGGCGCGCTCGCTGCGCTCCTTCTCGCGCAATCGCGCCGTCAGCACCGCAAGCGCCTTCGCCTTGTTGCGATGCTGCGAGCGGTCGTCCTGGCATTCGGCGACGATGCCGGTCGGCAGGTGCGTGATCCGGATCGCGCTGTCGGTCTTGTTGACGTGCTGGCCGCCGGCACCGCTGGCGCGGAAGGTGTCGATCCGGATCTCGTTCGGGTCGATCGTCACCTCCTCGGCTTCGTCGGCCTCGGGCAGGACCGCGATCGTGCAGGCGCTGGTGTGGATGCGTCCCTGCGTCTCGGTCGCCGGAACGCGCTGCACGCGGTGGCCGCCCGATTCGAACTTGAGCGCGGCGTAGACGAGCTCGCCCTCGATGCGCACGACGAGCTCCTTGTAGCCGCCGAGGTCGCTCGCGCTCTCCGACAGGATCTCGGTCCGCCAGCGCCGGCGCTCGGCGAAACGCAGGTACATGCGCGCGAGGTCGCCGGCGAAGAGCGCCGACTCGTCGCCGCCGGTGCCGGCGCGGATCTCGAGAAAGACATTGCGCGTGTCGTCGGGGTCGCGCGGCACGAGCGCAGCCTGCAGCTCGCCGAGCAGGCGCTCGAGATCGGCAGCGGCGGCCGCGGACTCGTCGCGGGCAAGACCGGCGATCGCTTCGTCGCCGGCGGATTCGGCGAGCAGCTGGTCGGCCGACGCGAGGTCCCGCTCGCGGCTTTCGTAGCGGCGGAACAGCTCGATCAGCGTGCTCGCCTCGGCGTGTTCGCGGCCGAGCTCGCGGTAGCGCTTCATGTCGGCCGCGACGTTGCCGTCGGCGAGCAGCGCGTCGAGCTCGCCGAGGCGAAGGGCGAGGCGTTCGAACTGCTGGCGAAAGGACGGTTTCATGGACGGGAAGAGCTCGCTCGACGGTCAGCGGCGCGGGCGCCGCACGCAAGGCGCGACCAGAGCGCCGCTAGCGCTTGTCGTTGCCGAGGTTGCGGCCGCTGCCGCGCAGGAACAGGCGCGTCACCGTCTGCGCGAGACGGGCCCGCTCGTCGCCCTCGACCGCGTTCAGCTCGGCGAGCGTGCCGTGCAGGAGCTTTTGCGTCAGGCCGCGCGACAGCGCCTCGAGGACGCTGTCGAGGTCCTCGCCGCCGGCCAGGAGCTTCTTGGCACGCGCGATCTCGAGCGAGCGCCAGTCGTCGGCCTGCGCGTTCAGCGCCTGGATCAGCGGCACCGAGCCGCGCCGGTCGAGCCACTGGACGAAGCTCTGGACGCCGGTCTCGATGATCGCCTCGGCCTGCGCGACCGCCGCCTCGCGCTTCTCGCCGCCGCTCTGGACCAGCGCCGAGAGGTCGTCGATGGTGTAGAGATAGACGTCGGAGAGGCGCGCGACCTCGGGCTCGATGTCGCGCGGCACCGCGAGGTCGACCATGAACATCGGCCGATGGCGGCGCGTCTTCAGGGCGCGCTCGACGGCGCCGAGACCGATGATCGGCAGCGAGCTCGCCGTGCACGAGACGACGATGTCGAACTCGGCGAGCCGCGTCGGCAGCTCGGCGAGCGGGAAGGTCGATGCCGAAAAGCGCGCGCCGAGCTCGCCGGCGCGCGCGGCGCCGCGGTTCGCCACCGCGATCTGGCGCGGCCGGCGCGCGGCGAAGTGGGTCGCCGCGAGCTCGATCATCTCGCCGGCGCCGACGAAGAGCACCCGCGTCTGGCGCAGGTCCTCGAACAGCTGTGCCGCGAGGCGCACGGCGGCGGCCGCCATGCTGATCGAGTGGCTGCCGATCTCGGTCGACGAGCGCACCTCCTTGGCGACCGCGAACGAGCGCTGGAACATCTGCTGCAGCGTGCTGCCGAGCGTGCCGGCGCTGCCGGCCTCGCGCACCGCCTGCTTCAGCTGGCCGAGGATCTGCGGCTCGCCGAGGACCATCGAATCGAGCCCGCTGGCGACGCGAAAGGCGTGCCGCGCCGCCGACGGACCTTCGAGGACGTAGGCGTGCGAGCGCAGCGTCGCCGTCTCCACCTGCCC
>Ga0307416_100001340_pt1 | contig 13264 bp, 14 predicted proteins | sample DK1Cmetagenome_2_FD_203821 | JGI IMG/M metagenome (GOLD analysis project Ga0307416, IMG submission 203821) | Maize rhizosphere microbial communities from greenhouse at UC Davis, California, United States - DK15-C-3 | ecosystem: Host-associated > Plants > Roots > Rhizosphere > Soil | place...
AAGTGTTGAGCTTACTTGCCGACGGCGATGAGCGGCTTTTGATCGGGACGAACAGGGACGGCGTGTTTGTATCTGATGGAAAGGCGATTCGCGAAGAACCGGCGTTTGCGACGCTCAAAGGTTCGGCGGTGAGATCGATGGCGCGGACACCTGACGGTTCGCTCTGGTTTGCCACGTCTTCGGGAGTCTTTCTCTGTAAGGATGGGACCTGCAACCTCACGCTGCCAAACATCGACGCCCGCGTTCTACTCGCGATTCAATCGGAGAACACAAACGAGATCTGGTGCGGCACGCGTGGTAACGGGCTGCTGCGCATTCTGCTCGATCCTGTTGTTGGGCCAATCGTTTCCGAACTCGATTCTGAACAAGGTCTGCTCTCGCAAAACGTTTTTGCCGTGGCGCCACAACGCAAAGCTGACGGCAGCGACGTTTTGTTAATCGGCACGAGTCGCGGCGTGGCGCGTTATGAGCCTGGAAAACTCGAGCCGACATTGTCTGTGACGCGCATCCTGAGCAAACGAGTACACGCACCCGCTGAGTTGCAAGCCGGACTCAATCTCGAATATCCGCAGAATAGTTTGCTGCTCGACGTGACTGCGATCAGCAGTCGCACGTTTCCGGAGCAGTTTCAATACGCGTTCACGTTGATTGACAGTAAGGGCCAATCGATCAAGCAGAAACTGTCGCGTGAATCGCAGTTCACAATGGAGGGTTTGAAGCCCGGCACGTACACCGTAACGGCGCGAGCGTTCACGAAAGACCTGACCTCTTCTGAGCCTCTCAGTTTTTCATTCACGGTGGCGAAAGCGCCTTTCCCGTGGACCTCGACCGCGCTTGCGATCCTGCTCGCGCTCGCGTTGCTGGCGCTGCTGTGGGCCATACTCGAGCGACGAAGAATCGTGGCAACGAGTGCAGCGCTCGTCGATGCCAATCGCGAACTGGCCGACGCCCGGCTCAACCTCGCGAATGAAGCTGAGCGCGAGCGGCGTCGAATCGCCCGCGATCTGCACGACCAGACGCTCGCGGATCTGCGTCACCTCGCCTTGTTAACCGACCAGATCAAGACTAATGGCGAGTCAAATCCGAGTACGGCGTTGCGAAGTGAGATCGAAGTGATTTCACAGGAGGTCAGGCGTATCTGTGAAGACCTGAGCCCGTCAGTGTTGCAGAACGTCGGCTTTGCAGCAGCACTCGAATTTGCCTTGTCGCATGCGGTTCAGGATGCGCCGCCCGAGAAACGATTTGTTTACGAGTTTCACTGCGACGACGCGATTGAAGAACGAAGCGACCTCGTGCCGAGCGTGCAGATGCAGATCTATCGCATCGTGCAGGAAGCAGTGAACAACATCTGGCGTCACGCGGAGGCGACGGAAGTGAAGATGTTTGTCACCACTTCGAACGACGGTGATTTCTCGTTGAAGATCGAAGACAACGGCAAGCCGTTTCAATCACAGCATACGAACTCCGAAGGACGTGGGCTGGCAAACATGCGCGCACGCGCCGGTCTCATCGATGCGAGAATCTCGTGGGAACCGCGCGAAAACGGCGGAACAGTGTTTACTTTAACGAGGGCGGCCACTGCCAATGCACGAGTTTCTTAACATCAGTCCGGAAGTCGCCCACGCGATTAGTGAACGGCGTCCGGTGGTCGCACTCGAATCGACCGTAATCGCGCACGGCTTGCCACGTCCGCAGAATCTGGATACTGCACACCGGCTTCAGGAAGTTGTTCGTGAATCCGGGGCGGTGCCCGCGACCATCGCGATCATCGGGGGCAAGTTAACAGTCGGACTCAGCGACGATGAGCTTGCGCTACTCGCTGAGCGCGCCGACATCCGCAAGATCAGCACGCGCGACATTCCCGTCGCTGTTGCACAGGGCTGGGATGGCGCCACGACGGTCGCATCAACTACGTGGATTGCGTATCGCGGGGGTATCAAAGTCTTTGCGACCGGCGGAATCGGAGGTGTTCATCGGGGCTCGCTGCCTGACGTTTCCGCCGACCTGCCTGAACTCGCACGCACGCCGATCGTTGTTGTGTGTTCCGGAGCGAAGATCGTCCTCGATCTGCCCGCGACTCGTGAGTGGCTCGAAACACATGCGGTTACAGTCGCCGGTTATCAATGCGATGAGTTGCCGGCGTTTTACTCGCGCGCGAGTGGTTTGCGAGTGGATGTGCGCGCAGACAATGCCGATGCTGTTGCCGGGATCTTTCGGGCGCAACGAGGTCTTGGTATTGAGTCGGCGCTGTTGTTAGGCGTGCCGGTGCCCGCGAAGTTTGAAGTTCCTGTTGAAGAGCTGCAGGTTGTGTTAACGACAGCTTTGGAAGATGCCGAGTGGAAAGGCATCACGGGACCTGAGTTGACACCGTTTCTGCTGCGACAGATGGCAGAGCGCAGTGGCGGTGTGACGTTACGAGCAAATATCGCGCTGCTCGAGAACAACGCGCGCGTGGCGGCTGCGATTGCGAGCGCAATCGGTTAGTTGTACTCTTTAGACACCCCATAAAGCTTGATTAATTTTCAGGGAGGATCCCATGGCGGACGATAAGAACAAGTGCAAGAATCCGAGTTGTACGTGTCCCGCGCAACCGGGTGGCAAGTATTGCAGTGCTTCGTGTGAAGGAACGGGTGACACGATTGAGCTCGATTGCGATTGCGGGCATGATGAATGCGGAGGCAACTTTTAGCACAGATTCACGCGGATTAGCGCGGATCAATCATCCGCGTTAATTCGCGAGCTCAATGAAGCGCGCCGCGAGTTTTGGACCAGTCCCCTCATCCTCATGCTTGAAGAAGACGTAAGTATCTTTCCATTTCTGTGCCTTGATCCGCTTGATCCACGTTTTTAGATCCGATTCTGAATAGTTGACACGCCGTAACCGCACGTAGCCCCAATCCGCAGTCTTATCAATCTGTTTCACCGGCATCTCATCTCGGTCGGAAATGCAAAGCACACGGTTCTGACTGCGCAGCAACGCCACCACATCGTCATCGAACCAACTTGCATGTCGAAACTCAAAAACAGCGCGCGTGTCTGCCGGCAGGCCTTTCAGGAATATCTCCAAACGCTTGAGATCCTTTTCAAAGTCTTCCGGCATTCGAAACAGCACCGCAGCCAAACGATCCTCAAACACTGACATTGCATTGAGCATGGTTCGAGTCGCAGCCGCCGAGTCTTTCAGTCGTCTGAAGTGTGTGATTCCCTGCGACGCCTTCGCAGAGAAACGAAAGTCGTCAGGTACCTGCGACTTCCAGCTCTCGATCATTTCCGGTTTCGGCAGGCGATAGAACGTATTGTTCAACTCGACTGCTTTGAAGCGTTCCGCGTAGTAGGAAAGCATGTGTTTAGGTGAGAGGTTTGCCGGATAAAACTTTCCGTTCCATTCCTTGTAACTATACCCGCTGGTGCCAACGTAGATCATTTGGAGACGATAAACGCGAAAATCGGCAATTGGCAATTGGAAATCGGCAATATCTATGGTACACAGGCACGCATGTCCACTATCACGCCGGATATCGAATCGATACTCCAGGAAGAGCGTGTGTTTCCGCCGCCGGAACGGTTTTCGCGGCAGGCACACATCAAGTCGATGGCTGAGCTCGAGAAGCTGAGAGCGGAGGCGGAGGCGGACCCGGAAGCGTTCTGGGCACGAATGGCGGAGGAGCTTCACTGGTTTAAGACGTGGGACACCGTGCTCAAATGGGACCCACCTCATGCGGAGTGGTTTGGCGGCGGCAAGATCAATATCTCCTACAACTGTCTCGATCGACATCTGCACACGTGGCGTCGTAACAAAGCCGCGCTGATCTGGGAAGGCGAACCCGGCGAGCAACGCACCTTCACTTATCAACAACTGCACACTGAAGTTTGCAAGTTTGCGAACGTACTGAAGCACGCCAACATTCAACGCGGAGATCGCGTTGCGCTTTACCTGCCGCTGATTCCCGAGCTCGCGATCGCGATGCTCGCCTGCGCACGTATCGGCGCTACGCATTCGGTCGTCTTTGGTGGCTTCTCGAGTTCCGCGTTGATCGATCGAATCAACGATGCCAGTTGCAAACTGGTTGTCACTGCGGATGGCGGCTGGCGCCGAGGCAACGAAGTCAAACTTAAAACCGCAGTCGATGAAGCACTGAAATCAACGCCGACAGTGAATGCCTGTATCGTGGTCCAACGAACCGGATCGCCACAAGACATGAAGGAAGGTCGCGATTTCTGGTGGCACGAGTTGATGGAAACTGTCGATGCTGATTGTCCCGCGGAAGAGTTGGACAGCGAGCATCCCCTCTACATTCTGTACACGTCAGGAACCACCGGTAAGCCGAAAGGTATTCTCCACACAACTGCCGGCTACTTACTGCAAGCGCACCTGACGACGAAGTGGGTCTTCGATATCAAAGATGAAGATCTTTACTGGTGTACGGCCGACATCGGCTGGGTCACGGGTCACAGCTACGTTGTTTATGGACCACTCTCGAACGGCGCCTCGGTTTTAATGTATGAAGGCGCGCCAAACTTCCCCGAGCCCGATCGTTTTTGGTCCATGGTCGAGCGTCATCGCGTGAACGTTTTTTACACGGCTCCGACTGCGATCCGCGCGTTCATTAAGTGGGGCGAGCACTGGCCCTTGAAACATGACCTCTCGAGCCTGCGCTTGCTCGGCACCGTCGGCGAACCGATCAATCCCGAGGCGTGGATGTGGTATCGCGAGATCATCGGCAAAGACAGGTGTCCGATTGTGGACACGTGGTGGCAAACTGAGACAGGCGCGATCATGATCACGCCGATTCCAGGCGCTACTCCCACGAAGCCCGGTTCCGCCACAAAGCCGTTTCCCGGTATCGACGCTGACGTGATGACCAGAGACGGCAGATCCGTCGGCGCAAATGAGGGCGGGTACCTCGTCATCAAGCGCCCCTGGCCGTCGATGCTGCGAACCATCTGGGGCGACGACGAGCGTTACAAAGACCAATATTGGTCACAAATTGATGGTATTTACTTCGCGGGCGACGGCGCCCGGCGTGATGAGCACGGCTATTTCTGGATAATGGGCCGGATCGACGATGTTATTAACGTAAGCGGCCATAGACTGGGAACAGCGGAGATCGAGAGCGCACTCGTATCGCACAATGCGGTTGCGGAGGCCGCGGTTGTCGCTCGTCCGGATGACGTCAAAGGATCTGCAATCGTAGCTTTTGTGACACTGGAAGGTTCGCGGGAGGCCTCAGACGAATTGAATCAGGAGCTACGAGCGCACGTAGTAAAAGAGATTGGCGCCCTCGCGCGGCCTGACGATCTTAGATTCACTGACGCTTTGCCAAAGACGCGCTCCGGCAAGATCATGCGCCGGCTCCTGCGCGAGATTGCGACCAGCGGATCGGTTGCAGGTGACGTGACGACTCTCGAAGATTTTTCGGTGTTGGAGAAGCTGCGAGCTGAAGAGGAATAGTGTTCAGGTTGCGCTTTGTACTTGGATGAGGTCAGTACCACCTGCGGTAGCGGGTGGGTTGATGCTCAACTTTGGATCTGGAATCGTGTGAACCCACCCGCTACCGCAGGTGGTACTGACCTCATCCAAGTTGAGAGCTGAAGAAGAATAGGAGGGCTTAGCGGGATGCCCCGACCAATGGAAACAGAAAATCGCACTGGACCACGCTACCTCGCCAGTCTCGAGGTGAAAGCCGAGTGGGATGAACCGACCGGCACACACATCGTCGCTGAAGGAATGACCGAGAACGTCGGGCCTGAAGGCACGCTTGTGCATCTGCCAAAGCAATTGCCGGACGTAGGCAGTCGCGTACGTCTCGAAGTGCTCGGTGAGTCAGGCGAGAAGTTACAGGTGATCGCAGAAGTGCTGCGCATCGAACGTCACCCCGGCCACCCACTCGCTGCGCTTCAGCTACTCGGCGAAACCGACGAATGGAAAGGTCTGATTTGGGAGCCGGCTGCTCCGCGCGTCACTCCGCCGCCACCAGCGGAGGGTGAAGGTGAAGAGGAAGCCGAGAGCGACGACGATGTAACTCACTGAGGAGAGTTCAACAATGGCATCCTCCGACAATAACGGATCTTACGATCGCAGACGTTTCCCTCGTTACTACGTCACTTCGCGAGTAACTCTGGCTATTGAAGATGAGAGTCTTAACGAGTCGCTCGGCATCGGTGAACCGCAGGACATCAGCCTCGGCGGCCTCAGGGTTACGAACCTTCCCTCGTGTCCCAACGTTAAAGTTGGCGATCAACTCGGACTGCTGCTACTTGATGGCGACGATGCGCTATCGTTAACCGGCGAAGTAGTTCATCATTCCACCCCCGATACGTTCGGAGTTGAATTTCGCGGGCTGAGCACTCAGGATCAGAGAGCGGTAGTCGATTTGATCGGGCGGCTGCACGCGCGGCTTTAAAGGTTTCGGTGAATCAGGAAAAAACCAAAGATACTGCTTCGACAGCGGCGAGGGCAGCGGTGGAGGCCTATAGTCCATCGACGCGCGTTGTGCTGCGCATCATCTTTGTCGTTCTCGGCGTCATCGGTCTGCTTTGGGTAATTTCCCGGATAACGGGAATCATCCTGCTGTTGGTCCTCTCGATTTTTTTCGCTTATCTGGTGTCGCCGCTGGTGGAATTTTTGCGACGACCGCGGACGATTGGAAACCGCACCATCGCAATTCCCAAAGCCGCGGCGATCATCCTGTCTTACCTCGTCATCCTCGCAGCGCTCGTGTTTGCGATCTTTGTAATACTGCCAAGTCTCAGTAATCAATTTCCTGAGTTTGCGACGCAGGCGAAAGAGTATTGGAAATCTCTGGGCGACAGGACACAGCAGATCATTGAATATTCCAAGTCGAAGCGGATTCCTGCGCGGGTTGTTGATGCGGCCAATGAAGCGGTTCCCAAAGTGCTGGAGAAAGTCAGTACCACTGCCACTGAATTTGCAACCGCAACGCTCGCTTATATTGTCTTTTACGCCCCCTGGCTAATCCTGATTCCGATTCTGGCGTTTTTTCTTTTGAAAGATGCGGAGGGCTTCCGGCGTTCGGCGTTGCTGATGCTGCCGCGAGGTCGTTGGCGCTGGCGTGGCGATGAATTTTTCCAGGACATCAATAACACTCTTGCGGCTTACATTCGCGCGCAACTGACTGCCTGCCTTTTAATCGGACTCATTTGCTCAATCGGATTTACGTTGTTGGGTCTGCCGGGCGGATTGGTGATGGGAGTTCTGGCAGGGTTCTTCGAGTTTGTCCCGTTGGTTGGACCGCTGGCCATCGCGCTCATGGCCGGTGTCATCGCGATGTTTCAAAATGGGCCCTTCAATGCTTTTCTGGTATTGCTGTTTCTCGGAGTGTTGAGAATCGCGCAGGACTATGCCATCTATCCGCGACTAATCGGCCAGGGCATTCACCTTCATCCTCTGGCAGTGATATTCGCGATTCTCGCCGGTGAGAAGCTCGCGGGCGTCGCCGGCATTTTTCTTGCGATTCCGGTGGTTGCGATCCTGACTGTCAGTTATCGTCACTGGATGGAGCATCGCGGCAGCGAGGGTATTGCCGATCTTCTCGAACCGAGCAGCCCTTCCGATCCGGCTAAAGTTGCCGAACTCGCTGCGAAAAACGTCGAAGAGCTTCACGCCGAGTCGACGCCGGAGGAGATGGAGCGCGCGCGTCCGGATCTGACTACTGGTGAATTGAAGATGCCGGAGAGTTAAGTCTTCGCTTCGGCGGCCATCGCTTCCATCAAACCAACAAATCTCTGAAAGTGATGTTCCGCATCGTGTGGTCCAGGTGCAGCTTCGGGATGGTATTGCACCGAGATCACGGGCAAGGTGCGGTGTCGCATTCCTTCAACACACTGATCGTTGAGATTGATGTGAGTAATCTCAACTTCCGGTGGCAAACTCTCAGCACTAACAGCGAACCCGTGATTGTGTGAAGTAATTTCAACTGTGTGGTCGGACAACTGTTTTACCGGCTGGTTGCCGCCGCGATGTCCGAACACGAGTTTGAACGTCTTTGCTCCGAAGGCGCGGCCAAGCAATTGATGTCCGAAACAGATCCCAAATACTGGCACTTTTGCCTTCAGCAACTCGCGAATCTCGGCGACTTCGTTGTTCATCGATGCGGGATCGCCTGGTCCATTCGACAGGAAAATTCCATCGGGTTTGAGTGCGAGTGCTTCGGCGGCTGGAGTTGAAGCGGGTACAACAGTTGTCCGCACGCCGAGTTGCGCGAGTTTGCGCAGTGAATTTCTTTTGACGCCGAAGTCGTAACAGACGATGTGAAAGCGATCTTCACCCGCGGCGGGAAACTCATAAGGCGCACGGGTCGTGACCACGCTTGCGAGTTCGCGATTCTCCATGGGTGGCGATTGACGCGCTTTTTCAACGAGGCTTTTTTCATCGAGATCGGTGGTCGAGAGACAGGCGCGCATCGCGCCCTTGTCACGAATGTGCCGCACAAGCGCGCGCGTGTCGATGCCTTCGATGGCGACGATGTTCCAGCGTTTCAGGTACGACTCGAGACTCTCTTCGGCGCGCCAGCTTGAAGTGATCCGGCTCGCTTCGCGAACCACAAATCCTTCCACCCACGGGCGCGCGGATTCTGCATCGCTCTCGTTCACGCCGTAGTTGCCGATGAGCGGATAAGTCATGCAGACGATCTGGCCCGCGTACGAAGGATCGGTGAGGACTTCCTGGTATCCGGTCATCGAAGTGTTGAAAACCATCTCCCCGCACACCTCACCCTCCGCCGCCCACGACCGCCCACGAAACGTCCGACCATCTTCAAGTGCTAAAAGTGCTGGATTACGATTGAACATGATTCGATAAATTGAACATCTCAGAATAGAACAAGCTTAACTTTCAAATTCTTCTATTGGCTGCTCTTTATGAATTGCTGAGCTTCGTTGAGCCAGCGCTTGCTCGAGCGATACTTATATGCAGGCGCCGTCTTCACTGCCTCGATGCACGCTTGCATCAGGCTGGTGGCTTCACGCTTGTGACCGAGGCCCGCGTGTGCGCGGCCCATCAGATAAAGTCCTTCCGGATCCGACGGGCGGTGTTCGAGAAACTGGTCCAACGCCGTCCGCGCATCTTCAAATTGTCCCGCCGCGATGTAAGTCGCCGCCACTTCACGCCAGACTTCGTATTGCGAATGCGCCGGATTCCTCGTCACCACGTGTTCGAAACTCTGAATCGCATCACCGTATCGCTTCTGCTGTCGCGCGATGCGTCCGAGTTGATATGCAGCATCGATCTCTTCCGGATCGATCTCGAGCGCGCGATCAAAGCGCGCTTTGGCTTCGTCGAGTTCGCCGCGGCTCTGATGAATCAGACCGAGATTGTAATGCGCAGACGCATCCGCAGGATTCAAAGTCGCTGACTCGAGATTCTGTTTGAACGCTGCCTTCGCGCGATGGCTGCCCATGATGTCAACGAAATAACCGCGCAAGAGGAAGAACAACAGGATCAGCAAAAACGGCGAACCAAAGACTCCGGAGAACAGGTACAACACAATCGGCAGGAAAAGCTGCGAAGCAAGTCCTCCGACCACAGTCACAGCGAACGCCCGCAGCGCTGACATTCTGAAGGTGTCTTTCACGCCAATCATCGCGCCGGCACCAAACAGAATTAGTTCAAAGGTTTTGAAGAGATTGTAAGACACCAGGACAGGGTTCGTTACCATGTCGTCATACTGTGGTCCAGGCGGCAACTTGGCGCGCACCTGATCCGCATTCTGAATTGCGAAGGCAACGTACTGCGCCTGGATTCCACTGTAGTGAAGAAAAGTAGCGATCAATATCGCGAAGAGGTTGGCCGCCGTCAGTGCATAAAACAGGCTCGCCGCGAGCGGCGCATATTCCTGCGTGATGACGACTCGAAAACTACCGCGTCGATCAAGAGTGTTCGCAATGAGCGTGAGAATCGGAACCACAATAATCGCTACAAACGCCACGACCTTCGCAGCCCGAAAAATATCAGAAAACAGTCCAACGCCGACTCCGCCAACAAACTTCTCTATCACGAAGTTGAACGCAGCCTGACTGAGAAACGCCATCAACGCCACTGGCGCAAGCGACCCGCGGTCACGCATACCCCGCATCCCACGCACCGGAGCGTAGAAAATCATGAGCAGGTAGCGCAGCCAATCAATCATAAGAAATCACGGCTGTGGCGATGATTCACCAGGGATAAAAGGTTGTGGCGTCGGTTCTCCGTCCGGAGTCGGCTGAAACGTGGGCGTAAACCCGGGTGATTGCGGTCCCGCCTGGTTGATGTCCTCGTGATGAATCACGCTGGCCGCCGTCAATGGCCAATAGCGAAACAGCGCCTTCCCGTAGATGTATTTTTTCGGCACTAATCCCCAGATTCGTGAATCGCTCGAGTTGTCGCGATTGTCGCCCATCACGAAGTAATAGTTTGGCCTCACGTAAACTTCCGTCAGGCTACGATGCGACAAGTTCAAACGCGGATCGAGATAGGTCTCCTCCAGATCTCGGCCGTTTACGCTAACGATTCCTTCGTGAACTTCAATCCGGTCACCCGGCAAGCCGATAACGCGCTTGATGTAACTTTTCGACGGATCATCCGGAAACCAGAAGACGACGATGTCGCCGCGATCGATCTTGGGCGCCCAGCGATAGTCGTCGTAATAGATCAACTTGTTGACAAAGATTCGTTCCCCGTCGTGCAAACGAGGCAACATCGAAGTACCCTCAACCTTCACCGGTTGCACGATGAAAACCACGACGAGCGCTGCGATCATTAGTGCAAAAATCAGATCGCGGAGTAGCAGGCGCGCTTCAGACCAGAGGTCGTTCCGCGACGCATCTTCGGGTTTGTGTACCTGGATGTCTTTGTCGTCGTCTATGTGAACGCCACCGAATGGAGGTGGCCTGCGTTTTCGAATTCCAAACATAAGCGAAACACTCTATGGCGGTTTGAGGTTAGCTTTCACCTCGCGCCTTGTCAAACTAACAGTAAAGCTATTCCTTGACAGGCTTTACCAACGCTTTCTATCATCCTCGCCTGCATGTTGCTGCTCCGGCGAAGGTTCCCCGGCGAAGCAGAAAAGAGGCCCCTAGTCGTGATTAAGTTGGATATCATCAATCGCGTTGCTGATAAGACCGGCGTGCCGAAGATGAAGGCCGAACAAGCCGTCGAAGCTCTTTTTCATTCGATGAAGGAAGCGCTGACCAGGGGTGAACGAATCGAGCTGCGCGGGTTTGGCGTGTTTGTCGTGAAGCCGCGGAAGCGAGGCGTCGGCAGAAATCCTCGTACCGGTGAGGAAGTGGCGATTCCGTCAGGCAAGACGATTCGCTTCAAGCCGGGCAAAGACCTTCAGGCTCACGACGACGGAGACCCCGACGCCGACCTGGACGATGCAGGCGACGACGACGAATTTTAGGATTGGTTAATACGGGCGGTTGATTCGAGGCTAGAGTTGGAGTGGCGCGAGCATCCAGACTCTGGCCTTTCAGCTTCTTAAGAACGAGTAATGGCGGAATCGATCAGAACTATACCACCGGGTTTCAACTTCGAACGGACTGCTCCGGCGATTTCAGCGCGCGAGTGGCGACTGCATGGCAGTCTCCTGATTCTTACGATCATCACGACTACCCTCGCGGGCATTATTCTCGTGGCTCCGGAAGTGCCGGCACCCACGCCACCGTTGGCCACGCCGTTGGATTATCTGTTCTACATCCCGCTCTCATATCTTTACTGGGGCGCAGAGCTGGTTAAATACGCGATCGCGAATCCGCATCTGATTGCGGAAGGCGCCACGTTTTCAGCGTCTTTGCTTGCGATCCTTTTCTCGCATGAGATGGGTCACTACCTTGCGTGCCGCTACTATAAAGTGGATGCGACGCTGCCGTACTTCATTCCTGCGCCACCGATTTTTCTGGCGGGAACGTTTGGAGCGTTTATCAAGATTCGCTCGCCGATTCCGACGCGGCGGTCGTTGTTCGATATTGGACTTGCTGGTCCACTCGCGGGTTTTGTTGTAGCGCTGCCAGTGGCTGTGGCGGGGATCTTGACTGTCGGACCACCAGTGCAGACTGCGGCTTCTGAGGGCCAGTTGATCTTCTTCAACGATCCACTGTTGTTTCGTTTGATATCAAAGTTGGCAGGAGTTCCATTGGATCCGAACTCGCCGATCAATCCTCTCTACATGGCGGCATGGATCGGTCTGCTGGTGACGAGTTTGAATCTGATGCCGGTGGGCCAACTCGACGGCGGTCACGGAACATTTGCAGTCTTCGGCGGACGCGCTCACCGGATCATCAGCCGCATAGCATTTATTACTGTGGTGGTATTAGCAATCCTGGGCTTCTGGTTACACAACAGCCCCAGCGGATTTCTCTACGCAGTCTTGTTAGGGATCATGATGAAGGTCCCACACCCGCCCCCCGGCGTCATGGAACCCTTAGGAACGAAGCGCACCGTCATCGCGATCGTTACGCTAATCGTCTTCGCGCTCTGCTTCTGGCCCTTCCCGATTTCGATCAGGTAAGTGGCACCTTTTAGCTATGGCAAATGTGCGACGGGGATCTCTTCGACGCGTTCGAAGGGTTTAGCGCCCGTTGCGATGTCGTGGACCGCGTGGAGGATTTCTGCGCTGTAATATCGCATCCCGCAGAGATCACAAACACCTACCACAATCTCTTCGAGAATGATGAATCCCTTTTTGTGCTTAAAGGCCTCGCGGTCAACTTTCTTCGGTCGCACGGTGCCATCGCAGCGCTCGCATGAGTAGTTGTAAGGAGTTTTTTTAGTGGTACCTGCTGACTTCATAAACAGTAATGATTAAAAACCTATCGCTTCCGTGAAATCTACCGACAATCCCTACTGGTGTCTCACCATCTAAGGCAAGCCCTTCCACTGTGTATTTGGTTCCTCGGGGATCACGTTTTGTTCTGTCTACGACCTGCCCATTCAAGATAGCTTCTTCGATGTCGAGGATATCGAGATCGTCTTCTGCCATCTCCTCGGCGGCATGAATGGTCATATCATAACTGCGCGAAAGAATCCGCTTTCGGATTCGATCAATAATTCGGTGAGGCACCCGCGCAGTTTAGCATAAGCGGGTTAAATGGAGGCCGCAGCCGGGAGCAGGCCTTTGATCTCGCGGACGACGCGGGTGACTTCTTCCTGGTTCGCGAGGGCGATCATGAAGAATTTGTAGCCCTGGTGAAAACAGATTACGCCGTTTGCGAATAACCAGACGCCGTCAAGGAATGGATTGCCGCCCAGTAACCAACTGATCGGGAT
>Ga0307416_100001342_pt1 | contig 13262 bp, 11 predicted proteins | sample DK1Cmetagenome_2_FD_203821 | JGI IMG/M metagenome (GOLD analysis project Ga0307416, IMG submission 203821) | Maize rhizosphere microbial communities from greenhouse at UC Davis, California, United States - DK15-C-3 | ecosystem: Host-associated > Plants > Roots > Rhizosphere > Soil | place...
GGATCCGCTCACGCGTGAGGAGGCGCACCAGCGTTTCCACCGCAGCCTGCTGGCCCGGTGCCCCTCGCGGCGGATGCTCGCACAGATCGATGCGTACTCCGAGCACTCGACGCGCTACCGCCTCGCCGCCGGCTCGGTGCAGCCTGGCGACGCCCGAGGCCGGAAGGAGCACCGACGTCTGCTGGACCTGTGCCTTGCCGGTGACGTCGGAGCCGCCGCAGACGCTCTGCGGGACCACCTGATGCTGACGGTCAACACCGTGCTCGAGCGGGAGGGCCTCCAGAGCGACGCGCCGACCACCTGAGCGCGTGCCCGCGAGCCCGTCGCCGTGCGCGCGAGCCCGTCGCACTCCCGGGCGGGGCTGATACGCGGTCACCCGCCGCACCAGTTCGCCAGCCAGGCTTATCGTCTCCGGCAGAGACTCCACCGGAGAGAAGGGCAAGGCATGGGGGAGAAGATCCGCATCGGCATCGTCGGGTACGGCAACCTCGGGCGCGGCGTGGCGCTCGCGGTGCCGCAGAACCCGGACATGGAGCTGGTGGGCATCTTCACCCGCCGCGCGCCCGCCGACATCGATGCGCCCGACCCGAGCACGCCGGTCCTGCCCGTCGACAGCCTGACCGACCGCCGCGACGACGTCGACGTACTGATCCTGTGCGGCGGGTCGAAGGACGACCTGCCCGAGCAGGGGCCGGCGCTGGCCGCGCACTTCAACACCGTCGACAGCTTCGACACTCACGCCCGCATCCCGGAGTACTTCGCGGCGGTCGACGCTCCGGCGCGGGCGGGCGGCCGGACCTCGTTGATCTCCACCGGCTGGGACCCCGGCATGTTCTCCCTCAACCGCCTCTACGGCGAGGCACTGCTGCCGGACGGGGAGACCTACACCTTCTGGGGCAAGGGGCTGAGCCAGGGCCACTCCGACGCCGTCCGCCGGGTGCCCGGCGTGGCCGCCGGCGTGCAGTACACCGTCCCCTCGCAGGAGGCGATCGACGCCGTCCGGAGCGGGCGGCGCCCCGAGCTGAGCACGCGGGAGAAGCACCGGCGCGAGTGCTACGTGGTCCTCGAGGAGGGCGCCGACGCCGCCGCGGTGGAGCAGGCCATCGTGACGATGCCCCACTACTTCGCGGACTACGACACCGAGGTGCACTTCATCAGCGCCGAGGAGCTGCGCCGCGACCACGGCGCGATGCCGCACGGCGGCTTCGTCATCCGTTCCGGCACCACCGGCGGCGGGCACGCGCAGGTCGTGGAGTACCGGCTGCAGCTGGAGAGCAATCCCGAGTTCACCGCGAGCGTGCTCGTCGCGTTCGCCCGGGCGGTGCACCGGCTCAACGCCCAGCGGCAGGTCGGCGCCAAGACGGTCTTCGACGTCCCGCCCGGTCTGCTGTCGCCGAAGTCGCCCGAGGAGCTGCGCGCCGAGCTTCTCTAACGTCGGGCGCCCCGTCTGTCGAGGAAGGCGCCCATCCGCTCGAATTTCGCCTCGGACTCGAACAGCACGGCCTGGGCAATCTGATCGATCACGGGGTGCGCCTCAGGCGGGGAGTGGAACACGCTCTTGGTGATCCGCACCGCGAGCGGGTCCTGCTTGCCGATCCGGTCGGCGAGCGCGTGCGCCGCAGGAATGAGATCCGCACTCTCGTGCACCTCGGTCACGAGGTGCAGCGATCTCGCCTCCTCGGCCCCGAGAACCCTGCCTGCCAGCAGCATCTCCTTTGCCACAGCCTCGCCCACGAGCTCGCGCAGGCGCCACGTCGCCCCGGCGGCCGCCATGATCCCCAGGCCGGTCTCCGGGTTGCCGATCTTGACCGCGGGCGTCGCCAGCCGGAAGTCGGCGGCGTAGGCCAGCTCAGCACCCCCGCCGAGGACGTACCCGTCCAGGGCGGCGATGACCGGCATGGGCAGGGCAGCAACACGGACGAAGACGTTTGAGTTGATGCCGCGGAGCGCGTCCGCGCGCCCACGCTCCCGCAGCTGGGCGATGTCCGCACCGGACGCGAAGACCGGCCCCGACGGGGATTCGCAGCCGGAAAGGATGAGGACCCGCGGTTCTCGCTCGAGCGCGTCGCACACCTCGTGCAGCTCGTCCACCATCTGCTGGTCGATGGCGTTGCGCACCTCTGGCCGGTTCAGGCGGACGTGGACGCGCGGGGCAAGGCCATCACTGGCGGGCGATTCCTCGATGAGGAGGGTCCCGAACGACTCGCCGCGCATCACACCGCCTCCAGCGCCAGCGACGCGCCCTGGCCGACGCCGACGCACATGGTGGCCAGGCCGCGCGAGGCGTTCTCGCGCTCCATGCGGCCCAGCAGCGTGACGGCGATCCGGCAACCGCTCGAGCCGAGGGGGTGACCCAACGCGATCGCGCCACCGTCGCGGTTCGTGATCTCCTCGTCGAAGCCGAGCTCGCGGATGACGGCGAGGGACTGGCTGGCGAACGCCTCGTTGAGCTCGACCGCCTGCAGGTCCTCGAGCGCCCAGCCGATCCGGTCCAGAAGCTTCCGCGTGGCCGGCACCGGTCCCATGCCCATGATCTCGGGGGCGACGCCGGCCGACGCTCCACCGACGACGCGCGCTCGGGGCGTGAGCCCGTACCGCTCCACGGCGGACTCGGAGGCGACGATGATGGCGGAGGCGCCGTCGTTGAGGGAGCTCGAGTTGCCGGCGGTGACGACGCCGTCCTCCTTGATGATCGACCGCAGACCGGCGAGCACGTCCGGCGTGGTGCCCGGCCGGGGACCTTCGTCGACCTCCACGACCGTCTCGCCCTTGCGGCCCTTGACCGTCACGGGGACGATCTCGTCCGAGAAACGGCCCGCCGCGATCGCCTCGAGCGCACGGGCGTGGGACCGGGCGGCGAAGGCGTCGGCATCCTCGCGGCTGATCCCGTAGCGCTCGGCGACCTCTTCTGCGGTCTCCGGCATGGAGTAGGTCATTCGCCCGTCTCGGGAGAGGTCCCCGCCGGAGGCGAAGCGCTCGTTCACGAAGCGCCAGCCGAGCGAGCTGTCGAACATCTCGCCTGGCTTGGCGTAAGCCTTCTCCGGCTTGGCCAGCACCCACGGGGCGCGACTCATGGACTCCACCCCGCCGGCCACCACGATGTCCGCCTCACCGGCCTTGATCATCTGCGACGCCTGGATGATGGCGCTCAGCCCCGAGGCGCACAACCGGTTCACCGTGATCCCGGGGACGTGGTCGGGGAAACCTGCCAGAAGGGCCGCGAGCCGGGCGACGTTGCGGTTCTCCTCTCCCGCCCCGTTGGCGTTGCCGAGGATCACCTCGTCCACCGCGCCGGCGTCGAGCCCCGCACGCTCGATCGTCGCGGTCAGCGTCAGCGCGGCGAGGTCGTCCGGCCTGACGCCCGCCAACGCCCCTCCGTAACGCCCCACCGGTGTCCGTGCTCCTCCGACCAGAAATGCCTCGGTCACGCTGTCTCCTTTTCTCCGTGGGGTTTCGGCAATCATGGTCGCGCGCGATTCCGAATGTGGTTCCGGAAACACCTCGCCCACCACGCGATGCGATTTCTCTGCTAACAAGAGAATACCGACACCTGAGCCACTCCACGTCCGACCGCAGCAGACGGCCTTTCCATCTAGCGAAACAGCCTTCCGTGCTTTTTCCTTGTGGGCTCACCAATCCCGGAATTAGGTTTCTGGAGCGGGTCAGCACGTGGTGCGGCCCGGTCCATGAGGTTCGGAACGGCAGGGAGGCTGCGGGGATGCAGGTAGGAATCGTCGGTGCCGGCGCGATGGGTAGCGGCATCGGACGGGTCGCCGCAGCGTCAGGTCATACGGTGCTGCTCCACGACGTGCGCCCCGGGGCCGCGGAGGACGCGCTCGGCAGGATCGGCGCGAGCGTCGAGCGGCAGGTCGCCAAGGGCGGCACGACTGCCGAGGAAGCTCGAGCGACCCTCGAACGGCTCACGGTCGCCCGTTCCGTCGAGGACCTGTCCGGGTGCGATCTGGTGATCGAGGCCGTCGTCGAGGACCTCACCGTCAAGCAGACGCTCTTCGCCGAGCTGGAGAGCGTGGTCGGACCCGACTGCATCCTCGCGACCAACACCTCCTCGCTCAGTGTCGGTGCCGTCTTCCGGAACGCGTCGCAGCCCGGACGGTCCGTCGGGATGCACTTCTTCAACCCCGCGCACGTCATGAAGCTCGTCGAGGTGATCCCCGGGCCGCGGACCGACCAGCGCACGCTCGCCACCGTCGTCGACTTCGCCGAAGGGATCGGGAAGAGGCCCATCCTCGCCCGCGACACCCCGGGTTTCATCGTCAACCTGGCGGGCCGCGCCTACACCACGGAGGCCCTGGCCATCGTCAACGAGGGCGTCGCGTCGCCGGCGCAGGTCGACCACGTGATGAAGGAGGGCTTCGGCTTTCCGCTCGGCCCCTTCGCACTCATGGACCTGACCGGCATGGACGTCAACTACCCGGTCACCGAGAACATCTTCGAGCACAACTTCGCGGACCCGAAGCTGCGCTCGACCTGGGAGCATCGCTACCTGTTCGAGGCGGGACTCCTCGGGCAGAAGACGGGGCAGGGCTTCTACAGCTACCCCGGCGACACGCCGCCCGCACCCACCAGCAGCGCTCCGGCCGGTGCCACGACCGTCGTGCTGTCCACCGACGCCGGCATCGCGCTGAAGGAGTTCTGCGTACGAACGGGTCTCACCGTGGTGGAGGACGACGGAACCTCCCCTGTGCTGCTGGCACCGCTCGGTGAGGACTGCACCAGCGCCGCCTGCCGAGTGGGCGTCGACCCCAGAAGGGCGGTCGCCGTCGATCTCGCGTTCGGCGTCCGGGACGTGGTGACGCTCATGGTGCCGCCCGGCGCGGACCCGGCAGTCGTCTCTGCGCTGCGCGGCCGGATCGAGACCGTGAGCGCCGTGGAGGTCGTCAACGACTCCCCCGGGTTCATCGCCCAGCGCATCCTGGCCGCCGTCGTCAACCTCGGCTCCGAGATGGCGCAACGCGGCGTCGCGGCTCCGGCAGACATCGACACCGCCGTACGGCTGGGCCTGCGCTATCCGGCCGGCCCCTTGGCCCTGGCGGACGAGCACGGACCCCGCGTGTTCGCCGAGATCTTGGACGGTATCCACCGGACCACGCAGGATGCTCGGTACCGAGCTAGCCACTGGCTACGACGGCGAGCAGCCGCTGACCTCCCGATCCATCACCCTGACGTGGTGGCCGCTCGCACGAGCCTGGCCGCCGTAACCGACTGAGGAGCGAAACAACATGAGCATCTATGACCGGTACGAGCACCTGCTGACCGAGTTCATCGAGCCCGGAATCCTCCGGGTGACAATGCACAGCCCGGGTCGCCTCAACGCCGCGCACGCCGGCATGCACCGCGAGCTGGCGAACATCTGGCGGGACATCGACGAGGATCCCGAGGTCGACGTCGCCATCCTCACCGGGTCCAACGGCGTCTTCTCGGCGGGCGGGGACCTCGACCTGGTCAAGGAGATGTCGGAGGACTTCGCCGTGCTCTCCCGCGTATGGAAAGAGGCCAAGGACCTCGTCTACAACGTCATCAACTGCTCCAAGCCGATCGTGTCGGCCATGGAGGGCCCCGCCGTCGGAGCGGGCCTTGCAGCCGGGCTCCTGGCGGACATCTCGATCGCAGCGAAGGACGCGCGGATCATCGACGGTCACACGCGCCTCGGGGTGGCGGCTGGCGACCACGCCGCCATCGTCTGGCCGCTGCTCTGCGGCATGGCTAAGGCCAAGTACCACCTGCTGCTGTGCGAGAAGGTGCTCGGCGAGGAGGCCGAGCGCATGGGCCTCGTGTCGCTGTCGGTCGATGCCGACCAGGTCCAGGACACCGCCCTGGACGTGGCCCGGAAGCTCCGGGACGGCTCGCCCACCGCGATCCGGTGGACCAAGTACGCCCTGAACAACTGGCTGCGCATGGCCGGGCCGACGTTCGACTCCTCGCTCGCCCTGGAGTTCCTCGGGTTCAACGGTCCGGACGTGCGCGAGGGCCGGCAGGCGGTCGTCGAGAAGCGGCGCCCGACCTTCGAGGGCGCCCGCGCCCGCGCCTCCGCGGAGGGGTGAGGCACATGGCTCCCACGACCGACCAGCACGCCGGCCACCGTCCCCCTGCCGGAACCGACACCGCCACCAGCCGCTCATGGACGGTCCTTGGTCCCGACTTCAGGATCGAGGTCAGCGAGCCCGCGGCCGGCGTGGTCCTCGTGCGGATGGACCGGCCGGGCGCACGGAACGCGCTGAGCATGCCCCTGCGGCAGCGCCTGGCCGAGACGTTCGACCGTCTGGCCGAGGACGACGGCGTGCGTGCGGTCGTGCTCACCGGCACCGCCGCGGCGTTCGCCGCCGGGGCGGACGTCAGGAGCATGCAGGGCGTGGATCCGGTGGAGATGTACCGCCGCCACACCGAGAAGCTGTGGGCCGCGGTGGGCAGCTTCCCGCGTCCCGTCATCGCCGCCGTCAACGGCTACGCCCTCGGCGGCGGGCTCGAGCTGGCGATGAACGCGGACATCATCGTCGCCGGCCGATCGGCGAAGCTCGGGCAGCCGGAGGTGAAGCTGGGCATCATGCCGGGAGCGGGAGGCACGCAGCGACTCCTGCGCGCGGTCGGGAAGTTCCACGCCATGCGCCTGTGCCTGACCGGCGAGATCATCACGGCGGCCGATGCCGAGCGGATGGGCCTGGTCTCCGTGGTGGTCGACGACGACGTCGTCGAGTCCCGTGCGGTGGAGATGGCCGCCGCCCTGGCCCAGTTGCCGGTCCTCGCGCTCGAGCACATCAAGGAGGTCATCACGCTCGGCGCCGACGCTCCCCTTGAGGCCGCGCTGGGCCTGGAACGCAAGGCGCTGCAGGTGCTGTTCGCCTCCCGCGACAAGGAGGAGGGGATGGCAGCGTTCGTCGAGCGGCGGCAACCCGCGTTCGAAGGACGATGACGGCGAGAAACGCGAGGCTGCGGTGCCTGGGCCGCGGCCGCCTATCAGTCGGACAACCGGTCCACGGCAGCGCGCATCGATGTCAGCAGACGGTCCTCGCCACCGTCGTCCAGGTACTCCACCCGGACGGCAAAGGTCAGGGCGTAGAGCTCTCCACCGCTGCGCAGGGGGGCGGCGACGCCGCCGATCTCCGAGCGCCAGCGTCCACGGTTGACGACCAGCAGGTCGCGCCCGACCGAAAGGCTCTCCTCGAAGTCCTTCACGCTGTGGCCACGAGCTGTCAGGTCGGACCGGATGCTCCGCACCAGCCGGGACTTCTGGGGCTCCTCCATCGCCGCGAGGAGAGCGATCCCGGCGGCCGACATCGAGATGGGAAGCCGGCCACCCACCGCAAGGGGGACCGATCGGAGGTCGCGCCCTCGGGCGGTAGCCAGGAAGGCGACGTGGAGCTCATCGCGCACCGCCAGCGCAGAGGTGCACCCCGTCTCCGAACTCATCTCGTCCAGCACCCGCTGGGCCCGGCTCGCCAGCGGAGTGTTCGCGAGTACCGGGTACCCGAGCCGGAGGTTCTTCGGAGTGAGCCGGTACGCCCCCTGGTCGCTGGTGAAGCGGAGGTAACCGAGCTGGACCAGGCTGTCGGTCAGCCGGGAGACAGTCGACGGCGGCAGTTCCGTCGCTCGCGCGATCTGCCCGTTCGTCAGCGGGCCGGACGCCCGAGAAAGAACTTCGAGAATTCGAATTCCACGGGCGAGCGCCTCAACGGGTCTGCCTGACGACATGCGCTCAGACTACCACGAATATGGACGCCCTTTCCGCACAGTGAAACAGCCTTCCGCACGATTCAATTGCCCGTCCCGCAACTCGCCCGGTAGCGTCCACGGAGCATCGCGCCAATAACGCTCATCTCACCGCCGAGGTGGAAAGCATTTTGGCCGCCCCCAGCAAGCGCAATACGCCCCCGACGTACATTTACGCCAGAAAGCTGAGACCTATGCAGACCGACTTGAGGATCACGACAAAGATGTCCGCCTCCGAGCGTGTGGCGAACTGGTACAGCCGCTACTTCCCTGACGCGCTCATCTTTGCGCTCATACTTACCGTGCTGTCCGTCGTGCTCGCGCTCGCCATGACGGATGCAGGGCCGGTCGGCGTGCTGGAGGCATGGTTCGGCGGCCTGCCGATGCTGTTCCAGTTCGCCTTCCAGTTGGCGTTCACGTACGCCGCCGCCCTCGTTCTCGTCGACACCCCCGCCGTGCAGCGGGGGATCAGGCGGGCCGCGGCCTTGATCAAGACCCCGCAGATGGCGTACCTCGCCACAGGTCTGATCGGCGCCGCCACCTCGTTCATCGGCTGGTACATCGGCCCGGTCGTGACCGCGATCCTCGCCCGCGCCCTCGCCAAGGAGATCCGGGGCGTCGACTACCGACTGATCTCCGCCATCGCGTACTCCTCGTTCGTCATTTCCTTGACCGGCATCTCCGGCACCATCCCGCTCTTCGTGGCAACCGAGGGACCGTTGACGGAACTGGTCGGCGGGCTCATTCCCCTCGAGAAGACGACGTTCTCGACCATGAACCTCGTCTCGGCCGCGCTGATCGTCGTCGTCACCGCGGTGATCTACGCCGCCGTAGCCCGCCGCAAGACCGAGATCGTCACGTTCCACGACCTCGCGATCGACGGCTACGCGGAGGACGAGACCCCGGCTGACACGGAGGAGCACCGGGACAACAGCTTCGCCGACAAGGTCAACCACAGCCGGGCGATCCTGCTGGTCGTCGGCCTCATGGGCCTGGGCTACCTCGTGTACTACCTGGCGACGACGGGGCTGGCCGGCCTGAACCTCAACACCGTGGCCGTCATCGCGCTGGTGATGGGCATGCTCGTGCAAAAGGACGCCATGTCCTACGCGCGCTCCTTCACGAGGAACCTCTCGGCCAGCAGCTCGATCATGCTGCAGTTCCCGCTCTACGGCGGCATCGCCGCCATCTTCGCCGAGACGGGGCTCGCCGCCCGTTTCTCGGACGGGCTCATCGCCATCGCCACCGAGGCGACGTTCCTGCCGATCGCCTTCGTCATCACCGGCTTCCTCAACCTCTTCGTTCCGTCGGCAGGGTCGCAGTTCGTCGCCACGGCACCGTTCTTCGTGCCGGCGGGAGACGCCCTCGGCGTCGACAACGTCATGACCATCATGGCCATCACCTACGGCGACATCTGGACGAACCTCATCCAGCCGTTCTGGGCCCTGCTCTACTTTCCGATCCTCGCCGCGGGTACCCGGCTCCGGGTGCGGGACTTCATGGGCTACAACCTGCCCATCCTGGTCGCCGTCGGGCTGATCTGGGGCACCGCCCTCGTCGTCTTCGGGACTCCGTAGCATCTCCCGACTCAACATGTTCCGACCAGTGCACAGTTCGTCGAAGGGTCAGGTCGCCGTGCGCGAGATAGTCAAGCCCCCCTACTACTACAACTCCATCGACTGGGACCGGTTGGTCAGTGAGTACGAGCCACCGTTCGAGTTCATGTCCGGCACCCGGCTGTGGAGCCGGGACCAGATCGCCCAGGCTCAGACGGAGCGACTCAGGGGCGCCCTCCAGCGCGCCTTGAAGGTCCCGTTCTACCAGCGGCTGTGGGCCGAGCACGGGTTCGAGCCCGGTGACGTGAAGAGCGTCGACGACCTGTCCAGCGTGCCCCAGTACACGATCGACGACATCCGGGTCAGCATCGACCGCGAGCCGCCGTTCGGGGACTACCAGAGCCATCACTTCGCCGACGGCACCCACACGCCGCTGCGCTTCTACACCAGCGGCGGGACCACCGGGATGCCCCGGCCCACGATCTACACCCAGTGGGACCGCGAGGTCGGTGCCATCCTCAGCGCACGCACCTTCCTCATGCAGGGCGTCCGGCCCGGCGACGCCGTGATCAACGCCTGGGCGTACTCGACCCACAACGCCGCCTGGATCATGGACCACGCCCTGTGGCACTGGCTCGGAGCCATCCCGATCACGACGGGCACCGGGAACGTCACCCCCACCGAGAAGCAGGTGGAGATGGCTCAGCTCTACGGGGCCGCGTCCATCACCGCCACCTCCGACTACCTGCTGCACATCGCGGACACCGCCCGACGCATGGGCATCGACCCGAAGCACGACCTCAACCTCAAGACCTTGCTCTCCTTCGGTGACACGGCCGCGGTCGAGGAGGCCTTCGGCGTGCCCGCCTACGACTCCTACGCCTTCCATGAGGTGCAGTACGTGGCAGCGGAGTGCGAGGCCAAGGGCGGGCTGCACATCTTCGAGGACGCATTCGTCATCGAGGTCGTCGACTTCGAGACCGGCGAGGTCCTCCCGCCCGGTCACCGCGGCAACATCGTGGTGACCTGCCTCTACAAGACCGGGACCCACCAGATCCGGTACAACATCCAGGACATCTCGGCGACGCACGAGCTCACCGAGTGCGCCTGCGGCAGCGTGCACCGGAAGCTGGACTACTTCCAGGGGCGCAGCGACACCATGGTGAAGCTGCGCGGTGTCAACGTCTGGCCCGAGGCCTGCGGGAAGATCATCCAGGACAACCCCGGCGTCAGCGGTGAGTACTTCGTCTACGTCGAGCGCGTCACCCCGCCCGGCAAGATGGCCCGCGAGGAGATGACCGTCATGGTCGAGGCCGCGGACGGCGTCGGCGACCGCGGCAGGCTCGGCGCGGACCTCGAGAGGCTCCTCAAGCAGAAGATCGGAGTGCAGATCAGGGTCGACGTCGTCGGGCGTGACTCCCTCCGGGAGCTCACGGGCCACGGGCACCGGGCCAAGCTCAAGAGGTTCGAGGACCGGCGCGGAGCCCTGACACGATGACGACGGCAATGGTCCAGCTCGCCCACGGCGAGGGGCTCGTGGCGCAGGAGCGGCCCGTGGCCCCCCTCGGTGAGGCGGACGTCCGGGTCGACATCGAGGTGTGCGGACTCAACCACCTCGACCTGTGGCTCAAGCGCGGCGACACCGGGGATCGGCTCTCGCTGCCCCGCGTCCCCGGCAGCGACATCCTCGGAACGGTCAGCGCCGTCGGTGAGCGGGTGGAGCACGTCGAGGTGGGCGACCGCGTGCTGGTCTATCCCGGGCGGTCCTGCGGGGATTGCGGCCAGTGCCGGGCCGGTCGAGAGTCGGCGTGCCGCTCGTTCGAGGTGCTCGGCTACGGCTTCGACGGCGGGTACGCCAGCAGTATCACGGTCAACAAGGACGACGCCTTCCGGGTGCCGGCCTCGTCCGGCACCCAGTGGGGTGCTGTCCCGGTCTCCTACGTCACCGCCTGGAACGCGATGGTCGTCAAGGCGGGTCTGACAGCCGGGGAGACGGTGGCGGTCTGGGGCGCGGCCGGAGGACTCGGCAATGCTGCCCTGCGCATCGCCACCGCGATCGGCGCCGAGGCGATCGCGGTGGTGAGCAGTACCGCGAAGGAGGCGTGGCTCCGCGAGAACGGGTGGGGCGGAGCGGTCGTCGTCCGCGACGGGACAACCGCCAGACAGGTCCGGAGGGCCACCGGTGGGCGCGGCGTCGATGTGGTGCTGGATCACGTCGGCGCGGCGACCTGGATGGAGAGCATCAGGATGCTCGCCACCCGGGGCCGACTCGCCTTCTGCGGGGTCACCACCGGCTACGAGGCGGTGACGGACCTGCGCCACGTCTTCGGCAAGCAGCTGAGCATCCACGGCACGTGGCTGGGAGACCGCCGCGACCTCGCCGCGGTCGTCGACCTCCTGTCGAGGCACCCGGAGGCGCTCCCGGTGGTCGAGCGGACCTTCCCCCTGGCCGAGGCCAACCGTGCCCAGGACCTTGTGGCCGACGGATCGCACGCCGGCAAAGTCGTGCTCACGGTCCGCTGACCGCCGACGGGAAGGTGATCACCATGGAGCCGGTCGACAGCGTCCCCGTCTTCTTCGAGGACTTCACGAGCGGCGCGGTCTACGAGCTCGGGAGCGTCTCGGTGTCCGCGGAGGACATCGTCGCCTTCGCGGAGCAGTTCGACCCGCAGGGCTTCCACGTCGACGAGGCCGCCGGGAGGACCGCCGGATTTGGCGGGCTGATCGCGTCCGGCTGGCACACCGTCGGTCTCTACATGCGTCTCTTCGTCGACGGGCTCCTGGGCGCGAGCCGCAGCCTGGGCTCCCCCGGCGGCGATGAGCTCCGCTGGTTCCATCCGGTCCGTCCGGGCGACACCCTCAGCGCCCGGTGCACCATCGGCGAGGTGCGGGCGTCCCGACGTGACGCGCGCCGCGGTGTGGTGCACACCTGCGGCGAGATGATCAACCAGAACGGCGCGGTCGTGATGCGGATGCGGACCGTCAGCCTGATCGGCCGCCGCTGACCGTCATCGCGTGGCCGCCGTCGCCAGTGGCCACGCCTGCGCCGAGTCCAGACGCTTGCGCACCCCTTCCCCGCCGATCTCCTCGATCAACGCCCGCGGGCCGACGACGACGAGCAGCGAGCCGGCCCGGGACAGCCCGGTGTAGAGGATCTCGCGGGCCCGCTCGCGGTCCCGGAACCCGTTGACGCACAGCACGACGACCGGCCGCTCCAGGCCCTTGAAGCCGAGGACGTGCCCGTAGAAGACGTCCTCGCCGGCCAGGAAGTCGTCCCAGTACTCCCGGTACCCCGCGAGCTCGACGGTGTGGCGCTGCTCCGGGTGCCGCCGCCCCGTGGTCAGCAGCGCGACCTGCCCGGGGTCCCAGCCCTCGCCGAGCAGCGCCTCGACGGCGTCGTCGGCCGCCTCGACGGCGTCCTCCGGCGGGACGTCGACCACCCGGACCGGCTCGCCCGGCGCGCCCCGCGGCCGCATGGCGACCCGGGACATGCTGCCGATGAGCTGGGCGATCTGCTTGGTGTTGCGCAGGTTCTCCTCGAGCTGGAACGGGGGCAGCTCGATCGGGTCGTGACCGTTGCGCGGAAAGACCCGCTGACCGTCGTCGAGGAAGACGTAGAGCCCGCCGTGCTCGGGGTCGCGCAGGCACTGCAGCAGGTTGGGCCACCAGATGTCGGAGAAGTCCTGCGCCTCGTCGACGACGACGGCGTCGAACAGGTCGCCCGCGGGTCGCGTGGCCGCCAGGGTGCCGAGCTGCTCGGGGAGGCGACGCTCCCAGTAGTCGGAGTCGTCGTCGGCACCCGGCTCCGCGCCCCACCGGATGGGCAGGTCGTGGAAGAGACCGACGTAGGCGGGCCGGTCCTTGGCCGGCCAGGTGGCGACGAGCCGCTCGAAGAACCGGCCCAGCCCGCGGCTGTAGCAGACCAGCGCGACCCGCTTGCCGCTGCGGGCGAGCCGGCGGGCCTGCTCGGTCGCGACCCAC
>Ga0307416_100001343_pt1 | contig 13261 bp, 9 predicted proteins | sample DK1Cmetagenome_2_FD_203821 | JGI IMG/M metagenome (GOLD analysis project Ga0307416, IMG submission 203821) | Maize rhizosphere microbial communities from greenhouse at UC Davis, California, United States - DK15-C-3 | ecosystem: Host-associated > Plants > Roots > Rhizosphere > Soil | place: USA...
TGACTCGCGTGCGAGTCGCGCGGGCCCTTGCGCGAATAGCCGCCGAGCCCCTGCAGCAGCGGCGCCTCGGGCGCGTCGAACGCGAGGTCGAGCGCGAATCCCCGCGCGGCGATGCGCGCGACGTAGCGATTCCCCGTGAGCGCGAGCGACCAGTCGTCGATCCACGCATGCGTCGTGCTCTCGTCCGCGCCGGCAAGCCCGAACGCAGCGCGCGCCGCGCGCTGGTCGTGCCGCAGGCGCCCGAGCGCGGGATCGGCGAGGGCGGCATGCGCGAAGACGACCTGTCGCGGCGCGAATGCGCTGCGGCTCTCTTCGGCAACGTCGGGGCGATTGCGGAAGAACGTGACTTGCACGCCGAGGTCGCGGCCTTCCCGCGTTCTCAGCCAGCCGGTGATGTACCACCACTCGGTGCGAAACGCGGGGTGGCTGCCATGGTCGCGCGGGAACGCGAGCACACGGCCCGGTGCAACGTCAGCGTAGCGCTGCGCAGCGAGCGGCCCCGCGGCAAACAGCGACGCCATCGCAACAAAGGCGCGGCGCTTCACCAGTCCTCCCGGACGGCGCGGATGACCTCGCCGCTCATCGCCTGGCGTCCGCCGGCGACCGCGGTCGCCGTCGCGAGCACGACGACACCCGCGCCGAGCGCCCCCAGCACCGCCCAGGGCACGTGCAGCTCCATGCCCCAGTGGAACGACTGCCGGTTGACGACGTGGACGAGCACGAGGCTCATCGCCGAGCCGACGAGCGTACCCGCGGCGACGCCCAGCAGCGCGGTCACCGATCCCTCGCACGCGAGCATCCGCGCGACGTCGCCGCGCGTCATCCCGAGATGACGCAGCACGCCGAACTCGCGCCGGCGCGCGAGCACGAGCGCACCGAAGGCGGAGGAGAGCCCGACAAGACCGATCAGCACCGCGGCGAGCTCCAGCGCGTAGGTCACGGCGAACGTCCGGTCGAATGCCGACAGCGCCAACGTGCGGATCTCGCCAGGGGAGGCGATCTCCACGCGATCGTCTCCGTGCATGACGCGTTCGAGCGATGCGCGGACCGCTGCGGCATCGTCGGGGGCGCGCAGCCAGACGGCGGCGTTCGTCACGTCGCGATCGCCGGTGAGCGCGACGTAGGTGTCGCGATCGAGCACGACCGCACCCTGCGGCCGTCCGTAGTCGCGCCATACGCCGGCCACGAAAAAGCGCTCGTTGCGGCCCGCCAGCGGCAGTGCCACGACGCGCCCCGGCGTGAACCCGTAGAGGTCGAGCATCGCCTCGTTGACCCACACCGCCGGCGGGGCATCGTCGGGGCGGGCGACGGGAGCGGCGACGAGCGCGAGCCTCGACGGCGCGTCACGCTCGGCGAGCGGCCGCGCGAGCACCACGACGCGCGGCCGCGCGGCATCCAGGAGGATCGCGGTCTCGCGGGTGAATTCGACGCGCGCGACGCCCGGCACGCCCGCCACGGCGCGCTGCTCGTCCGGCGTCAGGGGCGCAAGTTCCGGCGATGCCACGCGCACATAGAGGTCCGCCGGCAGGACGCGAACCAGCCAGTCGTCGAGCGACTGGCGGAACGACCCGACCATGATCGCCATCGAGACCATGAGGCTCACGCTTGCCACGATCGAGGCGAGGCTCGTGCTCACCTGGCGGCTCGAGCCGCCGAGTTGCAGCAATGCGAGCTCAGCGGGGGCGCTCGCGGGCCGCGGGAGCCTCCGGAGAACGAACGCCGCCAGCCATGGCATGGCGAGAAGCACGCCGGCGAGGAGGCTGGCGATCGCGGCGTAGCCACCGATCGGCAAGCCGGCGATCGGCGGCAGCGCGAGAAACAGCGCCCCGGCCGCCACCGTCGCGATGCCGCCGATCAGCGAACGCACCGGGGTCGACGTGCGTTCCTCGTCGTCGCCGCGCAGCGCGAGGGCCAGTGTGGCACGTCCAGCTTCGCGCGCGGGCACGAAGCTTCCGAGCGCCGCGGCCAGCACGCCCAGCATGAAGAACACGACGATGCCGACGACGTCGACGCGAACCGAGGCCTCGACGCCCCGGAAGAAACCCGATCCCAGATCCGCGCCGCTGACGCGCAGCGCCACGTACGCGATCGCATACGCCGCCGCGACGCCGAGGACGCTTCCGGCCGCGCCGATCAGCGTTCCCTCGAGCGCGCAAAGCGCGACCAGCCGGTGCCGCGTCATGCCGAGCGTTCGCAGCAGCGCGAATTGCGCGCGTCGGCGCACGACGGCGAGCGCCTGCGTCGTGAACACGAGCAGTCCGCCGGTAAAGAGCGCGACGAGCGCGAGGATGTTGAGATTGACGCGGTACGAGCGAGAAATGCTCTCCGCTGCGCGCAGCGTCGTTTCCGGGCGGTCGATCGTCACGCCGGCTGGAAGCCGCGCGCGCACCCGCTGCGCGAACGCGTCCGTGGCAACGCCGGGACGCAGCCGCAATTCGATGCGGCTCACGCGCCCGTGCCAGCGGAATGCGTCCTGCGCCGCCGCGATGTCGACCACGGCAAGGCTTTCGCGCCCCGCGCCGGGCAGCGTGCCGGCGATCGTGAGCTCGATGTCGCGATCACCAGCGTGCAACACCAGTCGATCCCCGACGCGCAACCCGAGCGCGTTGTGGGCGGCGTTCGACAGGAAGACACGGTCGTTCCGCAGCACGTCCAGACGGTCGCCACCCTCGCCGACGAGCCCCGGCTGGACGATCGACGCGCGAAACGCATCGATGCCGACCACGCGCAGCGTGTCGTCCCGACCGCGCACGCGAACGTCCAGCTCGACGACCGGACTGGCGAGCGCGACCTCCGGATCGCGCGCGACAATGCCATACAAACGCTCGTCGAAGCCGCCGCGCCCGCCGCGGATCGACAGGTCCGCCTCGCCGGACAGCGTGCGGACGCCGCGCGCAAGCTCGTCGACCGCCGCCTGGTTGACCAGTTGCACCGCGAGACCGAGCGCGACGCCGACGGCGATCGCGAGCACCGCCACGAGCGTCCGCATGCGGTTCTGCACCAGCGCCCCGGCGAGGACCGCGCGAAGATCCGAGACCGCCGCGCCGCCCATGTTCACGCGTCGCGCGGCCGCAGTCCGTCGCGCGTGAGCACGACAATCCGGTCGGCGGCGCGCGCGGCGAGCAGCGAGTGCGTCACCACGATCGCCGCGGCGTCGTTGGCGCGAACCTGTTCATGCAGCAGCGCGAGCACACCCGAGGCGCTTTCCGGGTCGAGGTTGCCGGTCGGCTCGTCGGCGAGGACGAGCGCCGGTCCGTGGACGAGCGCACGCGCGATCGCGATGCGCTGCATCTCGCCGCCGGACAACCGCGAGGGCGAGTCGTCCGCCCGCGGCGCGAGCCCGACCGCATCGAGCATCGCGCCAATGCGTCGGGCGCGCGCGTCGACCGGCCGCTGCAACAGCGCGAGCGGCAGCCCGACGTTCTGTGCGACGGTGAGATAGGGCAGCAGGTGGAACGCCTGGAACACGAAGCCGAAGCGCTCGCGGCGCAACCTCGTCATCGCATCGTCGTCGAGCGTCGCGAGGTCGACGCCGTCGATGACGATCCGTCCCTCGTCCGGTCGATCGAGCCCCGCCACCAGGTTCAGCAGCGTCGACTTGCCGACGCCCGACTCGCCCATGACCGCGACGACCTCGCCGCGCGTCAGCTCGAGCGAGACGTCGCGGAACACGGTGCGCGCGTGCGACGCGGGATAGCGCTTGGCGAGCGCACGGATGGACAGCATGCGACGAGACTAACACCGCGGTGCGCCGACTCGCGCCGCTCGCGCGGCATGAAGGCGCGTCGGTCAGTCGCCGGCGTCGTCGTGCGCGATCGCCGCCGTGCCCGGCCGCTTGAGCGCCGGGGCCGCCGTGGCATCGCCCTTGACGTAGCGATCGAGGAACGCGATCGCGTAGCCGACAATCGCGTCACGTCCCGAGATGCCGAGATCCGTCCAGGCGAGATGCGCGGCGCCGTCGACCTCGACCAGGTATTTCGGCGCGGGCGACTGATCGTAGGCGCCGCCGGCGAGCTCGATCGGCAGCGTGAACACCGGATCGAGCGAGCCCGCCTGGTACATCACCGGCGCGGTCAGATGACGCAGGCCGCCGCTTCGCTGGAACGGCAGCGAATAGGGCGTCAGCGCGAGGATCGCGCGAACGCCCGCGAGCTTCCATGACGGCCAGGCGCCACCGAGTCCGAGAACCGTGTAGCCGCCGAGCGAATGACCCGCGAGCGCGAGCCGCGACAGGTCGGCGCGCGATGCGTAGCGATGGTCCACGCCCAGCGCAGCGACGATCTCGCGGATGTCCTCGGCACGATCGCGGTAGTCGGTCTCGCTCCACATGAGCGACGGCTTGAAGCCGAAGCGGCTGATCGCCGGCAGCGAGAACTGGCAGTTGGAATCGGCATGCCGCGGCGCGACCACGAAATAGCCATCCTCGGCCAGAGCGCGCATGAGGTAGCGCGACTGCGTCGGGCACATGTACATGCCGTGCGAGAACACGACCACGGGCTGCGGCCCGGTTCGCACCGGATCGAACCACAGCACGGCGGCAAATCCGCCGAGATCGACGGATTCCTCGCGCACCCGTTCGTGCGCGGATCCGGGCGTCGCAAAGGCGAGCGCCGCGGCGAACGCCAGCGCGAGCCACGCGGCATGGTGACGGGACGTAGGCATCGACACGGCGCGACAGCCTAGCCGCCGATCACCGTGCCTGCAATAGCGCGCGCGTCGCGCGCCGGCTCAGACGTCGAGGTTGCGCACGCCGAGCGCGTTGCCTTCGATGAACGCGCGCCGCGGCTCGACCTCCTCGCCCATCAGCTTGTCGAAGATCTCGTCGGACGCGATGCCGTCCTCGATCTGGACCTTCAGCAGGCGGCGCACCGTCGGGTCCATCGTCGTTTCCCACAGCTGCCCCGGATTCATCTCGCCGAGACCCTTGTAGCGCTGGATGGCGACGCTGCCGCGCGCTTCGGCGAGCAGCCAGTCGAGCGCCTCCTTGAACGATTTCACCGCGAGCTGCCGCTCGCCGCGGCGCACCACCGCGCCCGGCTCGACGAGTCCCTGCAGCACCTGCGCGGCCGTCGCGATCTGCATGCCGTCGCCGCTCGCGAGGAAATCGGCGTCGATCGACGTCGCGCGGGGGGTGCCGTGGTGGACGCGCACGATGACGAGCCGCCGCGTCTCGGACGCCGCGTCGAATCGAGCCTCGACGCGCACCTCCGGATCGGCGATCGCTTCGCCCAGCACGCGAGCGCTGCGCTCTGCCGTGTCCTGCGTCGACAGGTCGATCTCGGCGCCGGCCAGCATCGCGTACAGCGCGGCCGGATCGATGGCGCGCGACGTGCGATCGACGACCGCTTCGGCGAGCAGGTACTGGCGGGCGACGTTGCCCAGCGATTCCCCGGCGAGCGCGGGCTTGTCGCCGCCGGCGTGCAGCTCCGCGTTCCTGAGCGCGAGCCGCAAGAGGTAGTGCTTGAGCTCGTGATCGTCCTTGAGGTAGGTCTCGTCCTTGCCCTGCTTCGCCTTGTACAGCGGCGGCTGCGCGATGTAGATGTGCCCGCGCTCGACGAGCTCGCGCATCTGGCGGTAGAAGAACGTGAGCAGCAGCGTGCGGATGTGCGAGCCGTCGACGTCCGCGTCGGTCATGATGATGATGCGGTGGTAGCGCAGCTTGTCCGGGTTGAAGTCGTCCTGCCCGAAGCCGGTGCCGAGCGCGGTGATCAGCGTGACGATCTCCTGCGAGCCGAGCACCTTGTCGACGCGCGCGCGCTCGACGTTCAGAATCTTGCCGCGGAGCGGGAGGATCGCCTGGAACTTGCGATCGCGCCCCTGCTTGGCCGAGCCGCCGGCGGAATCACCCTCGACGAGGTACAGCTCGCACAGCGCGGGATCGCGCTCCTGGCAGTCGGCGAGCTTGCCGGGCAGGCCGAGGCCGTCGAGCGCGCCCTTGCGGCGCGTGAGCTCGCGCGCCTTGCGCGCGGCTTCACGGGCGCGGGCGGCATCGACGATCTTCGAGCAGATGATCTTCGCGTCGGCGGGATTCTCGAGGAGGAACTCGCCGAGCTTCTCCGCGACCACGTCCTGCACGACCGGCATCACCTCGGACGACACGAGCTTGTCCTTGGTCTGCGAGCTGAACTTGGGCTCGGGCACCTTGACGGACAGCACGCAGGTCAGGCCTTCGCGCATGTCGTCGCCGGTGGTCTCGACCTTCGCCTTCTTCGCGACCTCCTCCTTCTCGATGTAGTTGTTGAGCGTGCGCGTCATCGCCTGGCGCAGTCCGGTCAGATGCGTGCCGCCGTCGCGCTGCGGGATGTTGTTGGTGAAGCACTGGACGTTCTCGGCGTAGCTGTCGTTCCACTGCATGGCGATCTCGACCGTCGTGCCGTTGCGCTCGCCGACCGCGTGGAACACGTGCGGATGAAGCACGCTCTTGCTGCGGTTCATGTACTCGACGAAGCCCTTGACGCCGCCCGAGTACGCGAAGCTCTCGCTCTTGCCGTCGCGCTGGTCGACGAGTTCGATCGCCACGCCGTTGTTCAGGAACGACAGCTCGCGGATGCGCTTGGCCAGCACCTCGTAGTGATAGTCGATGCGCGAGAACGTGTCGGTCGAGGCCATGAAGTGGACCTCGGTGCCGCGACGGTCGGTCGTCCCGGTCACGGCGAGCGGCGCCACCGCGACGCCGCGGCGGAACTCCATCTGATGGACGCTGCCGTTGCGGAAGATCCTGAGCTTGAGCCAGTCGGACAGCGCGTTGACGACCGACACGCCGACGCCGTGCAGGCCGCCCGACACCTTGTAGCTGTTCTGGTCGAACTTGCCGCCGGCGTGCAGCTCGGTCATGACGATCTCGGCGGCCGAGCGCTTCTGCTCGTCGTCGTCCTTGATGTCGGTCGGGATGCCGCGGCCGTTGTCGACGACCGAGATCGAGCTGTCGGCGTGGATGACGACCTTGATGTCGTCGCAGTGCCCGGCGAGCGCCTCGTCGATCGCGTTGTCGAGCACCTCGAACACCATGTGATGCAAGCCGGTGCCATCGGAGGTGTCGCCGATGTACATGCCCGGGCGCTTGCGCACGGCCTCGAGGCCTTTCAGGACCTTGATGCTGTCGGAGTTGTATTCCTGCGGGGTGGGCAAGGAGATCTGCGGTAGGCTGCTCATTCGTTCCGATCGAAATGCACGCGATGCGCGCGACTGCAGGCACGACGCTCGTTGTCTTTTGCCTCTCTGTCGGGAATCGCGCGGCGCGGACGGCGATTCCCGGGTGACCCGACCGGCCGAACGCCGGCTCTCACTTCCCGCCGAACGCTAGATCCTCATCGGCATCACGACGTACTTGTAGTCGTCGCGCTGCGGCATCGTCACCAGCGCGCTGGAATTGGCGTCGCCGAACGCGAGCTGCACGCGCTCGCTCGCGAGGTTGCCCAGCACGTCGACCAGGTAGGTGATGTTGAAACCGATGTCGAGCCCGTCGCCGGTGTACGGCACCTCGAGCTCCTCCTCGGCCTCCTCCTGCTCGGCGTTCGTGCAGATGATGCGCAGCTGGCCGCCCGACAGGACGAGCCGCACGCCGCGGAACTTCTCGTTGCTGAGGATGGCCGCGCGTTGCAGCGCCGACAGGAGCTCGGTGCGCGGCAGCTCGATCAGCTTGCCGTGCCCCGTCGGGATCACGCGGTTGTAATCGGGGAACTTGCCGTCGACGACCTTGCTCACCAGCTCGACGTTGCCGAAGCGGAAGCGGACCTGGTTCGCCAGGATGTCGATCGTCACCGGCTCGTCGACGTCGGCGAGCAGCTTGCCGAGCTCGAGCACGGTCTTGCGCGGCAGGATCACTTCCTGCCTCGCGTAGCTCCCGGGAACCGCGAGGCTCGCCCACGAGAGCCGGTGGCCGTCGGTGGCCACCGCCTGCAGCGACTGCTGGTCGACGACCAGCAGCATTCCGTTGAGGTAATAGCGGATGTCCTGCTGCGCCATCGCGAACTCGGCGAGCTTGAACAGCGCGCGAAGGTCCTTCTGCGGGAGCGAGAGCGTCTGCAGCTGCTCGGTGCCGAGGCTGATGCGCGGATAGTCGCCCGCCGGCATGGTTTGCAGGTTGAAGCGCGAGCGCCCGGCGCGGACGGTCATCTTCGTGCCGGTCGTGTCGACCGACAGCGTCGAGGCCTCCGGCAGCGCGCGAAGGAGATCCTGGAGCTTGCGGGCCGCGACCGTCGTCGATTGACCTTCCTTGCCCGCGAGATCGGCAACGGCGGTGATCTGCATCTCGAGGTCCGTCGCCGTGACGAACAGCTTGCCGTCCTTCTGCTCGAGCAGGACGTTGGCGAGGATCGGCAGCGTGTGCCGGCGCTCGACGATCCCGGATACCGCCTGCAATGGCTTCAGCAACGCATCTCGTGCGATTTGTTTTAATTGCATGTCAAACCATGAAGACGATGATGAAGCGCGTCGGAAACCGGGATAACCGCTGAAAGGGCTTGCGGATCAACGCTTGCGCGCGTAACGGCGGTGCGTACAACGAGGGGACGAGCTGTGGACGGTTTGGGGACGTAAAAGCGACCCGGAAAATCGCGCGGCATAACCCACAAATTATACTACGAACAGGGGCTTATTTCCTAGGGGAATTAGCCCCTTACGGAGGCGCGACGCGTGGTCGGAAAAGCGTCCCGGAACGCGGCTCGCGTAGCGCGTCGGGCGAGGGGGCAGCCGGGCGTGTCCCGGCTCGAGTCCAGGCGCACCGGCGTCGCCTGATGCTGCGGCCTTACCCGCCGCCGCGCACGGCGCGCGTTCTAGCTGCGGAGCACCTGCAGCAGGAAGTTGACGTCGTGGTTGATGTCCGCGTGCGTCTCGCGAAGCTTCGCGATCGTTCGGCAGGCGTGCAGCACCGTGGTGTGATCGCGGCCGCCGAAGTTGCTGCCGATCTCGGGCAGCGACAGCTGCGTGAGCTCCTTAGCGAGCGCCATCGCCACCTGGCGCGGCCGCGCCACGGCGCGCGACCGCTTCTTGCTGTGCATGTCCGTCGTGCGGATCTTGTAGTAGTCGGCGACCGTCTTCTGGATGTTCTCGACGCTGATCTGCCGGTTCTGTACCGCCAGCAGGTCCTTCAGCGCTTCCTTCGCGAGCGAGAGCGAGATGTCGTGACCGTTGAAGTTGGCGAACGCGATCACCCGCTTCAACGCGCCCTCGAGCTCGCGGACGTTGCTGCGGATGTGCTTGGCGATGAAGAAGGCGACCTGCTCGTCGATGCGCACGCGCGACTGCGCCGCCTTCGACAGCAGGATCGCGACGCGCATCTCGAGCTCGGGCGGATCGAGCGCCACGGTGAGGCCCCATCCGAAGCGGGAGATCAGGCGCTCCTCGATGCCCTCGATCTCCTTCGGATACTTGTCGCAGGTGATGACCACCTGCTTGTGGGCCTCGATCATCGTGTTGAAGAGGTAGAAGAACTCCTCCTGCGTGCGCGTCTTGCCGCCGAGGAACTGGATGTCGTCGATCAGCAGCAGGTCCAGCGACCGGTAGTGACGCTTGAATTCCTCGAAGCCCTTGTGCTGGTAGGCCCGCACGACGTCGCCGATGTACGACTCGGCATGGATGTAGCGGATCTTGGCGGCGGGATTCTGCGTCAGGATGTGGTTGCCGATCGCCTGGATCAGGTGCGTCTTGCCGAGCCCCACGCCGCCATAGACGAACAGCGGGTTGTACGAGGTCGGATGGTCGGCCACCTGCAGGCCGGCGGCGCGCGCGAGCTGGTTCGCCTTTCCGGTGACGAACGCGTCGAACGTCAGGGCGGGGTTGAGCGACGAGTTGTCGGGGCGGCGCACCACGGCGGGTGCCGCGGGCGCGGTTGCCGGCGCCGATGCCGACGCCGCGGCCGCGCCGATCGGAATCGGCTGCGCCGGGACGCCGCTCGGCGGCTCGACCTTGCGGCCGTCGATGGCGCCCGATCCCGTACCCACGGCGGCGAGCGCGAAGTCGACCGCCAGCGGCTCGCCCGCCTCCTTCTGGAGCAGGAACTCGATGCGCGACCCGAAGCGATCGCGGACCCACTGCAACACGAAGCGGTTGGGCGCGACGAGGCGCATCCGGCCGCCGTCGCGCTCGCAGCGCAACGGCTTGATCCACGTCGCGTATTGCTGCGGTGGCAGCTCGTGCTGAAGGGTCGACAGACAGGCCGCCCAGGGGTCGGCCGGTTCCTGCGGCAACGGTAGCGGGTGGTCCAAGCGTGGAGTCCGGCGGCTTGTCGCGCGAGGCGCTTGCCGCGCTTGTAAGAAGAAAAAACCGGCGTCGCTCGCGAGGGCTGCCACGCGCGACGCCGATCAGTTATTCACATTCTAGTGCGCGCGTCGTGGGTTATCCACAGCGCCCCGGCCGCGAAAGCGATGGCTCCCGGCGGATGGACCGGGGCGTCGCGCTGCACGGAAGTGACCGCTCGCATGCTGGCGCCCGGACGCGCGCGGCCGCGCTCACGTTGACAACATCGACGGCAAAATGCTCTAATCAAAGGCTTTTCCGATTACGCCTGCCGAATGCGTCCGGTGCCCGCCGCGACCTTCGCGCAAGGCGCCTTCCTCGCCCGGGTCCACGATGAAACGCACTTTCCAACCCTCGAAGATCAAGCGTGCGCGCACGCACGGCTTTCGCGCACGCATGAAGACGGTGGGCGGCCGCAAGGTGCTGTCCGCCCGCCGGGCGAAGGGCCGCGCCCGCCTCACGCCGGTCTAGACCGGTCTCGCCGATCGCCGCGCCGGATCCGATTGCCGCCCCGGTCGCCCGCGCCCGGCGCGGGACGAAACCGTATCGGTTGTCGGGCGCCGGCGCCTTCGAGGCGATCTTCGATCGAGGCCTTCGGCGCGAAGGCCGCTACGTTCAACTGGTCTATGTCACGGTCGATGGCGATGCGACAGGGCGCTTCGGTTTCGTCGTCGGGCGAAAGGTCCTGTCGCGCGCCGTCGACCGCAATCGCTTCAAGCGCATCGTTCGTGTACGCATGCGCGCGCTGCGCGGCGCGGCCGCGCGCTACGACGTCGTGATCCGCGTCAAGCGTCCCGTCCCGCGCGCTGCCGTGGATGCGGCGGCCGCGGAAGCCGTCTCGCTGATCGAGCGCCTGCTCGCGCCGGTGGGGCCGGCATGACGTCGCCGCTGGTGCTCGCGCTCCGCGCCTATCGCTACGCGATCGCGCCGCGGCTTGGCGCCAACTGCCGCTTCTACCCGAGCTGCTCGCAGTACGCGATCGAGGCGATCGAACGCCATGGCAGCGTTCGCGGCAGCTGGCTTGCCGTCGCCCGTCTCGCCCGGTGTCACCCGTTCCACGCGGGCGGCTACGATCCGGTCCCCGATCCTCCCTCCAGCCCGCTGCCCGTCCCGGGCGCCCGCGACCGTTGATGGATACGCAACGCCTCATCCTGTTCCTGGTGTTCTCGTTCTCCCTGATGTTCCTGTGGGAGGCCTACCAGAAGCACGTCAACCCGCCCGCGCCGGTAACGGCGAAGAGCGCGGCGCCAAGCACGCCGTCCGGCGTGCCGCAGAAGCCCGCCGACGTTCCCGCCGCCGTCCCGGGCGTCGATGCGAAAACCGCTGCATCGCCCGTCCCGCCCGCGCCCGGCGGCGCGGGGTCGGCGGGCGAGACGGTCACGGTCAAGACCGACCTGTACGCGGCGACGATCGACGCCGTCGGGGGCGTGATCAGCGAAGTCGCGCTCGCGCGCCATCGCGACGCGACCGATCCGAACAAGCCGTACAAGGTCATCCAGCGCGGCGACCAGGTGTCGCTCGCCCAGGCGGGCCTGCTCGGCGAGGGACTTCCCAACCACCGCACGCCCTACCGCGTGCTGCCCGGGCCGCGCGAGCTGGCGCCGGGCGCGGACAAGCTCGAGCTCAAGCTCGAAGCGACGGCGGCGAACGGCAGCCCGGTGGTGCAGACGCTCACGTTCCATCGCGGCAACTACGTCATCGACAGCACGTTCGAGATCCGCAACACGACCGACAAGCCCGAGACGCCGTTCGCCTATTTCCAGCTCACCCGCGACACGAAGACGGCGCTGCCGCAAAGCTCCTGGACGCCGGCGTCGTACACCGGGCCGGTCGTCTACAACGAGGCGGACAAGTTCAAGAAGGTCGACTTCGCCGAGATCGACAAGCTCGCCGCCGATCCCAAGCGCAAGCCGCCGTACACGCCGAAGGCCGACAACGGCTGGGTCGGCATGGTCGAGCACTATTTCGTCAACGCCTGGCTGCCGCCGGCGGAATCCAAGCTCGAGCGCGAGTTCTACGTGCGCAAGCTCGACAACGGGCTGTACTCGGCCGGCATGATCGTGCCGATGCCGCCGGTTCCGCCCGGGGGAACGGCGTCGACGACGATGCGGCTGTACGCGGGCCCGCAGGAGCAGGACGTCATCGGCAAGCTCGCGCCCGGCTTCGACCTCGTCGTCGATTACGGCATCTTCACCGTGATCGCCGCGCCGTTGTTCTGGCTGCTGAAGTGGCTGCACGGCCTGATCGGGAACTGGGGCTGGGCGATCATCGTGATGACCATCATGATCAAGGGCGCGTTCTATCCGCTGAACGCGGCCGCCGCGCGCTCGATGGCCAAGATGAAGATCGTGGGGCCCAAGCTCAAGGCGCTGCAGGAGCAGTACGCGAACGACAAGCAGCAGCTGCAGATCCGCATGATGGAGCTGTACAAGCAGGAGAAGATCAACCCGCTCGGCGGCTGCCTGCCGATCCTCGTGCAGATCCCGGTGTTCATCGCGCTCTACTGGGTGCTGCTGTCGGCGGTGGAGCTGCGCTACGCGCCGTGGGTCGGCTGGATCCGCGACCTGTCCGCGCCCGATCCGTACTTCGTGCTGCCGGTGATCTACGCGATCACCGCCTACCTGCAGGTGAAGCTGTCGCCCACGCCGATCACCGATCCGATGCAGGCCCGCATCATGCAGATCATGCCGGTCGCGTTCTCGGTCTTGTTCCTGTTCTTCCCGGCCGGGCTCGTGCTCTACTGGCTGGTGAACAACACGCTGCAGATCGGCCAGCAGTGGCACGTCAACCGCATGCTCGAGAAGGAAGCGGCGCTCGTCGCGGCGAAGCGACGCTGATGGACGCGCGCCGCCGTCGTGCGCTGGCGCTCGCCGCGGCGCTCGCTGTGGCGAGCGTCGCGACGGGCCAGGGCGTGAACGAGGACCTCGATACGCCGTTCGTCATCACGCCGACGAACGTCGTCACCGCGATGCTCGACCTCGCGCGCGTCGCACCGGGCGACCGGCTCGTCGATCTTGGCAGCGGC
>Ga0307416_100001344_pt1 | contig 13261 bp, 13 predicted proteins | sample DK1Cmetagenome_2_FD_203821 | JGI IMG/M metagenome (GOLD analysis project Ga0307416, IMG submission 203821) | Maize rhizosphere microbial communities from greenhouse at UC Davis, California, United States - DK15-C-3 | ecosystem: Host-associated > Plants > Roots > Rhizosphere > Soil | place...
AAGCTTCCGACATCCACCACCATTCTCTATGCTGTCCAAAATTTTTCTGATAATTAATTCTTGCTTTTGGCTGTTCGGCGATATCTACGGTTAAGAGAAGACGCGATGCATCTGCAAGGACATTTCTTCCTGTGTAGTTAAAAATTATTCCAACACCTCTGTAAGTATCATAGTGGATTGAGGTATTTAATTGGTTTTTAGCACGTTCAAAACCGAATAAGGTGATGCCTAATTTGTCTTCGTCTTTAATGAAATAACTATACGTAATCTCATCAAAAAGATTAGTTCCCATGGCTCTGTTAATGCCTGCTATTAAATCTTTGGTAGTATATTTTACATGTGTTTTAAGGTTTGCCCTTCCAACAACGAGGGGCATATTTTCAGGACTTATTTTTTTGTAAACAATTGTATCGAGAACAAACTCATTTGGCATATCGGGCAGTTTATGAGTTCTCTGCTGAAATCCTTTTAACTTTTCTGATAATGCGATTAAAGCGGGAAGATTTTGATTTGTGGCAATTTTACCGTCTTTGTAGATTTCATTGCTATTGGTAAAATCGGCAGTAGAAAAACGAAGATTAGGTAAGTGATCAACCAATATTGTACATAAATCACGATTCGCAGGATTTTTGATGTTACTCGGAAACATACTAGTCTGCATCAGTATGGTCATAAGATTGTTAAGCTTATCTACAGGTTCCATTCCGCCACCGACATCACTTCCAATAATAATATCGGCACCCATTTGTTTGGCGACATCAGTAGGGAAATTATTTAATACTCCTCCATCGACCAAAACTGTTTTTCCATAAGGCATTGGTTTGAAGATAGCGGGCAACGACATGCTGGCACGCATAGCATAAGATAAACTTCCTTTGCTTAAAATAACTTCTTTTCCTTCGACCAAATCTGTAGCCATAGCTCTGAAAGGAATCGGCAGACTGTCAAAATCTTTAACATTGTAAACAGGAAAGGTTAATTCGGAAAGATATTCTCTTAAGTTTTGATCATTTAACAAAGAACCAATGCTGTTAAGTTTTCCGTCTTTAACACCTATTCCAACCAAATACCTTTGAAATTCTCTTTTTTCTTCAGCACTTACGGCTCGTAATGATTGGCCTCCGCCTAAGAGTTTATCCCAATAAATATCTTTAGTGATTTTTTCTATACTGTCACCAGAATATCCCATTGCATATAAACCACCTATAATGCTTCCCATACTGTTTCCAACAATAAGATCTGGAACAATATGTAAAGAATCTAGTTTTTGTAAAAGAGGAATATGTGCAATTCCTTTTGCACCGCCGCCGCTTAAGACCAATACGACTTTAGGCTTTTTTTCCTGAGAGAAAAGAAAGTGCGGAAGAGCTAGAAAAAATAAGAAGACAAATAAATAAGATGTTTTTTTCAAGATTACAGTGTTTATGTAGTTGAGAAATAGTAACTTATTTTAATTACTAAAATTAAGGAGTTATTCTTTACAAAGTAAATTTTTTATAGAAATCTTTTTTGACTGTTAAAAACAAAACCCGACAAGTTTTAAAACCTGTCGGGTTTGATAAAATTAATTTAGCTTCTCGTTTTTAACTTTAACTAGGTCATAAACTTTTATGTCATTTGCAATTGCATAATCTGAAAGTTTAGAGTCTGAAGTTATTAGAAGTTTACAGGATTTTGCTTGTTCTAAGACTAAAGAGTCTGTAAGTCCTATATCAAAAAAACTTTCACATTCAGTACCAGTTTTTGAATCTATGTATTTTTCAGAAGTGTTTTTAATTATTTCAGTTATTTTTTGGATGTATGAATATTTATAATTTCCGCCAAAATTATTTAGTAAATTATCAACTTCAGTCCAGATGTTTGGTAAAACAATAATGTTATTAAAATCCCCTATTACGTGTAGTAATTCTCTGAAATCTTCTTCATCATATATAGAGGTTGTTTTATGAGTTTTAAATAGTTTAGGATCAATAAGTCCAATCAATAGAACTATTAAAGCATTTGAATCGATTAATATCATGCTTTATCGTACATTAAAAAACTAACTACTTCGTTTTTTTCGTTTATTTCTAGTTTTTTATACATTCTAACAAAAGGAAATTCAGGAGATAGGGCAGCGAAGGGCTTAGATGGTTTATTTGTATTTTCTACAAGATAAGAAACTACAACTTCCCATATCTTTTCATCTTGTTTGAAAATTGCTTGCTCAAGTCGAAAATCAGGATTTTCAATAGTTGATAAATCCGACAGTTCGTTTTTTGCAATTGCTAGTATATCTTTGAGTTTCATAAGATTTTAAATATTTATGTAAAAGTAGTAAACTTATTTCTTTTCTAAATATTGTACGAAAAAATTTGACTTACTCAAGATTAATTTATATTGTAGAAATTTAAAAACAAAACCCGACAGGTTTTTAACAACCTGTCGGGTTTGATATATGATTTAAGAAATCTAAAATCTAAAATCAGAAATCTACAATAGATTAATATCTGTAGTATTCTGGTTTGAATGGACCTTGAACTTCAACACCAATGTAAGCCGCTTGATCTTCACGTAAAGTTTCTAATTCAACGCCTAATTTAGCTAAGTGTAAAGCAGCAACTTTTTCATCTAAATGTTTTGGTAACATGTAAACTTCGTTTTTGTAAGCTGCACTGTTGTTCCATAATTCGATTTGAGCTAAAGTCTGATTTGTAAATGAGTTACTCATTACGAAACTTGGGTGACCTGTAGCACAACCAAGGTTTACTAAACGACCTTCAGCCAAGATAATGATATCTTTTCCAGCGATAGTATATTTGTCAACCTGAGGTTTGATTTCGATTTTAGAAGCACCGTGGTTTTTGTTTAACCAAGCCATGTCGATTTCGTTGTCAAAGTGCCCGATGTTACAAACAACAGTTTTGTCTTTCATTTTTTCGAAATGACTTCCAACAACGATATCTTTATTTCCTGTAGTTGTAATGATGATATCAGCATTAGCAATCACAGTATCTAATTTTTTCACTTCGTAACCGTCCATTGCAGCTTGTAAAGCACAAATTGGATCGATTTCAGTAACTGTTACAATAGAACCAGCACCTCTAAAAGAAGCGGCAGTTCCTTTTCCAACATCACCATATCCGCAAACAACTACTCTTTTTCCAGCTAACATTAAGTCAGTTGCACGACGAATAGCGTCTACTGCAGATTCTTTACATCCGTATTTGTTATCAAATTTAGATTTAGTAACAGAGTCGTTAATGTTGATTGCAGGCATTGGTAAAGTTCCAGCTTTTACTCTTTCGTAAAGTCTGTGAACACCAGTTGTAGTTTCTTCAGAAAGACCTTTAATTCCAGGAACCAATTCTGGGTAGCGGTCAATAACCATGTTAGTTAAATCTCCACCATCATCAAGAATCATGTTCAATGGTTTTCTGTCTTCGCCAAAGAATAAAGTTTGCTCAATACACCAGTCAAATTCTTCTTCATTTAAACCTTTCCAAGCGTACACAGAAATTCCAGCGGCAGCAATTGCAGCAGCAGCCTGATCCTGAGTAGAGAAAATGTTACAAGAAGACCAAGTAACTTCTGCACCAAGAGCAATTAAAGTTTCGATCAAAACAGCAGTTTGAATCGTCATGTGCAAACATCCAGCAATACGAGCACCTTTTAATGGTTGTTCGTCTTTGTATTCAGCACGAAGTGCCATTAAACCTGGCATTTCAGCTTCAGCTAGTTCAATTTCTTTTCTTCCCCAAGCCGCTAGAGAAATGTCTTTTACTTTATAAGCCACATAAGGCGTAGTTGTAGTACTCATTTATAGTATATTTGTATATTGTAAAATTTTTGCAAATTTACGTAATAGGTTTTTAATTTTACTAATTTCTGTAAGATTTGTGAAATCTTTAATTTCTTAATCTCTAGAATGTTAATCTAAAAAATCGTTTTTAACCGTATAAGTGATGTAAGTTCATTTAAAAAAGATTCGGAAACTATTACCTTTGTTGCGAATTGCTTATATTTACTAATGCATTCTTTAAGCCGCCAGCCATATTTTCTTAAATGGCTTATATGGTTTAAAATTTACCACCAATAATTCATAATTAAAAAGTAATGCCTTTATTTCAGACCATACAATTCAATGCAACTACTAAAATCTTAATTTGGGAAATAACCGAATCTTTTGAGGAATTGTATAACAGAGTAACTTTGAAAGAAAAGACACAGCGTAGATTGGACGGAATGAAGTCGCAGATGCATCAGCGTGCTTTCTTGAGCGTTAGAATGCTGATTCAGGAAATGGGTTTTACAGATAAAGACCTGCATTATGATGAGTTCGGAAAACCGTATTTTGACTGTGATAATCATATCTCAATTACACATTCGTACCATTTTGCAGCGATTATTATAAGCAAAGAAAAGGTTGGAATTGACATGGAATTACAACGAGAGAAAATCCAGAGAATTGCAGACAAGTTTACCGATTATGAATGCAAGTATTTAGAACCGAAATCTACAGAAGAATACATAAAAAAACTTACCGTAATCTGGGGAGCCAAAGAGGCGATCTTTAAAATAAGAAATGAAAAAGGTATAAGTTTTAAAGATCATATTAATGTAAATAACTTCTCTTTAGGAGAAACCCAAACGCAGGCAAGTCTTCATTTTGATGATTTAGTTAAAGATTTTGATGTACATTATCAGGAAGTCAAATCTGATAATTTTGATGGAACTTTTACTTTGGTTTATGCTTTTGAGAAATAGATTTTAGTCTCAGTCTCAGTTTTTAGTTTAAACTTCACTTTCTTTTTGTCTGTGCTGAAACATGCTCATGTATAGAAAAGTACTCATTTTACGGGCGCGTCTTTTTAGTGTTTCAGCGTTTTCTCCTTCAAAATGCTCGTCAATGGTTTGGAACCAATGATTTAACCAGATTCCGAATTCATTTGGTGTAATTTTTTCATCAAAATGAGCATCAACTTCATTATGAACAGCATGCGGATTTCCTTTGTATTTGCGAACGCCAAATAGATTAGTTTCCCAAAAATCAGTCAGTTTTTCGAGATGCGCATCCCAATCAGAAATCATTTCATTAAAATAAAAGCCGATTTCTCGATCGGCTCTTATTTTAGTATAAAACTGATGAACCAAAAAGGAAACATCGGCTCTATTTTCTATTTGTTTTTTCATAGAATAAAACTATTCAAAAGTATAAAGAACAAACTTAAAGATGCACTTAGCATTATAAGATTGAAAACTACTTTGTGTTTCATTTGTGCTAAGATAGATGTATTTGCGAAAACGCAAGCTAAAACAATGATTCCTAGCTGAATCATTTGCGGAATAGAAGTTCCGTTGGCTAAAACATACATGGCTGCAGCGCCTCCTAAACAGCTTTGTCCGATTACTGCCATTGCAGCAGAGCCCATATAATTTCTATTGAAAATGTCGAATGTTGTTTGATATAGTGTCATGATATTCAGTTTTTTATATCAACAAAATTACAGCTACAATAGTATTCCATTTTATGATTAAAATCATAAAACGAGATTTTTTTTATCTGTATACTTTTCGGTTAATAATCTTCAACTCACCTTTTTTTTCCAATGTTTTTATCGTTCTAATAACCGTTTCTACACGTAAACCAGTTAAATCGCCGATTTGTTGTCTGGTAAAATTTATGAGATAACCATTTTTATCTTTTTGAAAATTGAAATAAGCGATTCCGTGATCAATCAGTTTTAATACGCGATGTTCGGGTTCGTGTGTAGAAATTTCTGCTGCCATAACCGATTTATAATACAATCTCTGCGCTAGATTTTCGATTATTTTGATGCTCACTTTTGGGTTATCTTCTAAAAGCTTCATGAAGTTTTCTTTCAGAAGAATAAAAATTTCGGTATTTTCTACAGCAATTGCATTTGCTGGATATTTTTGATTTAAAAATAATGGTGGCTCGCCAAAAGATTGCCCGTTATAAAAAATACCTTGTATAAATTCACGTCCATCATCATTATAATTGCTCATTTTTACCTCGCCAGAAATAATTTGGTAATAATGCAGGGGCAGATTTCCTTCTTCGAAAATAATATCATTTTTATCAAATGATTTTTTTATAACTCCATACTTTTCTAGTAATTCAACTGTAATCATAATGTGTTATTTATATTGTCAAAAGACGTTGAACAAATATAATTCATTCAAAATAGTTCTTCTGCATTAAAAATCTTTTACTTTTACACCCCGTATGCAAGAACAAATTCTCACTATTAGACAACAGATTTTAGAAGCTAAAAGCAATGGACAAAAATTACTGGCAGTGCTTTTGGATCCTGATAAAATTGTATTGAAAAATATCAATCATTTAATTGAGAAAATTAACCAATCGCCTGCAACTCATATTTTTGTTGGAGGTAGCGTTGTTCAGAATACTATTTTAGAAGAATTAATTACTGCATTAAAACAAAAAACAAATCTACCAGTTATTTTATTTCCTGGCGATCCTTCTCAGATTTCACCAAAAGCCGATGGTATTTTGTTTCTGTCTTTATTGTCTGGCCGAAATCCAGATTATTTGATTGAATATCAAGTTCAAGCCGCCCCAATTCTTAAAAAAACTAATCTTGAAGTTATTTCTACAGGATATATTTTAATAGAAAGCGGTAACGAAACTGCCGTTGCCCGTGTAAGTAAAACAAAACCTTTAAGTCGTGAAAATCTTGATTTGGTTTTGGCGACAGCTCAGGCGGGAGAAATGCTAGGAAATCAACTGATTTATTTAGAAGCGGGAAGCGGTGCAAAACAGTCTGTTCCGACAAAAATGATTGAGCTTGTTGCTCAAAACATTCAAATTCCTGTTATTGTTGGAGGAGGAATTGTAGATTTGCACGGAATTCAAAAAGCATATAAGGCTGGCGCGGATTTGGTTGTTATCGGAACTGCTTTTGAAAATAACAGTCGTTTTTTTGAGTTATAAATGTTAAATACCACATTTAAATGATAGATTTTTTTCTAGATAGTTACAAAAATGCACCTTTATGGCATATTGCTTTAGAGTTTTTGGTTTTTGTATGTGGAATTTTAAGTGTTTGGTTTGCAAAAAAAGAAAATATCTGGGTGTATCCAACAGGATTAATAGCCACTGTAATATCGGTTTATCTTCTTTACGTTGCAGGTTATATCGGAGACATGATTATTAATGCTTATTTTTCAATAATGAGTATTTACGGTTGGTACGTTTGGGCAAAAGGCGGACCAGTTGATGATAATCTGCCAATTACCCGTACAAATTTTAATGAAAAAATAATTGGAATCTTACTGTTTATTGTGACTGTTTTTGTAGTTTTCGGGATTTATAGATATTTCGATTACGAAATACATCCCGACAATTATATTGATATGATTTCGTCTGGAATATTTTTCGCGGGAATGTGGTATATGGCCAGAAAAAAAATAGAAAACTGGACACTTTGGATTATTGGTGATATTATTGTTGTGCCTCTCTATGCTTATCGTGGTTTAGGGATGCTGTCACTTCAGTATATAATTTTTACAATTTTGGCTATTTCAGCTTATTTAGAATGGAGAAAGATCTTAGACAGCAAAAAACAACTATCATAAAAATTGCTTTGTTTGGTCCTGAAAGTACAGGAAAAACAACCTTAGCAAAACAGCTTGCAGACTATTACGAAACCGAATGGGTTCCTGAGTTTGCGCGCGACTATTTGCAGGAAAAATGGGAGGAGAATAAGCATATTTGTGTAGCCGATGATATGATGCCAATTGCGTATGGTCAAACTGCATTGGAAAACGAGAAACTGGCAAATGCAAATAAATACCTGTTTTGTGATACCAACTTAATGGTAACCAAAGTATTTTCTGAAATGTATTATGGTTTTTGTGATCCGCTTTTAAATGAAGCGGCACTAAAACACGAGTACGATTTGTTTTTTCTGACTGATATTGATGTTCCTTGGGAGAAAGACGATATTCGTGATACCCCAGAAGGAAGAGAGACGGTATTTTCTGTTTTTAAACAAACTTTAATCGATACAAAAAAGCCTTTTATAACCTTATCTGGTGACAAAGAAACACGTTTGGCAAAAGCAACAGCTATTATTGATGAGTTGACTTTGGCTAAAGAGAATGATTTTTCGTCTAATGATTTTGTACAAATATATAATAGAGGAATCTCTTTTGATGCGATTTTAAAACAATTGAAAAGTTTTAAAAAGGGAATTGCTAAAAGCAATTTAATTAGACCTGCTACTATTGACGATGGGATTTTAAGTTTATCAGATGAAGAATTCCAGCAGAAAGCTTTATTTTTTGATCAGCAGAAGGACAAATTTAAAATTAAAAAGTTTGTTCCAGCATCAGGAGCGGCAACAAGAATGTACAAATTCTTAACAGCATTTGTGAATGATTTTGACATTACAAAAGAAACGATAAATGCCTACATCAATAGAAAGAATGATAAAGAACTTGCCATTTTTATCGTTGGCATGGAAAAGTTTCCTTTCTTTAGAGAAGTAGATGAAAAATTAAGAGAAATCTATCCTGAATTTGAGGCTTTAGAAAGAGATTATAAAAATTATTATTTTATAAATTTGCTGTTGTCTCCAGACTACTTTAATTCAGCAAATAAACCAAAAGCTGTTTTACCATTTCATCAATATGATACCCATATTGCTAATCCCATTGAAGAACATTTGAATGAATGTGTACATTATGCATCATCAAAAAATGTCTCTAATTTGCATTTTACCGTTTCCGAAATACATCAGAACTTATTTGAAAAAGCGGTTGATGAAATTAAGGAGAAAATTGAAAAACCTTCAGGTATTAATATTGATATTGGATATTCCTATCAAAGTAAAAGAACTGATTCTATTACAATAGATGAAAAAAATAAGTTGGTAAAAGATAAAAATGATAATTTGATTTTCAGACCAGGAGGACATGGTGCTTTGATTGAAAATTTGAATAATCTGGATGCTGACGTGATTTTTATTAAAAATATAGACAATGTAATTCAAAATCATATTGATCAAATTACATTATATAAGAAAGCTTTGGCAGGTGTCATGGTCGAGATGCAACAAAAAGTTTTTGAATATTTGACATTGATTGATCAAGAGAAAGTTGAAGAAAATAAAATTGACGAAATACGCCTTTTTTTGGAGAAAGGGTTCAATGTTGAAATGACTACTGATTTCAATAAATTTACTTTTGAAAATAAAATAAGTAAGCTAAAAGAATTATTAGATAGACCAATTCGCATTTGCGGAATGGTAAAAAACGAAGGAGAGCCAGGAGGAGGTCCTTTTTGGGTTATGAATAAAAAAGGAATAAAATCACTTCAAATTGTAGAAACGTCACAAGTTGATTTAGAAGATAAAAAACAAAAAAAGATTTTAGCTGAGGCAACACATTTTAATCCAGTAGATTTAGTTTGTGGCATAAAAAACTACAGAAATGAAAAATTTAATCTGCTTCAATATGTAGATCAAACAGCGGGTTTCATTGTAGAAAAAAGTGTTGATGGAAAATTGGTAAAAAATTACGAATTGCCAGGTCTATGGAACGGTTCAATGGCTAATTGGTTAACTGTTTTTGTATCTGTTCCATTAATTACTTTTAATCCCGTAAAAACGGTAAATGATTTGTTGAAAGCAGCACATCAACCACAATAATATGGATTCAGACAAAATCATATCGGAATTAAACTTTAAAGCCGTTCGAAGCAGTGGCTCTGGCGGACAAAACGTGAATAAAGTTTCGTCTAAAGTTGTTCTGAATTTTGATCTGAATGCTTCTCAAGCGTTGTCTGATGAAGAAAAATTATTGTTGCAACAAAACATTTCAGCAAGATTGACTTCTGAAAATATCTTAATTTTAAATTGCGACGAAGACCGAAGCCAGCTTAAAAACAAAGAAATTGTTACGAAACGATTTCTGGAAATTATCAAAAAAGGATTGTATGTTCCTAAAGTCAGGAAAGCAACAAAAGTCCCGAAAGCAGTAATTAAGAAAAGAATCAAAGACAAAAAGAATCTTTCTGATTTAAAGCAATCAAGAAGAAAACCAAATATAGATTAAATCTTAATTTTAAAATTCCAAATTCCAAAAAATACCTTTCAAGGTAGCTTTTGGAATTTGGAATTTGATTTTTGTAATTTTTAACATTACATTTGTACTGTCTCAAAGGGGTGCTCTAAATAACGAGCTGAGATCATACCCAAAGAACCTGAGCGAGTAATGTTGCTAAGGGAAAAACGACACTATCGAGCGTGCACACTTTATTTTGTCGGGAAACACATTTATTAATTTAACAAAGAATAATTCCCCCTTTTATTCGTAATTCTTTACGAATGAAAACTATTTTTCAAGGTGCTTCTAAAGGCACAAAGTTGCAAAGGTTTAAAGGTTCCGAGTTGAACTGCAAATCTATTTTCTTTCTTCTATTTTCTTTCTTCTATTCTCTTTTCTCTTTTGCACAACAGCAAGATTCTACAAAAGTGAATCAGCTTGATGATGTTTTAGTTTCTGCGGTTCGTGTTACTTCAAAAACTCCAGTTAGTTTTAGTAATATGGATAAAAAGGAAATTAAATATAGAAATTTAGGTCAGGACATTCCAGTTCTGATGAACTATCTTCCTTCGGTAGTAACCACTTCAGACGCTGGTAATGGTGTTGGTTATACAGGGATCAGAGTGCGTGGAAGCGACGCTACACGTGTAAACGTAACCATAAACGGAATTCCGTACAATGATGCAGAAAGTCAGGGAACTTTTTGGGTAAATATGCCCGATTTTGCTTCTTCTGTAGAAAGTCTGCAATTGCAGCGTGGTGTGGGAACATCAACAAACGGTGCGGGAGCATTTGGTGCTAGTTTAAATTTATTAACAGACAGTTATGCCAATAAAGCTACTGGCGAAATCTCAAGTTCTGCTGGATCTTTTAATACTTTTAAAAACACAGTAAAGTTTAGTACAGGTTTATTGAATGATCATTTTGAAATCGCGGGACGTTTGTCTACCATAAAATCTCATGGATTTATTGATCGAGCAAGTTCAGATTTAAAATCATATTTCTTGCAAGGGACTTACGTTGGGAAAACAACTTTAATTAAAGCATTGGTATTTGGAGGAACTGAAAAAACGTATCAGTCTTGGAACGGAATTGATGGCGAGACTTTAAACACGAATCGTACTTTTAATTCTGCAGGAATGTACACAGATGAAGCGGGAAATGTACGTTTCTATGATAATGAGACGGATAATTACAACCAAGATCATTATCAATTACACTGGAGTGAATCAATTTCTGATAAATGGAGTACAAACCTGGCATTTCATTATACGAAAGGAAAAGGATATTACGAAAATTATAAAGAAGATGAACCTGTTGAAGGATATGGACCAATTCAACCAACAAAAGCGGTTGATGATGGCAACGGAAATTTAATTCCAGTAACCGATTTAATTCGTCAAAAATGGTTAGATAATGATTTCTACGGAACGACATTTTCTGCTAAATATGTAACAGAAAAACTAAATGTTATTTTAGGTGGAGGCTGGAATAAATATGAAGGCGATCATTTCGGAAAAGTAATTTGGGCACAATACTCTGATCAATCAACATTGGGAGATCATTACTACGATGATTATTCTTCAAAAACAGATGGGAATATTTTTGCTAAAGCAAATTATCAATTCACAGAAAAGTTAAGTTTCTACGGAGATTTACAATACAGAAGAGTTCGTTATAAAGCCAATAGCGCTGAGACTGGTTTGGTAGATGATACTTTCAATTTCTTCAATCCAAAAGCTGGTTTGAATTATGCTTTCAACGAAAAGAATACTTTATATTTCTCTTACGCGAGAGCAAATCGTGAACCAAATAGAACAGACTACGAAGGTGGAAATGTAAAACCAGAAAAACTGAATGATTTTGAATTAGGATGGAGATTTAATTCGGAGAAATTTCAATTGAATTCTAATGTGTATTACATGGGATACAAAGACCAGTTGATTTTAACTGGACGATTAGACGATGTTGGAAATCCGATTCGTGCGAATACTGAAAAAAGTTACCGCTTAGGGTTTGAATTTGATGCTACAATTGCACTTTCTGAGAAATTTACTTTAAGACCTAACTTTACTATAAGCAGCAACAAAAATGTTGATTTAGCTGTTGATGGTGAATATTATGGAACAACGAAAATTGCCTATTCTCCAGAAGTAATTGCAGGAAACGTAATCGTGTATAAGCCTATAGAAAGATTATATCTATCATTGTTACAAAAATATGTTGGTGAGCAATACATGAACAATATTGAACTTCCAGCAGCAAAATTAGCAGATTACTTTGTAAACGATTTTAATGCGTCTTACGAAATTAAACCAAAGACCATTTTTCAATCTATAACGATTACAGCTTTGGTGAATAATATTTTTGATAAAAAATATGTTTCAAATGGATACATGTGGGATGTGTATCCGTACTATTATCCGCAAGCGGGAACAAATTTCTTAGTTGGTTTGAATTTGAAATTCTAATCAAGGAAGACACAAAAAAAGCCTGAAAATAGTTTTCAGGCTTTTCTGTTTTTAATTATATACATGAACAACTGTTCCAGAAGATTCGACGCGATATTGTTTCATTGGGTATTCTTTTCCGCCAAGTCCTGTAAATAAGTTGTATTGAGTCTTATCGCAAGAGCAAACAGCATAAATCCCATCGATTGTCATTGCTGTACAAGAAGTTAAGGCCTGATTTGGGCATGCAGCATCAAAAGCCGTATAAGTTCCTTCACCGGTTTTCATGACAATTATTCCTTTTGCACCATAATTGGCAACATAAACAGGGTTGCTCGGATAGAGTAGTTTGTTGTAAGTCGGAAGATTTGTGTCGAGATAAGCATTTATCGAATAGTTCGGGATGTACGGATTATTATTGCTTCGATTATTGTCACTGCAAGCAAATAAAACTGCGGTAAATGCGATAAAGAACCAGATTTTTTTCATTATTTGAATAAGAATTAGTTAAAACAAAAATAATTTATTTAGATTTGAAATCTATATATGATTAACATATAATTATGTACTATTAAAAATTATAGTATATTTGTGGTAAGAAAATCCCGTCGCGATGGGATTTTTTGTATTTATATAAACGATGAAGTTATGAGTAAAGTATCTTATTATACAGCAGAAGGATTAAAAAAACTAAAAGATGAGTTGGAGCATTTAAAAAGTGTAATGCGACCAAAGGC
>Ga0307416_100001346_pt1 | contig 13259 bp, 12 predicted proteins | sample DK1Cmetagenome_2_FD_203821 | JGI IMG/M metagenome (GOLD analysis project Ga0307416, IMG submission 203821) | Maize rhizosphere microbial communities from greenhouse at UC Davis, California, United States - DK15-C-3 | ecosystem: Host-associated > Plants > Roots > Rhizosphere > Soil | place...
CCTTGAGGGGTGCGGGGGGCTTCGCGAGCGCGCGGGGGGGGGCGGCGGCCGGCTACCGGCGCCAGGGCGGCGGGTCGCCGGGCCGCCGCTTCAGCTCCGGGTTCTCGCGGTAGAGCGTGACCGTCTTTCCGATCACCTGCACCACGTCGGCGCCCACGCCCTCGGCCAGCGCCTGCGCGGCGTCGCGCGCCGCCACGTCCACGGTGCGGCCGAGCTGCACCTTCACCAGCTCGTGCGTGCGCAGCGTGTCGTCGAGCGCCTGCACGAGCGTGGGCGTCACGCCCTGGTGGCCCACGTGCACCTGCGGCGTGAGGTGGTGCGCCTCCGAGCGCAGCGCGGCGCGCTCCTTGGACGTCAGGGTCATCGCTCTATTCCACCGGTGACGAAGTGCGGGCGCGCGTCCATGGGCGCGCCGTCCCACCAGCGGCGCCCGCCGCGCACGCGCAGCACCTGGAAGTGGAGGTGCGGCGCGTCGGGCGGCGCGTTGCCGGTGGTGCCAACGTAGCCGATCACCTCGCCCTTGGCGAGCGGCATCCCCTCGGCGAGCCCGGCGCGGTAGCGGTCCAGGTGCGCGTAGTAGTAGGCGAACTCGCCGGTCGCATCCACCAGGTACACCGTCAGCCCCCCGAGCGCGTTGGCGCCCACGCGGGCGACGCGCCCGTGGTCGGCGGCGAGCACGGGGGTGCCGCGCGGGGCCATGATGTCGAGCGCGCGGTGCGTGCGCCCGCCGCTGCGCGCGGCGTTGAAGCTGTCGCGCAGCTGGTCGGGGTAGACGCCGAGCACGGGGACGGCCAGCCCGCGCGCACGGAGCCGGGCGACGTCCTCGGCGAGGACGGGGGGCGCGGCCGGGGACGCGGCGGCCCGACCGCCCCCGGCGGGCGCCGGCATCGGCGCGGCCGCGGGACGGCGCACGCAGGCGGCGAGCAGCAGCGGCAGCAGAAGCGCGGGCAGGCGCGCGGTCGGCCCGGTGAGCCCTTCGGAAGCGCGGCGACGCGTCATGCAGCAGAGACGATTCGGACGGCCGTTCGGCGCGCGGCCCCTCGCGGCGCGCCTGCCCGCTCAGCCGCCCACGTCCACGCGGCGCAGGCTCGCCTCGGCGGAGAAGCCCGCCGGATAGCGGCGGCGCAGCTTGTCGATGTTCGTCGCCCCCACCTCCTCCAGCGACACGCCGATCGCCGTCGCCGTCGCCGCCACGTACCAGAGGCAGTCGCCGAGCTCCTTCACCACCGCGTCGCGGTCGAGCGCGCGGCCGTGGAAGAGGTGCTTCTTCAGCGTGTCCGCCACCTCGCCGGCCTCGCCGGCGAGGCCAAGGGCGGCGTTGGCGAGCTGCTGCTCGGGCGGGCGGTCGCCGAGGGTGCGGCGGGCGAGCGCCTGGTATTCGTCGAGGGTCATCGAAGGGCGAGGGAAGAGGGAAGAGGGAAGAGATTAACGACTTCGCGGGCACTCGGCAGCCCGCCCCCGTGTTCGTCGTCAGTACCCTCCGCTCCGCCTCTCCCCTGCCCCTCCGCTCGACCCCCGCCGTCCCCCACGCTCCCGAGGAGGCGACTCATGCTGCACTGTCCCGTCCGGTCGTCAGGTTCCTGCTTCCCTCCCCGGCCAGCGGGCGCGTGCCTGGTGCTGCTCGGCGCCGCCCTGCTCGCCCTCCCGCTCCCGGCGCTCGCGCAGCAGGGCACGGGCGTCATCCGCGGACAGGTGACCGCGGCGGGTGGGGACGGCGAGCCGCTCGGGGGCGCCACGGTGTTCGTCACCGGCACGCAGCTCGGCGCCATCACGCGCGACGACGGCAGCTACGAGGTGCGCGTGCGCCCCGGCCGGTACGAGGTGCGCGCCCGCCTCATCGGGTTCGCGCAGGCGGTGGACAGCGTGAACGTGACCGAGGGCGCGACGGCCACCGTCGACTTCGCGCTGGTTCGCGCCGCCACCAGCCTCGCCGCCGTCGCCGTGGTCGGCTCGCGCGGCGAGGCGCGCACGGTGATCGACGCGCCGGTGCCGATCGACGTGCTCACCGCGGCGGACATCGCCACCACCGGGCGCACCGAGACGGCGCAGATCATCCAGATGCTCGCGCCCTCGTTCAACTTCCCGCGCGCCACCATCGGCGACGGCACCGACCACACGCGCCCCGCCACCCTGCGCGGCCTCGGGCCCGACCAGGTGCTCGTGCTCGTGAACGGCAAGCGCCGCCACACGAGCGCGCTCATCAACGTGAACGGCACGATCGGGCGCGGGACCAGCGGCGTGGACCTCAACGCCATCCCGGCGAACATGATCGACCGCATCGAGGTGCTGCGCGACGGCGCCGCGGCGCAGTACGGCTCCGACGCCATCGCCGGCGTCATCAACGTCATCCTCAAGTCGGGGGGCGGGAGCGAGCTGTCGAGCACCGTGGGGGAGACGGCGGAGGGGGACGGGGAGGTGGTGCAGGGCGCGCTCAACTACGGGCGCGCCACGGGGCCCGCGCGCTTCCTGCACGGCGGCGTCGAGGTGCGCGACCGCGGCTTCACCAACCGCACGCGCCCCGACCCGCGCCAGCAGTACTTCGCCGGCGACCCGCGCGAGACCGACCCGAGCCTGCCCGCGCCGGGGCGCATCAACCACCGCCAGGGCGACGCCGCGACGCGCGACTACGTGGGCTTCGTGAACGGGTCGCTGCCGATCGGCGGCGACCTGCGCGCCTACACCTTCGGCGGCTTCTCCCGCCGCGACGGCGAGGCGGCCGGCTTCTTCCGCCGCCCGAACGACGCGCGCACGGTGCGCAGCATCCACCCCAACGGCTTCCTCCCGCTCATCACCACCGACATCTGGGACGCCTCCGGCGCGGTGGGGGTGGAGGGGACGGTGCGCGGCTTCCGGTGGGACCTGAGCACCCTCTACGGGCGCAGCTCCTTCGGCTTCAACGTGGAGAACAGCAACAACGCCTCGATGGGCGACGCGAGCCCCACGGACTTCCGCGCGGGCACGCTCGAGTTCGGGCAGTGGACCACGAACCTCGGCTTCTTCCGCCAGCTCCCGCTGCCGGCGTTCCCGCTCCGCCTGGCGTTCGGCGCCGAGGTCCGCAACGAGAACTTCCAGCTCGAGGCGGGCGAGCCCGACTCGTACCGCAACGGCGGCGCGTTCGTGCTCGACGCGAACGGGCAGCCGACGACGACCCCGGCGGCGCCCGGCGCGCAGGTCTTCCCCGGCTTCCAGCCGAGCGACGAGAAGGACGAGTCGCGCAGCAACGTCGCGGGCTACGTGGACATCGAGGCGGAGCTCACGCCGCGCCTCCTCTTCGGCGTCGCGGGCCGCGCCGAGAACTACAGCGACTTCGGCTCCACCACCACCGGCAAGTTGACCGGGCGCTTCGAGCCGGTGGAGGGCTACGCGCTGCGCGGCGCCGTCGGCACGGGCTTCCGCGCGCCGTCGCTCAGCCAGTCGTTCTACTCGTCCACCGCCACGAACTTCGTCAGCGGGCAGCCGTTCGAGATCCGCACCTTCCCCGTGGCCGACAGGGTCGCGCGGCTCCTCGGCGCCGTGCCCCTGAAGGCGGAGAAGTCCACGAACGTCAGCGTCGGCTTCGCCGCCGAGCCCATTCCGAGCCTGGCGCTGACGGTGGACTACTACCGCATCGAGATCGACGACCGGATCGTCTTCTCGGAGAACTTCACCGGCGCGAGCGTCGCCGCGCTGCTCCAGGCCAACGGCATCACCGGCGTCACCGGGGGCCGCTACTTCACCAACGCCATCGACACGCGCACCAACGGCGTGGACGTCGTCGCCAACTACGGCATCTCCCTGGGCGGGCGCGGCGCGCTGCGCACCACGGCCGGCTTCAACGCGACGAAGAACCGCGTCACGCGCGTGATCCCCACGCCCGAGGCGCTCGCCGACCAGGGGGAGGCGCTGTTCGGCCGCATCGAGCGGGCGCGCATCGAGGTGGGCCAGCCGCGCAACACGATCCTGCTCTCGGCGACCTACTCCGGCGGCCCGGTCACCCTCACCGCGCGCACGCAGCGCTTCGGCGAGGTGACCTCGCTCGGTGCCGCGGGCACGGACACGAGCACCACCGGCCGCAACATCGACCAGACGTTCGGCGCCAAGTGGATCACCGACGTGAGCGCCGGCGTCACGCTCCTCGAGCGCATCACGCTCACGGCCGGCGCGGACAACGTGTTCGACGTCTACCCCGACGAGAACAACAACCCGGGCGACCCGGCGACCGGCTTCGGCGGCAACGCGAACTTCGGCATCTTCCCGTACAGCGGGATCTCGCCCTTCGGCTTCAACGGCCGCTTCGCCTACGTGCGCGCGAGCCTGCGGCTGTGAGCGGCCCCGGGGGGTTGACGGCGGCCCGTACGGCGACACGTTGACCCGCCGCCGCGCGCCCCCTTACACTTCTAGGGAGCGGCGGGCGCCCGTCGGGCGCCCGCTCCAGTGACGACGAGGGCCTGGCTTGCGCCGGGCCCTCGTCGTGTCGAGCCGCCGGCGTCGGGCAGCGCCGCGCGTCACACGCATTCGCACAGGGAGATCGGATGAAGGTACCCGAGCACATCACCGGCACGTGGATGGACGGCCTCAGCGACGCGGACCTGCTCCTCGCCGAGTCGCGCCTGCACAAGACCTACACCGCGCTCGAGGGCGCGGAGCGCAAGGCGCGCGGCGAGCAGTTCGACCTGATGCGCGGTCCCGCCGAGCTGCTGGCGGCGTGGGGCCGCTGGTCGCGCATCAGCGCCTACGCGCGCGCGCGCGGCCTCCACGTCCGCCGCACGCCCAAGAAGGTGCGCGCCGTCGTCTCCTAGGCGACGCGCGGCGCGGCGGCCGTCGCCCACCGCTCCCCGCCCCGGCTGGTCGGCACGCAGCCCCTCGCCGCCGGCCCGTGGCACCGAGCCTGCTACTCCAGGTCGCCCCGGCGCAGGGGCGCCGGCCAACTCCACGCCACGACCCATGCACCGCAGGCTTCTCCTCCCCGCCCTCGCCCTCTCGCTCGCCGCCTGCGAGGTGTCGCAGGAGCAGGAGGTGCAGCTCGGCCGGCAGAACGCCGAGCAGATCGCCGCGCAGCTCCCGATCGTCGACGACCCCGTGGTGGAGCGCTACATCAACGCCCTCGGCACGCGGATCGCGCGGCCGGCGGACACGCGCGGGCTCGAGTGGCAGTTCCGCGTCGTCGACAGCCGCGAGGTGAACGCCTTCGCGCTCCCCGGCGGCTTCATCTTCGTGAACCGCGGCCTCATCGAGCGCGCCGGGAACCTGAGCGAGCTGGCCGGCGTGCTCGGGCACGAGGTCGGCCACGTCACGCTCCGCCACTCCGTGGAGCAGCTCAAGAGCGCGCAGAAGACGAACATCGGCGTCACCCTGCTCTGCACGCTCACCAACGTCTGCGACAACGGGCTCGCGCGCGTCGCCATCAACGTCGGCGGCTCGGCGCTGTTCGCGAAGCACAGCCGCGAGGACGAGCGCGAGGCGGACGCGGAGGCGGTGGACAACGTGGTGCGCGCCGGCATCTCGCCGGCTGGCATCCCGTCGATGTTCGAGACGCTCATGAAGGAGCGCCGCGCCGAGCCCGGGGTCGTGGACGCCTGGTTCGGCACGCACCCGCTCGAGGAGAGCCGCGTGACCGAGACGCGCCGGCTGGTGGGCGCGCTCGACGCGGCGCAGGTGGCCCAGCTCGCCGTGGACTCCCCCGAGTTCCAGGCGTTCCAGCGCCGCCTCCGCGCCCTGCCACCGCCGCCGGAGCCCGCCGCGCCGCAGCCGTGAGCAGGCGGTCGGCGATCTGAACTGCGGCCCTCGGCCCTCGGCCCTCGGCGCTCGGCTAATGCGGCGTTAGGAAGACCTCGGCGTCGGGGGGACGTGCCTCACGCCGCGCCGTTCCTCGTCACCGCCGTAGCCGAGCGCCGAGAGCCGAGAGCCCAGAGCTTCAGTTCACGGAATCGCCGCTCCCGCGCAGGTACTCCCGCGCCCGCGCGAGCGCCTCGTCGATGCTGCCGACGATGTTCTCGTCGCCCAGCTCGTCCAGCAGCGCCGAGCGGCCGAGGGCGATCATCGGCTGCGAGTGGACGTCCGAGAGGACGACCAGCGTCCCCTCGCGGCGGCTGCGGTGGGCGAGCTCCTTGAGGGCGTGCATCCCCGTGGAGTCCATCGCGGGCACCTTGCGCATGCGGATGATCAGCACCTTCGGCTTCGCGGCGATCTGGCCCAGCGTGTCCTTGAAGCGCTCGGCGGCGCCGAAGAAGAAGGGGCCGTCGATCTCGTACACCTCCACCCCCTTCGGCACCGCGCGCAGCCGCACCGCGTCCGCGTCCTCCGCCTCCTGCGCGTCGGCGAACTCGCGCGTCACCGCCTGCACGTTCGTCACCTCCGCCATGCGCCGCATGAAGAGGAAGGCGGCGAGCACCATCCCCACCTCGATCGCCACGGTGAGGTCCACGAGCACGGTGAGGGCGAAGGTCACGAGCAGCACCGCCACGTCGCTGCGCGGCGCCCGCAGCTCGGCGACGAAGTTGCGCCACTCGCTCATGTTGTAGGCGACCACCGCCAGCACCGCGCCGAGCGTCGCCATCGGGATGAGCGAGGCCCAGCGGCCGAAGAAGAGCGCGATCAGCAGCAGCGTGATCGCGTGCACGATCCCCGCGACCGGGGTGCGCCCGCCGCTCTTGACGTTCGTCGCCGTGCGCGCGAGCGCCCCCGTGGCGGGGATGCCGCCGAAGATCGGCGAGGCGATGTTGGCGATCCCCTGCGCCACCAGCTCGGTGTTCGAGCGGTGCCGCGTGCCGATCATGCCGTCGGCCACCACCGCGGAGAGGAGCGACTCCACGGCGCCGAGCAGGGCGATGGTGAACGCCGGGCCGGCGAGCTGCTGCAGCTCGCCGAAGTCCACGGCGGGGAGCGACGGGCGCGGGAGCGCCGCCCCGAACTCGCCGAAGCGGCTCCCCACCGTCTCCACCGGCAGGTCGAGGAGCTGCACCGCCGCCGTCCCGACGACGAGCGCGAGGAAGGGCGACGGCACGCGCCGGCTGACGCGCCCGCCCTGCGTGATGACCAGGAGCGAGAGCGCCGCCACCCCCACAGCGTGCGGGTTCACGGTGCCCAGGTGCTCGGCGTACGCGCGCAGCTTCTCCAGGAAGTCGGCCGGCACGGCGGTCATGCGCAGGCCGAGCAGGTCGCGCAGCTGCCCGACGCCGATGATCACCGCGATCCCCGTCGTGAACCCCTGCACCACCGGGTGCGGGATGAACTTGATCGCGCCGCCCAGGCGCGCGACGCCGAGGAGGAGGAGCATCACGCCGGCCATCATCGTCGCCACCGCCAGCCCGTCGTAGCCGAACTTCTCGACGATGCCGTAGACGATGACCACGAACGCCCCGGTGGGGCCGCCGATCTGCACCCGCGAGCCGCCGAGCGCCGAGATCAGGAGGCCGGCGACGATCGCCGTGGCGAGGCCGCGCTCCGGCGTGACGCCGCTCGCGATGGCGAAGGCGATGGCGAGCGGCAGCGCGACGATGCCGACGACCACGCCGGCGGAGACGTCGCGCGCGAGCTGGCCGCGGTCGTAGCCGCGGAGCGTGGAGAGGAGCTTCGGCTGGAACGGGTGCGTCCCCGCCTGCGTCTGCGGGCGGGGCTGGGGTGCCGTCATCGAACCGGGTGTCGTGCTCGAGGGTCGTGCGGCGGACTGCTGCGTGCCGAGCGGTGCGCCCTACCGGGGCGCGGGCGCGGTGCCCACGGGCGCGTCGATCCGCCCCGCGGCGCTCCGCGCGACCGTGGAGTCGGCCGTCGCCGCGTCGCGCGTGGAGGCCAGGCTCCGCTCGTACGCCGTGACCACGCCCGCGATGAGCGCCGCGGCGATGATCGCCATCACCGCCACGCGCCCGGCGCGCCGGCGCGAGCGGCGCTTGATGCGCTGCCGGCTCTCGAAGACGTTCATGAACGTCGTCGGCATCTGCGCCACCCGCCGGTCGGCGCGGTGGCGGAGCCCCTCCTCGAGCGCGCTGTTCGGCGGCAGGCTCGTCGAGAAGCGCATCGTCGTGCGCCCGACGGTGACCATGTCGCCGTCGCTCAGCTTGGTGGGCGCCATCAGCCGCTGCCCGTTGAGCAGCGTCACCGCCCCCACCTTCGGTACGAGCGCGAAGCCGGTGCCGTCGAAGCGCACCTCGGCGTGGTGGCGCGACACCTCGGGCTCCTGGAGGAGGATGCTCGAGGCCACGTCGCGGCCGATGTCGTTCTCCTCGCGCAGCCGGTAGAGGCGGTCGCGGCGCGTGTCGCGCAGGTAACCCTCGTTCGGGTCGTTGGCCTGGTGCGACGACTCGACGTAGGCGAACTCCGCGGCGCCGAGCTGCATGGTGTCGCCGAAGCGGAGCACCTGCCCCTCCTCCTCGAGCTCGACGCCGTTGACGGCGAGCGGGGCGTCGGGCGCGCCGCGGCTGATCACCACGCGCCCGTCACGCTCGACGACGACGAGCGCGTGCAGGCGCGCGAGCCCCTGGTCGCGAATGCGCCATCCGGCCTCGGCGCCGCTGCCGATGGAGAGCACGCCCGGACCGAGCGCGCGCGATTGTTGTCCGAATTCGATGTACGGCATTCGTCTGCCTGTGGGCTTGACCCAGAATATGACCCACTATGACGATCGGGAATACCCTGCGCCGTGCGAAATCGCACAAATTTTCCGAACACTGCCGAACTCGCTAGGACAAAATGGGAGTTCGGCAGCGCCGGTCGGTCGCGCGCCGGTCGACCGGGGAGCGCGCCGGCACCGATCGAGCCGCGGCGGCGACGGAGAGCGCTCCCGGGGTGAGGACTCCCGCCGCGCCGTCGCGCAACGTGCCGGGGTGGCCGTCGCGTCGCGCGGCGCGGCCGCCGCCCCTCCCGAATTCGTCAACACTTTTGTTGACGGTCCTCCGAAGCCCGACTAACTTTATCCCCATGCTAGAGTTGGCCACGTCGCTCGTCGGCTACCGCGGGGTTCGCGCGGAGCTGCTCGTCGCCCTGAAGCGGGAGCAGCCGCTGACGGCGAAGGAGCTCGCCGAGCGCTTCCACGTCACGCCGAACGCGCTCCGCCGGCACCTCGAGGCGCTGGAGGAGGCGGGGGTGGTGCGCCACCGCCGCGAGGTGCGCGGGGTGGGCGGGCCGGTGTTCGCCTACTCGCTGAGCGAGAGCGGCGAGGCGCTGTTCCCGCGCTCCTACGGCTCGGCGCTGCTGGAGGCGCTCGAGGTGGTGCGCGAGCACGAGGGAACCGACGGCGTGGTGGACGTCTTTCGCCGGCGGTGGGCGGCGCTCGCCGCCGAGGCGAAGCCGGAGATGGCGAAGCTCCCGCTGAGCGAGCGGGCTCAGCTCCTCGCCGAGCTCTTCACCTCCCTCGGCTACATGGCCGAGGCGGAGTGCACGTCGCCCGTGCGGGCGACCCTCCGGAAGCACAACTGCGCGATCCGCGCCGTCGCCGAGCGCTACCCCGAGGTGTGCGCCGCCGAGGCGGATTTCATGGTCGAGGTGCTCGGCTTCCCGGTGGAGCGGGGCGAGCACATCCTGCGTGGCTGCAACGCGTGCCAGTACACCGTGCGCGCAACCGATACGGACAACGAGGGAAATTCATGAGCGCGTCCATCGAGCAACTCGTCAGTCGCGAATACCAGTACGGGTTCGTGACGGACATCGAGGCGGACACCATCCCGCGCGGGCTGAGCGAGGAGACGGTCCGGCTCATCTCCGCCAAGAAGAACGAGCCCGAGTGGCTGCTCGAGTGGCGCCTCAAGGCCTACCGGCGCTGGCTCACCATGACCGAGCCGCACTGGCCGAACGTCCACTACGACCCGATCGACTACCAGGCGATCAGCTACTACTCGGCGCCGCGCACCAAGAAGCCGCTCGGCAGCCTGGACGAGGTGGACCCGACGCTGCTCGAGACGTACACCAAGCTCGGCATCCCGCTGAGCGAGCAGAAGCTGCTCGCCGGCGTGGCGGTCGACGCCGTGTTCGACAGCGTGTCGGTGGGGACGACGTACAAGGAGGAGCTGGCGAAGCAGGGGATCATCTTCTGCTCGTTCGGCGAGGCGGTGCGCGAGCACCCGGAGCTGGTGCGCAAGTACCTGGGCTCCGTCGTCCCCTACAGCGACAACTTCTTCGCGGCGCTCAACTCCGCCGTGTTCTCGGACGGGAGCTTCGTGTACATCCCCAAGGGCGTGAAGTGCCCGATGGAGCTGAGCACGTACTTCCGCATCAACATGCAGGGCACGGGGCAGTTCGAGCGCACGCTCATCGTCGCCGACGAGGGGGCGTACGTGAGCTACCTCGAGGGGTGCACGGCGCCGAAGCGCGACGAGAACCAGCTCCACGCCGCCGTCGTGGAGCTCGTCGCCCTCGACGACGCCACGGTGAAGTACTCCACCGTGCAGAACTGGTACGCCGGCGACGCCGAGGGGAAGGGCGGGATCTACAACTTCGTCACCAAGCGCGGGGCGTGCCGCGGCGTGAACTCCAAGATCTCCTGGACGCAGGTCGAGACCGGCTCGGCGATCACGTGGAAGTACCCGAGCGTCATCCTGCAGGGGGACAACTCGACCGGCGAGTTCTACTCGGTGGCGGTGGTGAACGGGAAGCAGCAGGCCGACACGGGGACGAAGATGATCCACATCGGCCGCAACACGAAGTCGAACATCGTCTCCAAGGGGATCTCGGCCGGCCGCGGGCAGAACAGCTACCGCGGGCAGGTGAAGATCCTCCCCAAGGCGGAGGGGGCGCGCAACTACACGCAGTGCGACTCGATGCTCGTCGGCAACGAGTGCGGGGCGCACACCTTCCCCTACATCGAGGTGCAGAACAACACCGCGACGCTCGAGCACGAGGCGTCCACGTCGAAGATCGGCGAGGACCAGATCTTCTACCTCAAGCAGCGCGGGCTCAGCGCCGAGCAGGCCGTCTCGATGATCGTCAGCGGCTTCTGCAAGGAAGTGTTCAAGGAGCTGCCGATGGAGTTCGCGCTCGAGGCGCAGCAGCTGCTGGGGATCACGCTCGAGGGCTCGGTGGGGTGAGGTGAGAGGAAAGAGGGAAGAGGTAGCAGCACCGAAGGTACGCACCTCTTCCCTCTTCCCTCCCCCTCGTCCGCCGACCTCGTGCCTCGTCCCTCGCCCCTCGGTTCCGTCACACCATCTTCGCTCACATCACCAATGCTCGATATTCGCAATCTCACCGCCACCGTCGGCGGCAAGCAGATCCTGAACGGCATCTCCCTCGCCGTGAACGCCGGGGAGGTGCACGCGATCATGGGGCCGAACGGCTCGGGGAAGAGCACGCTCGCGCAGGTGCTCGCCGGCCACCCCGCGTACGAGGTCACCGGCGGCGAGGTGCTGTACGAGGGGCGCGACCTGCTGGAGATGGAGCCGGAGGAGCGGGCGCAGGCCGGCATCTTCCTCGCCTTCCAGTACCCGGTGGAGATCCCCGGCGTCTCGAACGCCTACTTCCTGCGCTCGGCGTACAACGAGATCCGGAAGGCGCGCGGGCTGCCCGAGGCGGACCCGCTCGAGTTCCTCGACGTGATGGAGGAGAAGAGCCGCATCGTCGACATGGACGCGGCGATGCTCAACCGGTCGGTGAACACCGGCTTCTCCGGCGGCGAGAAGAAGCGCAACGAGATCCTGCAGATGGCGGTGCTGGAGCCGAAGCTCGCGATCCTCGACGAGACCGACTCCGGCCTGGACATCGACGCCCTGCGCGTCGTGGCCGACGGCGTGAACAAGCTGCGCCGCCCGGACAACGCGACGATCGTCGTCACGCACTACCAGCGGCTGCTCAACTACATCGTCCCGGACTACGTGCACGTGCTGGCCGGCGGGCGGATCGTGAAGAGCGGCGGGAAGGAGCTGGCGCTCGAGCTCGAGGCGAAGGGGTACGACTGGCTGGTGGACAGCGACGAGGCGCCGGTGGCGGCGGGCGCGGGAGGGGCGGCGCGATGACGCAGGCGTACGTCGAGGACTTCACGACCACGGCGGACGGCGGCGCCGCCGCCGAGCCGGCGTGGCTCGCCGAGGCGCGGGCGCAGGCGATGGCGCGCTTCGAGGCGGTGGGCTTCCCGAGCACGCGCGGCGAGGACTGGCGCTACACGAGCGTCGCCCCGATCGCCGAGGCGGACTTCCGCGCGCTGCGCTCGGCGAGCGGCGAGGTGACCGCCGGCCAGATCGCGCCCTACACGTTCGGGCACCCGGAGTGGCCGACGCTCGTCTTCGTGAACGGGCGCTGCGCCCCCGAGCTGTCGTCGGTCGGCGCGCTCCCGCGCGGCGTCCGCGTGCTGCCGCTCGCGCAGGCGCTGCGCGAGGAGCCGGCGCTCGTCGAGCGCTACCTCACGCGGATCGCCGGCTCGGAGCAGCCCGCGCAGGCGTTCACGGCGCTCAACACGGCGCTCATGCAGGACGGCGCCGTGGTGCTCGTCGGCCGCGAGGCGCGCGCCGACCAGCCGATCCACCTGGTGTACGCCACCGACGCCTACGCCGCGCGCGGCGCGGCGCACCTGCGCAACCTGATCGTCGCCGAGCGGCACGCCGAGGCGACGGTGATCGAGAGCTACCTGGGGACGGGCGAGGCGACGTACTTCACCAACGTCGTCACCGAGGTCGAGGTGGAGGCCGGGGCGACGCTGCGGCACTACAAGGTGCAGCGCGAGAGCCCGCGCGCCTACCACGTGGGCACCGTGGAGGCGCGGCAGGAGCGCGACAGCCACTACGTGTCGTTCTCCTTCGCCACCGGCGCGGCGCTCTCGCGCACGAACGTCTACACGGTGCTCGCGGGCGAGGGGTGCGGCGCGACGCTCAACGGGCTGTACATGGTGGACGGCGACCAGCACGTGGACCACCAGACGCGCATCGAGCACGCGCAGCCGAACTGCTTCAGCCGCGAGGTCTACAAGGGCATCCTCGACGGCTCGTCGCGCGCCGTGTTCAACGGGAAGGTGTACGTGCACCCGGTCGCGCAGAAGACGGACGGGAAGCAGTCGAACAACAACCTGCTCCTCTCCGACCGCGCCCACGTGGACACCAAGCCGCAGCTCGAGATCTTCGCCGACGACGTGAAGTGCACGCACGGCGCGACGGTGGGGCGGATCGACGAGACGGCGCTCTTCTACATGAAGAGCCGCGGCCTGAGCCGCGACCTCGCCCGCCGCCTGCTCACCTACGCCTTCGCCGCCGACGTGCTCGAGACGATCGAGGTGGACGAGGTGCGCGTCGGGCTGGAGCAGCTCACGCTCGAGCGGTTCACGGGCGAGTGACGAGGGAAGAGGGCAGAGGGAAGAGGGAGCTGCCCCG
>Ga0307416_100001349_pt1 | contig 13247 bp, 17 predicted proteins | sample DK1Cmetagenome_2_FD_203821 | JGI IMG/M metagenome (GOLD analysis project Ga0307416, IMG submission 203821) | Maize rhizosphere microbial communities from greenhouse at UC Davis, California, United States - DK15-C-3 | ecosystem: Host-associated > Plants > Roots > Rhizosphere > Soil | place...
ATGTGCCGGCTAAGTGATTTTCGATCATGATAAACGCTCGGAATGCGCCGGCGAGGGCCAAGCACAGCGCAACCAACATCACCAGGCGAAAGCTGAAGACAAAAGATTCATCGACCGCCTGTTTCAACGCCAGCCGGGATCGTTGATCGGCCCTGGACGGTAGTTCCGCGCCGACGAGTTTGACGCGTTGCGCGTCGAACTCACGGCGCACTTCGGCGGATAACGGCAGCGCCGCCAAACGTCGATCCAACTCGCGTTGAACGAGTGCACCACCACGATCCCCAAAAGCGCGATTCCCAGAAGCCCGGCGATGCGTGACACGGGATTGTTCACGCCCGAGGCGACGCCGACATGCTTTTCCGGCACCGCGTTCATCACCGTCGTGGTGAGCGGCGCCACACTCACTGCCATCCCAATTCCGAGCACGACCATGGCGGGGAAAAACGTCAGCCAGTAACTGCCGCCCACCGCTGGAATCATAAACGATGAAGACCATGCTCGAGCCCAGAATGGTCGCCGCCAAAATCCACGGCTCGGACACACGCGCGCATGGAACGACGGTTCGCGGCGCGCGTATGACGCCGTCGTCGCAGGGCTGGGGGAAAATATTCGTCATCGTGTCGATTGCGTTGCGGTCGATCAAGAATTTAGAATTCAAAATTAATCGCGCCGCTTAAAATCGTTGGAGCCGATGCTACCACGTGGCGCTGCCGCCAATGAACTCAGATATGCAGCGCTTGGCGGACCTGGTGCACCAACGCCGCCGGCGGCAACGAAGCATCGAGAATGATCGCGCTTTGCGGTGTCTCGAGCGTGCCAAACTGGCTTTCCAACAGCGATGGATTCATGAAATGCCCGTGGCGATGTTCCAGACGCTGCTGTATCAAATCCGGCTGCGCCGCCAAGTAAACGAAAATGACGTCCTCGCTGACACGCAGGCGCGTGCGATAGGAGCGCTTCAAAGCAGAACACGCCATAATGCCGTTCTGAGCATTTTCCACGGCCGCATGAATAACCGCGCGCAACGCGCCAAGCCACGGCCACCGGTCATCGTCCGTCAATGGCTCGCCGCGGCGCATTTTCTCGACGTTGGCGGCTGGATGAAAGTCGTCTCCTTCGTAAAAGCGCCAGCCGAGTTGTTCGGCCAGCAACTTGCCGACGGTAGTTTTTCCCGCACCGGCCACGCCGGTAAAGATGATAAACATGTGCCGATTACAAACCGTCGCCTTCGAGATTGCCCGAGCCGAGAAACAGATCGTCACCGCGACGTCTTAGCCGGTGGGGAGAAACCGCACCCCTGCCGGAAGAATCCCTGGTTATTGCGGCTGCGCCATTGCAATTGCCAACTTTTTAGATCTTGTATCTGTCCATCGAAAGAAAAAAGCAATGCGCGATCGCTTGCAACATCTGAAAGGTTCCGAGATCAGCATCGTTATCGCCGCAATTTTGCCCGCCCCAAGACTGGTTTGACAGACGTCAGAATGCCACTATAAAGTAACTTAGCTAATGCCCATCGGGAGGATTCTATGAAGACACTGCGATTGGAGACCACGGCGCCGTTTCAAGGCTTGGCCGAACTTGTCGCCTATGACGAGGGTCTGTTCGCCAAAGAAGGCATCGAGATCGAGTGGATGGATCGCGAGAAGGGTCTCGACAAGAGCCCGCAGTTGCACATCACCGATCATAAGGACGCCTCGCGCTACACGAGCCACGGCCGCATGATGGAGTCCGGCCAGGCCGATCTCTACAACGCCTGCGAGTGGGGTAATTTTTCACGGGTCGAAACCACCAACGTTGGCAGCCGGCAGGTGGGCCGTCGTTCCATGGTGAATTTTGCCGCGATCGTCGTTCGCGCGGATTCGCCGGTGCAGGTGCCGCAGCAATTCGCCAATGTGCAGATCGGCGTTCCCATGTATAGCGGCACACATTATCTCTGCCTGCAGATGCTCGAAGGCTTCGTGCCGCGCGAGCTGATCAAGATCGGCCGCGTGCCCAACGGCTCCAATTATCGTTTCAAGATGCTCATGGATAAGACCGTCGAAGCGACGACCCTGACAGAACCGTATATTTCGCTAGCGGAAAAAATGGGCTGTCGCGTCGTCATTTCGGCTTTTCATCATGGCACCGACGTCGCGTCCGACCGTGTCGACGGCGAGACTTACGAAGCCTTCAACCGGGCGATTCGCGAGGCGGTCCGGCGCATCATGGCGAACAAGCGCGCCTATATGCACTACTTCATCGACTACTATCGCGATCGCGATCCGCAGATCAGTCAACTGACCGTCGCCGATCTACGCGAGAGCCGCCTCTATCTGGTCGATCCGGCGCCGATCCCGGCCGATGAACTCCAGCGCACCTACGAGTGGATGAAGAGCTGGGACTTCCTCGAGACCGCGCCTTGCGCCACCGATCTCGTCAACTTGAACGCGTAGCAACACGGCCAGGCGGCGCGTTTCTGAACAGCCGGCGCGGCTTGACTACCCAAATCGGTTAAGTCGTCACCGGCGCGTCGGCTCCCTGCGCAGGCGGCGGCGCGGTTGCTTTTTTTCCGACCCTCTTCCTCCGCGTTATCAATCCCAAGGAGGTCCCATGGTCAAGTCGTGCGCTTACCTGATGCTCGCGGCGGCGCTGTCACTCGCGGCCAGTGCGCGCGCACAAGTGACTATGCTGACGGGCGCTACGGTCATCGACGGCAGCGGTGCAACGGCTCAGCCGGGGCTTACCCTGATCATTGAGAATGGCCGCATACGCGATATCGGCCCGCGCTGAAAGTTGCAGCTCCTGCGGGCGCGACGGTGGTGAACCTCACCGGGAAATTCATCGTACCGGGAATTATCAACGCTCATGGCCACGTCGGCGCGAAGACCGAACCGCAAGTTGCGCCAATACGCGCTGTATGGCGTCACTACCGCGACCACCAAGCCGACCGATCCGGATGAAGTGGTGCAAGTACGGGAGGCGCAAAGGCGCGGCGAGCTGCGTGGCGCGCGGGTCTCCACGATTAAATACCGCTTTTGCCCGTGATCCCGACGTGGCGACGCCGCAACAGGCGCGCGCCAAGGTCGATGAGACGGTTGCGGCGGGTGCCGACTACATCAAAACATGGGTAGACAGCGGCTTGGCACGCGCGCCAAGCTCACTCCGGAATTATTTGCGGCCGTTCTCGAGCAGGCGCGCAAGCAACAAGCTCACGTTCGGACATGCCTATGAGCTGATCGACGCCAGGATGCTCGTCGAGCGCGGTTGAACGTACTGGCCCACAACGTCCGCGATCGCGAGATCGATGGCGACGTGATTGCGCTGCTCAAGCAACGCAACGTCAGCGTCATTCCGACATTGATACGCGACGAGTTCCTATTCGCCTACGGTGACACGCCGGCCTGGATCGACGAACCGTTCTTCCAGAGATTCGTGCCGCCGGAGCGCCTGGCACTTGAAAACCGAGCCATGACGAGCAGGCGAAGAATCCCCAACGCGCTTTGTTCAAGGCGGGTTTCGAAATGAACAGAGTCAATCTTAAAAAACTTTGCGATGCCGGAGTGCGCATTGCTGTGGGAACCGACAGTGGCTGGGCCGCCGACCGCTTCTTCGTACAGGGCTATGCCGAGCACCGCGAGATGGAGCTGATGGTGCAATCGGGGCTGACGCCGATGCAGGTGATCCAGTCGTTTTCCCAAGGCGCTTCCGAGGCCCTTGGGATCGCCAAGGATTTTGGCACCCTCGCCAAGGGTAAGGGCGCCGATTTATTAGTGCTGGAAAAAAATCCCCTGGAAAATATCACCCACATGCGCTCGATTCAGACAATTTATCTCGCCGGGAAGAAGTTCGATTAGGCTGGTCCGAGCCGTGGCCACGCTGCGGTTGGTGAAGCATAGCGAAGCAGCGAGACACGCGGAGGACGAGAACAGTTCTCAAATCAGGCAGAATGCTTGACGGAGAATTCCTCCCGTTGTCTAATGAGCGCCGGTAAAGAATCGGTTCGACGGCAAATCACGAATGGAGGAACAGCTATGGCTTTAGTACGATGCGTTACTGAAATGGGAATGGGTGTAGATGTGCACGGGTTGGATTACACCAACGCCGCCAAGCGCGCGGTATTCGATGCGATTCATCACAGCAGTTTGGGATTCCCGCGATTGGTCGGCAAGACCGCCGACGACATGCACGTCGAAGTAACCATCGGTGTGCCCAAGCCCGAAGCGGTCGATAAGCAGGCGGTGTTGCAAACGCTGCCGCATGGCGGCGGGCACGTCAACGTGGTCCAAGGCGGTTTACAGGTTTTGAATGAAAAAGGCGACGACGGTTGGTTGATCGCCAACGCTATCATCGTCGTCAGCATCGACGACGGTAAATAGTTCGGTCCACTGGCACATTCCTCCGGATCTCCGGAACCTCTCGTTTTTAGGCGCCGCGAAGTTTTGTCACCATTATTGCGGCGCCTGTATGTCGGCTACCCGCCATTATAAAAGGAAGCGTTACTGCGCCGCACTTTTTGCGTGCACAAGCTCGGGCTTGTCGACCGGCGGCCGCTGTCTGGTTTGCTTCATCGACGGTCTTTGAGTCCGCCGCACCGCTTCAATCTTTACTGGTCTCCCATGTTGTGCCGAACGATAGAGTGCTTCGATGACGCGCACATCCGCGAGTCCTTCCATTCCCGACGGTTCCGGCGTGCGGTCGTTGAGAATACAGTCGGAAAAATATTCCAACTCAGGCGCAAACTGATCACGCTTGCGAAAGCTTTGTTTGCGGGTTTTGCCCTTGATCGTCACATAGACGTCGATGGGGTAAACGTATTCGTAAGCCTGGTCGAGGCGCACATCACCTTTGGTACCGACCATACGATAACTGCTGACATCCGCTGCCCCGAAACTTGAGGTAAACTCCGCCAATCGACCGTCGGGAAAACGCAGTAAGGCACCGGTGGTTTCGTCGATTTCTTTGAACCGATCGTCATCTTTGCGGGCGCTGCTGAACGCAAAAACCTCAGTCGGTTCCGCACCGAAGAGATAGCGTGCAGCATTGATACAATAGATGCCGATGTCGTAGAGCGTGCCGCCACCTTTTTCTCTGTCGGTGCGAATATTGTCTGGACGTACCTGCATAGAAAACGACGACGCGAAGTAACGCGGATCACCGAGTTTTCGCGAGCGGACAATTCGCACGGCCGTCATATTCGCGGCCTCAAAATGAAGCCGGTAAGCGATCATCAGTTTAATTCGGCCACGATCCGCGGCCTGAATCATCGCCCGGCAATCTTTTTCCGTTACAGCCATGGGCTTCTCGCACAAGACGTGAATGCCCGTCCGTGCCGCTGCAATGGCGTATTCGGCATGGAGATGATTGGGCAAAGCAATGTAGACGGCATCGACGATGCCGCTACGCAAGCAATCATCATAATCCTTGTAAGAAAAAAGTTGATCGACGTGATAGCGCCGACCGAGAATTTTTAGCTTCTGCGGATCATCGGAGACCAAAGCTGCCAGTTGAGAATTTGCTCGCGCATGCGCGAACGCGGGAAGCACGGCGACTTGGGCAATATGTCCCAATCCGATCACGGCATAACGCACCCGGCCGCGTCGTTTAGAGTCGGTCATTTCTCCAGCCGCACCGGAAGGACGGCGATCGAAGTCCTTTTCGATCGCCGTCGCCGGTGAATTTTGCTGAGATCTTACGGTTTGCTCGGAGCGCCCCCCCAGGTGAAGCCGACACCGAGGTTCCCAACATGATTTCCCCGGCTGGAATTATTGTCGATCGTGTTTATGCGCGAAAAAAAGATTTCGTAGCGATAGCCAAGGTTCAAAAAAGCGTTGTCATGAACGAAAAATTTGACGCCGCCTTGCGGCCCGACGATTCCGGTGGCGTCTCGGTCGTTCCAGGCTAGGCCAATGAATGCGCCAAGGTAAGGAACGATGATGTTGGTGAGCCGAAAGTTATAATTGAGGAATGGAGTAGTAGTCGCGAGCCAAAAATCGCGCCCATCATCGACGAACGTAGAGTTGATCGCCTGGCGAAATCCGAGTTGCCAGCCCGGCGTTAGGTAGTAACCATAGCTGAGGTCAACGTTCAAATTTCCCGTGTCAGACCCCTGGGTATGGTTGAAACCCGCCGATACCTGTACTTCGCTCGCGCCGTCGCCGGGTAATGCGCTCGCAGTACCGGTCCCGAGCAGTAATCCCATCAATAACGTGCTTGAAAACAAACCGCCTAATCGCCGCATGAGTACACCTCCGTTTATTGTTGTTTCTTTATTTCATTCGTATGCTGCATCGAATTAATAAACTCGTCAGTCCGCTCTCGATTTGCAAAATAAAACGCAAATGCTGTTCCATATACGTCATGATTAACTGCGCTGAAAAAGCTTTCTAAATTGGCGAGATTCCGACGAAGCGCCAGGTAACGTCTTGTTATAAAAACAAGAACAGAGTCAAATTCATCTCAGAAATGGGACTAAGCAGAACAAAATGTGTCCCACTTTACTGGTTAACTGCGCGTGCCCGCGAGCAAAAAAATGCCGGCTAGAATCAATCTTTGCCGCCTGCAAACAAAAAGCCCCACTCTCGGTGGGGCTTTTTTGATTGGGGTGGAGAAAACTGCGTCCGATTATTTTTGCCCCTGTTGGACAAATGGTTTCCAATTCCATTCAAAGTTCGGGTCCGTGTAGGCTTCCGGCGGCATCAGTGAAGTGATGCCGCGTTTGACCATCTCGCCTTCAAACTTTTCGCGCACCCATTTATCTTCGTTGCAGTATTCAATCTGATCTTTGGCGCGGTCTTCGACCTTTTCCGCATGGCCGTGGAACTGCATCGGCGGATGGAGCGCGAGATAGCGCGCCGGGTCGCCGCCGGCATTGAAGTGTTGGTGAAACCATTTATTGGGCGGCACGAATAGACTCGCTTCATGCCAGGGCACGACGACTTTGTCTTTACCTTCTTCCCACATGATCGAGTAGCCTTCGCCGACCGGGATGACGATGACGCGGCCGGGGCCGTGCCGATGGGCTTTCTTGTATAAGCGCGCGTCGAACACCGACATGTGGCAGGACATTTCCGAGTCGGGGAACTGAATGTAAACGCTGCGGCCGCCGGCACCGCGCCGGGCGTTGCTGTCGAGCTTGTCCCATGCTTTCATGTCCGGGAAAAAATTGCCGTACCAGTAGGCGCGCCGGCCCCAACTCTCGTCGAGATTGTTTTGCGAGACCATCTTGGCCTCGGAATAAAAGTCCATCTCGTTGTGAATGTCGGCGCCTTCGTAACTATTGCCGAAGATGAAATTGACGTCGCGCACACCGGACAAAGTCAGCGGCATATAGTTGTAATGCAGCAGGCGCACCGGCTTGTCGCCCTGCATGTTGGTGAACTGATGGGTGTAGTTATGCGGCAGCAAGAACATGCTGTGCTTCTGCCATTCAAAAGTCTTCTTGGGGCGTTTCTCGCCGGACCAGATGGTCGTCAGCCCTCGCCCTTCGACGACGTAGACGATTTCGTCGAGCGCAAACTTCAGCGGCGGCAAACTCTTCCCGGCAGGAATCTCAGTGACGCGCGCTGAGGTGACCCCCTCCTGGCCGACCAGCTGAATGAAAGCGGAATGGCATTCGCGGGCATCCCACCATTTCAATTCCAATGTCCGCAGGTCTTCGATGTAGTAGCCGCGGTAGATGGGAATCCCCTGCCCCTCCATCCACTCGTCGTAACTATAGAACTTGCTCCACATTTTGCGTTCCGCTTGCATCGCTTTGGACATTACCGTGACCCCCGAAAGTTTAGTCGAGACAGTCATATCACCTTGGAAAATCGAATCAAAACCGCTCACTTGACGAGTACAACCAGTATCGTGCCGGCGACGGTGAGGGCTGCACCGACGATGACGCGCAAACTCAACGATTCGACATCGCGGAGAAAAATCGACGTCAGCAAAAGCGTCGTCACCGGATTCGAACTCACCAACGGCTCGACGATCACGACTTTGCCATGACTCAGCGCAAAAAATACCGACAGCATCGCCGCAGTATTGAAAACCCCGGCGGGAAACAGCCATGCCGCGCTGCGACGGCTAAGCGTCAAAGTCTGTCTGCCACCCTGGAGTTGCACAAGCGCGAAGGAAAACACAGCGGCCGTGCCCGCGGTAACCGCCGCCGCCAGGAGCGGAATATCGACGAATCCCAGGCCGGCTTTGCGCAGTGTCGACGAAGCGCCAAAGGCGACCGCGCCGACAAGCGGATAGATCACGTCGAGCTTGCGCCACTGGCCTTGGGCCGGTTTCGCCATCGACAAGACTATGACGCCGCCGATAACCAGCAACGTGCCGACGACGTTTTGCAGCACCCAAGACTCACCGAGAAAGACGACGGCGAAGACCGACGCGAACATCGGCGACGAATTCGCGATCGGCACCGAGCGGGCGACGCCGATTTTCTCAATACCGACGTAACTCAGGGTCCGGCCGATGCCAGGTGCAAAAACTCCTGCGAGGACGAATATCAACAAGGCCGGATTCGCCAGCGCCGACAGCGGCACGAACCACGGCAACGCGCACCACAAAACCACCGCGCTCATCGTCAACGATATCAAGGAGCCGGTCATGGCGTTGGAGCCGACCAGGCCGCGCCGAATCAAAATATGCGCGATGGAAAAGCACAACGCCGCTTGGAAAGAAAAATAAACGGTCAGGGTCATTATTTTACGGTCAGGACCAGCACCGTGCCCGCCACCGTCACCAGCGCGCCGGCGACGACACGCCAGGAAAGTGTCTCGAACTCGCGCAGAAAAATTGACGCCCATAAGATCGTTAACAGCGGATTGCAGGCGACCAGCGGCTCGACCCGAACGATGGTGCCGACGTTGAGCGCGGAAAAGAACGAGAGAATCGCCGCGCTGTTGATCAGCGCGCCGCCGAATAACCAGTAGCTGCTGCGCGGGTTGAAACGCAATATGTCGCGGCCGCCTTTGAACCAGACGATGGCGAGCAAAACCAAAAAGGCCGTGCCTACCGTAACTGCGGCGGCGAGCAACGGGACCTGAACCGTCATCAGACCGGTCTTGCGAAATGTCGTTGAGATGCCGAAGGCGAGCGCGGCCAAGACCGGATAGATAATATCTTTTCTGTGCCAGTTCCCGCTGGCGGGCCGAGTCGTCGATAGAATAATCACTCCTAAGATGACTAAACCAGTGCCGAGGACGTTTTGCGTGAGCCAAATCTCACCGAGAAGTAGCACCGCGAATACCGATGAAAACATCGGCGACGTATTTACGATCGGCGAGGAGCGCGCCACCCCGATCCGTTCCATGCCGACGTAACCGAGGGTTTGACCGATGGCCGGTGCGAAGAATCCGCCGGCCATAAAGTAACCGATGGCGGGCGAAGTCAAGAGTGCCAGCGGTGCCAATAGGATGGCCAGACTCCAGAAGATTACAGTACTGGTGCCCAAGGAGATCACCGACCCGGTGAGTGCATTGGAGCCATTCAAACCACGGCGGACGAAAATATGCGCGATCGAAAAGCACAGAGCGGCCTGGAAGGCGTAGTATTCGGCCATGCGGGTTATGATAGTGAGAAAGCTAGGCGATTTTGGGCGAATCGAATGATCAGCGCTAAACCCGCACCGGCGTGAATGCGTGAACTTGCTCTGGTCGCGGCGCTGTTGTCAGAAACCCGGCAAGCGATAGAACTTCGCTGGATTGGACTCCAATATTTTAGTCTTGGCGCTTGCGCTGATATCCTGACGATCTTGCAATGTCTTGGCTGCGAAGCGCTCGCGGTCGCCATGCGGCATATCGGAAGCGAACATCAATTGTCCATCCCCCACTAAATCGAGCACCTGGGGTAACAGAATGTCTTCAACCTCGGAGCTGAAATAAATGTTGCCGTTTTCGATGTAATCCATCGGCGAAAGCCTTTGGACCGGCGCGGTGCGCGAAACGACGTTGGACAAGTTCTTTGCCGAATGTTCGAAGCGGTGATGCAAGCGCTCGAGAATAAAATGCACCCACAGACAACCGGCCTCCAAATAGACTACGCGCAGATTGGGATAACGGTCGAAAATACCGCCGCTCATCATCGACACCATGCCCATCAGCACCGGCATTAAGAACGGGATCACACCGGAAGGATAGATATGCGTGTATAGATTATTCAGGGCCGGGCAGGACCAGCCGACGTGCACGGCGAGGGGTAGATCTTCACCGGCGACAGCTTCATAAAAAGGCAACAAACTATCGTCGTCGAGTAAACGGTCGCCTGCAGTGCCGAGAATCATCATGCCGACGGCGCCGAGTTGTTTGGCTTCATGGACTTGCTTGACGGCTCCCGGAACATCGTCGAGATTGGCGACACCGACCCATTTCAGCCTTTCCTGACCGGACAGCACGTCGCCGAGCCAGCGATTGTAAGCGCTGTACATGGCGCTGGCGTAGGAGGGGTTGGAGCTCAGCGGATAAGCGAGGAACAGAGTCGGATAGAGTACCTGCAGCCAGATATTTTCCTCGTCCATAATCTGCAGCCGCTCATTCAAATTGGTAAGCTCCATGCTGCCGAGGCTATCGGGCTTGCGCTGCGCGTGGCGCACCGGTTTGCCGTCGATGCTTGCCGGAGTGCCGAGGTTGTTGCAGCCGCGGCCGACGCGGCGCGGAAACAGCTGCTCGTCGATCATCCAGTAGGCCAGACCTTCTTCGGTGCCGGGGACGACTTGCGGCCGGTGCGGGCGAAACGCCGGTGCGAAATATTTATCGCTAAACGTAAGCGGGTTCTCTTCGACGTGGCCGTCGGCATCGATGACGCGCATGAAAACTCCCTGAAAAAATTGTCCTTGATTCTTATATCAGGCGAACGCGATGGGCAAACCGACGCTAAATTCACACGCGGGCGCTCGGCTACTTGTAGAGCGCGTCGATGAAGCCGCTCGACTGCATTTGCCGCACAAAACTGTCATCGAAGAATTTCTTCGGGTCGGCGTCCTTGGCTTTGGCGATTCTTCCGCCGAGATCGTCGAGCACCGACTTCATCGCCTCGACCGTGGTGAGCGGCACACGCAGCATGTACTTCTGCACGTCGATATCGTAGGACTCTGCGAGCGCGTTGGGATTGGCCGTGCGCAGATATTTGCTCATGACTTTGAGAGCGACAGTCTTATCGCGTTTGGCCCGGGCGATCGCCTCGGTTTGCGCCATCATGTAGCGGCGCACCAGGTCGGGTTCCTCTTTGATCAAGCGGCCGCGAGTCGTAATTCCGGTGAACGCGTAGGGAATTCCCAATGAGGCAATATCGAGCAACGTGTGCTGGCCGAGCTTGAGCGCCTGGGTGATCGCCGGATAGGAAAGAATGCCGGCTTGGATGCGATTGGTTTGCAGGGCCGTGACCATCGAATCCATGCCGCCGACCTGGACAATGGCGACTTCTTTTTCCGGCACTAGACCGAAATGCCTGAGTGCCAGACGAGCGCCGACATCGATGGAGGTGCCGAAACGGGTGATGCCGACGGATTTGCCTTTGAGTTGTTCCGGCCTGTCGATTTCGGGGCGCGCCATTAGATTTTGCACCAGCGCGTCGAGGGTCGTGCCGACAACCATGACATCGGCGCCGCCCAGAGCCGCACTCGCGGTGGTGCCGCCGGAGATTTGCAAGAACTGCACTTCACCGGCGATGAGCGCATTCATACCTTCGACGCCGGTCGGCGTGGCGATGACTTCGACATCCAAGCCGTGCTTATTGAAAATCCCCAGCTCGCGCGCGATCCACGGTGGACACATGACCGAGGATAGCGAGGTAAACGCCATGCGCACTTTGCGCAGGGGCTGAGCATCGGCGGCGACGGCGTGGTCTATGGCAACCAGGCTCAGCGCCAGAATCACGCACCCGAACAAGCGACGGCCCATGCAATTAGTTCCAGCCGTAGAGCCGTTTGGCGTTGTCTCCCAAAAGTCGGTCCTTGGCCTGTTCGGAAATATCCTTGCGGCCGCGAATGGTTTTCGTCACGTTGGGAAACATGCCGTCCCAGTGCGGATAGTCGGAGGCAAAAAGCATTTTGTCATCGCCGATCCGTTCAATGGCGTAGGGCAATGTCTCCTCCTCCGGCTCAAAGGCGAAAAACCAATTACCCTGGCTGATATATTCACTGGGTTTGTGTTTGCATAGCGGCGTTTCTACTTTACCGCGCTTTTCCCATTCCTCATCCATCCGTTCGATCCAGTACGGCGCCCAGCCGACGCCGCATTCGAGAAACGATACGCGCAGCTTGGGAAATTTTTCCGGAATGCCGGCATACATCAACCCGGCAAACTGGATAAATGTCTCCACCGGGCGGCCGATGGTGTGCATGAAGATAAAACTATCGAAACGCTTGTCACCCGCGGGACCTTCGCGCCGATTGTGCACGCTCAGCGGGACATTGAGTCGCTGCATCTCTTCGTAGAGCGGCCAAAAACTCTTCGACCCCAGATGCTCTTTCATGCCTTGGGTTGCGACTGCGATGGAACTGAGGCCAAGCTTGGTAACCGCGCGATTAGCCTCGGCAACCGCTGCTTCGGGATCCTGCAAAGCGACCAGCGCTACTGCTTTGAGACGCGGGCTTTGTTTACACACGTCGGCGACATAATCATTATAGGCGCGGGCGTAGGCCACGGCATAATCCCGTTCCATGAAGCCATTGACGGCAAAACTGCTGGTCGGAAATAGTACGGCGACATCGATGCCCTCTTTGTCCATGTCATTGAGTCGCGTCGGAATATCGACGTGTTCCAGACCGCCGACCAAACCGCCCAGACCCGTGTCCAAGCCGTCCGACGGCAGCAGCGGACCGCCGCGTTTATTAAAGGGTTCGGCAAGATATTTTCTAATATCGCTATTGGTTTCGACGATATGACCGTCGGCATCGATAGTTTTCATGGTTGCTCCTCCTAAAAAAAAATCTCGGGCCGCTGAATCATCAACGGTCCGAGATTAGTCATTCAGGATGGATTCTGTCAATCCAAAGAAGCCGGCTTGATACGAACTAGTACTCGCCGCGTTGGCGCTGCAGGCGCTGAATCTCTTGCCGATTACGCGCTATCTCGACTTGATTTCGATTGATCTGCTGCTGCTGCTGGTAGCTGGTGTTCTCATGACCTTGCAGTTGGTCGCCGACCAAAGCGCCGGCTCCCAATCCTAAAGCACCGCCGATGAGTGCTCCGGCCGCCGGGCGACGCACCGCCGCGCCGATGATCCCGCCAGCGGCAGCACCGCCAAGAGCGCCGATCCCGGCGCCTTTCTCCCTAGTT